>Ga0315321_10002027_pt1 | contig 15728 bp, 14 predicted proteins | sample M180m21515metaG_FD_203464 | JGI IMG/M metagenome (GOLD analysis project Ga0315321, IMG submission 203464) | Ammonia-oxidizing marine archaeal communities from Monterey Bay, California, United States - M1 80m 21515 | ecosystem: Environmental > Aquatic > Marine > Intertidal zone | place: USA... | reverse complement strand
GGCCTCGTTTACAGCCACCGGAACGACCGCCCGCTTGACCACGGATTACCGCTGCCGAGTGCCGGTATTTGGCTTTACCTCGAATCCAATCACCTATCGGCGCATGGCGATCTATGCCGGCGTTCGCCCCTGCTTGATCGAAGAAGGTCGAACTGTCGAGGGCACGATCGCTCGCATGCTCGACGAGGTCGTCGGGCAAGGCGGCGCGAGCCCTGGTGAGCTCGTCGTCGTCACGACGAAGAGCAGACCTGAGTTCCGTGGCGGGACCGACACGATCCGTTTGATCCGAGTGGCAGGCTAACCGACTAAGGGCAGCGAGCTGCTGGTGCTCCGGCGTTGATCCACGCTTCGATCTGGTTGAGCTGCGTACCGCTCAAACCCGCACCCGGAGGCATCCGACCACCGCTCCCGCCGGCGGCGCGCTGCGTGCCGCTGATCTTATGCCAGAGATAACTGTTCGCTGTGTCACCGGGCTCAACATAGTCCATGCCGCGGGCTTGATTACTCGCCGCAAGCACCGCAGCTCTAATCGCCGCTGGCGAGCCGTTGCCCAAGCTAAAGCCGCCTGCGCGACCGTGACAGCCTGCGCAACGCGTTCGAAGCGTGCTGTACGCTACGCACGCAACGTCGGGCTCTTGACCAGCATCTGGGCGCCCAGTGTCGCGAACCACGACACCGGTATCTCGCGGCGACACACCGGTATCCCGAGGCGAGACGCCGGTATCGCGTGCAGACACGCCTGAATCTCGAGGCGAAACTCCCGTGTCACGAGGCGAGACGCCCGAGTCACGACGAGCTGCATCGAGCTGCGCTGCGCCGCTATCGCTGAGCCCAGCATCCGAATCCATACCTGCGTCGGTCGCTTCCGAAGCGTCGACAGCTTCGCCGGCGTCGTCGCTAGCCGTTGCGTCCACCGAGCCGCTGTCCGTAAAGCCAGCGTCTTGTTCAAGGGCGGCGTCAAGAGCGTCTGAGACGGGTTCCGTGTCCTCGCCGCACGCGGTGAGACACGTCGCAAAAGCGACGAATACGAGTAAGTTTTTCATGACAACTGGGTCCTCTTCAACGGTCAGAAGGTGGAGGTGAGACAGAGCGCTTACCTACCGGTCCTCCGAGCGAATTCAAGAAGAGATCGACCTGCCTAGAAGCGATAACCCAGTTTGGAGCGCACGGTCTGCATCGTCGAACCGACCGCCTGATGCCACTCAAGCGCCAGCTCATAGCCACCGCCTGAGTAGACCGCGCCCACGCTGTACTCTACGCCTTGAAACGGCTCAGGGTTGTTCTGGATCACCCCATCATCGCCGATCAAGAAGAAGGTGCCCACGTTGGCAAACCCAAAGGCGGTATACAGCCCAAGACCGGCAGGCAAAGGGTTGCCTTGGTAGCCAACATGGAGACCGGCTCCCCAGAGCCCGTTGGCGTAAAAGTCCAAGACCGTTGGTCCGTCCTCTTCGACCGATTTGGCGATATCATCTGCGACCTTGCTCACCGCCGCATGGTAGCGAAACCCTAGGCTAAGCTCAGGGCTCAACTGGCGGCTCACGCCCAGCTCGAAGCCCGCATGATGCATGCTCGTCGTCCCCATCGGCACCGGCGGGACATAAGCGATCCCTAGGTAGCCATCAAAGCCTGCAAGCTTCGGCAAACCGACCTTAATCCTAGGCCGTGGCAAAACGGGGACCTTGTTCGTGTCCTCGGTCTTAAGCGCGTTGTTGTAAACCACCACCCGATCCTTGCAGCCCAAGGCCGGGATCATAGAGAGCTCGAGACCAAGCACCGCTCCCTCCACTTTAGGCATACCCAGCGGTGAGATCAGCATCGAGAGCGCGGGATGATTGAGCATCTTAGCGCTTTGGCGTGCATTGTAGGCGTCGATCTCGCCATCAGGAACCATCTCAGCGATTCCCCCTGCGAGTTCGGTTTCACACTCAGACGCGACACCGCTTGCTACAGCGGGCGAACTAGCCAGGGCGATCACCCATGCGATGTTACGGACAGTCAAAGCTTGGCATCCCCTCGTCGATCCAGTTCTGCAGGGTCGTGATATCTTGGTCGGCCCAGCGGCCGCCTGGCGGCATCCGGGTCGCTCGGCCGCCAGGAACTTCAGCGCCCCGACCCGCGATCCTTAGGAAGAGGTAGCTCTGCGCTGAGTCTCCCGAGGTTACATAGGGGATATCGACCGTGGAGGTTCCGTCAAACGAGGCGCGAATCGCCTGGAGCGTTCCGTCACCCGTGCTGTAGCCGCCCGTGCCGTTGCGATGGCAACCGTGACAGCCGGTCCGAAGGTTGAGCGCGATCCCGCACATGGGATCAAGCGGAGGACCGGTATCGACCGGTCCACTGTCGGTGACGCCAGCATCGGCAGGCGCGCCAGCATCGGCGGGCGCTCCAGCGTCCGCAGCGGGTCCAGCGTCAGTCACCTCGTTGCACTCGGTGGTGCCACCGTTGGCGATCCAATCACGGACGAGCTTGCGCAAGCGAGTATCCTCCGCTGCGCTGCCACCCATGGTGACCCCTGGAGGCATGGAGCCTTCGCCCACTCGCGCCCAGATGTGCGAGTTGTCAGGCTCACCAGGCGTCAACCACGGCGGCGACGAGGCGCGCTCGTTGCGCAGCTGAGCCACCAAAGCGTCGGCGGATAAGTCGCCGCGCACTTTGAGGTGCGGTCGTACGTTCGTACCGCTCGGGTCATGGCAATTGGCACATTCGGGAACAAAGACCTGCTCGTAGACCGCACACCAATCGGCGCTCGGGTCAAACTCCCCACCCACGTCGGGTTTGGGGACGTCAGGGCATTGCATGCCGATGCACGGGTTGTCGCAGTTGGCTGCGCCAAACACGGTGAGACATAAGACGACTGCGAGCGCTCGGGTCATGGCTGCTCCAGTTTTTATCATTTACGCAAACTCAAACGGGGTCAAGGTTCGCCGCCCAAAACCAACAGACTTTAGGGGCTGGGCGCTACCGTCAAAATGCTCTTTAGGTCTGGATCAAAGAAGCGGATCCCTGCCCCAAAGTAAAAATCTCTTTGATCGACGAAGATCGGGTCTTCAACCCCAGCAGAGACATACAGGTGCTTGAGCACTTTAAGATCCACGATGGCTCGATGCCGAGGGGCAAGCCCCATATCGGTGATCTGTCGGTCAAAGTCGAAGGCGTCGAGCTGGATGCGCAGCCGATCACCAAACAGATGAGCGTCGAGACCAAACCCACCTCGACCGTCGATCAGACCTGCGCGCAGTCCAACGACGCCAAAGCGACGCCAAAACTGTGCCGACAAGCGGAATTCGTCCTCGATGGTTTCGGTGACGATGGGCACGCCGTCAATCGAGCGCCTTTGGATCAGCGGTGACACCTCATTATCGGTGGTCAGCGCCATGATGTAGCCTTTGTCTTTGCGAGTCAGCAGATTGACCCGCATCCCGGCTTTGCCGGTGCCGCCCCGCAGGCGCCAGCCGCCGCTCATCTCGACCTCTGTGCGCAGCTTGTCGTAGGTGGCGACCATCTGGCTGACCCCTCGAATCGCCGAGTCGATCTCTGCGCCGAGCGCCTCATCAGCGACCAGGCGTCCGACCGGCCCTTTGCCGGTTGCGGCGAGCTCTGCGACCTTTTGGACCTCGGCGGAAGCCTTGGCGAGGCTCGCCACCGATTGACGCAGTTGAGCAGCCATTCCTTGGACTTCGCCATCACCCGAACCGGCGATCGTCTCGACCTCACCCAAGATCCGATTGAGCGCCGAGGTGGCGCCGGCGACGTTGGTCAAAATCTGCTCAATGCTGCCTGTCTGCGTGGTCGAAATCCGCTCGAGATTGCTGGCTACCGTCCGAAGAGCGGTCACCGTCGACTTGAACTCGTCAGCGTTGCCATCGACCAAGCGGGTCATGCTGCCGAGCAGATCCCGAGCCGAACCGCTCAGCACATCGACCTGGCTGATCATCATATTGGTCAGACGCTCAAGCGGCGCCTCCTGACCCTTTTTGCCCACCACAAACTGGCGCACGCTCTTTGCCAAAATGCGAATCTCTTCGGAGAGCGCTTGGATATCCGTCGCCGTCTTTTGGAGGGTGTCCGTCATGGATTGCAGCGCGTCATCATCGTTGACGTTGATGATGTTCGATCCGCTCTCGAGCATCCCAGCCTTTGGTGTGCCCGGGACGATATCAATGTTGTTGGTCCCTAAAATACCCTCGGGCCGTTTGCTCACCTTGGAGTCTTTGTAGATCTCGAGACCCTTGCGCATCCGCAGCGTCAGTCGGGCCTTCGCCCCTTGGAGCTCGACGGCGTCGATGTGGCCGACGTCAATGCCAGCGATTCGCACCCGTGACGCAATGCTCAGCCCCGAGGCGTCCTCAAAGACCGCATAGAGGATGTAGTTGGATTCGGGCGCCGCATCAGACTGGTTGAGGTAGACTTGAAAAGTGCTGGCGCTACCGATGCCCAACAGCACCAGCAGACCGACTCGCAAGTTACTCATCATACCCATAATTTGCCGCTACACCTCTTTGCGCCAACTGGCGAGAAATTCGCGCAGTTCTGGAATATCGCAAGCCTGAACTTCGCTCGCTGTGCCCGAGACCAGGATCTGACCCTCGTGCAGAAAAGCGACCTGGTCAGCGATTCGAAAGCTCGAACCGATGTCGTGACTGATCACCAAAGAGGTCACACCGAGCTCCCGGCGTGCGGTCAAGATCATCTCATCAACCTGGCGCGTCGTGACCGGGTCCAAACCCGTGGTGGGCTCGTCGTAGAGCAGGATCTTTGGCTGCCGAATGATCGCTCGAGCCAAGCCCACCCGTTTGCGCATCCCGCCGCTGAGCTCACTCGGCAGCAGATCATCGATACCGCGCAGGTCGAACAGCTCAAGGGCGGTGTGCACTCGCTCGGCTAAGGCATCAGGCTCGATCTTTTCACGGGCGGCTTCGATGATCGGAAAGGCGACGTTGTCGAACACGCTCATCGAATCAAAGAGCGCTGACTGCTGAAAAACCATCCCCATTCGAGCCCGCAGCTCTGCAAGCTGGACGCGGTCGCAATCTGCGATCCGCACGCCGTCGACGTCGATGCTCCCAGCGTCGGGGGCGAGCAGGCCAACCACGTGCTTCATCAGCACGCTCTTGCCCGCACCTGAGCCACCGAGAATCACCGTCGTCGAACCCGCTTCGCAACGCAGATCAATTCCGCGCAAAACGGGGCGGTCGCCAAAAGTCTTATGCAGCCCTTCAATCCGGATCATGAACTCACCAATCCAGCATCAACGGACCGATGATCAACATCATCAGGTAATCTAGAAACAGGACCAGAACCGAGGTCACAACGACCGTCTGGGTCGCCGCTAAGCCGACGCCGCGCGCCCCACCCATTGCGTTAAGACCCTGGCGCGCAGCCACCGCTGCGATCATAAACCCAAAGACGACGGTTTTGATGCCGCCGCTGAGGTAGTCATTGGCGTCCGCCATCCGCATCGCTTCTTGGGCGAAGAGTTGTGCGCTGATGTCGTAAGGTGAAGCGGCGATGACCGAGCCAATGAGCCCCATCAAAACGAAGGTAAAGTTGAGCAAAGGTAGGCTGATCACCAAAGCCCAAGCCCGAGGAGCGACCAAATACTGAACCGGATCGACGCCCATCATCTCGAGCGCATCGACCTGTTCGGAGACGCGCATGGTCCCCAGCTCAGTAGCGATCGCTGAGCCCGAACGACCTGCGACCAGCAACGAGGTCAGGATCGGACCGAGCTCACGCGACAGACTCAAGGTCATCGAGGGAGCCACCATCCCTTCCGCGCCCATCCAAGCCAGGGCGTTGAGTGAGTTCATGGCGAAGACGAGCCCGGCAAATAAGCCAGTCAAACCGACGATAAAAACCGAGCCAAAGCCTACGGTATCGAGCTGGTGGAGAATGTTTCCAAAGCGAAACGGAGGCTTACACATGGCGATCGCCATGCGCCGAGAGAAGCGTAGGCTTGCGCCAAACCATTCGATCGTGTTGACGACGATTTCGCCAAGCCGCTCGACCGAATTCATGATGCGCTCCTCAGGTGCCGCCTTGGAACGCGCACGCCGACGCTCGTCAAGACCTCATACACCAATCGCCCACTCCATTTCGCCATCTGCTCAACGGTGATCTGTTCGTCACCTTGCGCTCCAAGTAAGACAACCTCTGAGCCCACGCTCACCTCAGGTACATCGGTCAGGTCCACGGCGGTCAGATCCATCGAGATCGCCCCGATCACGGGGACCAGGCATCCACCGATCAACACCTGAGCGCTACCCTCTGCACCCCATGGATAACCATCGGCGTAGCCCACCGGTAGTATTCCTATGTGGCTTTCGCGTGCCGCTCGCCAACGAGCGCCGTACCCCACGCTCTCGCCGCTTCGGATCACGCGAGTGTGTTCGACGCAAGTTAGCCAACTCATGACCGGTTGCAACCCCAACGCCTGAGTCGGCACCGGCTCGACACCATAAAGCGCTAACCCCGGCCGGACCCAATCAAAGGTCGCGCCCGGATGCGATGCGATCGCCGCCGAGTTCGCCGCATGCCGGTCGAGCTCGCCCAAGCGCTGCGTCAGCGTATCAAAGACCTGGATCTGCGACTCCGTGTGGCTGCGATCCTCTGCTTCGGCGCAGGCCAGATGCGTCATGACCGCCACAAGCTCAAAGGCTTCGCTCGACTCAATGCGAGCCAATAAGGGCTCAAAATCGTCAATCGCACAGCCCAATCGACCCATGCCGCTGTCCAGGTGAAGATGGACGCGCAGAGGGGATGAGCCAGCCGGTCGAGACGCCTCCAAGGAGTCGATCACCGAGCGGTCAAAGACGACGGGCTCAAGTTGCGCCCGCCAAACACTAGCGCCCGCTGTGTCGTAACGACCGGCGAAGACGAGGATCGGCGCTGTGACCCCGCCCTCGCGCAGCTCGAGGCCCTCGGCGACCGTCGCCACCGCTAACTTCGGCACGCCAGCGGCGAGCAAACTTAAAGCCATGGGAACGGCTCCGTGACCGTAGGCGTTGGCTTTAACCACCCCGATCACCGAACAGTCGGAGCCGACCTTGCGCTTGATGCAGGCGAGGTTGTATCGCAGCGCTTGGTGGTCAATCTCCACCCAAGTTGGCCGACCCTTGCTGCTCAAAACACTGCTCCCATCGCACGGCAGCTTAGATGAGTTCCCCGTCGGGATCCAAAATCACTCATCCGATGAGCCGAACCTGCATCTTTCGCCGCGCCAACCACAAACACAGCCCGCCGCCAAGCAAAGAGATACACACAAGCCCCAAAACCGGCTGCCAAGCCGGCAAATGGCCGAGCACTAAGGGGCGAAGGACCTGGACGCCCATCCCGAGCGGCGAGACGCTCGCAAGAGCCGCAAACTCACCGAAGCGATCCACCGGAAAGAAGATCCCACCGAACAAGAACAGCGGCGTCAAAACCAAGGTGATATAGTAGTTAAACCAAGCATAATCAGGTGTATAAGCGGTGACTAAAATCGCTGAGGAGGCGAACAAGAAGGCGACCAGAAAGGCTGGAGCGACGCCAAGCAGAACCAACACAGAGACAGGATCGCCGATCATCAACATCACCAGCGGCACGCACAGCGCAGCGATCGCTCCTTTGATCCCTGCAAAAAGCGCATCGCCCACCAACACCTCACCCAGCGAGATCGGCGTCGCGATCATGCATTCGTAGGTTCGCTGACTCATCATCCGTGTAAACGCGCCGAACATGCTCTCAAAACTTGCCGTGAACATGGCGACGGACGCCAACAAACCGGAGCCATAAAACACCCTGTAGCTGAGCCCGTCGGGCAGCATCTCGGGCCGAGTCATGGCGCCCACCCCGTAACCAAGGACCACCAGATAAATGAGCGGCTCGAGCACATTGCCGACCAGGCTAGCGCCTGCCATCGAGCGCCACATCAGCAGGTGGCGTTCACAAACACGCAGGCTGCGTCTGATGCTGATCATTGGCGCAACGCCCTGCCGGTTAGCTTGAGAAAGAGGTCCTCTAGGCTGGCTCGGCGAAGGTTCGCCGCTAAGCCTGCGTCAAGCGCATGGTTGAGCGTCTGGCGGGCGTCGTTGTCGTCGCGAAAATGAGCGAGCGTCGAGTCACCTGTCTCCTCAAGTCGATACGAACCGAACAGAACTGAGGTCAAATCATCGGGCTTGCTCAGCTGAAACTCTAAGGTGGCTAAACCGACGTGCTCATCGACCAACGCCTCAGGCTCTCCCTCGAGCAAGCGCTTGCCATGATCGATGACGCAGAGCCGGTCGCAAAGCCGCTGTGCTTCGTCCATGTCATGGGTGGTCAGCACCATGGTAAGCCCCTCATCCTTGAGCTTTTGAAGCCAACCCCAGACGGTATGGCGAGCCTGGGGATCAAGCGCCGTGGTCGGCTCGTCCAGAAGCAGCAGCTCAGGTTCATTGACCATCGCTCGAGCGATCATCAGGCGGCGCCTCATGCCTCCCGACAGCTCACGGGGGCGAGCCTCGCGTCGGTCGGTTAGTCGCGCAAAGTCGAGCAGGCGCTCGGCGCTCTTACGAGCTTGCTTGCGCCCTTGTCCGAAGAAGCGCGCATAGGTCCAAAGGTTGTCATAACAGCTCAGATCAGGGTCCAGATTATCGCCCTGCGGGACCACACCGATCCTTGCGCGCAGCTCAGCGCCTGAGCGGTTCGGATCCAGGCCGAGCACAGCCAGCTCGCCAGCGGTCCTGGGCAGGACGGCTTGAACCATTCGAGTGATGGTCGTCTTACCCGCACCATTGGGTCCGAGCATGCCAAAGCACTCACCCTGACGAACGGTCAAATCGATCTGATCCACGGCCAGAACGCCGCCGAAGGTCCTGACCAAACCGGTGCCTTGGATCGCTGGGGTCATGAGCTAGGCTGCTCCGACGCTGCGACCACCGTGCAGCCACCCAAGTCACCCAGGACATTCACGCTCGTTCGGAGCATATCCAAGAACCGATCGACAGCCAGGATCAAGCCGACGCCCTCTAACGGAAGACCGACGGCGCTGAGCACCAGCGCCATGGTCACCAAACCGGCGCTCGGAATACCTGCGGCACCAATCGCCGCAAGGCAGGCAGTCAATGCGACCACCACTTGGTCGCCAATGCCGAGCGAGATCCCATAGACTTGGGCGATAAATAAAGCGGCCACCGCCTCGTAGAGCGCCGTTCCGTCCATATTGATGGTTGCGCCGAGCGGCGCCACCGTGCGGCTCACCGCCGGGTCCACGCCGAGCTCCTTCTCGGCTGCCTCGAGGGTGACCGGGAGCGTGGCAGCAGAGGACGCCGAACTAAACGCGACCATCAGCGGTTTTAGGGCGCCCTTGAGGTAGCGCAGCGGCTTGGGGCCGCCAAACAGACGCACCGCCAGGGGTAGGACCACCAAGCCGTGAATGGCGAGCCCCAAGGCGACGCAGAGGACGTAAGGGCCCAGCTTTAAGATGGGATCAATCCCGCTGGCGGCGACCTGCTTAAAGGCTAGCGAGAACACACCCACCGGGGTGCACCAGATCAAAATATCGATGAGCTTCGCCAGCGCAGACTCGGCGCTCTCGAGCATCGGAACCCACACCCCGCCGCCCTGAACGCGACCGAGCATCAAGCCAAAGAGCAAGGCAAAGACCAGCACGCCCAAAACGTTGCCCTGCGACCAGGCTTTGACCGGATCCATGAACAGCTTGCCGACCTGCGCTTTGACGAACGCAGCGCCGGTCAGAGGCTGGACCGTCGGCGCTGACGAGGACGCAATGGCTGCGCGGTCTGTTGAGACCCCCGGCTGAAGCGTGTTCACCAGCGTCAACCCAAGCCCAACAGCCAGAACCATGGTGGTCAGAAAGTAGAGCATCGCTCGACGAAGCCATCGCAAAAGCTGAGGCGCAGAGCCCAGTTTGGCCATCGCACCTGCGACCGAGCAAAAGACGATCGGTAGAATCAGAGCCTTGAGCCCCGCCACAAACATCTCGCCAGGTAAGGCTAGCCACAAACCCCATCCGGGGACCGCCAAGCCCGCAGCGACGCCGAGAACCAGACCGATTAAGATGATACCTGCAAAGCGCATAGAAGTTCCTCTTCATGCGCTTGGTCGCACCAGCGCCAAAAACTAGCAACAGACGTCGAGTTCCCTTTTGCTGCTGCCGCTGCTACCCAAGCTCCGCCTACGGCGACGTAGACCCCCCTGCGACGAGACGAGAACCTTTTGCGTACTGCTATCATCTCTGATCTTCATGCCAATCTACCAGCCGCAGAGGCTGTCTTCGAACGAATTCGGCATCTGGATATCGATCGGATCGTCTGCCTGGGTGACGTCGTCGGTTATGGCGCCAACCCCAACGAGGTCTGCGATTTAGTCCGTACTCATGCGGACATCACGATCGTTGGCAATCATGACGCTGCGGTCAGCGGCCGCATGGATTACACCAACTATTATCAGGCGGCTCGAGAGGCTCTGGATTGGACTTCGAAGGTACTCGATGAGGACCACAGGGCTTGGCTCAAGGCGCTCCCCTACTCGGTTGAAGACCAAGGTCTGTGCTTTGTCCATGGCTCACCGATTTTCCCTGAAGCCTTTGATTATGTGTTCAACCTCGAGCTAGCGCGGGCGCATTGTCGTTACGCAGGTCGTCTGTCATGGGTCACGTTCATGGGTCATACCCACCTGACCCGCTCCTGGCGCGTCAACGCCGGCGGCGCTTGGAATATGCCGCTCGCGCCGTTCCGGGCGAGCGAGCGGTTCAAATACTTGGTGACGGTGGGCTCCGTAGGCCAGCCTCGGGACTACGACCCGAGAGCCTGCTTCGTCGTCTTTGATTCAGAGACCCAGCGCATCGAACACCTTCGGGTCCCTTACGATATCAAAACCGCAGGTGATCGCATTCGAGCGGCGGGCTTATCAGACCACTTCGCCCGAAGGCTGGCTCGTGGCGTATGATTTAGACAGCCCTAAGGTGCTGCCGAGACTTCAATCCAAGATCGAACTTCAAGAGGCTAACCTTCGAGGTCTAGTGACCTATGCACGAGGTGCTCGTTACATCCTAATGATCGCGGTCACGCTCTTCGTTGGAGCCGTCTTCTCGTGGTTTACAGAGCACCGAACGCTCGCCGCCTGGCTGATGGGGTATACAGCCCTTTGCTGGGTGACCCATTATCTATTTGCCCCTTTACTCGCCCACTATGCCCAAAGCGCCGAACGCGAACTCGCAGAGCTTCAAGAGCTGTACGAACAAGCGGTCGTCCGGCAGAAAGAACGTCCATCGTGATCGATCATGCTGATGATTATATCGACTTCCTCAACGAGGCGGTCACTCCTTTTCACGCCGTCGCTGAGCTGAAGCGCCGGTTTGGTGCTGAAGGCTTTAGCCTGATGAACACCTCGAGCGACTGGAAGGTCCATGGCGGCGACCGGCTGATGATCGAATCAGCCGATGGACGCTCGTTGATTGCGATCGTTGTCGGTGAAGAGTGTCCTGCGCATGGCGGATACTCGATCATTGGCTCGCACACCGACTCACCCGACTTGCGCCTCAAACCCGTCCCGGTCAGTGAAAAGGGTGGCGTGACCCGCCTTCACACCCAATTTCACGGGGGCTTGATCTATCGCTCATGGCTTGACCGCCCACTCGATCTGGGCGGCTGCCTTTATCACATCGTGCGAGACGATGACGGGCGACCGAAATACTCGGTAGACTCCGAGCTACCCGAGATCAAAGCCACGGTGGTCCGCGCAGGTCAGCCGGTCGGGCTGATCCCTGACATCGCCATTCACCTCGACCGTGAGAAGAACGATAAAGGCGAGATCAACCCTGAGAAGTGGCTCAATGCGGTGCTGGGGACAGGCAGCCCAGACGAGGTGATGCCCAAGCTCAGCGAGCTGCTGGGTCACGACCTCGAGAAGGCGGATGGGTTTCATCTGCATCTCTTCCCGCACCAGCCGGCGCTGCGAGTGGGTATTGATCGCAGCATTATTTTAGGACCGCGTCACGATGACCTAGCGATGGTCTATGCCAGCGCCCAGGCGTTGGTCGAGAGTCTCAAGAAGCGCAGCGAGCGCAGGCGGACTCGAGTGGCTGTCTTCTTTGACGCAGAGGAGGTCGGTTCGATGACGTCCTCAGGAGCTCATTCGGGGTTCTTGCGAGACAATCTGCTGAGGTTGACCCGCAGCCATCAAGCCTTCGTTCGAGAAGAGATGGATCCGGAGCAAGCCTTTGTGGAGAGCTTTGTGATCTCGGCCGATATGGTGCACGCCGTGCATCCGAATCACCCCGAGAAGCACGAAGAGCGCCACGCGCCGAAGATCAACGAGGGCTTGGTGATCAAGACCAACGCCAACGAGCGCTACGCCACGACCGGCGAGACCGGTGCGATGTTTCGTGCGATCTGCGAGCGAGCCAATGTACCCGTCCAAGGCTTCGTGATTCGCCAGGATATGCGCTGCGGCAGCACCATCGGCCCGATGACCTCGGCCTTGCTTGGGGCGCGCACCGTCGATGTTGGGATTCCGATGTGGGGCATGCACAGCACTGGCGAGTCGGTGGGAGCGCAAGATTTAGGTCGAGCGGTCGCTGCATTCGCCGAGCACTTTTGTGGTCGGCCTGAAGCATCCCTCTGAGCGCCATCGACCCCGTTTAAATCCCACCCACCTTAAAAGGTGTAGAAAAGCTGCTTTCCAAGTGGCGCTCTCATCTCTACCCATGCCCCGCTTAGTTTGGGGATCTTCATGAGCAAGCTTCTGGTCATCGCCGAGAAACCTTCCGTTGCGCTGGATCTAGCGAAAGCGCTGGGACCCTTTGATCGCAAAGACGGCGGTGATTACTTCGAGACCGACGGGCACGTGATCTCATTTGCTGTCGGTCACCTGGTCGAGCTCGAGGAGCCCGAGTCGTACGATAAGAAGTGGAAGGCGTGGACGCTCAGCAGTCTGCCGATCCTTCCCGATGCGTTCAGCCGCAAGCCACGTGACGCGAAAGCGATCAAACGGCTCAAGGTGATCAAAGCCCTGGCGAAACGCAAAGACGTCACAGGCTACGTCAACGCATGTGATGCCGGGCGTGAGGGTGAGAACATCTTTCGTACGGTCTTTACCTGGCTCAACCTTCCCAAGCCCACGCAGCGGCTGTGGTTGTCGAGCCTAACCCAAGGCGCCATCCGCAAGGGCTTCCAGAGCCTAAAGTCTGGGGACGATTTCAATGATCTAGGGGACGCCGCGGCATGCCGCGCAGAGGCCGATTGGTTGATCGGAATGAACGCCACACGCGCCATGTCGATCCGTCTCAAATCCTTCAAGTATGAAGGCGTCTTCACCGCTGGCCGAGTGCAAACGCCAACCCTCACCATGCTGGTGGACCGAGAGCTCGAGATCTATCGCCACCAGCCGGTTCCTTACTGGTTGCTCAACGCCTCGTTCAGCGCTGGCGGACAGATCTACGAGTCCCGCTTTCATGCGGCTGAAGGCCCCCGCAAAGATGCGGATCGCTTGGGCAGCCAAGAGATCGCCGATGCGGCGCTTAAAGCTACCCAAACAGCGACCGGTTGGACCGTGCGTGATGAGCGCACCGAACAGCTCCGCAAAGCGCCCCTACTCTTTGATCTGACCAGCCTTCAAAAGACCGCGAACAGTCTGTTTGGGTTTAGCGCCAAGCGAACCCTCGACGCCGCGCAGCGTCTCTATGAAGGTCACAAGCTGATCAGCTACCCACGTACCGATTCGAAGTTTCTCCCGCGTGACATGCTGGAGCGACTCGACCCTACCATCGAGGCGCTGGCTGGCTATGGTGCGACCGCCAAAGCTGCCCAGAAAATTCAAGCAGATGGCGCCGAGAACATCCACCGAAACTTTAATGATGCTAAGGTGACTGATCACTACGCTATTGTTCCGATTCGGGTCCCTGAAGCTCCCCTGTCTGGCGACGACGAGCGCATCTTTAATTTGATCGCCCAACAGTTCGCCGCGGCGCATATGCCGCCTGCTAAATGGTCGAGCGTGAAGCGCTACACCGAGGCAGCGGGGCTGACCTATCAATGCAGCGGACGAGTCCTTGAAGTCCCTGGTTTTGAGATGGCGTTTGGTAAAAAGGTGGGCGACGGCTCGCCGCTCGCTGCGCTGCCGGCGGACGCTGGTCAATCAGCGAGCTTGGTCGAGGCTGCACTTGAAGAGAAGCAGACCAAAGCGCCCCCTCGGCTCAGCGAGGCGCGCCTGCTGACCAAGATGGAGACCTGCGGCAAAGACATTGACGATGATGAGTTGTCCGAGGCGATGACCGCCCGAGGCTTGGGGACACCGGCGACACGCGCCGAGACCATCGAGAAGCTCATCGGCAGGCGCTATCTCGCCCGTGAGGGTAAGGCGCTCCGGGCGACCGCTAAAGCGATCCGATTGATCGAGGTGCTTCGCGCAGCAGGCGCACAAACGCTCACCAGCGTTGAGCTCACCGGCGAGCTTGAGCACCGCCTCAAGCAGGTCGAAGAGGGCGAGATCACCCGCGACGATTACATGCTGCTGATTCGCAGCCAAACCGAGGAGTTGACCACGAGCCTGTGTGGCATGTCCTTTGACGATATGTACCCCAACACTCAAGAGCTGGGCACGGTCCCAGGACTTGACGGCATGATGGTGCGCGAGACCCCGTGGGGATTCGAAGCGCAAGGCGACGAGCCCTTCTTCTTGTGGAAGGATCTGCGAGGTCATGTGCTCCAGCCTGCTCAGGTGACCCAGCTGCTGACCCACGAAGAGCACCAGGTCGGTCCGATCACGCTGTTCCCACGAGCGGGCAGTAAGGGCAGCTCTTATGAGGTCTCACTCAAACTCGAACGCCATGAGGACGAGGCTTATGCCAAGCTCCCCCGGCGCGGCAAACGTGAGCCGAGTCGTTGGCATCTTCAGATCATCGGCGCCGATGGCGTGGTTCAATCCGCAGCCGGTCAGACGATCGAGGTCGATGCGAATGAAGAGGTCGTAGCGCCCTTGTGCACAGCCAAGGACGGACAAGAGATCCAAGAGACCAATATCCGCTACGCGGATGGACCGGCGCTCAAGGGAGAGCGTGGCGGACTGACGCTTCCTAAAGAGGTCTGCAAACGCCAGATCACCCGTGAGGAGGCGCTGCTGTACTTTGAATCCGGCGCTACGGAGTTCCTCGAAAACTTCACCTCAAAGCGGGGTCGCCCCTTCAAAGCGAAGCTGTTCCTAAAGCCCAACGGCCGGCACGGTTTTGAGTTCGAGCCGCGCAAGCCGCGTACGCCCGCCAAAGCCAAAGCCAAAGCCAAAGCGGAGCCTAAGAAGAAAACGACGAAAAAGGCAGCAGCCAAAGAAGCTTAGTGATGGGGTCGCGCAGCGTTTAGCGCGCCGCACAACAACCCCCAGCGCAAGCCTCCGGCGCTGAGCCGGTAGCTGTCCCAGTGGTATCGATGAGCCAGCGCTTGGTGGATAAGCGCTGCTGGCAAGAGCACGTCCACACGGTCAGGGTCCATCCCCGGCATCGCGAGCCGGGCGGCTCGGGTACCCGCACGCTGTAGCCGCTCGACGAGCCCGTCAAGCTCGGCGCGGCTCAAGGTCTGATCGTCTCGACCAGCGAGCGCGCAGAGGCGACGAATACTTCCCGAACAGGCGAGCGCAGTGCGATGGCGTGGAGCCTCAACTTCGAGTTCATCGAGCTGGTCGGTGATCACCGCCTTCATCGCCCCGACGTGAATCGGCTCCACAGGGTCGGCGCCCGCTTGCAGGCTCGAGAG
>Ga0315321_10002026_pt1 | contig 15733 bp, 14 predicted proteins | sample M180m21515metaG_FD_203464 | JGI IMG/M metagenome (GOLD analysis project Ga0315321, IMG submission 203464) | Ammonia-oxidizing marine archaeal communities from Monterey Bay, California, United States - M1 80m 21515 | ecosystem: Environmental > Aquatic > Marine > Intertidal zone | place: USA... | reverse complement strand
TGGGCAAAATGGTCCACGTGCACAAGAACCGGGATATGACCTCGCTTTACAAGCGATGAGTGGTATAATGAGCATTACAGGAGAACCGGAAGGCGGTCCAGTAAAAGTTGGTGTAGCTTGGATAGACATCATCACCGGGCTCTATGCAGGTAATGCGATTCTAGCCTCCTTATTTCACCGCGAAAGAACTGGCACCAATACCCACCTTGATATTTCATTGTGGGATTGTGCGATTGCATCATTAGCAAATCAAGGTCAGAATCAAATCGTAAGTGGAGAAGACCCTGGACTTCTAGGTTCAGGTCATCCTAATTTAGTCCCCTATCAGGCGTTTCAGGCCAAAGATGGCTGGATTGTTATTGCGGTAGGCTCCGACCCCCAATTCGAAAAACTGTCCATGCTTTTTGAGATTGAAAACAAATGGCCAACAAACCAAATGCGCGTAGATTCACGCGAAAAAGTAGTCGAAGTAATACAATCCAAAGTTACTGAACTATCTCGGAACGAAGTATGTGAATTATTACAAGATATTCCAACTTCACCAATTAACAAAATTAGTGAATCATTAGCCGATATCCAAAGTATAGCTCGTGGAGTAATTACAGAATGGAAAGGCCAACAAGTTCTTGCAAGCCCTCTTCGGTTTATGTCAGAAAGAGAATAATGAGGTTTGACCACCAGTTCTAACCAAGCCAGCCCCCTCTAGTAATTCCATTGCATTATCAAATCGTTTTTGTGAAAATTGTCTATCTTCAACTAAGAATTTCTTAAGGCCCGCAACATCAACATCACCTTGCACTAAGTCCTCATCAGCAATTTCAACTACGGGGTGATTTCTAAAGACTTCTCGAATCTCTTCGAGGCGTTCTGGAACATCCTTCTCTTTGATTTTACAAATTTCCTCGATGGTTCCATATTCTTTGATGAGTTTTATTCCGGTTTTGGGGCCAATTCCGCTAATACCTGGGTGGAAATCGGTTCCAATCATTATTGCTAAATCGATTAACTGATCTCTAGACAAATCATTGTCTGCCAAAACCTGAGCTAAATCAATTCTCTGTGCACGAATGATTCTGCCCATTCTTTTGCTTCCATCAGATGTTAGATTTCTAACTACAACCGGTGCGCCATATAGTAGGGCATCCCAATCTTGAGTTGCTACTGCATCCAGTTGACCATTTGCAGCCATTACAGCAGCTTGAGCCTCACCTTCTGCCTTTGCTCGGAAAGCAGGAATGCCCATCAAACCGAGCATCTCCATTGATTCTTCAACCATTTCAGGAGTATATTTGACACACCGTTGCGCCATTTTTTGCGCAGTAACAAAATCACCTGCTTCTAAAGCAGCCTTCCATTCTTGCTCAGCCTGTTCTCTACGGGCTCTTCGAGCATCCATCTCATCTTTCTTCAGTTCAGGGTGCGTCCCATCAAATATGAATACAGGCTTGACTCCTTTAGAAAGCAATAGGGAAGCTCTTGATAAAAATCCCATTAGGTGCGCTACAACTTTTCCATTCGCTGATTTTAGAGAGCCGCCATCCCCGGTTGGAGACCTGTCACGAATTGTTGTCAGAAATTGGAATGCTAAAAGAAAACTATCAATGCCAATGCGTTTCCCTCTCATAGCATCCATAGTTGTGTCCTCAGCGTTTGCGAGGTCACGCAGATTGCAGCCCATGACAGGGGCTGTGAGAGGATACACTTGAGCCTCACGGCCAAAGTATAGTGAAAAAGCGGGCAATGCAGGATTCGAACCCACGTATTCGGCTCCGAAGGCCGAAAGGATATCCAGACTACCCCAATTGCCCAAACCGACCCAAAAGCCACCCCTTCTTGAACCACACCCTCGCGGCATTGAAGTGCTTATCAGTATTGGACGCCGTATGGCTAAGTCTCTGCCCTGCATTCGTAATGGGTGCAGTATGTGTTGCAGAGAGACCGTAATGCCAATTACCGCAGTCGAAGCAAGCCGTCTTTCTCGTCGAACTGGAATGGATCAAAGTGAATTTTGTAGTAAAGACGAATCGGGTATTCGTAGATTACTGAATAGCCAATCAACCAAAGCGTGTGTATTTCTTGCAACCGAATCAGATTTACCAACCGCTCCGGGGGTTTGTTCGGTTTATGATAGCCGCCCACTTGGATGCAAAACATACCCAACGGTACTCAATGACGAAGACATAGCAATCTTAGATGATGAGATATGCCCTTTTACAGAGGAATTCGAGGAACCAGATGAGGAAGATGCGCTACGGCTTCTCAATCTTGAGGCGAAATTGAAGCAATAATCAATATCCGTCCAAGTGATTTGTGTACAGGGATTCCATACGCTGCTTTGATTTCAAATCCAGGTAATTTCACATCACAAGTAATCTTTTCATCGAGATTTTCTTGGCCGGCTTCACATGGCATAATGATTACTAAATGGCATTCAGTCTTTTGCTTACAGATATTATTCAAAGTATCTTCTAGTAATTTCACATCACCTTGAGAATTACGGCCATATGGTGGATCTACTACTACAGCAGCGAGTTGTTTAGGTAATTCAAAGCGGGTCGCATCACCTCTTGTAACCTCGGCAATTACATCAGCCCATTGCAAATTTTCCTTCGCCCCATCAACCATAATTGGATCGAAATCTATACCCAATGTTGGGCGATTTGTGAGAGCGGATTCAATCAATATCCCACCTGTGCCACACATCGGGTCTACAACATAGCCATCTCTGGTTCCAGCTGCGATGTTTACAGCAGCCCTTGCTAGCCGTGGCTCAATACTTACAGGACGGAAGAATGGGCGTTTATTTGCCCTCATCGCAGCCCATCCATGCTTTCCTGGTCCTTGTCCAACCATCCAACCCCAAGCGACATATCCTGCAGATGCATCAAGAACAATTCCAAATCGATGTGCCGGATTATCAAGATTGAAAGTTGCCCCTAGGTCGTGGAACATTCCACCAACTTGCCTCTCAATCTCTTTGGTAGCAACCGGTAATTTTCCTTCATGCCTCCAACATTGAATTGCCATATCGGTTTTCACATCATAGTGAATAAGAGATAGAAGTTTTTCCATAGAGGTCCATTTCGTCATACCACCGCCGACTAAGACACATTCACATCCCGACATTATATTGGCATTTGACCAATCGCTTTCACCCTCTACTAACACTAGTCTTCTAGCATCAGTCTGGATTATTTTAGATTCGGAGAACATTGCAATTGCTTCAGCCCTAGAGATGGCAGGATGCCAACCTCTTAGCGCAATTACCGTGGCATGGCGTTCATCTTGCATCTATTCACCTCGAGTAGATAGACACAGATTCACTTCCCCAACTGGTATGTGTTATACTGCTAAAATGTCCTAAATCAAAATCGGTTGGAACCGGGTTGGAATGAGTAACATCTGATTTGACAAGAATGAATTCATCGACTAAATCAGCATCTAAGAAATGATTTATTGTGGTTGGCCCACCTTCGACAAGTAGTCTCTGAATTTCCAAATCCCCAAGCATATCGAGCATGGCCTCAAGCCCTCTAAATTCATCACTCAAATGCCTAGTTCCTAAGCCATCATTCAAAATTTTAGCGTCGGTTTGAATTCGATTATTTGGATCAATTATTACGCGAAGCGGCTGCCTTTCAGATTCGACAAGCCTTACTGTCAGAGAGGGATTATCTCTGATTACTGTATTCGCCCCAACAAGTATGGCACAACAATCCTTACGCAATTGGTGAACTTTTACAAGACACTCATGGCTAGTAAATCTTGTAGCATCATCAGATAAGTCATCGACGGAACCATTGCTATCGGTTGCGATTTTAACTGTAACAAATGGTCTACGTATCCTGCACCAATGCAAAAATTCACGCATTTGGTCGGCGGCTTCATTCTCTAAAAGCCCGGATTTCACAGAAATTCCAGCTTGCTCTAATACTGCAATTCCATTTCCGCGGACAAGAGGGTTAGGATCCCCATGAGCAACAATTACCTCACTTATTCCAGCCCAAAGCAAAGCCTCAGTACAGGGGGGCGTTCGTCCAAAATGGTTGCATGGTTCTAATGTGACATATGCGGTTGCGCCATTGGTATTGTGTCCTTTTTCTTCAGCATCATGTATTGCCATTTGCTCTGCATGTAATCCTCCAAGGTGGTCATGCCATCCTTCAGCAATTACAATTCCATCCTTCACTAGTACACAACCAACTAAAGGATTTGGACGAACAAGTCCTCTTCCTTTTTCAGCAACTTCGAGTGCGCGGCGCATATGTTCGCGCTCCTCCGCACTCCAAGTCATGATGCTGGCTGATTCGGCATCAGACATGAGTCCATCGCTTGTTTTAGCAATAGGTTTGATTGCCTCAACCCCTCCTACAAGATTTATGGGGACCCTACATTGTATTGTCAATCCAGCCAGCAGAGACCATACTTGTGGTAAGCGATGGCCAAAAACTGTAATCAAATTAGAATCGAAAGGGTTTGAAGTTAAATCTTACATCACAGATTCTGTTGGTCATGCTGGAGAAATCGCATGGAAATTGCGAAATGACAATGTTGAGGGCATTATTGTAGCAGTAGGTGGCGATGGTACAGTACATGAGGTTGCTAGTGCTCTACGAGGAGGAGAAATCCCAATGGGAATTTTGCCTTTTGGTTCTGGTAATGATTATGCAATTACTCAAGGAATCTCAAGAAAAAATATCGATGCAGCAATTGATGTTTTAGTAAATGGAGTAGATCGTAAATGTGCAGCATGGCGCCTAGAAGGTTTTCCAGCCACCAGTGCAGGAGATTATCCTGCTCCGAAATCCAATGAATGGGATGGTGCATCTAAGAATGAAGGACGAGTGGTGAGATGGGTTTTCTTAGAATCAGATGCAGGAATAACCAGTGCCATTTCCCGAGCCAAATTATATCGGGCAAAATGGATTAAAGGAAGTAAAAAATATACTTATCTTGGAATCACAACTATTCCATTTTGGAAACGGCGTAAGGTTTGGCTCAAACTGGATGATGAAGAAGGACAAATCCTCGATTTTTCTATGTTCGCTGCAACAACTGGAGAAACATTTGGTGGAGGATACCAAGTTTGTCCAGGCGTCTCTCCTGTCGATGAAAATGGGACGATTGTATACGCACCACGTCTTTCTCGAATTGCAATGCTATCTTTGATGGGACCGATGAAGAAAGGCAAGCATATTGGAAAATGGGGAATTACTCAACAAAAAGCCAATCGTATAGAAATTAAACCAGTTGATAAAAATGGTAAGGTCTGTGAAAAGCCATTGCCCCTTTCAACTTGGGTTCAAGCAGATGGAGAGCCGGTTATTGTTAGTCCTGCAACATTGGAATGGCACACAGAACAATTACTTGTGAGAGGCGCAGTTGATGTTCCTTGGGCTTCAGAATGAGAAATCACTGAAATCATCATTATCTGCAACCGATGCGGTTTTATTCTGTGAAACAGGTGCAGATTCCGGTTCAACTTCCGGTTCCGATTTTACAGCCCGCTTCTTTACAGAGCGTCTCTTAACTGGTTTCTTTGCAGAAACAGGAGAAGACAAAGGTTTGGCTGTTTGACTACCAGGTGCAGAGGTTGAAAAATGACCACGCTGTTGAACGGGTTCAGGTTGAGCAGATACAACATTTGTCGTAGACATAGATCCTTTCTGAACCGGAGGGCTGCTTACAACGGGTTGAGACTGTATTTGTTTAGCCTCACTAGTAACAACGACTGAACCTCCTCCGAATGTCTTGGGGGAATCATCATTACCACCTGATGCCAAAACATTGTCTAGGCTGAAACCAGGGATTGCCACATCTTCTTCAGATTTCTTTTTCGGAGGCGGATTATTCTTTCTTTCCCTAGTAGTACGTTCTGCTGAACTTTCCAAACCTTCTTTCTTTGAAGATTTCAAATCTCTTTTCAACTGAACAACCTTTGCCAAACCCTCTCTTCCAAGAAGTGACTCAGCTGTGGCTTTGGCCCCTTGGCGAATAATCATCGTAGAGAGTATGAATAGACCCACTCCACCCCCTCCTGCAACTACTAAGAAGAATATTACGAACGACCATCGTCCAAATATATCAGTATCTCCAAGGTAGTATTCATCATCATTTTCACCATCAATACTGACAACTCCTTCTTCAGTTCGAATATTTGTGATAACCATCGTATGACCTTGACCTTCAACAACACAATTTTCATCAAAATCAGTTGTACCTGAATCCAGAATATATCCACTTAATTCGATAGGTTGGTGCCAATGTTCTAGGACATTAAGTCCATCTGCAACATTTTCAGAACCAGGTACTATTCCTATAACGGCCCAATCATCTTCATTGGTGGAAATTTTACTGCCAACCGCTTCCTGAGGGTTACTTGGAGTATCCCAATTTTTGAGATTGACTCTAGCGGCGGTCCCCTCTTCGATCGATTCAGCATCACTCCATGTCATTTTGTGAATAATTACTGCAGCTCCGGTTGCAGAATTGAGAGTACTGTCATCATTGTGTGTCTCATAGATTGTTGAACTTATTAGTAAACCAGTTACTTTGAAGTATTCGCCATAACATGAAATTAAAGGAACATCTTCACTGAAACCAGCACCGAGCTTAGATTGAATCCTTATCGTTCCATCTGCGGCGTCTTCGACACTCAGTAAAAAGTCAATTAATCCATATATGTAATCTCCGTTTTCATCCCGCGAAACAAGGTCAGCATTTGCTCCTTCAGAGATAGTAATCTCTTCAGAAACGTCCCAGTACCCGTCGCCCTCAGCATACGTATATGTACATTTTAGGCCTTCAGCATCAGCCTCTGCTAATTCAACGCATTCATGTTCAGTTCCATTGGCATCAACTCTTACTTCTATCGAATCCCAACTATAAGATAACCCACTTTCCATTTTAATGTGGGCGAGTACATCTCCACCATTTTCAGTTTGTTCTTCAGAGTAGACAGGGGAATCGTCGAAATCAAAATTCCCCTCACTGAATCGTTCATCAGTATCGATCTCGATTTGAATTTGACCATCGCCAGTACCCCATGCCGGAGTATCTGAGTAAATACAACCAGCCATGAACATGAGAAGGACCAGCAACATCGCTAGTGGTGCTTTCAGGCGGGCCATGAGGTGCCTACGGCACCTTGAGTTGTTGAACCCTTTGCTATGTATGGCTGCTCCCCGAGACAAATTGAAGCGCGGAGAGAGAGATTCGAACTCCCGTGTCCAAGGGACAGTGGATTTCAAGTCCACCGCGATACCAGGCTATGCGATCTCCGCTTGTTTCGGCGGTGGGGCCATTCTTTCAAGAATCTATCTTCTATTTTTCGTCTCTACTAATCGCAATAACCGCTAGACCAAGGCTTGCAGCGACAGTTAAGAAAGTGAAACCAGGAAGTCCTGAATCATCGTCATGAGGATGGTCCGCTAAGCCTGCCGCCCGTTCAACATCCTCCACAAATCCATCAATGTCCCAGTCATATCCAGTGAATACAACCACTGGGTTCCAATCTCCATCTAAAATAAATGTTTGAGTAGAGTGGGATGTAGAGGTAGTCGTTTCGTTTGATGTATGATTTTCTTCAGGCATTACAACCGTCACAGTTTCTCCACTACCCTCTTCCATGTCATCATGGCTACCGTGGTCACCATGGCCACCATGGCCGCCATGATCATCTTCCTGGTGAGGTGAAGGAATCATTGAATCCATTGTGCTATTCGGAGCCCAAGCAATATGCATTTGGTCATACAAGTTGTCCATTCCTAAACTGCTTTCGTCCCATGAATCGCTAGTCATATTCCAATAGTGAAGTTGCCACCACCACGTATTGTCATCAGGAGCACTTACATTGTCGATAGAAGACATGTAGTGCCCCCATTGTGAAGTAGGAGCATCAAAGGAATCTAAAGCTGCTAATGTCATGTGCCATGCATTGGAGTCAGATAGTATAGAAGAATCACTAGTACCGTCAGATAGCATAACTACGAAGGTATCATTTTCCATATCAGGTATTGGTATCAGTGAATCATCGGTTGAATTTGGAGCAAATGCCAAGTGACCGATATCCGCTGAATCGATTCCTAAACTATTTTCTTCCCAAGAACTATCCGACTCATTCCATGAGTGTAATTCCCACCACCATGAATTATTAGAAGGCGAATCATCTCCATTAATTCCGGTGATATAATGGCCCCACTGGCTTTCACTTGCGTTTATTGTCCAATTGTTTTGGTAACCGGCTGCTGTTAATTGGTCCCATCCATTAGGTAAAACATCGTAGACGGTTGCATTTACAATATCACCATGATCGTGACTGTGAGATTCGATTTCTTCAGTCAAAACTGAAATTTGGAAATCATCCCAGACTTGTTCAAGATCAACTAAATCTCCAGTGAGATGAGGCCATGTGGCGTCATAGTTTTCCATATATTCTTTCAGAACTTCGGGGGAATCAGTGGCAGGATCAACAGTGATTGAAATAAATTGATAATCGATATCATCCAGCTGTTTTTCGGCTTGAATTAGATTGTTGGTAATGACGGGACAAACATCAACACATGTTGTAAAGATGAAGGCTGCGACAATTACATCAGCATTTCCCTTTTGAATTGAATAGGGATTACCATCTTGATCGATAAGTACTCGATTAGGAATGGAATCTCGGTCAAGGCCATACCCATTCCAATGAATTCCATCGCCATCGGCACTACTTGCAGGAATTGTAGAAATACACAGTATTGTCATTATAGCGATAGCAAACCAGCGCATATATTCCCCTCTAAGGAATTGTTTATCAATCCTATTCTGAAATGTTACTCTGTAACATAGGAATAATCCCAGTTTGGAGTACACCATGCTGGAAGCCCATCAATACCATCAGGGTTTGAAAGTCCAATCCCCCAAATCATCAATGCGACGAAGAGAACAGGGAATAGAGCAGTTCGAGTGTAGATAAACGGATCTCCTTTTAGATGCATAAAGAATGCAGCAATACCGTATCCTTTGATGATTCCAATTATAATTAGTACCGCCCAAACAGCACCTCTTGTAATCTTAATCTCGGTGCCTGGTACATACTCAAAGAAAACAGCAGCAACTTCAAACAAAGTAAAGAACATCAACAAAATGAAATTTACAAAGTAAACATCCTTTCCGATTAAATCAGCCATTTTTTGAAAGAGCCCAGCAATTGGTCCTGTGTATTTTTCTTCTCCCATATTATCGCCTCAGTAAAGATAGAATGCAGGGAATATGGCTACCCAAGCCAAATCCACAAAGTGCCAATACAAACCAAAGTATTCAATGCCTTGGCCGTTCTTTTCATCATAGCCAACAGTGTCGGCCTTGAATACCATGAATAGCATAACTAATAGTCCAATGAATACGTGAAGCCCATGCGCACCTGTTGCCACATAGAAGATAGAACCGGCTTGGGTGTCAATAGTAAATCCTTCAGCAATTAAGTGACTCCACTCAACTAATTTCAAGACGATAAACAGTGATCCTAGCGCTATAGTGATTAGTAGATAATTGCGAACCGCCTTCTTTCTCGAAGGGAATAGTTTTGCCATTAATGCATTCTTAGAAGGTTCCCAATTGACGTTTTTAGCCGTCTTTAGTGCAAGGACAATTGTGTATGATGAAATTATCAGAGCAAAGGTGTTGATAGCCCCTGGAAGTAAAGTCATCACATCGTGCCGAAGCAAATCTGATGCAGTTGTGACAGTCTCACCCTCGCACACTCCAGCATCTTTGGCCCATTCAGTACACCATCCTGTTCTCATTCTCAAGTAGGAAGAGAAGAAGGTAGCGAAAACCATAGTCTCAGAGATCAGGAAAATCCACATTCCGGCTTTCCGAATATCCTGTCCTTCAAATGGATGAGATGTTGCTTTTTGTTCTGGGAAGCCCTTGAGGTCTTCATTCCACCAGTTACCGATTCCCATAATCAAAAGGATGGCACCAAATCCGGATAATGTAAATCCGGAAATATCAGCGTCATAATCCAAACCAAGCCATGCTTTGCAGGTTGTAACAAATCCAGGGAAACCCATCATGAAGAATAAAATTCCTCCAGCCATCATTATTGGTGAGGCCGAACCATGATGCTCTTCATGGTCAGCACCGTACCCGTCATCATAGTGGTGTGCTTCATCAGGCTGGATGCTATTGAAGAATCCAGCAACGCCGTAGAATGCAGCGTATACAGTGAACATTACCAAGATTGTTTTTCCAGCAGTACTCCACGTTAGGTAAGATAGATGCGCTTGTTCTTCGTGATGATGGGCATCATTTGCCAATTGAGTGGCTTCATCAGATGTCGTTTTAGATTCAAGATATTGTTCGTACAAGGCGCCTTCTTCTTGGCTACCATTGTTTTCCCAACGGCTTTCTGCGAATTTGAATTCTTCAAGAGCCAAATCTGCAGCGTTCTTTGCAGCTTCATATTCCTCATTTGCTTCATCCCACTCTTGGTGCTTCATTGAGCCGAGTCCGCCAGCCAGTACACCGTATGCTAGAGCACCAAAGAATAGTAGTCCAACTGATATTACTACCGTTCTCATCCAGATGCCATTCTTGACATCATGCAAGCTTCCGCTCATGATTTCGCCTCCTTATTCCAAAGATTCTTCATCGCCCTAAACGGAGAGCGTAATATTGATTCTAATTTTGTTTCATGAGATTCAACACCCTCATTTGCATCCTTCTGAATTGGATTAACTGCGAATGAAGGAGTAGGAGGTGGCGAAGTGACCATCCATTCTAATGACCATCCGCCCCATGGATCCTTTCCAACCTTCTCGCCTTTCTTGACAGAGCGAATAATATTCCAAACTAGAATTAGTTGAGATAGTCCAAAGATTATCGCAAATATTGAAATCGCCATGTTCAATTCAGCAAACCCTGAATCTGCAGCATAGGTATGAGTTCTTCTTGGCATTCCCATAATTCCAACTGCGTGCATTGGCCAGAATGCTGCATTGTATGAACAGAAAGCGATTAAGAAATGCCATAAACCAAGGGTTTCATTCATTTTACGACCTGTAACCTTAGGGAACCAATAGTAAATTCCAGAGAATAATGCGAAGATAATTCCTCCAATGAACACATAGTGGAAGTGTGCTACTACGAAGTAACCATCGTGGAATTGTGTGTCAAGTCCAGCAACAGGGAAGAACATTCCAGATAGTCCTCCTAGTGTAAATGTGATCAAGAACCCTAGTGACCAAAGTGTGTGTGTCTTGAATACCAAACTTCCGCCCCATAAAGTAGCAAGCCAGTTGAATATCTTAACTCCGGTTGGAATCGCTACAGCCATTGTGGTAATCATGAATGCAGAACGCCATGCTGGACTCATACCACTTGTTAGCATATGGTGCCCCCATACAATGAAACCTACTACTCCGATACCGACCATGGCATAAACCATCGAACGATATCCAAAGATAGAACGCCTTGCACTAGTGGCAAGAACTTCTGATACAATTCCGAATGCGGGAACCACAACCACGTATACCTCAGGGTGTCCGAAGAACCAGAACAAGTGCTGGAACAAGAGAGGGTCTCCACCTGACGTGAAGAAGGTTGTACCGATTGTAGAATCGAATAATAGGAAGAATACTCCTATGACGAATGCAGGCAGGCTAACGTATAGCATGAATACACTGATTAGAACAGACCAAGTAAATAGTGGCATTCTCATCCATCCAACACCCTTTGCTCTCATGGTAAAAGTCGTGGTAACGAAATTTACACCAGATAACGTAGAGGATGCTCCCAGTAAGGCAATTCCGGATATGAACGCAATCGTCCCGGCATTCGGGCCATAGTCAGTACCTAGTCCTGCAAGACTGGAATATGGCGGGTACATAACCCAAGTAATGTCAGCACCTTCACCGCTCCAAACTCCTGCAAAGATAAGTGGAGCTGCTGCTACAATTATCCAGAAACCAAGTGCATTGATTCTCGGGAATGCAAGATCCTTTGCCCCGATTTGCAGAGGGAGAATATAGTTCATGAAACCAGCAATCATTGGCATTGCTGCTAAGAAAATCATTGTTGTTCCGTGTAAAGTGAAGAACGAATTGTATTCCTGTTGGGATAAGAAATCGTTCTCAGGTAGTGCTAATTGTATACGGAATAGTAGTGCTAACAATCCACCCACAAGGAAGAAGAAGAATCCGTAAAGGAAGTAAAGAATTCCAACCATTTTGTGGTCAGTAGTAGTTAGCCATGGTTTGAGGTATGCCCAGAAGTTACCTATGGAGAAATTCCCAGGGTTTCTTGTGTAAAAGACCCACATGCTTCCAACTAGGATTAGACCAAGAGCCAGTCCAATAACAGTCAGGAGAATAGTTAGGGCGGCAGCACTCGGAGCAGTTGGATTTGCATTTATTCCAGATACTGTTATTTCTTCACGATTCCAATCATCAGCATCTGTTGCATAACCATCTCCGTTTACAGCATTCCCGTAAACTACAAAGTTTGCAATCGCAGTATCATCTGCAGGTGCAGTCCATTTGAACCCCCAACTCCTCTGACCATTGATCTGATTATTGTGAGTAAGACCCCCATCCATTTCGGTTGCACCATCAAGCGATTCAAGAGTTCCAACTCCATCCTTAAGGAATATTCTGAATCCACCATTTTGGTCAGGGTTTGTTACAGGAACTTTGTCGTTAGAGATGGTTAATGTAAACAGGTATTCTTCTGATGCATTGAATACATCAGGAAGACCATCGATAGTAATTACAGTATCATCTGTCATTCCACCGTGGCACAGACAGCCTGATGGTTCAACATTTCCAATTCCATTTTGCCTCGCTTCAAAGGTTGAGGTAGAAGCTAGAGCGACCAAAAATAGTGCAAGAATTGCAACGGTTCGACCCTTCATACCAATACCCCCCCATTATCAAAGTAGACGCCAAAGTCAGCATCACAATTGGTTCCTTCTTTGGCAACGACTTCAACCTGGCCGGCCATTACTGAATGCTGCTGGCCACAGTATTCTGCACACCTAATCGGGAAAACCCCCGGTTCATTTGGCTGAACATACATCCAAGTTCCACCCTCTAGCCCAGGCACTGCATCTTCCTTCATTCCCCATTCCTGGAGCCAGAAAGCATGCTGAACACCTTGGTAGATATTAGATTCATTGAATTCGGAATCTCTTATTGGATTGTTACTGTGTATATTGAACATGACATTCGTATCACATGGAATGATAAGGTCGCCACTCAATTTATGTTCAACCGGGATATGCTGCCAACGATGTAAAACATTCCCTTCTGCATCTAAAATATCCACTGATTGGAATATTAATTCGTTGAACAAAATATCCATCGTTGTATTATTGGCTAAGTCCAGGTTTGCAGAATTACTTCCATAATTGATAGCAGCCGTTGATCCACCTGGCCCAGCATCAATAGAAAGTCCAGAGATAGAATTCCAGGTCACATTGTGTCCAGTATCGACGTCCTCCCATGTCAAAGCATCCTGATAATAGAAGTCCCAGTACCATTGTATTCCATTTACTTCAACAGTGAAAGCATCATCACTCTCTTGCAATTTTTGGACTTCACCCCATACTATATTCATAGAACCAAAAGCGAGTATAGTAACCCATACGACTAGAATCGTTGGCCCTACGAACCATGCTAATTCGAGATCGAAATTGTGGCGTTCTTTAGGAAATGTACCAACAACTAATTTTTCTTCATCACTTTTGACCATGCTGTCGATATTTTCATCAACGCCTTCTCGGTATCGAAGTATGGCAATTAATAGCCATGCAAATGTGAAAAGCCCGACTAATATCGACCAAAAAAGAAATTTATCATACAGTATATTGAACACTGTATATTCATCTGGCCACAACTCACGGTCAGCGCCCATGCTCCGAGCGGTCAGACCGCCGTATTAATTGATTGCGTATCCTTGGGGCCCTCCCGTAGGGAGGTTTGTTGATGTGCCACCAGTGCGTCGGATAATTTGTGGGGCTTGCGGCTTGTGTTCAAACCACCCTCGATGGTGCGGTTTTAATCGAAATTGAAGTTCAACCCGGTTCGACCCGCCAGGGCATCATTGGATTCAATGAGTGGCGCGGCCGGATTCAAGTTGCCGTGAAGGCCGAAGCGGAAAAAGGCAAAGCAAATCATGCTGTTTGCAATGTACTTTCTAAAATTTTTTCAGCCCCGGTGACAGTAGTCTCCGGACATACTATTCGCCAGAAGAAAATTAGTATCGCTGGACTTAGTTCGGATGAAATTATTTCGCGTTTGGAGGGTTTACTTGAATCGTGAAATCCGATATAATCTGGCAAATAGAGCCTTGGAGTCTTGCATTGAAGAGAATGCAGATGGAACAGTAATTCTTGTGGAGGGAATGCGTGACGAGGCTGCATTACGAGTTTTAGGATTTACTGGGCCCATTGAGAAATTGAATCGAGGATGGACAGTAGATAGAGTCGTGGTCTATATTGCTGAAACATATGGAAGTTGTATTGTACTGATGGATTGGGATAGAACTGGAGGGCGCCTACAAAGAAGATTGATGGATTCAATGATAAGTCTTGATATCAAACCTTCAGATGAATTTCGAAAGGCCATATCTAAAGCTATGAAGCCGGATACAATGTGCGTAGAAGACTTACCTTCATTCCTCGGGGAGACGGACTCCGGATTCCTTGACAGTGTTTAGAACAACATGAGTGTATGAACGCGTGATTCCTTCGAGTGTAAAAACCGCTTTTGTCAAGTCATCTAGATCGGCTCGGTTCTTCACCCTTGCAAGAACCATTGAATCCCAATCTCCAGTTACATCATAGACACTGAATACCCGATAGTCTGCTGAAATCTGTCTTTGAACTTCCATTATCATTCCCTTCTCGATACAGAGTCCAGCCATTACAGTCATGTCCCATCCAACTGAATCAGCACTAAGCAGTGGCGCATATCCTTGTATTGTACCATCGCCCTCAAGTTTTCGTAAACGGTTAGTAATCGTGCCCTGAGCAACACCAACAATCTTAGCGAGTTGGCGTTGAGATAAACGGGCATCTTGGCAAAGTGCCTCAATGATTGCACGATCGGTGGAGTCGAGGGCCATATTGGTGAACGACAGGAGATATCTATTCAATCATTCGACCGGGGATCTGGTAAATTCAGGTCGAGAATCCACTCGCCTAGTACATCAACTTTCACAGCAAGGCGTAATGACAAATCCCCACTTCCACTTACCCTTAGGGTTCCTTTGTGAGTTTTACCACCCGCTATAGTTTGCTTCTTTATTCGACCATTGGCTCTCCATCCAGCACCCATGGTTAATTCTCCGACTTCAATCGAGTTGCCGGTTATCAAATGATAATCAATGACATTTTCTTCTGCTGACCATGAACCTTCTAAGCGGGGTAATCCAAGTTCACGTTTTCTCTCCGCCATAACAATAAATCCGATACAAATCACAAGAATAACAAGAAGAATCAGTGGCGTCAAAGTCGCACCTTGATCTACAGATTGCCAATATGTTGGCATCTCGGCTCTTTGTAATGACAATACGCGGTTAGATGAATCGTTCTCGAACCCGCCAACCATTACCAACATGATTTCGTATTTATCAGAAAAGCTAGCATCATCCAAGTCTATACCTGCGCCATCAAGGGTTGCTTTGTCGATAGTTTCATTCCAGTGATTAGTCGTATTATTTGTAGTATAAAACGTGGAAGAGGGAG
>Ga0315321_10002025_pt1 | contig 15733 bp, 5 predicted proteins | sample M180m21515metaG_FD_203464 | JGI IMG/M metagenome (GOLD analysis project Ga0315321, IMG submission 203464) | Ammonia-oxidizing marine archaeal communities from Monterey Bay, California, United States - M1 80m 21515 | ecosystem: Environmental > Aquatic > Marine > Intertidal zone | place: USA... | reverse complement strand
CTTGTTGGATTTTTCAGGGGTTTTCGCCAAGGCCGACAGCAGTTCCAGTTCTGTCACAACAAAGTTTCCGTTGTCGGCAAGTCCGGGACCTTTGGAAGGAAGCTTTGCATCACTGAGAGCTTCCAGTCGGATGCCCGTGATGTTGTTCAGTGTGGTTCGCATCGTGACCGTGTAGACAGTTTTGGAGGCGTCGCCACTGGCAATAATTGATCTGTCCGGTTGCGGTGTAAGAATCGCTTTGTTGGTCGAGTTGCCAGACTGGTAGGAGAGTGGATGCCATTCAATAGCTTTTAGCTGAGCGTTGGCCATCTTGTCAATTTTCGCCGGAATTCTTTCCTTTTCCTTTTCCAGGGCAGCTTTTGCGGCATTGATCCGATCCTCGCGTTCCTTGGCAAGCTTTTCCCGCTCTGGTTTGATCGCGTTGGAGCGGGCAACGATTTCCTGGTTTAGCTTCGCCAGTTTCGCTTCCCGTTCTACTTCCAACTCTTGGCGGCGTTGTTTCCAGTTTAATTCAGCGGCTGTGAGTTGACCCAGGAGTTCCTCGTGGCTCTGCTTGATGATGTCTTTCATGGCAGCAAATGCTTCTAGTTCAGACGGTTTGGGATAGCGTGCAAGAGCCCGTATGAAAATCTCTTCGGCCAAGTCATTGTCATCAGGATGTTCAGTGACAATCTTTTCCAGCACATTCTGTGGGTCGGCAATGGCGGAACCAACCGTGGGGCCACTAACCAACGCCATGACTGGTCCAAGTTGCAGTTCCGAGCTTCGCTCACATTCGCAAGCGCTTTCTCGGGCTGGACGCCCAAGGTTCTGCAGGAAACCGTCGGTAAGTTTTACACCCGAGTCTGTGATGGCTGTTGCGCGAGTTCCCTTGGGCATTCCAGGAATGTTGCTGACTGCTCCGGTCAGTGTGTGTACCGCGTCAAAAATTACTTCGGCAGGAAGTCGACGCGGCAATGCGTGTGAGTAGTTAAGTGAATCATCTTCGTTCAATGCATTCGTCTTGATACTCAGTTGATACGTTCGGCTGTTGCAGATCGCTCGGTGCATTTCGGCGACATCAAAGCCGGAATTCACGAACGATTCTGTAAGAAAGTCAAGTAACTCAGGGTTCGTTGCCGGGTTACCAGCACGAATGTCATCGATCGGTTCTATCAGGCCGACGCCGAGGAGGTAGCCCCATAAACGGTTGACGTAACTTCGCGCGAAATATGGATTGTCACTGTGGGTAATCCATGCTGCCAGTTGCTCACGTCGTGTCGCTTCAGGCTTTGTGTCGTGTTGTACGTCAAAAGGAAACTTGGGAGTCACCACAGCATTGGTTTTGGGATGTTTGACATCACCCTGAGTTCGATCAACAACTTTCTCAAACAGAGGCTTGGCACCTTCCACTGCAGTGCCGCCAATTTTTCGTTTTCCTGAAGCAGGATCATTTTCAAGCCCAACCTGAGCGAAGAAGGCAGACATTTGATAGTACTGATCCTGGGTCCAACGCTCGAACGGGTGATCATGGCATTTATTGCAGTTGAAGCGGATTCCAAGGAACAGGTGCGTGGTGTTCTCCATGGTGTTGTCAGGTGTCCGCAGCACCTTGAAGTACGATGCGGGCGGGTTGTCATTATTTGAGCCGGTAGCAGTCAGGACCTGCTCCGCGAAGACGTTGTAAGGCCGGTTCTCAGCGATTGCGGTCCGTATCCACTCTCGGAATTTTGTGCTGCCCTCGACCCCGAGAAACTTTCGATTGACCTGAAGGAGATCGGCCCACTTGTTGGTCCAGTAGTCAATGTACGGCTCACTGCCAATCAATTTATCAATGACAGCAGAACGCTTTTCGCGAGTGGGTGTCTCGTCTGCAAGGAATTTTCGTACTTGTTCGCTGCTTGGTGGCAGTCCCGTCAAATCAAGATACACACGTCGTAGGAAAGTGGAGTCATCACACATCCCACTTGGAATGACTTTGACCCGTTTCCATTTGTCAGCGACCAGTTTGTCGATGTCACTCCATTGCTCGACTGCAACGGTCTTGTAGCCTTCTCGCTCACCCATCACAGTCAGTGTGGTTGCTGCATAGGCACCTTCGTATCTCGCCAAAATGGCCGCTTCACCGCGTCGTATTGCGGAGAGTAGTCCGCTCTTGTCCACGCTTGCAGTTTCCGTGTTGCCGCTTTCGATGAAAGCTTCTTGGGTCACGTCGCGTTGGTCACCGTTCTCATAATGGGCGATCACTCTGACTTGTTGCTCTGCATCAGTGCGCTGCACGACAGGGTTGGTGGGGAAGATCTCGATGCCCGTGACTCGAGAAGACTCAAGATTCAGTTGGCTTCCGTCAGCGATCCATCGTTGCAACACCGTGTGGTAGGGGTCACCTTTTTCCATCAACACACCACCTTGATGCGGGGACAGGCCGAGCGGCTTGCGTAGCATCAGTGATTCGTCCGGGGAAGCTGGGTTGATCCGGCGGGCCGCAAGGTCGTCAGTGAGAGCTCGAAGGTCATAAACCGGGTCGTACCCGCGGAGCGAAAGTTTGAAACCATTCTTGCCTTTCTGGGCTCCATGGCAGGTTCCTTGATTGCAGCCGAGCCGACTGAGGATCGGTCCTACATCACGAATGAAGTCAACCGCTCCATGATTGGGTGCGTCAGCTTCTTTCGGCGTGATACCCTCAGCAATCATGTCAATCTTGGACGTGATGCCACCGTAACTGATAACGACGCTTCCTTGTCCGTTGTCCGCAGCACGAACAACACCTCTCGGGGTGATTGTGGCCCACGAGGGGATGGTGATGTCGGCAGTGCGTGTGATATCGCGAGTGCTGTCATCATTCATGACCGCAGTGACGACAAGCTGGGTGTACGCGTACGGCGAACCCATTTCAATCTGGCTTGGACTGATGAATACCTTGGCAACGTCTTGGGCTGTGTCAGTTTGAGTGTTGACGCTGGAGGAAGTGGTCGTCTTGTTTTGGCTTGCGAGCTTCGCTTGCCATGCTTTGGCATCAAACCGTGAGGTTGCCAGCCGTGCATCATCGGCGACTTTGGAAACATCAAAGGTTCCAGTTAGCTTTCCCTCCGTATCAAGCCGGCGTATTTTTCCATCCGCAGCGGCAATTAACAAAGCGTCGTCTTTGCCAAATGCAATGGCGAAGACTGCTGCATTGTCGAGCGAGAACTTGCTGAGTTCCGTGATTTTTGAGTTGAGATGATTCTCGAGTTGCTTCTTTTCTTCTGCGTTGCGGTCAGCAACTCGCTTGGCTTGGATCTTTTTCAGCTCAGGAGAAATCTCACTGGAGAAATCGTATTTCCAAACTCGAATCTCGCTTTTGCCATCCAGTGTCGCAGCAGCGGCCAAGCGTGTAGCGTTGGAATTAATGACAACACTCGAAATGCGTCCTGGTAACGCAGGGAATTTACGAACTAGATTCGCGTCATCTCCAATCTTGCGAGCCGTTTGTCGAAAGACGCGGTAGACCTTGGCAATGCCATCTGCACCACCCACGAAAATTTCGTTTCGTTCAGGATGAGCTTTCACACTGCTCAAGCCTCCGGAAAGTGCTCCCGGTGTGATCGAGGTAATGTTGTCGATAAATCGTTCAGTTTCTACTTCGGTCAGTTTGCATGACATGTCTCGGGCGACCGAGATCACATGCTTACCATCGGGTGTGAACGCCGTATCACGTACCCAGTCATTGTGCGCTCCCTGAAAGAGAATCTGTTCACCCGAAGTTGTGTCGATTGCGCGAACTACATTATCGGTTGCACCAAAAGCGAGTTTGCTGCCATCAGGTGACCAACTTGCACCGCACAGTGCGTCATACGTGACCGATCGCGAGAGATTGAGTTCATTGGTTTCGAGGTCCCATATTTGAACCTCGCCTCGAACCGCTGGAGTCCCGCCAACGGCAGCCAGGCGTTTGCCGTCCGGCGAAAACCTTACCGTGTTGATTCGCGGACTCATCCCAACCAATCGAGAAATGCGTTTCCCAGTGTCTGAATCTAGAATGACTACTTCGTGGAATCCTGCGGCAGCGATCTTGCTGCCATCGGGGGATACATCGATCGATGAGAGTGATGGTTGGCCGATGTAAACCGGCGGATTATCTGGTGTGTGTTTTGGTCCGTCATCCACCACGGAATCATTTTTGGCCCCTTGAAGAATCCATTTGCGTATCGTTTCAAGTTCGACGTCGTTAAGTGGACTGAAGGGTTCGTCCGGCATTTCGGCATGTCCATCGACCGGCGTTATTTGTTTGAGTAGATGACTCTCGCCGGGTTTTCCCGGAACCACCGCTGTCTGCTCTGACTCACCACCCTTCAACATCGAAGTGAAGTCGGTCATCAAGTACGAGCCGAGTTGCTTCGCGCCTTGGTGACAACCGTAACAGTGCTGACTGAATATGGGTTCTACGTCGCTGGTGAAACTGACAGCCGAGGTTGGCACTTTATCTGCACCCGCTGATTCATCAGCACGTAAGCAGCACGTAGTCAGCAGTGTGCAACACAAAGTTGCGATGAAATGACGGTCGATTGTCGGGAGCACGATTCGGACTCTTGGATTTAAATTCAATTTCTTCTGAGCAAGAGAGGCGTGAGAAAACTTTGCGTTGAAAATCGACTCATTGTCGGTTTGTCCGAATGTTTCTCGCTGTCCGTGGAATGGACCACCGTGCCGAACTCAGGTAGGAAACATGAAGTCAGTAACAAAGCCAATCCAACAGCGTTGGGATCCGCTGTGGGTAGCCCGGAAATGGGCGGGCGGGAGGACAAGAAACCATCCCGACAATTCGTCGGTAAATGCCATCTCTTCCTTCATCAATAGCCTAATGTTGGTGCTGGTTGCAGTCAAACTCTTACACCGTCCAGAGAGCCTTTTCCGGCACCTTTGATTTCTGTCTGGCTGTGGGTTTCCCGCTGCCTCGTTGTGAATATCGAAGAATCCGATTTTCGGCGAGGTTTTTTCCGTTCTGCTGACATTGGTTTTCGACCCACTACGGGCAGGCATCACGGGAAGCTATGCTAAGAATTGGACTGTGATCATGACCAATTCCGGTCGCCCCTCATCACGATGTGGATCTCTGCCTATGCGTTCCGTTTGGCTCGAACTGACTTTTGAGAATCAATGTGTCCTTGTGGCGGTGTTTGGCTTGTTCGGTGGAGCGTTGGCAAACTGGATGATCTACCGGTTCGCCTACTTCAATCCTCGTCCGATTTCCCCTTGGGGGCCGCGTCCCGATGCTGCGACACCCCGCACATTTTGGGATCGGTTGCCCGTCATTGGATGGTGCTTTCTGCGGCGTGAGTCAAATTTACACGGCGGAGGATTTTGGATTCGGCCCCTACTGATTGAGTTGGGGACTGCAGGCTCACTGGTCTGGTTGTTTCAATTTGAAACGCAAAGCGGTGAACTCTTGCCACCAAAAATGAGACTCGCTGAGGTTCTGGCTGATTTCTCGCCCTATGCGAACTCTTTGTTCTTTGCTCATGCGGTTCTTTTCATTCTCATGGTGGCAGCGACCTTCATTGATTTCGATGAAAGAATCATTCCCGATATGATTACCATTCCCGGTACCTTGTTGGGTTTGCTGTTTGCAACCACTTTGATAACGGGAACTGATGATGGTCCATACCCCTCATTCTTGCCCACGATCAGCTTCTTGCAGAACGGGGAACTCGCTATCTACCGGCCTAGCACTTTTGATGCACCATGGTTCCGTGGGAACCAAAGCTGGTTTGGCGAACGTGGTTTAGCATGGGGACTGGGGATTTGGACTGCTTGGTGCTTTGCCTTGTGCGACAGGCGATGGAGTGGTGCGATTTTGCGCCGTCGCGGTTTCCGAAGTGCTGTCCGCCATTTTTTCAACGGCCTTTTCCATCACCAATTTTGGAAAGTTCTGTTCGGATTATGGATCGTCGGTTGTGGCATTGTCGCCTCCGTTTGGGGGATCGGCGAACAACATTGGCACGGTCTCTTTACCGCCTTGGTGGGACTCGCTGCCGGGGGTGGAGCCATTTGGTCAATTCGGATCGTTGCAACTTGGGCCTTGCGAATCGAGGCCATGGGGTTTGGTGACGTAACGTTGATGGCGATGATTGGTGCCTTTGTCGGCTGGCAGGCTGTGTTGATCGCGTTTTTTCTGTCACCCTTTGCAGCGATCGCAATCGTCTTGATTCGCTATGTAATCACACGCGATACGCAAACGCCCTACGGGCCTTACCTCTGCGCAGGAACAATGTTGACCGTTGTGTTCTGGAACAGTGTCTATCAAGATTGGCTTCGAGCAAACCTGCTGATGTTTGGCTCGACTTTACTTTGGCTCTGCATTGCAATGCTGGGATTGATGGCAGTCATGCTGTTCGTCTGGCGTTTAATCAAAACGGCACTGTTTTATCGTTGAGTCAACGCAGCGATCTTGGTTTGGGTGAGATGCCAGGTTTTGCACGCGACAAGTACGGAAGGCCTGCCAGTGAATCTCAATAGCCTACGCGGCACCCGTCGACAAGTGCCGTAGGGCAACACTGTTGGCTGGTGTTACGGTTTGTCAGGTTTGTCCACAGCAAACCTGACATGGTAGCCAGTCGGATTCCCTGACATCCTCTGGTTTGCCAGCCAATCTTTAAGCGTTGAAACGTTTGCGAGCACTGTACTATCAGGATTAGCCGTGCAGAACCGGCCGATTAAGGTGATCAGGCTTCTCGCTTGAGCAATGGATTCCAGTGGATCTTCCAGCCAGCTTTGCTGCCCGTTACTGAATCTAATTCTGTGTTTTCACTCTCAGAGCGATCGTCCCCTGAACCCTGCGCGGGTGGGAGGATTTCTTCTTCAATCTCAATCGTTGCTTCCGTTGTGTCGTCAGCCGAGCTTGATTCACTGGTCGGCTTGCCTATCTCGATCTTCTGCATTCGTGTTCGCGGTGCATCTTCTGGTGCCGGAGCGACGGTAGGATTGGGCTGGAGGATCGAATTGCCAAGAGATGGCGCTGTTTCGATCGCTGGCGTCGCGGTTTTTTCTGGGGTTCCAAACGATGAGTATCCGCTAACCACAGCAGCCCCGAACGGATCAGTGTAGGAAAGCGGTACGCGCTGCACGACCTGTTTCGGCACCATGATGGTTTCCGTATAGGGAACGTACTTTTGACGCGTGACTGGTTTCATTACGGTTCGTGTGACCGCCTCTTGCTCGTAGTATTTCACTTCAACCGGTTGTTTTCGAGTTTCGTAGACCGTGCGAGTTGTCTGGACAGGTACTTTTCGAACTCGTTCCTCACTAACCCAACGCTGCTGTTCGACAGGTACCTTGCGGGTGATGGTCTCTGTGATTGGGCGTTGAACCGTGTATGGCACTTTACGCACTTGAGTTGTTGCTACCATCCGAGTTGTTTGGACGGGCACTTTTTGCGAGACCATTTGTGTTTGCATCCGTTGGACTTGGACCGGTACTTGCTGCGAAACAACTTCGGTCTGCATGGTTTGGACCTGCACTGGAACCTGGACTTGCTGTACCTGAGGAACGTAGCTGGTCTTTGCGACCTGTTGAGTAACCAAGTTCGGTCGGTAGCTGTACTGGGTTTGCACCGTTGATGGGGTCGTTTGTGGTGTCCAAATCAGGCCGCTGTTATTGCCGCAGGCATCACGTGCATAGTTCAATGAATATGAGGTTCGGCCAGGTTGCACGACTTGCTGTGCAACATAACCACCTTGGTCAACTGTCTGCGTTTGCATCGTTGTTACCGGACGCATTGATGTGTACTGCTGGGTCTGGTATTGGGTCTGTACCACTGGTCGCTGAACCGTGTATCTCTGTGTCTGGTATTGCGTCTCAACCACAGGTCTCTGAACAGCGTACTGCTGTTCCTGATAGGAGGTTTCGACGACAGGCTTGTAAGTGGTGTACTGCTCTTCTCGCTCGGCTGTTTCCGACACGTACTTAGTTTGGGTTACGGTTTCATCCCGATAACTTGTCTCGGTCACGGACTTCCACACGGTGTAACGCTCTTCACGGTAACTCGTTTCTACGATCGGTTTAGCTACCTTGTACTCGCGTTGCTCGGTTCGTGTCTTCAGGACGGGCCGATAACTAGTGACTTCCTGAGGCACATACTCGGTCTCGTAGGAAAGCCGATACTTCTGAACCGTCTGAGGCTGCATCACCGTTTCACATTGCAATCGGTAAGTGGGCTCAAAGCAGCAGCCCTCTTGAGCAGGGGCGGGCGATGAAACCGCGAGCAGTGTACAAGCAGTTAAAACGATAGTTTTTGCGTTCAATGGACAGGTCATAGCTGTGCTGCGAAGCTGGGTTCGAAGAGAAGACGAGAAACGATTAGCAAATGAGGGAACGAATGCTCCAAGCAACGTGATGTCGCTTTTGGAACACAGCCCACCAATCAAAGCGTACGCAAGCCTTTAGGAAAATGTAGAAAAAACCTCTGAAAAACGCAGTATTTGAGTGCAGCATGCCGCGAGAAACTCCCTATTCTTCCCCCGTTGTTTATTTGCCGCTACATCCGTTGTCTTTTGACAACGCCGGACAGTTTGGCAATTTTGAGCCTCAGGAACTCCGACGTGGCCGATGGCTGATCTCAGGCTGCACCGATTGCTCCGGTCTTGACGATTCAGTGGCTCTCGTGGAGGGGATCCAGATGAGGGTCCATTCCTAGTGAAAGCATCGCGTCTGAGAGGCTTTCGTCGCGGGCCGTGAGCTCAGTTCGCTCCTTGCGATGCATGCGGGTAACTCGCTTTTGGGCCGAGAGGACTTTTGGAAGTAACCACTTGATCGACCCCTGCTTCGCCGCCAGCAGGAATTTCGCCGATTGCTCCTCACCGTAAGCCTGAGCCAAAATTTCGTCCGCAGGGCTGACGAAGAGACGAGCTGATCCTGGATCTCCCTGCCGGGAGCTTCGGCCGATCAACTGGCGATCAATTCGGGATGCGGCGTTAGCCTCGCTGACAATAACATGCATGCCGCCAGCTTTGCGTACCTCCTCGGACAGTTGAATATCTGTGCCGCGACCTGCCATGTTCGTGGCAACGGTTACCCTGCCAGCTTGCCCTGCTTCGGCAATGATTTCAGCCTCTGAAGCAGCGTTGCGAGCATTCAAGACTACGTGAGATATCTTTTTCTTGCTGAGTTGCGTGCTGAGCTCTTCTGATTGCGCGATGGTGCGTGTCCCAATTAACACTGACCGATTCGTTTCAATCATCTTCGCTGTTTCATCGGCGATGCGAGCCCACTTCTCTCCAAGTGACCGGCAGGCCACGGGAGGCATCAAAATCTGTTGGGAGCGACGGTGCGCACGCACTCGATGAACTTTGACATCGTAGACACGCTGCAGTTCATCACGGTCTTCCCAGGCGGTAGCTGTCATGCCACCCAAGTGCCTGAATCTTGATACAAAGTCCTGCACAGAGATTCGGGCAATCGGCTCTGACTCGTGTGTTAAACGAAGCTGTTCTCTTGCTTCGATGGCTTGTTGCACACCACCACCGAAGTTGCGATCGGCTGCGCGGCGTCCAGTGTACTCGTCTACAAGTTGGATGCAGTTCTCGTGGACGACATAATGAATGTCGCGGTGAATCGTTTCGTTGACCAGAATCGCACGCTCGAGTGCATGCAGAATCTCAGTCGTGGTTAGCCTTGCTATTGTGCTGGGCATCGGCGCTGCAATAGCGCGTTTGCGACCGGCTTGTGTCAAAGCAACCAGCCCTGAACCGTCGATTCGCTCATAGTCACGAGGGCGTTGGAAGCCTCTCGCGGCGTCACTTGCCCACCGATAGCAAGACTCTTTTGCATTATCAACTTCGGTCACCGGAGCGGTAATGATCATCGGGGTGCGAGCTTCATCAATCAAGATGCTATCCGCTTCATCGAGGATCAGAATGTCTTGGGGAAATTCAGATCGACCCACATCTGAATGGTGCCTTTTCCTGCGTTCGATCGAGTAACGCAGAAAATCAAACGCAAACTCGCGTAGGGTTCCATAGACAATGTCATGTTTGTATTTCTCAGAACGCTTTTGCTGCGGAGTTGATGCTGTAACGCTCGACACGCTTAAGCTGACAGAGGTGTATAGCCTTGACATCCAGTCAGCATCGCGCGACGCCAGGTAATCGTTCGCCGTTGCGATGAGTACTCGCTGCCCCGTGGATGCAAGAGAGCATGCAGCAAGCAATGTGGTTAGCGTTTTGCCTTCACCCGTAGGCATCTCCACAATGCAGCGATCACTGAGGAGCCGTGATGCGTTCCACTGGCTGGGACGAATCTTAAAGCCCAAGTGTTCCTCGCACGCCACATTCATCCGATCTCGCGACAGTTCTGCAGAAAGACCGGCGCGGTGAGGGTGACCGAAATTCATGATAAGAGGCGTGCGTGCGCCGGATCACACCTTGCTAAAGCAGCAGAAACGTGAAGCCAGCGAAGGCTGCAGCCTCGGTGGCCATGCCCTTGTAGCTTAATGGCAGGACGTTGCAGTCTAGTGAGTATGGCTTGCAACTGAGGCAGTCACCACCGGAAGCGACTGGACATCCCGGTTTTGTCTTGCACATGTGATACGGAAGGAAAAACGTATTCACGCAAAACTGTCCTGCAGAGATAGCGTTTTGCGCGATGCCGCAGCCACGACCGCATCGCTCAAGCAGTGGCTGTTCGTAATAGAGTGGGCGATGCTTGAATACGATCGGATATCTGTCGGGCCGTGGTGGGCTGATGCCAGCAGCAACGATTTTGAGGACAGGCTCTTTCACCATGAAACGAGACGCAAGATTCTGTGGGGCGTCAGCGTCATCCTCTGCCACAATCCGAATATCGCTCATCGGCTTGCGAAGGTTTCGAATGCTGTCTGCATTGAACAGGTCACGAGACGTCTCGGCATCAAGCTTCTCGTATTCGACAGTTTCTGTTTTGGCCGGAACGGGTTTCCAGTAATCTTCGCCATCCGCCTTAGGGGGCGTCCCTTGCCCACGCTCCGGTGAACCACCGCTGGTCTGCTGCGGTGCAGCGGCAGGAACTCGGGTTGCCTCTGCAGCTGGCGGAGAATCTGTAGCTGGCGAATAGTCTGCAGCCGCCGCTGGCCTAGTGGCCGGGTCACTGGTCGGTATGGCAATGGCTTGCGGAGAACCCAGTAGAGGGGCGAGTGTACTTCTGTTCCCCGGTGTATCGCCGAGCAATTCTGCAGGTTCAGCGATTTTGGCTCCCGGGCTTTCCGTTTGCACTACTTCTGTGTCTTGCACTTGCCCGACAGCATCCGTATCTCCCCCGCAAAACACCACCAGGGTGAGCAACAGGGTAATCGTCACTTTGTAATCAGAGCAATTCATAAGGAAATTCGAGTCCAGAGATCTTTAGACATTAAAATTGTCGATCTTTCCCCCCCTAAAGTCGTAGGAAAAACTGGTTAGTCGGAAAATTTGTCGCAACCGACCTAAGGCTCCTTGTTTGCTTAATTTGCCGTAAAAATGATTCTGGTTTGTCGGATTTCAACGACTTTAACACGCCCAGTTCTAAGGAGCGGGCTAATATGGAATAGCAACTGGACACCGTTACAGCCCTGTTTTTCCGCTATTTTGCCCGTTGGGGCAGATTCCTCGGTTGATCTTGGTGTCCAAAATGAGGCGCGTGCCCGTTTCGCGCTGATGGGGGGTGGGTTTTGCCATGCCCCTGCGCACCAGCAGTCGCAAAGCACTTCTTGATGACCCGACCTACGTCACATAACCCGAAAAAACGACGAATGAGGTCGCGGCTGCGCGAACGGCTCGATGATTTGCTCGCGCAAACACCACTGCCAGTCAGGCAGGAGAGACTGGCCGCACCGCAGGTCCGTCTGCTCGAATCGCGGTTTGTACTCGATGCTTCCGCCGCCTTGGTGGGGCTCGATGCGTTGAGTTCTGGTTGGGAAGCCCAGTCTGCGGAGGTGCAAAGCGATGCCTCGCATGGCGCAGCTGTTGCATCCCAGGAACACATGTTTGAGTCGGTGGAGGTCTCTTCCACAGTTCCAGGCCATAGCTTCAGCGAGGCAAGACAGTTTGCTAGCACTGGTGCCAGCAACGACGCTTTAGGGCTCGATCTCGATCTGGGTTTTGGTTCGGACCTGACCAGTGAACTCAATATGTCGTTGGCTATCGCTGATCCCCAAGCTGATTCCATGGCTGGCGACTCGAATTCTGTGGAGTTTGAATTCGGTGAGGTGGAACGTAGCCCTGGGGCTCGTTTTGCGGCAGATGAGAGGGCCACCCACGTCATCGAAGCGAGGGATTCTGAAGGTCTACCTCTTTCTCTGGATGATTCAGAGGGTGAGTCGGGCTTTGTGGTGTCTTTGGACTTCCCGCAGGTTGCCCAAGGAAATGATGCTGACGTGCCAGGTTCGGGTAGCGATCTGATGATGGCGGGCCCGGGTCAGAGCAACCCAGATGCCAATGAAATCGTTTTCATTGATGCTGGAGTTCAGGACCACGAGACATTGGAAGCAGGTTTTCGAGAAGGCGTCGAGGTTTTGATTCTCGAGGGCACGCAGGACGGTGTCACTCAGATTTCTCAGGCATTGCAAGGCAGAGCAGATCTGGATGCGATTCACCTGATCTCTCACGGTTCTGCTGGGAGTTTACGACTCGGATCTGCCGAGTTGTCATCGGAAAGCATGGCACAGTACGCGGATGCTCTCTCGCAAATCGGCTCATCATTGACTCAAAGTGGTGACCTCATGCTTTATGGGTGTGATGTCGCGCAGGGTGAAATCGGTCAAGCGTTCATTTCAGCTTTGGCGACGGCAAGCGATGCAGATGTTGCTGCCTCGAATGACCGTACAGGTGACGCGGGGCTCGGCGGGGACTGGGTGTTAGAGTCCAAGAGTGGTGAAGTTGGGACCGCTGTTTTGATCGATGATACGGTCATGACCGGCTATGCCCACGTGTTGGCTCCGCCAAGCGTTCTGGGCGTCGAGGTCAGTGACACAACAATTACCGATAGTGATGACGGAAGTGCGTTCACTGTGACTGTCACATTTGATCAGGTCATGAACCCAGGGGGGGCTGTCCAGCCAACGCTCACCTTTAATCCGGATGTGTTGCTGGCGGGCACGTTGACAAATCCCTCTGCCGGGTCCTGGTCAGCAGGTGATACCGTTTTTACGAAAACATTTGACGTGGTCGATGTGGGCGTCGAGGTTACGGATGTTGAAATCGACGTCACTGGGGCGGAAAACGCATCAGGAGAGGCTCAAACGAATTATGCCGCTGAAGCGGAGTTTTCGATTGATACGCTTAACCCAACAGTCACATCAGTTGTCCGGGCGGACGGAAATTACACGAATGCGGGAACCGTCGACTTCACGGTTACATTTAGTGAGGATGTTACTGGGGTAGACGCAGATGGTTCAGATTTCAGTTTGGTGACATCAGTTGTCGGCGCGTCCATTGACACTGTTACTGGAAGCAACTCGGTTTACACCGTTACCGTGAATACAGGGACAACCAGTGGTTCGATTGGTTTGATTTTAGCTGCCACACCTACGATTCAGGACGTGGCAGGAAATGATTTGATTGATTCTGTCATCAGTGGTACCAACGAGAGTTATGCGGTTGCCTCAACGGAGGTGCTGCTCGTGGGCGGGAATGTCTCCGTAACTGATATCCGCGAGGCAACGGCTGATGATCTGACTTTATCTGTGGTGGCGGGTGACCTCGTTATCTCTTCTTCCAGTGGCGTTATCGCTGCAGGGGCTGGAGTGACTCGAATCAATGGATCTTCGGTAAGCGTTGCCCTGCTGGATATTACGGGCAGCGATGGAATCGCTGTTGTCGCCGCCGGCTTGGATGACACAGTGACGATTGAAGGAATTGAGCGACGGTTGGAGGTAGATGGTGGCGGCGGTGCTGATACCGTTCATTTTCAGACCAGCACGATCAGCACCAATGGTGGTGATCTTCTTGTGGATGCTGAGTTCATTACGCAGGACGCCAGTGCATCGATTGCTGCAGATAATATCAGTCTGAATGCGGTTAGCGGTGATCTGGAACTGAATGCGGCTCTCACTGCGACTGGTGACCTGATCATTGATGCATCTGGAGAGGTCTCGCAGAGGCTCCCGGGGATCGTGTTGGTAGCGGGTGATACGACGGTATCCGCGAATCAAATTACTCTTGACAATGCATCGAACGATTTTCAGGGCATCGTTAATGCTTCAGGGACTGAACTGAGTTTTGCTGATTCCAATGGCATCAGTCTGGGGGACATTGATGCTGCGGGGGCCTTCTCTGTTACTGCCCTCGGTGGAGCCATCGATGACGGCACAGCAGACGCGAATGGTGCTGATGTCAATGTGGCAGGTGTCGTGACACTCACAGCATCGGGAATGATTACTCTTGACGATCAGTGGAATGACTTTGGTGATCAAATCAATGTAGACGCTCAGGATGTCGTTCTTGCTGCCCAAAGTGATGTGCTGTTGTTAGCTGTCGATGTTGACCAGTTGGAGATCACGGCAGCCGGAAATGTTTCCGATGGTGAAGCCGGTAGTGTTTTGGTTGCCGGTAACGCAAGCTTCACTGCAAGTGAAGTCACGCTCGGGGATAACGCTGGAAATATTGCCCGTTTTGGGAATCTGACATTCAACGCTTCTGGAGTCGTTGATGTTTCCGAAGATGGCCGTATGGATGTCGCTGGCGTCAGCACTGCAGGCGCAGGTTTGAACCTTTTGAGCACCGATGACATCACGCTTGATGGCAGCGTGACAGTGGTTGGGGATACGAGCATCGTTGCAGGCACGACTTCAGGTGGCATCGCTGTGAATGCCAAGCTGAACGGCAGTGGCACGATTCTTCTCGATGCGGCTGATGAAATAACGATCGATGCATCGATTGATCCGACCACGGTGACGTTGAACGCTGATGATGACATCACGGTGAATGCCGCGGTCGTGGCATCAGAGCTGATCGCGGTTTCCGCGGGTGAGGATGGCAGCGGTAGCTTCATTCTTGGAGCGGCAGGCAGTCTGGAGACTACTGATTCGGGTAGCGACATCACTGTCACGACAGGGGCGAGTACCGGAGACATCACGTTAACAGGCACGACGACCGCTTTGGACCAGGTCACGATGACCTCCGCAAGTGGTTCGATTAATGGTTCCGGTTTGGTGACCAGCGACACCGTTGACCTGAATGCATCCAGCGGGATTGGCAACACGACAGGAGTTGCGTTGTCGTCGAGCAATATCACGGCAGACACAACAACCGGTGATGTCGAGATAGCTAACAACCTTGGCACCGCAGTGAGCGTGTCCTCGCTAAGCACGGGAACGGGCTCAGTCAGCTTCGATCAGTCGGGTGGCGGCGATTTGTCGACATCAACTGTTTCCGCTTCTGGTGCAGTAACCCTTGCCAATGCAGCAGGCTCCCTTTCCTTGGCAGGTGCTGTGACTGGCGATTCTCTTGATGCCAGTGCATCAGGTGCAATCACTGACGATAGCGATGGTGACCTGGCGATTGCAGGCTTGGCCGAGTTCACGGCGGGTAGTCTTGAACTGGGCAATGATGCGGGCAATGCGACGAACTTCGGCACATTGACCTTCAACTCGGCCGGTTCGGTGACGATCAGTGAGGATTCATCGCTAGACCTGGTCGGCATCAATACGGCAGACAGTGCCAACCTCGCTTCAACGGCAGGTGTATCCGACGCTGGTGCAGACAGTGTGAATGTAACTGGATTGCTTGATGTCTCGGGAACCTCGGTTGCTCTTGGCTCAGGTGCTTCT
>Ga0315321_10002015_pt1 | contig 15765 bp, 13 predicted proteins | sample M180m21515metaG_FD_203464 | JGI IMG/M metagenome (GOLD analysis project Ga0315321, IMG submission 203464) | Ammonia-oxidizing marine archaeal communities from Monterey Bay, California, United States - M1 80m 21515 | ecosystem: Environmental > Aquatic > Marine > Intertidal zone | place: USA... | reverse complement strand
GCTGCGCGCTCCTCCCCAGCGATTGCTACCGACCCAGCCGCACCGCGGGTTAAAACAGCGACACCAACATCCAGGGCTGCATGATCCGCCGCCTCCTCAAAAGTCTGTGTCTCATAAAGCGCCATAATTTCTGCTTCATTGGCGAATACGATGTCTGCTTGGTCCCGCAACAGAGATTTGAATTCGTCGCGATGTCGCTCCACACAGAAGCTGTCCGACAGAGAAAACGCCACCTTGGCACCGGCTGCATGGGCCAGGTCTGCGGCTTTCAGCACCGCTGCTTTGGCTGCAGGCTGGTCCCAAAGATAGCCTTCGATATACAGAATTTTGGCACCGCCGAGAGCATCTGCCGAAATGTCGTCCGGCGCGATTTCTGTCGAGGCACCCAGGAATGTCATCATCGTGCGCTCAGCATCTGGCGTCACAAACACGAAGCATCTGGCAGTCGGCAAGCCAGAGGTTGCGTGCGGCGTGCCGTAATCAACACCAATGGCGCGAATGTCATGCTCAAAAATCTGGCCGAGCTGATCATCCCGCACGCGCCCGATAAAGCCTGCTTTACCGCCAAACGAGGCAATGCCCGCTGCCGTATTGGCCGCAGACCCGCCAGACGCCTCACGCGCTGGTCCCATCGCATCATAGATAGCGGTTGCTTGATCAGCGTTGATCAAAGTCATTCCGCCCTTGGGAAGGTCACGGGACTCCAAAAAAGCATCGTCCACTTTGGCAATCACATCGACAATTGCATTGCCGAGAGCCATTACATCAAGCCCAGCTTGCGCCATACGCTATGAAGCTCCATATCCGAATCAAGCGCAGAGTATAGCGCCGCGACGCCAGACTACTAGAGATAGGAGATGGGACAGGCACCTGTCCCGCAAGACGCATATGATAAACGATCTTTCCAAGGCCATTGCACAACTGCGCGACCCAAAATTACTGAAGATTCTACTGCTCAGTCTAGCGCTCGCCGTGCTGGTGATGGGGCTGCTTATCTTTGGTGTTGCCTATCTGATTGGGGCCTGGGGCATCACAACTGGATCTTGGTTTGGGATCTCATTTATCGACATGGCGCTGCAATGGCTGGTCGACACGGCCGGGTTCGCGCTAGCAACCATCATCGCTTTGATGCTGTTCCCCGCTGCAGCAATCGGATTGCAATCTTTATTCTTAGATACTGTTGCAGAAGTCGTTGAAAAAAAACACTACCCAGACCTACCATCAGCCCGACGCCAACGCATGTCTGAGATCATCTGGACTGCGCTTCGGCTGATGGCTGTCGTACTTGGCTTGAATATTTTGCTGCTGTTCGTGTGGATCATATTGCTCATCGTTGCGACCCCGTTGGCACCAATCCCCTACTACCTGGTCAATGGGTACTTATTAGGGCGTGAGTATTTTGAGCTGCTGGCGCTTCGCCGCATGGACCCGATGCAAGCTGCTGTTCTTAGGAAACAGAAGCTCGGCGGGAATCTCATGGACGGGATCGTGCTGACGCTGCTGTTCACGATCCCGATTGTTAACCTTGCAGGCCCCATGGTCGCTGCCGCTTATATGACGCACCGCTTCCACCGCGTTTGGAAGCCCGGTATGACGGCCACCATGCATCCGACAAACGCTGACCGCATCACGGATGGCGATGCATCGATGTGATATCCAAACGAAAAGCGGCGGCGATGCCCCAAGGACACGCCGCCACTTAATCTTTTAAAGCTAGCGCGTTTTAGCGCGGTGCGAAAACCATCACAATCTGGCGGCCTTCCATGCGTGGCAATTGCTCGACCTTTGCGGTCTCATCCAATTCGCCACGAACACGCTCAAGCACCTTGGCACCAAGGTCCTGGTGCGCCAACTCGCGACCACGGAAACGCATTGTCACCTTCACCTTGTCCCCATTATCCAGGAACTTGCGAGCGGCGCGCATTTTGATCTCGTAGTCGTTCGTCTCAATCGCTGGGCGCATCTTGATCTCTTTGACCTCGATGACCTTCTGCTTTTTCTTGGCCTCGTTTTTCTTCTTCTGCGCTTCATATTTGAAGCGGCCATAGTCCAGCAGCTTACAGACCGGTGGGTCCGCGTTCGGCGATACTTCCACGAGGTCTAGCCCCGCTTCAGCAGCGGCATCGAGCGCTGCGACAGTGGCGACAACGCCAATCATCTCACCATCTGCACCTACGAGGCGCACTTGGCGGACGTCAATCATTTCATTAATCCGGGGGCCGTCTTTGACGGGTGCGGATTGGGGATGTGGTCGCGCTATTGATCAAGCTCCTAGTTTAATCGCTGATGCGCAGTACTGAGAAAGCGAGACGCTGCTTTCCGGCACACCGGCGATTTTGGTTAAAGACCGCTGCCACCCTTTATGCGGATGACGGCATCTGCGCCTCTTCTGACAGGGTACGGATCGCGTCGTCAAGCGCAAGCACTTCCTGATTCTTCCCGCCAAGCCTGCGGAGAGCGATTTTACCCTCCTCCGCTTCACGTCTGCCTACGACCATCATGACCGGCGTTTTGGCCAAGCTATGTTCGCGGACTTTGTAATTGATCTTCTCGTTCCTAAGATCAAGTTCAACCCGAAGGCCCGCCTTTTTACAGGCTGCCATTACTTCATGGGCATAGTCATCCGCATCCGAAACGATGGTAGCGATGGCGATCTGTGTGGGCGCAAGCCATAGCGGCAATCGACCAGCATAGTTCTCAATCAGAATGCCAATAAAGCGTTCAAATGAACCCAGAATCGCACGATGCAGCATCACGGGCGTATGCCGCGCACTGTCTTCGCCGATATAGGTTGCACCCAAGCGGTCTGGCAGCACGAAATCAACCTGGAATGTGCCGCACTGCCAATCACGGCCAATCGCGTCACGAAGCACGAACTCAAGCTTGGGACCGTAGAATGCGCCCTCGCCCGGGTTCAGTTCAACCTCAAGCCCAGTCTCGCCAACGGCGTCCAGCAGCGCTTTCTCGGCTTTATCCCATACGGAATCTTCGCCTGCGCGCACATCGGGACGATCAGAGAATTTCACCTTCACGTCCGTGAAACCGAAGTCCTCGTAGATCGACAACAGCAGATCACAGAACGATTTGCACTCATCAGTGATCTGGTCTTCGGTCGCAAAAATATGCGCATCGTCTTGAGTGAACGCCCTAACCCGCATAATGCCGTGCAGTGAACCGGATGGCTCATTCCGGTGACACGATCCAAACTCCGCCATCCGCATCGGCAGATCACGATAGCTTTTCAGGCCTTGCTTGAAAATCTGCACATGGCAGGGGCAGTTCATCGGTTTCAGCGCGAGCGTGCGATCATCTTCCGATTCTGCCGTGAACATGGCTTCCCGGAATTTCTCCCAGTGGCCAGATGCTTCCCAGAGTGCGCGGTCGACGAGTTGCGGCGTTTTCACCTCGAAATATTCCGCAGCTTCCAGGCGCTGCCGCACATAAGCTTCGCACTGGCGATACAGCGTCCAGCCTTTGGCGTGCCAGAAAATTGAGCCTGCGGCTTCTTCCTGCAGATGGAACAGGCCCATTTCACGGCCAAGCCTGCGGTGGTCGCGCTTCTCAGCCTCCTCCAGCATGGTCAGGTGGGCTTTGAGTTCTTTGTCCGTCCGCCATGCAGTGCCGTAAATCCGCTGCAGCATTGCGTTCCGGTGATCGCCCCGCCAATAGGCACCAGCAATGCTCATCAGCTTGAACGCGGTCCCGATCTTGCCGGTAGATGGCATATGCGGACCACGGCAAAGGTCCAGCCATTCACCCTGGCGATAGACGGAAATGGTCTCGCTCTCAGGCAGGTCGCGGATCAACTCAGCCTTATAGGCCTCACCCTTCTTTTCGAAGAAGGCGATCGCCTCATCCCGGTCCCATTCCTCGCGCTCGAAAACTTCATTGCGCTGGATGATCTGCTTCATCTTCGCTTCGATGGTCGCAAGATCATCCGGCGTGAATGGTTCATCACGGGCGAAATCATAATAGAAGCCGTTTTCGATTGCCGGGCCGATGGTGACTTGCGTGCCCGGATACAATTCCTGCACGGCTTCAGCCAGCACATGGGCGCAGTCATGGCGATACAGCTCTATCGCATCTTCAGAATCCGGGGTGACGATCTCAACGGCTGAATCAGCATTGATCGGCGTTGAAAGGTCGACAACCTTGCCATTGAGCTTCAGCGCAATCGCCTTTTTCGCCAAGCTTTTGGCGATGCTGGCGGCAAGGTCAGCGCCTGTGGCACCTGTCGGCAAGGGGCGCTTCGCGCCGTCCGGCAAGGTCACATGAATTTCGGCATTCGCCTGAGCGTCAGTCACCATGGCGTCCTCTTAAACTACGATTGCATTGGGAGCCGCGGAAGTTAGCGCTCGCCGCGCAGCTGTCAACGCGCGTAACGACCGCTTCCCCCCCAAAACCTAACGGATCGGACCTTAGTCGCCATTTATATTTAATGCGAGGTTCATTTTGCAGTTTTCATAAGCTCAGCATATTGCCGGATGACGGCTAACGCGCTGCCAGTCGCAGAGAATTTGGCGAGCGCCCAGGTTTTGGCCGCAGCTGATAGATCAGCCTTCTCCTTAGCGCTGGCAGCCAGAATATCTGTAATCGCGCGGCCAAGCGCCTCTGGATCATCCGGCGGTACAAGCTTGCCGGTTACGCCATCAACGACGACTTCCGCTGTCGCACCAATGTCCGCGCCGATCACGGGCTTGCCCAACCCCGCCGCCATTGCAGCGATTGGGTCTTGCCCCAAAGGCTCCACGGGTACAGAAATGACAATATCCACCATCATCATTGCAGCCGGAATGTCCGTCAGAGCACCCGCCAGAAAAATCCGCCCCGTGGCCCCGCGCTTGCGCGCGATCCATGCGAGTTGCTGTGCGTATGTGTCTTTCGCCTTTAAGTCACCCGGAATAATCGCGACCAGGTCCGCATGTCCCGGCGCATGCGCAATCTCGCCAAGCGCGCGGGCAAGGACATGCTTGCCGCGCTCCGGCACAGTTGGCCCAGGCGCTAAGATTGTCGGTGCTGGCTCCTCGAGCATGCCCCAAGCGCGGGCGAGCGTTGTTAGCCGTTGCGGCCCAACTGCTTCGGCGGCATATACCGCCAAATTAGCCCCGTCTGGGATAATAGAAATTTTGCCATCGCGCGCACTGTCATCGTCGATCAGTAATCCCCGGACATGCTCTGAACCAGCGATGATATGATCGCCTTCGCCAAGCGCGCCAGCGTCCTTGCCGGCATCATTAAAGGGCGCATCACTGCCGCATGTCGTTACCAATATTGCACGTGAGCCCTTTGTCGCCTGGCGCGCCGCCCATGCAATTTCGCGAGTGCGCGCATGAACGATATCCACCTGACACTCATCAATAAGCCGCTTTATCCGGCTGCCGTTCCTACCTATAGCGACCGGGCCGCGCGCATCTAACGGGGCTTCCGCAAACTCTGCGCCAATGCGCTTAAGGCGTTCTACCGGTCCGCCTGCCGCAGCCACTATTGAACGCCCGCCCGCGAGCGCCACAGCCTCTGCCGCGCCCAGTGTCGCAATTTCGGCGCCGCCCGCCTCTATACGCGGCATAAGCTGCAATACAGTCAGGCGTTTGCCCATGCCTTCGAATACACTCCGCATGGCATCCCGGGACGCTTGGTCAAGCGCCAGCGCGCCGCTAGAATGGGCGAAGCGAAGCGGCGGCTGTTTCGGCCGGAATAACACCACTGAATCCTTTTGAAGAGCGATCATAATGACAGACGCAGATACCGCCCTGCCTCCGCCCGACCGTCTTGATCGGCCTGATGGCGGATATATCGCCTACCGCCGCCATGTCGGCAAGGCGGAAAGCCTGCCCGGCGTGGTATTCATCCATGGGCTTAGGTCCGACATGGACGGCGGCAAAGCAGAGCGCCTGCATGCATTCTGCGCCGAGCATGACCAAAGCTTCGTGCGCTTCGATTGCCGGGGCCATGGCCAGTCTTCGGGCGTATTCGAAGAAACGGTGCTGAGCGAATGGGCGGATGACGCAGCTCTTGTGATCGATAAGCTAACCGAAGGCCCCCAGATCGTCGTTGGATCCAGTATGGGCGGTTGGTTGATGATGCGGACCGCCTTAGATCGCCCACACAAGGTTTCCGGCCTTGTAGGCATCGCTGCCGCACCTGATTTCACCCGTCGCTTCCGTGATGAACTTACTGTCGTTGAGCAGGCCACGCTCGCCCGCGACGGCCAGATTGGCCGCCCAACTCCCTATGACCCGCACCCATATGTTTTCACACAGGCACTTCTAGATGATGGCGACGCCTGTTCTGTCCTATCTGGCACATTCAACTTCAGCGGCCGAATCCGGTTGCTGCACGGCATGCTGGACGATTCGGTACCCTGGGAACTGGCGCTGGAGATTTTGTCTCAAGCCACGACATCCGATACGCGCCTCCATCTCATCAAGGACGGCGACCATCGGTTATCCCGCGAAAGCGACCTCCGCCAACTTTGCCAGGCAGTCGCCGAGCTCTCTCTGCCCGTGCCAGACGATTGCTGAACCAGACCATAGGTGCGGCCCTGGCGCTGCTGCTTGCTGCTTGCTCAACCCCCGTAATCGCAGATGGCGATAGTCCGGCGACAGTACGCCTGTTTCCGCGCACCCAAATCGACGGGCGGCTAACTGGTGGTCTGTCTGGATTGGAATGGCACCGCGAGACAAATACGCTCATCGCGCTCAGCGACCGGGGTGATTTGTACCGCATGCCAATACAGGCGGATCAAGTCATGGTCCAGATTGGCCGCATCAAGCTTCCCCGCAGGCTGAATGATCCTGAAGCTCTGCGGCGCGGTCCCGGTGATAGATGGATCGTTAGCTTTGAACAGGGCGGCGGCATCGCCTGGTACGAGGGCGATGCTGAGGGCCTGCTCATGCGGCCAGCACGCGTATTGCGGCCACAGGCGATTAAGGCGCTGCCTCAGAATGCTGGGATAGAAGCGCTAGCGGTTCTGGATTTCGGGCGTTTACTGGTAATCTCTGAAGGTGGCAGCGGTGATATGCGTAAAGCCTGGGTGATTGACGATGCAGAGCTTGATGCGCGCGAATATCCAGTCTCCGACGGGTTTGAGCCCGTTGACGCTGCTGAACTGCCCAATGGCGATCTCTTAGTTCTGGAACGGCGCTTCAATGGCTTCCTGCCCCCATTCTTTTCAGCCCGGATTGCCTATATCGCAGCCGCGACTTTGGACACAGATCAGCCAATAGCCGCTGAAACCCGTATTAGCCTGAAAGGCATTATCGCCAGTGAGAATTGGGAAGGTCTAGCCATCGCAGAAGACCAAGGCCGCATGGTGATTTGGCTGGTTTCAGACGACAATCAAAAATGGCCGCAGAACACGTTGTTAGCAAAGATTTCGCTGGCGGATTTCATGGCCTTAAAAACAGGTCGTTGATCCGGAGGGAATCCAAGGTACGCTCGCATTCTTGAATGAAGGAGCGGACCGAATGGCGTCTATTGAACTCAGTAATTTTCTGGCGGCGCAACCTGTCGGCAGCTTGCCAGATGCTGTTTATGCAAAATCGGCTCGGGTGCTGGCCGACACATGCGCCGCCATCCTTGCAGGTGCACAGGAACCAGAAATGCTGTCCCTGGCGGCAGCAACGCTTACGGCAGGCGGCGCTGGACCAGCAACGGCGCTTGGACATGTCCGGCAAATTGAGGCTGGCCAAGCGGCTTTTCTGAATGGATGCGCAGGTGTTTTCCTAGAGTTGGATGAAGGGTCTGCTGCATCTAAAGGCCATCCCGCCATTCATATCGTCCCCCCCCTTCTGGCATGGGCAGAGCAAGAAGGCGGTGATGGCGCGCGGTTCCTCCATGCATTGACCCTTGGATATGAAGCCGCGACGCGGACTGGGGCTGGGGCATCCCTCCGTCCAACAATGCATCCGCATGGGGTGTGGGGCGTCGTTGGCGGCGCTGTGGCGCTGGCCGTTTATGATGGCGCAGATGCTAAAGAAATCGACGAAACGATCCGCCTCTCAGCCTCAATGGCGCTCGCGACCAGCCGTCCGTCCATGCTTGAGGGTGCTACGGTACGGAACGCCTACACGGGCCTTTCAGCACAGCACGCAATCCAGGGGCGCCGCTTGATCAAGGCAGGTTTTACGGGCGACAAGGGCGCGCTTCAGAACGTCTTCGGGGCTGTCATTGGGTCCGCATGGGATGCTTCAGCACTGACGTCGGGCCTTGGCGCAGATTGGGCGATTGCAGAGGGATATTTCAAGCGCCACGCCTGCTGCCGCTACAATCACGCAGCCCTTGATGCGCTTGAGGATTTGCGCATGACGAACCCGGGCGAAATCACACCTGAAACTGTCGAGCAGATTGACGTCCGCGCCTACACAATGGCGACGGAGCTTGATGATGACGCCCCAACCAACATGCTCGCCGCAAAGTTCTCCCTACCTTTCGCATTAGCGACAGCAATCCGCCGTGATGGCGATACCTGGCTGGATGCATTCCGAGGCGACGCCCTGACCGATCCCGTGACCAAGGCCTTGGCCAAGCGCGTCTCGTTGATTGCGGATACGGAAATGGACAAGGCTTTGCCGGACAGTCGGATTTCGGAGCTTACAATTCGCCTGAAATCGGGTGCCGTTCTAACCAAACGCCGGGACATCACAGGCGGCGACCCATCAGAGCCGTTCGACGACGCGTTGCTCAACGACAAATTTCTGCGGCTAACAACGCCACTGCTCGGCCAAGGGGCTGCTGGCCAAGCGCTCCAAATCGCAATGAATGCTGGCGCGCTGGAGGATATCCGCTCCCTGGCCAGCGCGTTCACACGACGCGCAGCAGTTGGTGAACAAGTGGAGGCAGCGGAATGAATGACGCCGAGCTTGATCCCGTCACACTCGCTGTTCTGAATGGCCGATTGGAGCAAATAGTCGACGAGATGGATGCGACGCTGTTCTGCTCTGCGTTCAACCCAATCATCGCCGAAGCCCATGACGCCTCCCATGGGATTTATCAACGGGAGACGGGCGAGACACTCGTTCAGGGCAAATCTGGTCTGCCGATCTTCGTTGGTGCCATGGCGTTTGCTGTGAAGACGGTTATTAAGAAGGCGGCGCAAGATGGCGACCTTGCCGATGGCGATGTTTATATTTTCAACGACCCTTGGGATGGTGGCACGCATCTATCGGACTTCAGGCTGGTTCGCCCAGTTTTCCGCGATGGCGCGGTGTTTTGCTGGATTGCATCTGTTGGCCACTGGCACGATGTCGGGGGTGCCGTGCCCGGCAACTATAATCCGGCAGCGACTGAAGCTTGGCAGGAAGGCTTCGTTTGCCCGCCCGTAAAACTCTATCGGGCTGGTGAATATCAGCCAGATATCACTGCAATGCTCAGCGCTAATTCACGCTTGCCCGTCAGCCTTTATGGCGATCTGAATGCACAGATCAATGCGCTAGATCTTGGCATGGAACGGCTCGGCGGATTGCTGGACGACTATGGCGATACTGTCATCGAGACTGCCCTAGCAGCCCTGCGGGACCGGGCAGAACGGTTGATGCGGGCAGAGATTGCGCTGCTTCCGGACGGTGTCTACAGCGCCGAAGACTGGCTCGACAACGACGGTGTTGTTGATGAGCCGCTGAAGCTGGTGCTGACAATCACTATTTCAGGCGATGAGATGACGCTTGATTTCACTGGTTCCGCGCCCGGATGCTTAGGCCCCGTCAATATCAGCCGCGCAACAACGTTCGCCGCCTGCTATGTGGCAATGAAGCATGTGTTTGATGAAATTCCCGCCAATGCCGGGGCGATGGCGCCTATCCACGTATTGATTCCGGACGGATCAATCTTGGCAGCAGAAGCACCGAAGCCGGTCGGCGGATACACCGAAACCATCCTCCGCCTGATCGACCTAGTTTTTCAGGCCATCGCTGACGTGTCGCCAGAACGATCAAACGGCTGCGCCTATGGCACCATCAATGCACTATCCATTGCCGGACGTCGCAGCGATACGGGCGCGCCCTGGGTCATGTTTTCTTTCTTCGGTGGCGGTCATGGCGGGTCTGCCGAAAGCGATGGCCTGCAACATGGCAATGCGCCGATCTCAACGGCGACAATCCCGCCACTGGAAATTCTGGAGGCCGCCTACCCTGTCGCCTTCCGCCAATGGGCGCTCCGCCCAGATTCTGGCGGCCCTGGCAAACATAGGGGTGGCCTTGGCGCGATTTATGAAATCGAGCTTCTAGAGAAATCTGCTGACGTCTTCCTGTTCGGCGAACGGGGTCGAACCGCCCCTCCTGGCATCCTCGGCGGTGGTCCGGCGGCTGGAAACAAGTTCCGGTTTGATACAGAGGAAGGCCGCAATGCTGGCATCCCAGCGATGGCGTCAAAAATCGTTGGCGTGAAGTTGGAACGCGGTATGCGTGTGCGCTTGGAAGCGCCCGGCGGCGGCGGATACGGCCCCGTCAACGAACGTGACCCAGTTGCGGTCCAAGCAGATTTGGACGCAGGATATATATCAACAGATGCGGCGCGCAGTGCCTATGGCGTGGAGCCAAACTCATGAGTGGCCCGCGTTGGATCATCGGCGTTGATGTCGGCGGCACATTCACTGATGTGTTCGCACTAGAGCAAACGACAGGTCAGGTGTTGACTACCAAAACGCCATCAACGCCTGCGGATCAATCTATCGGCTTCCTGCGCGGCCTTGGCTTGGCTGCACCGTTGGTGGACATCGGCACCGTGGTCCATGGCACGACAGTTGGCACGAATGCGCTGCTGGAACGCAAAGGTGCGCGCACAGGCCTCATAGCAACAGAAGGCTTCCGGGACGTTCTGGAAATGCGCCGCCGTGATCGCCCGCATACCTGGGGCCTGCGCGGCACATTCAAACCCGTCGCCGCGCGCCAGGACCGGCTGGAAGTGCGTGAGCGCACACTGGCAGACGGAATGATTGAGCAAGCAGTTGATGAAGCGGGTGTCGAGGCTGCTGCTCGCACCCTAGCCGAGGCCGGATGCGAGTCTGTCGCCATTGCTTTCGTAAACGCCTACGCCAACCCTGAAAACGAGCAACGCGCCCGCGCCGCTGTTGCCCGCGTTTGGCCCAACGCCCACATAACGGCAGCGACGGATATTCTGCTTGAAATTCGGGAGTTTGAACGCACATCCACCGCTGTCCTAAACGCCTATTTGCAGCCGACCATGGGCCGCTATATCAGCCGCCTACATGATGCATTGGCGGAGGGCGGTGATGCGGGGCTACTGATCGTCCAGTCCAACGGCGGGTTGATGACGGCAGCGGAATCTGCCCGTGCACCAATCCGCACCGCCCTATCCGGCCCCGCTGCTGGCGTTGTTGCAGCACAACGCGTTGGCGTGGCGGCTGGATATCCGAACATCATCGCCTGTGACATGGGCGGCACCAGCTTCGACGTTTCCCTGATCGCAGATGGACAGACGGCGCTGGCGGCTGAAACTTCCATTGATTTCGGCATGACGGCGCGCGCGCCCATGGTGGAGATCGTGACAATTGGCGCTGGTGGTGGATCGATTGCATGGGTGGATGCTGGCGGCATGTTGCGCATCGGGCCAGAATCAGCGGGCGCGGCCCCCGGCCCCGTCGCCTATGGCAAAGGTGGCACGCGGCCAACAGTTACCGACGCCAATATCGTCCTGGGCCGCATTAATCCCGAACGCCCCATTGGCGGCGAACTTTGGCGGCTGGATACAGAGGCCGCCCGTGTGGCGCTACAAGCCACCATCGGCGATCCGCTCGGGCTTGATCCCGAACAAGCGGCTGAAGCTGTTATTCGTGTTGCCAATGCCCGCATGGCCGGTGCAATCCGGCTTGTCTCAATCGAACGTGGCCATGATCCAAAATCATTCCTGGCCATGCCATTTGGCGGCGGCGGTGCCCTGCATGCAGGCGCGCTGGTGAATGAGGTGGGCCTCGCAGGTGCCATTAGCCCGCGCTATCCGGGCGTATTGTCAGCGCTGGGCTGCGTTATCGCCGATATGCGCCGGGACTTCGTGCAGACCATAAACCGGCCATTACCCAATCTGGACACATCAGTGCTGACTGATGCTATCGCTGGATATTGGCGTGATGGAACGGCGGCACTCGACGATGCAGGCGTGGCTCTAGACGCCCGGCGGGTCGAGATTGATCTGGATATGCATTACCAAGGCCAGACTCACGCAATCCCCGCCCGCATTGCTTCCACGGATGATCCGTACGAATTGGAGATCAACGCTGACATCGTCCAATCCGCATTTGAAACTGCGTATCTCAGCCAATATGGCCGCTTACTGGATGGACCTGTTATCCGCGTGATGAATTTGCGCGCTGCTGTCATTGGTGTCCGGCCACGGTTTGATTTGACGCGATTGGCACCAGACGGCGGCGATATTGCGACCGCAAAGTCGGGCAGCCGTCCCGTTTATGTGGATGGAGCATGGACCGACGCCACGATTTATGACCGCCTCGCCCTTCCCGTCGGCGCTGTGATCAATGGCCCAGCAGTATTGGAACAGCCAGACGCCACGATTTTTGTTGAGCCTGACCTTTCCGCCAGGGTCGATAGCTTGGGCAATGTCATCCTTGAGCGGCAGACCTAATCAACCCATGAACGGACTAATCTGATGGCCGCCGTATGGCGCGCCCTGGTGGCTATGTTGTTGATCCAGGCAATGGTGGTGCTCGCGGCGCAGCAAATGCCTGTGCTGGCACCCATCGTGGCACCGGACCTGCAAGTTAATCCCGATTTCGTCGGATATTTCGCAGCACTCGCCAATGCTGGCGCTATTCTGGCAGCACTAGCGGCAAGCCGGGCCGTCCGCCGGTATGGTGCCATGCGGGTCAGTCAATTCATGCTGTGCCTGGCTGCATTTGGCCTTGGATTGCTAGCGACAGGCGCGCTGCCCGCCCTGCTGCCCGCTGCATTGGCGTTGGGTGCTGGTTATGGTCTCGCAAACCCGGCGAGTTCGCACCTCCTCGCCAAGCTGACGCCGGAAGCGATGCGTGGGCGTGTATTCTCCATGAAGCAGACCAGCGTTCCGCTAGGCGTCGCAGGCGCTGGGCTCACGTCGCCCTGGCTTGCCAGCGCTTATGGCTGGCAAACGACGATGCTTGGGCTTGCGGCAGTGGCTCTCGTCATGGCGGTCGCATTCCAGCCGTGGCGGCGCGATATGGATGACGACCGGCAGGGACGCGCTGTCGCAAAGTCCAGCCTCATCGCCCCCTTGCTATTCGTCATTCGCACGCCTGCAATCTTGCGGCTCTGCCTGCTGAGCATGGCGTATTCAGCAGCGCAGTTTTGCTTCACCGCAGGCTACGTCACAGTGCTGGTTGAGAGCATGGCGATAGACCCACTAGCGGCGGGCCGGACACTGGCCTTCGCGCTCATTTCAAGCATGTTTGCCCGCGTTGGCTGGGGCTGGTGTGCGGATAAAATTGGTGCTGCGGAGACCATGGCGATTATCGGTGGGTTCATCATCACCGCCGCCTGTGCTGCCGCATTGCTAGACCCTAGCTTCGGGATCGCTGGTGCTACGGCAATCGCCATTTTGTTTGGCGCATCTGCCGCCAGTTGGAACGGGGTTTACTTGGCGACTGTCGCAACAGCAGCACCGAAAGATAGCGTATCCCTAGCTACATCCGGTGCCATGGCGTTGACGCTTTCTGGTGCAATTATTGGCCCAGCAGCTTTTGCTCTATTAGCTGCGACGACTGGCGGGTATGAGGCCGGATTTTTCTTTGTCGCTATCTTGGCTGCCGTGCCGGCTGTCGGGTTCCTAATCGAAAGCCGTAGGCAATGACCGATAAGCGGACATATTGGATAGGCGTTCTGCTGACAGGCCTTGGCGCTGTAGTGCTTTCACCAGACGCCCTGCTATTCCGCCTGCTCGAGTCTGACCTTTGGACAGCGGCATTCTGGCGTCTTCTTCTCATGGGTCTAACGATTATGGCCGCGCTTGTGGTCATTCGACGTCGCAAGCTCATCGAGGATATTCGGGCTATTGGCTGGGCCCTAGCGCCAGCATCAATCTGCCTGACGGCCAGCAATTTAGGGTTTGTCTATGCGCTGACCCATAGCACTGTCGCTGAAACACTCACCATACTGGCGACGGCACCGGTTTTCGCTGCAATATTCGCGGCTTTCCTTGGCGAACGTCCGCCACTCCGAACTTGGGCTGCTGCAGTGGCGATTGCTGCTGGGATCGCAATTATCTTCGACGCTGGATTTTCGGATGGCACATCTGCAGGCAATATCAGCGCCCTGATCGCTGCAATATCAATCGCAGGCTTCTTCACAATCGGTCGTGTCCGCCGGGATTGCGATATGACACCAGCGCTCGGCCTCTCCTCCATCCTCTCAGCGATCATTTGCGGGTGCATGGCAGAAACGCTGCAGCCAGCGGCTGGTGACTGGCCAGCGCTCATCGCCGTTGGCGTCTTCATTCTGCCCATAGCATTCACGCTGATCACGCTTGGGCCCCGCCGCTTACCCGCCGCTGAAGTCGGCCTGCTAATGCTACTGGAAACCGCACTTGGGCCATTATGGGTCTGGTTGGCATTGGAAGAAGCGCCAACTGAAGCGACACTTCTTGGTGGCGGCCTAATCATTGCGGCTCTAGCGGCTCATAGCCTTGCGGCATGGCGGGTTGAGCGGCCTGGCGCAGCCTAAAACTTCCTACATGGTCTTCGTGGGCAGCCTGCAGGACCGGAACCAATAATTTGCGATCGCCTCAACGAAAGCCGCCATTTCAGTCAATGTCAGAGGCTTCACGAAATATGAGCGCGCGCCCAGTCTATAGCAGACTGAAACATCAGAATCATTGTTCGATAATGTCAAAATAACAAAGGGAATTACGGCAAGTTTCGGGTTGCTTCGCATACGGTCCAGCACTTCGAACCCGTTCATGCGTGGCATATTGATATCGAGCAAAATTAAGTCGGGCTGCAGTGACGCGTCATCTTAATCCGTCCCGACAGAAGGCTCAGGGTTGTCGCCCCGGTTCTCGAGCGCTTCGAGATAGGCCAGCAGCTCTTCCCCATCTGACAGATGCTTGAAATCAAAGTCCAGGTCTGACTTCGTAAAGCCGCGGCGGACCGTGAATGCATCTTCTTCATCATCATCCGCCAAAAGAACACTGTAGCGTTTTGATCGGGCGACCAGCGACATTATCGATCAGTCTCCTTAAAACGCAGCAAAGACAAGGGCTTTCTTACGACGGCACCCTAACATCACGTTTGGTTATCTACGAACTTAGCTTTCATTTCCAGATTCGGCTGGAATAGGGATACGAACTGTAAACGCAGACCCAGCACCGATTTCGCTTGTCGCCCGCATTGACCAGCCATGCCGATCGCACACAGACCGACAGATCGCGAGACCAATGCCAGACCCATCGAAATCGCTGCGCTTATGAAGGCGGGCAAAGGGTTCAAAAATTTTGTCGCGCTGACGATTATCAAAGCCGACGCCATTATCAGAAATCGTAATTTCGTAAGCGCCGTCCACCTCGCTGGCTGCGATTTTCACAACGGGCGCACGTTCAGCATGCCTGTACTTCAAACCATTGCTGACTGTCCGTCGTCAGAACATTTGGCTCAACTTGCGGCGTAGATTAGCGGAGGTTCGGCCTCGTCTGGGGGATTTTGTTAGGCGGCGCGCTTGCGGTGTTGCAAGCGCCGATGTTCGATGGTCTGTCGCTTGATCCTTTCTCGTTGTTTGATGATGTCGCTGGCCCTGCCGAAGTAGGCGTCAACGGGCGTCACGTTCTTCA
>Ga0315321_10002013_pt1 | contig 15769 bp, 11 predicted proteins | sample M180m21515metaG_FD_203464 | JGI IMG/M metagenome (GOLD analysis project Ga0315321, IMG submission 203464) | Ammonia-oxidizing marine archaeal communities from Monterey Bay, California, United States - M1 80m 21515 | ecosystem: Environmental > Aquatic > Marine > Intertidal zone | place: USA... | reverse complement strand
AGACTGACCGTGGTCGAAGTCCCAGCGTTCTTTTCCCACACCAACGCGGGTGCTGTCTTCGGTCATGGTGCTGTTGACGTCGAGACGCAGACCGCGGAGGTAGGCCTTGGACCGCGACCGGGCCTCACCCGCTTCGAGCTGGGTGCGGTAGGTGACCAAGCCCGCTGCCGTGTCCACCGCCTCGAAGTGGGCGTCGATGAGAGAGCCGTCGGTGGACCCATCGTAGGGGTCTAGCTTCCAGACCTGCTGAAGGGTGTAGTAGGCGGGCCGGGGGTAGACGAGGAAGTGGCCACGGCCGTCGGGCTGGCCTTTGGCAGTGATGCCAAACCACTCTTCGTTCATGTTGTTGCGGCCCTCGACGAAGTCCTCCGCGTAGCCACCATTCGGCCAGCTCGCGGTGGGGTCGTGGACGTCCAGGTTCTCGGTCTGTTTGTGCTTCCACCAGCCGTCGGACCACTGGAACTGGTAGCCCCCGATGGCGTTGCCGACGCCTTCACCATGGGTGTTTTCGTAGATGTCTTCCCACTGGCTGCGAACGTAGCGAGCCTGGGTAATGACGTCTTCGCGCATGCGCTTCGCATCGAAGGCGTCGGCGCCAAACTCTGCATAGAAGATGGGGATGCCCAGCTTCTCTTTGACCTCCGCGTAGAGGTCGCGGGCGCCGGCTCCTCGGTACACGTTGGTGCCGAAGAGATCCATCTTGCCGGCATGTTCGGCGACGAGCTCGATGTACTGCAGGTCGCCGTTGCAGATCGACACGGGGATGCCCGGCGCTGCGGCGTGGATCTGGTCGATGCCCTCCCCATAGAGCGTGTAGAGGTGGACGGCCCGCGCCTGGCCCTGTTCTTCGGACGGCAAGGCCTCGATCTCGTGGCTCGACCAATGCAAGCCATAGTTGTTTTCGTTGCCTAGCATGAACATCAACACGCCGCGCGTGTTGGCGAACTTGCGGGCGGACTCCAATGTGGAGGCCAAGATGGCCCTGCGGTGGACCGGATCGGAGTAGTCCACCACCGGCACCCAGCGCCCGTCGATGTCGTGACCGTAGCGGCCAAACAGCGGGTTCACCATGGTGTGGATGCCGTAGTTGTCGTAGATGAATTCCACCCACTTCGGGGGGATGTCGTCGTACTGTCGGATGGTGTTGACGCCGAGGTCGCGCAGCATCGCCATCTCGCGATGCAACACTTCCTCAATGAAGCGGTCTGACTGAGTCCACAACGAGTAGCGGTAATTGTGGCCGATGGGCATGTAGCCCCAGTTCATCCCCTGGATGAAGAAGGGCTGCCCGTCTACCATCAGACGGCCACCCTCCGCGTCAGTCTGCACAGTAATATCTGCGGCCTCAGCCTGTGGCAGCGCCAACAGAAGGCCCACGAAGAGGGAACTCAGCATGCCTACTCGGTGACCTCGTAGAAGAAGAGGTCGTCGAAGTACACGCCGCCCGCCTCATAGCAGTCGCCTTCGGCTTCTTCCTGGCAGTGCCAGAAGCTCAGGCCCGCCTGCACGATGGTAGCGCCCTCCGGCACAGTGCCGGTGACGGTGAGGGCAGTCCAAGAGTCGGTGGTCGCGCTGGAGTCGATGCGCGCGGACTCTTGCAGACCGTAGAAGTTGTAGCTGTCGTCGAAGTACTTGATCCAGAGACTGCCGTGGCTCTGGGCACCATCGAAGGCATCGTTGCTGTACATGTAGGCGAAGCCTTCGAGGGCGTACTCCTGCCCCTCGGTGGCTGCGAACTGCTGGTACACCGGGGTCTCATTGGCGCCGCCGGTGTATTGGCCATAGACCTTGATGCTGTGGACGCCTTCATAGGCCGTAAACGGGGCATCGTCGGGGAACATGGGCTCGCCGGTGGCAAGCACGGCCCAATTGGGCAGCTCGTTGGGGTAAATGAGCCAGTCGGTGGGCAGGCTGGTGCCATCGAAGGTCTCGAAGCCGGCGTTTGCGAGCAGGTTGCCCGTGTCGGCATCCGTGTCGGCGTCCGTGTCGGCGTCCGTGTCGGCGTCCGTGTCGGCGTCCGTGTCGGCGTCCGTGTCGGCGTCCGTGTCGCCGTCGGCCTCTTCACCGCCGTCCGCCTCTTCACCGCCGTCGGCTTCATCGGTTGTAGCCTCAGTCTCCTTGTCGTCGCAGGCCAAGAGGGCCGCGAGCGCCATCAGGCCAAGGGTCGGTGAGAGACGTCGGTTTAGACGGGACATGCGAGCCTCCATCATGGCGGGATCAGGCGTGCAGTCGCCAAAGGGGGTCGAGGGGAGCGAGACCCTCTCCAGAGAGCAGGGCGCCAGGCTGAGACAGGGCCGCTTGAAGCACCAGCGTTGCCGCACCGAGGGCGATTGGCTCACCGGGCAGAGTGCTGATGACGACCTGGGACTCTGCAACGGAGCTCCACAGCGCCCGCGCGGCCATCGCTGCACGAAGCGGTCGGAGCAACAGGTCGCCCGCCAGAGTCAGTCGCCCGCCGAGGATGACGCAGCTTGGGTTGACCAGGTTGAGCAGGTTGGCCAAGGCGATGCCAAGCCAGTGGCCGGTGGTCGCGATGAGGTTGCAGGCCAACACATCCCCGCCTCGCGCTGCCTCCACGAGGGCCAGGAGGGTGGGCTCGGGTCCCCACTCAGGGGGCTCGGCAAGCTCCGCGGCCTGCTCTCGGGCGCGTTCGAGCAGCGATTGGGTGCCGACGAGGGCTTCGAGACAGCCCGCGAGACCACACCGACACACCGGGCCGTTGGGGTCGATGGCGGTGTGACCGATTTCTCCGGCTATGCCGCCCGCGCCCCGAAAGATGTCGCCGTTGATGATGATGCCTGCGCCCACGCCAGTGGCCACCTTGACGTAGGCGAAGTCTGCACGCCCCCGGCCGTGGCCCCACCAGTGTTCCGCGAGCGCACCCAGGTTGGCATCGTTGTCGAGCAGGCAGGGCAGCCCCGTATGGCTGTGGACCCACTTGGCGAGGTCGATGTCCTTCCAGCGAGGGAATAGATCGGGCGACAGCTGGCCCGAACGATCCGACACGATGGGCGACGGAACGCCCAAGCCGACGCCGAACACCGGCGCCTGGGCATCGGCCATGAGCTGGTCCAAGATACCCCCCAGCACTTCGAGGGCACGCACAGGGGCACGCTGGACATCGCACTCCTGCCGGAGAGTGGCCAGCACCCGACCCCGAAGATCGGTGCGCACCGCAGAGACATGGCTGGCCCCCAGCTCGACGCCCAGCAGACAGCGGTGGCCGCCATAGAAGCGCATCATGCGGGCTGGACGCCCACCACCACCGGTGCGGCGCTCGCCTTCGATCACCACACCGGCATCGAGCAGCTCGGCGGAGATGGCAGACACCGTGGCCCGGCTCAGGCCGCTCTGGCGGGCCAAGTCGGCACGGGAGGCACCCTCAGGATCTGCCCAGAGCGCCCGAAGGAGCAGCGCCGTGTTGTGCGCACGGAGATCATCCCGGCGGGCCGGGGCCAGCGGGTTGTCGCTTTGTTTAGTTGGTGAATAAACAAACATGAATCAACTTTGCCGCATCGAGGAAACCGCGTCAAGGAGCCGGACTGAATTTCTCCTCTCTGACGGCGAAGAGCTGGAGAGCATCGGATGGGCCACACTGCATCATCATCTCGCGCAGCAGACCCACGGGAACCGGGGGACTGCGCCACCCGGAAGATAACCGAGCCTGCGAGGGGATCTGGAGGACCGGAGGGGACCGCGGCCCCGAAGGACCCCACCTCTCGAAGCCGGCCGACCTGCTGTCGGACTCAGGACAGCCCCGCTTCGGCGATGATGGCGTCAACCACGCTGGGATCGGCAAGGGTGGACACATCGCCAAGGTTGGAGATGTCGCCTTCGGCCACCTTTCGGAGAATGCGGCGCATCACCTTGCCCGAGCGGGTCTTGGGCAGGCCGGGCACCTTGAGAAAGCGGTCCACTCGGGCCACCGCGCCTATCTTGGTGCGCACGACCTTATTGAGGGCGGCACCCCAGTCGTCTGGGAGTGAAGTGCCCGGCTGCTGAACAATGTAGGCAAACACGCCCTGGCCCTTGATGGGATGCGGGTAGCCGACGACCGCGGCTTCAGCGACCTCATCGGCGCTGATGAGGGCACTCTCGAGCTCGGCAGTGCCCATGCGGTGACCCGACACATTGAGCACATCGTCGACCCGGCCAGTGATCTGGTGGTAGCCCTTGCCGTCGCGTCGACAGCCATCGCCCGTGAAGTACCGGCCTGGGTAGGTCGCAAAGTAGGTGGACACATAGCGGGCGTGGTCGCCCCACACAGTGCGCGCCTGGCCGGGCCACGACTGTCCAATGCACAAGTGGCCTTGAGCAGGACCGCGGAGCTCCTGATTTTCGGCGTTGACGAGCACCGGAAAGATGCCGGGCATGGGCAATGTCGCCACGCCGGGAACCACGGGAGTCGCGGCCGCTATGGGCGTGATCATGATGCCGCCGGTCTCGGTCTGCCACCACGTGTCGACGATGGTGCAGCGGCCCTCGCCCACCACGTCGAAGTACCACTGCCAGGCGTCAGGATTGATGGGCTCACCGACGGTTCCGAGCACACGCAGGCTGCTGCGATCGTACTTGGAGACGTGGTGGTCGCCCTGGGCGGCGAGCGCGCGAATGGCCGTGGGCGCGGTGTAGAAGATGGTGATGCCATGGCGCTCGACCATGTCCCAGTAGCGGCCGGCGTCAGGACACAGTGGGGTCGACTCGAACATCAGAGTGGTGGCGCCGTTGGCGAGCGGTCCGTAGACGATGTAGGTGTGGCCCGTGATCCAACCTACGTCGGCAACGCAGGCATAGACGTCGTTCTCACGCAGATCGAACACCGTCTGGTGGGTGTAGCTGGCGTAGGTGATGTAGCCGCCACACGTGTGCACCACGCCCTTGGGCCGGCCGGTGGACCCCGAGGTGTAGAGGATGAAGAGGGGGTCTTCGGCAGCACACTCGATGGCCGTGCAGTCGTCTGAAGCACCATCGATGGCCTCGTGCCACCACACATCGCGACCGTCGGTCCAAGACACATCGCCGCCGGTGCGGCGGAACACAAGCTGGTGGCGCACGGAGGGCTCGGTCGCGACCGCTTCGTCGGATGTGGTCTTGAGTGGGATGCTGCGCTTGCCCCGCAGGCCCTCGTCCTGGGTGATGACGACCTCAGCGGCACAGTCTCGGATGCGATCGCGCAGCGCCTCGGCGGAGAAGCCCCCAAACACCACGCTGTGGATGGCGCCCAGACGCGCACACGCGAGCATCGCGATGGCCGCCTCGGGGACCATACCCATATAGATGATGACGCGGTCCCCCTTGTCGACACCGAGCGCCTTGAGGGCATTGGCGGCCTTGTTCACCTCGCGGGCCAGCTCGGCGTAGGTCAGCCGGCGCACATCGGCGGGGTCATCGCCTTCCCAGAGGATGGCGGTCTTGTTGCCGCGGGTGGAGAGGTGTTGGTCGAGGCAGGTCTCGGTGATGTTGAGGGTGCCGTCCGCAAACCAGCTGAAAGGACGCTCAGCGACGGTGTCGTAGCCGCCTTCGAGACCCTGCTGCGGGACGGTGCGCCAGGCGACGCGGGCGCGGGTCTCAGCCAGCCAGAAGACATCGGGGTCGAACCGGGATCGCAGCCAGGTGTCCCGCCAGGCGTCCATCGAGGTGATGGGGTTGCCGGAGCCTTCGCGGACGCGATCGGGGACAGCAAAGACGGGTGTGGCATCGAACGACATCTAGACTCCGGGAGCACTGGGACAGGCGCTTGAGGACGGGAGTGTGCCACGGATGGCAAGCTGGACGAGCAAGCTCCCCTCCCGCTGAAGAGCTCGATCCCGCGACGCAGCAACGCCCGCCGAACAGATCGACGGGCGCTGGGATGGGACAAAGCCCAGGGACTGAAAGCCTCAGAGGGAGACGTCGAAGTCCAGCGCAAAGGTGACCGCGGCTTCGACGACCTGAGCGGCCTGCTCGGGGGTCGAGAAGGCGCCGGCACAGACCGCAGCAGGCGTGGACGTGAAGACGTCACAGGCGCTGCCAGAAGCGACGGTCTCGTCCCAGTCGTCCATGCACTCCATCGCCGAGTAGCGGGCGAGGTTGTAGTCAATGGGCAGGAAGGAGTCGTAGCGACCCGACGAAATGCAGGTGTCGGTGATGCTGCCGAACACGCGGTCCACACACTCATCGATGATCGTGTCTTCGGTGGATGCATCGACGCCAGTGCCGGCTTTCTCTTCCAGGCAGTCGTACATGTAGCCGCACATCGACTCTTCGAAGCGCTCGCAGACCTCGGAGCCGGTCTCCATGACTGCGTTGCGGGCTGCGTTGTAGGTGGTGTAGACCTGCACGTCGGCCAGCTCGACCGCACCCTCAGGCAGGTTGGACAGCGCGGACACGATCGCGTCAGAGCCGCCGCCGTAGCCAGCGATGCAGGTGAGCGCGGGCGGGTGGGCGCTCATGATCTTGGTCTCGTTGCCAGTCAGCCCGTCGCAGGACTGCTCGCGCTGATCGGCGGTGCACTCGTTGAGGAGCGCGGCATCTTCAATGGCGAGGCCGTCTTCAGCCCCACCACAGCCGGGGTCGGATGCCTCGGTGGCCTCGATGCAGCGAGACATTGCCTCGTTGGCGGTAATGTCGGTGGAGCCGTCGGCGCAGGCCACAGCCCAATCGCACACGGCCTCGCAGTAGGAGTCGTTTTCGCCGTCAACGGCGTCCTTGAGCTTGTCGGCGAGCTTGCAGCCCGACGCGAGGAGGGAGACGCCAGCCAGTGCCAGTCCCATCGTTCCGATCTTCATGGTTCCTCCGGAGTAGGTCAGAGCAGGATCCAACGGCGCTGTCGCGGTGGCAACTTGAACGTCGCCCAAGGGTGGAAACCTGCGGGGTTACCTCTTGCCGCACAGCGTGTAACCGCACGGCGGAGTGAACAGCCTACCACGCACACTTTCGCACCCTCTCGACCAGGTGCGAGTGGCACACTCTAGCGACCGTGTCGGCAAGCCCACATCCCGAATCCAGCGAAGGTCACTCCCGAGCCGCTCGACACGCCGCCCCCCATGGCGCCAGTCGCCGCGGCAGCCGGGGGCAACGATGTCCAGAGCCGCGGCGTAGGCGGAGCGGAGCCCAGGCGATAGTCGGGACCCATGCCGACCGACCCCCGCTTTGCCCAGCTCGCCGCCCTCTTGCGGACGCGCGCCGGTCCACAGGCCGTGTCGCTCGCCGAAGCCCTGGTCGCCGAGCATCCCACCTCCCCCATCGCCTGGAGCGGACTCGCCGACGCGTGGACTGTGCGGGGCCAGGCCGACATCGCGGTCCAGGCCCGTCAGCAGGCTCTGCGCCTCCAGCCCGACAGCCTCACGCTCCAGTACAACCTGGGGACCTCGCTGCTGGCTGCCGGCAAGAAGCTTGACGCCATCATCGTTCTCGACCAGCTCACCAAGCTTGCCCCCCGCCAGCCCATGCCCCGCATGAACCTCGGCATCGCGCTGCGGGACCTCGGCCAGCTCCCTCGGGCCGCCGCCGAGCTGAGCCAAGCCCTCACCTACGCGCAAAAGGACAGCTCCGCGGCGGCCGAGGTGGAGTGGAACCTCGCGCTGGTGTGGCTGATGGGCGGCGACTTGGCCCAAGGCTTGCGGGCGTATGAGGCGCGTCGACGGCTGCCGCGGTTCAGCATGCTCCGCCCCAAAGGACTGCCGACATGGCGGGGTGGCACCTGTGAGAACGGCCTACTTGTCTTGGTTGAACAGGGCTTGGGGGACACTCTGCAGTACACGCGGTGGGTGCGACGGCTGCGAGAGCGGGTGTCCGGGCGCATCGTCGTGGGCGTGCAGAAGCCACTGGTAAAGCTGCTCTCGCGGGGACTCGACGGGTTGGATCCAGACGACGAAGTCGTCGCATTGACGGGGCAAATGGAAGTGTCGGCTGTGAGATCCTGGGCGCCGCTGCTCTCGCTGCCATTCTTGCTGGGAGCCTTGGACCGGGCGGCTCACATGGAGTCCGGGGGCTGGCTATCGGCCGACCCTGCACTGCGGGACAAGTGGCGAAAGCGGCTCGCCGAGCTGCCCGGCCTGAAGGTGGGGATCGTGTGGCAGGGCAATCCCGCCTACAAAGACGACGGCAACCGCTCGTGGCCTCTCAAGGCGCTGGCTCCGCTGGCGGCGGTAAAGGGGGTCACTCTGGTGTCGCTCCAGAAGCGGCATGGTCGCGGACAGCTCGCATCGGCGGGCTTTTCGGTGGTGGACCTCGACGGCGACCTCGACGAGACGACCGGACCCTTCCTCGACACCGCCGCCTTGATGCAGGAGCTCGACCTCGTCGTCACCAGCGACACGGCCACGCTCCACCTTGCTGGCGCGCTGGGAGCCCGCACCTGGGCGGCCATTGCGCACATTCCCGACTGGCGCTTCGGGCTTCGAGGCGACCAGCTCCCGGAGTATCCGACGGTGCGGTTGGTGCGGCAGGCGAGTCCGGGCGACTGGGGCTCGGTGGCTCAGCGAATGGCGAGCTGGTTGGCGCGAGAGTGTTCAAAGCGGAGCTAAGTCTCGGCTCATGTCCCCATGTCTTCAACATGCATTGGGAGTCGAAACACGGGGGCTAACGGTGGGGGACCAACCCTCAGGAGTCTCCATGGCCGCATCCTTTCCGTCTCGCTGGAGCCCGAAGCACCCCGAACGCATCCAGCTGTACAGCCTGCCCACGCCCAATGGTCAGAAGGTCGGCATCGTACTCGAAGAGCTGGGTCTCGCCTACGAAGCCCACCGCATCAACATCATGGAGGGCGACCAGTTCGACGAAGAGCTCGTCACGGTGAACCCAAACTCCAAGATTCCGGCCATCATCGACCCCGAGGGAGACGACGGCGAGCCGCTGGCAGTGATGGAGTCGGGCGCCATCCTGCTCCACCTCGCCACCAAGGCCGGGCGCCTACTCGGCGAGACTGCGCGGGAGAAGAGCGAAGTGCTGCAGTGGCTGTTCTTCCAGGTGGGCAGCGTGGGGCCGATGTTCGGGCAGTTCGGTCACTTCTACAGGACCGCCAAAGGAAAGACCGACACCTACGGAGAGGAGCGCTACCGCAAGGAGACCACCCGCCTGCTCGGTGTTCTTGACAAGCGGCTGGCCGATCGCGAGTGGATCGCCGGGCCCTACTCAGTGGCCGACATCGCGCTGGTGCCCTGGGTTCAGGCACTCGACTACTACGAGGCCAAGGACACCGTTGACTACGACCGCTTCACCAATGTGCAGGCGTGGGTGGAGCGGTTCAGTGCCCGTCCTTCGGTGCAACGCGGGCGGAAGGTGGCGGGCTGACCAACGACGGGGCGCAGACTCTGGTGAGGTGCCCCCGGGAAGCAAGTCGTCGAGAACAGCTTGCTGGAAGGCCCTTACATGCGTCCGCGGAGCATGCCGTTCCAGTACATTTCCGGCAGCGCGTAGGCCTTCAGGGCGTACATCGAGTAGCGCTCCTGGCCCTGGTCGAACGGGAAGGACTCCATCGGCTGCTTGTTGTAGTCGAACTCGGCCAGGATGAGCTTGCCGAAGCCGGTGACGAGCGGGCAGCTGGTGTAGCCGTCGTAGATTTGGTTCATCGACTTGCCCTGAATGGTCGCCAGCAGGTTCTCTGCTGCGACGGGGGCCTGCTTGCGGATCGCCGCGCCGGTCTTCGAGGTGGGGATGCTTGAGCAGTCGCCCAGCGAGAAGACATTGGGGTAGCGCACGTGCTGCAGCGTGTCCTTGTCGACCTCACACCAGCCGCCAGCGTTGCCGAGGCTCGAGCTCTTGAGCACATCGGGGGCGCTCATGGGCGGGGTGACGTGGATGATGTCGTACTTCATGGTCTGGGTCTCGCCGCTCTCCATGTGGGTGAAGATGGCTTCCTTCTTGTCGGGCCGAAGCTCCGACAGGTAGGTCTTCCACACGCGGTCGATGCCCTTGCGGTCGGCGACCTTGGTGAGCGCGGCGGCGTACTTCTTCACCGCGAAGATGCCTGGTCCACCCTTCACAAAGGAGATGCGGCTGTCATCGCGCACGCCGTTGCGGCGGAAGATCTCGTCGGCCAGGAACATGATCTTCATGGGCGCCCCGCCGCACTTGATGGGGGTGTTGGGATGGGTGAAGATGGCGTGGCCCCCCTTGGGGAACTTCTCGAGCGCTTTGACCGTCTGGTTGACCGTGTCGTAGCTGTAGTTGCTGACCACGCCGGTGCCGGGCTTGCCCACGCTCTCCTTGAGTCCAGGAATCTTGTCCCAGTCGATCTGGATGCCGAGGGCCACAACCAAGTAGTCGTAGGTGACGGTGTCGCCGTTGGACAGCGTGACCGCGTTGTTGTCGGCATCAAACGACGACCGCGAGCCCGGTGGAGCCCACGAGGTCGATGGTCTCTTCATCGAAAACGCCCGACTCATGCAGGGTGTTGACCAGACGGGTAAGCTCCGGTCCCTTGGCGAGAACCGCCTGCAGCAGGTTGATAATGACGGGGTCGGTAAGCGCCTCGGCGGCTTGGACCAGCAGCGCCAAGCGCTCGTCGAGGTCGATGCCGCGAGCGGTGACCTGGGCGGCGAGGCCATCGAAGGTGTCCATCGCGCCAGCGGCCATGCCCGGCAGCTGCTCGGCGATGGCCAGCGCTTCTTGGAGCTGGGGAGCTTTGTCGGCCAGAGAGCTTAGCGCCGCGAGCACGGCGGGATCGGTGAAGCGCTCAGTGGCCAGGACAGCGGCCTTGAGCCGGGCGTCGATGTCGATGCCCGACGCGGCAAGGCGACCGATGGTGATGTCCACAGTGTCGACTGCGCCGGCGATCATGCCGGGAGCCTGAGCCAAAGCAGCAGTGACCTCAGCGAGCTGGGGCGCTTGCTCGGTGACGGTGAGCAGGGCCTCGACGGTGGTGGGGTCGGTGAGCCGCTCGGCCAGTGCGAGTGAGGCACGGAGGCGGGCGTCGATGTTGATGCCAGACGCTGCGGCCGAGGCGATCAGCCGGTCCACGGTGTCGACTGCACCTGCGGCGAGCCCGGGAAGCTGCTCGGCGACACTCAAAGACTGCTCGATGACATCCATGCGGTCGAGCATTCGGGACACGGTGGCAACCGTGGCGGGCGCGGTGAGGGCCTCGACCAGCTGCACACTCGACCGCACATGGGCATCGACGTCGACCCCGCGCTCAGATGCTGCCGTGACGTGGTGGTCCACAGTGTCGGTGACGCCGGCCAGCAACGCGGGGGCGAGCTGGGTGACCTCGGTGAGCTCGGCGACCTGTCCCTCCAGTCGGCACATGCGGCCGTCCATCGACTCCAGCAGGTCGAGGATGCGGTTCAGTCGCGGGTCTCCGTCACCCACAGCGCCGGGTTCGAGTTCTTGGAAGGGCATGCAGGGCTCCGGGGGGTCGGGCGGGCAGGAGATGTGGTGCCGGTCGGGGTGAAACGTCCGCTGTTGCGGGCGAGGACCCACACATGAAGGCGCACGCAACAGCGCGTCAGCTAGACCTAGACCCCATGCAGGAATCGATCCAGCCGTCACATTGCCGTCACGCCGGCCAAGGAACATCGGGACAGGTTGACAACACGTCACTCTCACAGAGTGCCGTCCAGATGTTTCAGATCACCACAAGGCGGATGTACCGACCGATTCGCGTTTCAGGCATCTCGCCGCGAAACACCCGAACCATGTCTCAGCTCCGCCGAGTGCTTCATCCACCCACAGGCTTGGCGGGTGGCGGGGAGGGGTCTTTGGTGGGCGTCGCGGCCCGTTCCTTGACCTTGTCGAGGCTCTCCAACCGGCGCTTGGAGCGATCCAGCCGCGACACCTTCCAGCTCTCCCTGTAGGCCGCTTCCGCGAGGTCCCACTGCTTGAGGCGCTGGTGAGCGATGCCTTTGTAGTAGAGCGCCATACCCCGGTCCCGCTTGTCGAGATTGCTGAACTGGAGGTAGCTGTCGAGCGACGCGATGGCCTTGCCTATCTTCTTCCAGCGCAGGTAGAGACGGGCCAGATAGTAGTGAGACCGCCGATTCTTGGGGTCGGTGGCCTGCACGTGCTTGAGCATCTTCTCAGAGTCGGCGTAGCGGTTGTTGTACATCATCACCCGCGCCAGCACGAGGTTGTTGATGATGTTGTTGGGATACCGCTTGGCGTTGCGCTGAGCCGTCTTGAGAGCCTCGGCTTTCTGGCCTTCCTCGATCCAAGTGAACGTGAGAGCGAGCGTCGCCGCCGGTGCAAGGAAGATGCCCTGGCTCTCCACCCGCCGCATGTCGGCCACGCCTTCTCCGCGCTTATCTCCCATGTCTGGGATGGCCTTTGTGGACTTCGAAACCACGGTGACCCAATAGTTGAAGAGGCCGTCACCTACGCGAATGTCAGTAAAGTCCGGGGCCAGTTCCTTGACCTTGGCAACCATCTTCATGGCCTCGTACCCACGCGACAGCGCCCTCATCCACTCTTCGTGGCGCATGGTGTGGATGGAGTCGATGCCGAGCACACCGGCCATCAGGAAGAACTCCCAGGCGTCGTTGCCGGGCAGCTCCATGGCGGCCTGCAGCTCCGACTGAGACTTGCGCAGAGCGGTCTGGTACTGGACCTCGAAGCGGAAGTCGAAGTTCTCCAGCATCAGCGCCTGCCAAACCAGCACCTCGCCGACCGGACCGATGCCCCAGCCGGGGAAGTCCTTGCCCAGCTGAAAGAACTGCTCCCGCGCACCCTTGTATTCGCGCAGATAGATGAGGTGCAGCCCCTTGCGGGCATTGTGAGTGAACCTGGGGTCGAGGTTGATGACCTGCTGGGCGATGTAGGCCTCGGGCTCGTATTCGCGGCCTTCGTACTGCGCGCGCAGCTTCTCGTAGGCGAGCTGTCCTGGAGGTGGCCCCGAGGGCACGGCCAGCTTCGGCAGCTTCTTGACCTTCCTGGCGACGACCGAATCCGCACTCACGTCGTCATCCGCCAACGCGGACGAGCCCAACCACAGGCCACCGAGAAGGGGAATCATCAGGGACTTGAGGGACATCAGCGAGTCTCCTGGGCGCGGTGCTGAGCCACGCGAGCGACCACGGCGTCTGTGAGAGCTCGCTCGAGCGTGGTGCCCATCAATTTGTTGATTTCTTGGATGCCGGTGGGGCTGGTGACATTGACCTCGGTGAGGTGGTCGCCGATCATGTCGATGCCCACGAACAACAGTCCCATCTCTTGGAGCACAGGACGAAGGGTGTCGCAGACCTCTCGGTCCCGGTCGGTGAGCTCACAGGCCACCACGGACGCCCCCACATGCATGTTGCCGCGGTGGTCGCCTTCGCCAGGCACCCGCAGCATCCAGCCCACCGCTTCACCGTTGATGAGGATGATGCGCTTGTCGCCCTGCTTGATCTCAGGGATGTAGTGCTGCGCAATCACGTAGGCGCCGCCCTCTGCGGTGAGAATCTCGGCCATGGACCGCAAGTTCGCGTCTCCGTGGCGGCTCACCAGGACCCCCCGGCCTCCATTTCCGTCCCACGGCTTGAGCACGACCTTGCCTGGCGCCTCCGCCGCGAATTCCAGCACCCGCTCCACCTCTCGGGTGATGAGGGTCTCGGTGATGAACTGCGGGAACCGCAGCGTGAACATCTTCTCGCTGGCGTTTCGGATGGACCGGGGGTCGTTGAGCACCAGGGTTGTGGGGGGGACCGCATCGAGGATGTACGTGGAGAACACGTAGTCCATGTCGAAGGGGGGGTCCTTGCGCATCCAGACCACGTCAAAGTGGTCGAGACCGACGTCTTCGGAGGGCTGGGCCACGAAGTGAGGCGCCTCGGCGGACACCTGTACCCGACAGGCGTTGGCGTGGGCCAGGCCGCCCTTTGTGTAGAGGTCGCCGGGTGTGCACATCCAGACGCCAAAGCCGCGACGCTGGGCTTCGAGCATCATCATGTAGGTGGAGTCACCGTCGACGTGGATGCGGTCGAGGGGATCCATCACGAAGAGGGTCGGGCAGACCTCTGGGGCAAGCGGCACGCGGAGCTCCGGGGGACGGGCGACGGCACTTTATCCCGGCGCGCAACGCTTGGGTGTCAGACGGGAAGGGCGAGGTCACTTGCCGATGCAGAAGCGGGCGAACAAGCGGTCGAGAACGTCTTCTCTCACATCGTGACCGTGAATAGCCGCCAGCCGTTCGAGGGCCTCGGTGACGGCTTCTGCAGCAACCACGGGGCCGATGGGACCCAGCAGAGTACCGGCCGCCTCCACGGCGCGCTCCGCAATCTTGAGCAGCAGATCGGCCTGGCGCTGGCTTCCGACCACCGCAGCCCCGCCGGGATCATCGGACAGCCAGTTGTCGAGGGCAACTCGGAGCTGCGGTAGGCCAGTGCTCGTGGCATTGCTGACAACAAAGTCCGCTGAGACCTCGGAAGAGTCGGCCAGGGGCAGATCGGCGTGGGTGGCAACGGTCCAGGTCGGCGGCGGCAGGTGCTTCCAGCCTGGGCAGTGGCTCGGGTGAAACAGCAGCAACCGCAGGTCAGCCGCATCTGCGAGCGCAGAGCCCAGTGCGATGCCAGCCGCTTCGATGGGGCCCGCCCCTTCGCGTAGACCCGCAGTGTCGACAAAGGTGACGGCCACGCCATCCCAGTCGACGGTGCGCTCGACTGCATCCCGGGTGGTGCCAGGCTCTGCACTCACCAGGGCGCGTCGACTGCCGACAAGATGGTTGAACAGACTGGACTTGCCGGCGTTGACCGCTCCCACAAGCGCGACGGTGGCGCCTTCGATGCGCCGACGGACCCCGCCCCAGGTCTGGGCAAGGGTGGTGCAGTCATGGGCGATGGCGCGCAGATCGGCAGCGAGCGTGGCGTCGTCGAGATCGCCGAGGTCCTCGCCAGGATGGTCGAGACGGGCCTCCAGCTCCGCGCCCGCATCGAGCAGGCGGTCCCGAAGTACGGCGAGTGTATCTGCGAGAATACCGTCCACACCGCTTCTTGCAGCGTGTACTCCAGCCATGGTGCGGGCCCGAATCAGGCCGTCAATGGCTTCCGCCTGGAGCAGGTCGAGCCGTCCGCCCAGCACCGCCCGCCGGGTGAACTCGCCCGGTCGGGCCGGACGCGCACCCAGCGCCACACAGCGGGAGAGCACGACGTCGACCAGCGCCGGATTGCCGTGACAGGACACCTCCACGACGTCTTCACCCGTGTAGGTCCGCGGGCCCGGCATCCAGGTGACCAGCGCATCGTCCAGCACCCGCCCCCTTGCGTCCCGCACCAGACGCAGCGATGCCCGGCGAGCCACCCAGCTGGGGGCTCCCGGGCAGAGGGTCTCGGCAAGCATCCGGGCACCCACTCCGCTCAGTCGAACCACGGCGAGCGCGCCACGACCTGGCGGGGTGGACCGGGCAACGATGACGTCGGAGTCAAGCGTGGGCATCGGTCCGGGTGCCTCGTGAGACTACTCTTCGCCCATCGGGACGATGATGATCTTCTTCATGGAGCCGTCGCCGGAGGACTCGGTCTCGACACCCTCGAATTCGGCCAGCTCAAGGTGCACCACACGGCGCTCGAAGGAGTTGAGCTCCTTGCGCATGGTGATCGTTTCGCCGGTCTTCACAGCCTTGGAGGCCAAGCGGCGCGCGAGCTTCTTGAGGCGGTCGACGTCGCGGTCGGAGCGGCGGTCATCGCGGCCACGGTCATCGCGGCCACGGTCATCGCGGCCACGGTCATCGCGGCCACGGTCATCGCGGTCGCGGCCACGGCCACGGCCACGGTCATCGCGGCCACGGTCATCGCGGCCACGGTCATCGCGGCCACGGCCACGGTCATCGCGCTCTTCGCGACGGCGTCCACCTTCGATGTTCAGCTCGATGTTCCAG
>Ga0315321_10002004_pt1 | contig 15791 bp, 8 predicted proteins | sample M180m21515metaG_FD_203464 | JGI IMG/M metagenome (GOLD analysis project Ga0315321, IMG submission 203464) | Ammonia-oxidizing marine archaeal communities from Monterey Bay, California, United States - M1 80m 21515 | ecosystem: Environmental > Aquatic > Marine > Intertidal zone | place: USA... | reverse complement strand
TCGGGCATTAGGGATGCCGTCATCTTGGTGCGTTTGGCAATGTCCGTCTTTTTAACCTTCTGGCTCACCCCTCCAGCCATTCGAACCGTCAACTCTTCATCGCTCTCGTTTACTATTCCCGCAAGAAAAGAGCCTTGTTTGGTCTCAATTGTCCAACCCTCGTAATCGAAACTAATGCCCGCATTTGGTTTTACTATGGCCAAGAGCAACTCACTCTTGGGCAGTTTGTCTCCAATCTCGGACAAGCCAGGGCCAAAGTCGATACCGAGATCCCCCGCCTTGTGGCAGGCAAAGCAAAACTTTTGGAAGACCACTTTGCCTCGCTTGGAGTTTCCGGTTCTGGTAGCGAGTGCCTCGATATCCTCAGGGGTGGAAAGAAGAGCTGGGGCAGCCTTGCCCGGTGTTGACACGGGAGAGCGCAGGGCCTTGTGCTGACCAAGGAGTTTTTGCGCCTCCGGCGTTTTGACAAAACCAATGAGGGTTATGATTGCATTGGCCTTTTTCTTGGGACTGCTTGAAAGAATCCGCGACAGTTCCTTTTCCTCTCCCAACCTGAAGATCAGCTGGACTGATTTGGCTGACTGCGCGGAAGCCGGATCCGTTTGCACGAGTCGAAGTAGTTCAGGCAATTCTGCCTTGACCGAAAACTGTTCGACAAGTTCGAAATAAACATCCTGACTTCTTTGCGACCGGACATACCTTTGCACTGCGTCCTTCCATTTTTCATTCTCCGAAACATCAAAGCGCTTAAGACGGATGAGTGTCTCCACAATTAGCCGATCTTTTGGCGTAGCCTCTTCCTGCGCCCAAGCCAAGCCAATGGACGCAAAAAAGGCAAATAAGGCTACCCTGACGAGCCTCATGGTTCCGGATCCTTCATTGATGCGAATCCATGCTCAGGTCCTTACTCAAATATCGAGCAAGGATTCCAAGGCTTTGTCTTTCCCGGGACCCGAGTGGAAATCCAGAGCCCGAACGAAACGCGGATGACTCTCTGCAGAAATCTTCTCGTCTTTGAGAATTTTCACCAAGTAGCTTGGGGCAGACTTTGCCCGGACGCGCCAAATCATGTCACGGCCAGCAGGCGTATTCCACTTGTCACCCACCTTGGCGAGCCAAGCGTCAAGGCAGGCGTCGGCATTCAAATCGGAAGAAAGACCGAGGGCTTCCAAATACCAACGGTCCTTGCCGTCATGGCGTATTGCAAGTTCAGCCCAAAGAAGGGCTGCTTCGGAAGTCTTTTCATGCCTAAGGGCAATGGCGCATTCTCGTCGAACTGCGGCTGAATCGTCCGAAACCAGTTTCCGCACGATCTCGACCGCATTGAGGTCTGCCAATTGGCGGGCCAAGCGAAGACCGACAATGCGGATATCGGGATCCTTGTCCTTGATGGAAAGATCGACGTAATGCTTGCCACGACTTTCGATCTTGCCAAGTAGCCAAAGCGCTCTGGCCCGAATACGGGAATTCTTGTCAGAAAAGAGTTTTTGCAAGGCAGGTTCGGCTTTCTTGCCCTGCTTTTGGAGGGCATGCCAAGCAAGGTAACGCGTTGCTTGGTTCGGACTCTTGAGGGCGGCAATAGCTCCATCGACACCTGAAACGTCGACCTTGGGCGATTTGTATTGATGACCATCGGGGGCAACAAGGAAAAGTCGACCGCGGTCCAAGTCACGCATGTTGTGACCTCCAACGCCAGGATCATACCAGTCCGCCACAATCAGAGACCCATCCGGAGCCGTCACCACGTCGGAGGGACGGAACCATTTGTCACGACTCGCTCCGTTAAGAATGTCCACAACCTCAGCATCATAACCGGCTCCGTTCTTAGTAAGTGGATAAGCACGCACCACACTGGGCCCGGCATCGCAATGAATTACCTGTCCATGAAAAACCGACGGCAGCAAAGTTCCCTCGTAAACCGTTATTCCAGTGGGGGAACCCGCTCCCGTTTGGAGGAGGTTGGGCATGACGCCCGGATCATTGAGATGCCAATGGCGAAGAGGTATTTCAGCCTCGAGATTGGTCCGCTTGTCGCGCCAGCCTTTTCCACTGAACTCTCCCCTGTAACCATAGTTACCGAACTCCATGACATAATTGATGCGTACGCCGCGATTGCCATCGTCATCATTGTCGGATTGCCAGACACTGCCGAAACTGTCCACCGCAGCTTCCCAGTTATTGCGGAAATTCCAGCCCAAGGTTTCGAAATCCGATCCATCCTCATTGCAACGAAATACCATTCCCTGCTGGTATGGTTTGCGTTTGTCGTTCACTTCGTTACCCGCCAGATCAACGATGGGCTTCCCGTCCTTATCCTTTATTTGACGACCGCTATTGCCAAAGTTGAAGTAGAACTTACCATCGGGACCGAAGTGTACGGCGTGGATGCCATGATCGTGCTGCGTACCTGAAATACCTGTAAAAAGAGCCACTGGTGGACCGTCCGGTTTGTCGTCTCCATCCTTGTCCGTGAACACCGTAATTCGGTCACCGACTGCAACCACGATCTTTTCTCCGAAAACACTCACGCCATGGGCAGAATCGATGTCTCGTCCTTGATAGAAGGTCTTCACCATGTCCGCCTTGTTGTCTCCATCGGTATCCTCGAGGATCAAGATTCGGTCCCCTTCTTCCCGCGTGTTCTTGTGCCTACGGTAGTTTGTGACCTCACAGACCCAAACGCGTCCTCGATGATCGACGTCGATGGCGGAAGGGCTCAAGATCATGGGCTCGCTCGCGAACAGGCTCGCCTTGACCTCTTCGTGAACTTCCAAATTATCCACCGCATGGGAAGGGTCACCTTGATCACCGATTCGCGTCCCGGAACGCTTGGAACCGGATGACAACCTGACGCCTCCCAGAACCTTAGGTTTTTCGGCATAGACATAAAACTGGACGCTTGATTGATTGCCACAGGCTCCTTGCCGAGCACCCCCATCGTCCAACGCTCCTTTGGCCAGAAAACGGGTGAATTTATGATTGGCGGGCAATTGGTAGCTAATAAGGGAGTTTGCATGGCAACCTATTCCCCCCACTCCTTTGCCCGCGACCTTCATCTGGCCGCCGCTTGCATTTTTATTCAGGTTGACGCCACCCCAACCAGACGATGCATGTTTCCATTTCATGGATGTGAGCTTTGTTTCCTTCCCTGAAGCATCCACGAACCTCGGGTTCACCCAGTTCGCCCAATCGCAGGCATAGCCATTACCCGCATCGCTTACATAGAGATGCAGTTCCTCAAGACCCTTGACCCCTACTGCAATATCAATCCCCTGACCCGGGGTTAGGGCGGTCACCACCTTGCTTGCAAAGAGGGGTTTGGACTTCGAACTGTCCGAAGGTTTTTTCGGGCTGACAGAGGCACCTTTTTTGGGTGCCTTGCCGTTGAATTCCTTGAGCTTGGTCTCGATTTTCTCGGGCTCCCATCCTCGGGGAGAATAGTCTTGGTTCTCTTGCAAACCCTTAACCGATACTTCACCGGGCGACACGCCCTTGGAGGGAATTTCCGTCTTCGCGATCCAGGCAATCCCGTTCAAGACTAGCTTGCGAAAGTTGTCGGATCCCCAATTGACGTGGTTATGTCCGCCCGTAAAACCGAATCCGCGACCGTTGGAATATTCTTTTCCGCGCTGGTAAGCCCAAGCAACATGCTGGGCTTCCTTGCGCTCCAAAACGGATTTCCTCACATGGGGGTTATTACTGTGAGCCCCATCCTTGCGTTTAAGCGTATCTGCAGACGGAAGTGCGGACAAAATCGGAGTCACTCCATCCATCGCTTTACGAAAACGCATGTGATAATACCACTCGTCATTGATAGCGAAAGGTTGGACACCAGAGCTGATGGGGTGATTTGGAAACAACTTGAAATCAGCCGTCCAGTGTGGATTGACCGACCAATTGGTTTCGAAATATCCTCCAATCCACTTGAGAAAATGATCGCCGGGCGCACCCTTGGGGACCTCCACTCCGTAGTGCAGGCACGCAAGGCCAACCCCACGCTTCATGATCTTGTCAAATTCCTTGAGATGGGCATTGAGCAAGTGCCTGCCTCCTCCGTCGCAATAAACAACGATCGCCACCGCGTCGTCGAATACGGAAGGATCCTTAGGATAACCATTGTCCGTCACCACGATCGACTTGAGGCCGATTTTGGCTTCATCCAAATGCTTGGCGAGTAGCTTGCAACCGGCTATGTGTTCGTGCGAAAAGTATCCATGGCTTTTTGCTCCGGCCACGAAAACTACTTTTTTGTCAGCTGCGCCAAGATCCGCGAAAAGGAACGATAGGCAAAGCGAAAGGATGGGTAAGAGGTTTCTAATCATCATTGATTGAATTACTGGGTTAAGGAAACTATCTAAATTCGTTGATGCTGAGATTACATCAATCATAAAAAGGTTCGGTCAGGCGCTTTTTATTAAGCGGGTTAAACCCTTACCCTTCCTCAAGTACAACTGCGTGGAGTAGTTGGGGTGCGAGGATTGGCAAACGGATACCCGTAAACAATTTTTGCTTTTGGCGAATTAATCTCTTCACATACGGATAAAATCTCTTCAAAGTAAAACGCATGAGTCCATTTACCTCTCGTCGCGATTTCGTTAAAGCCGGTTCCTCTCTTACAGCAGGAGCTCTTTTGGCCGCCCCTCATGTTGCCCGGGCTGCCAAGAACGACAAAGTCATTAAAATTGGCTTGGTCGGAATCGGTGGTCGCGGAAGCGGTGCAGCAGCACAAGCGATGGGTGCGGACCCCAATGTTGCGCTGACCGCCATCGGTGACTTGTTTGAAGACCGCATCAAACTTCGCAGCCGTATCCTCAAGGCTCGCGGAAGAGACAAGTATCAAGTTACCCCCGAAACGACCTTTACCGGTTTCGACGCTTACAAAAAGGTCATCGACTCGGGGGTGGACGTGGTCATTCTTACGACTCCTCCATCATTCCGACCACAGCATTTGGCCTACGCAATTGAAAAAGGGGTCCATTGTTTTTTTGAAAAACCCGTGGCCGTCGATGCTCCCGGCGTAAGGAAGGTCATTGAGCTGGCCAAAAAGGCCAAGGAAAAGAACCTCAATTTCATGTCCGGTTTTTGTTGGAGACATCACTACCCCAAACAGGAGATATTCAAAAGAATCACCGAGGGGGGAATTGGCGACGTCAATGCGATGTACAGCACCTACAATGGTGGCGAGGTTTGGAAAAAAGTGAGAGCAGAAGGATGGGAGGATCTTGAGGCACAAATGCGCAATTGGAACGCCCACCTTTGGCTTTCCGGCGACTCCATAGTCGAGCAAGCCGTCCACTGCATCGACATGATGCAATGGGCCATGGGTGACAAAGTTCCCACCCATGCCGAAGGATCCGGGGGAAGACAAGTTTATGACGACATGGACAAATACGGTAATATCTACGATCACTTTGCCATTGCCTACCAATGGGAAAACGGTACGCGGGGCTACCACTTTTCCCGTCAACAAAACGGAACGGCCGGCAGTTACGAGGTAGAACTATACGGCCAGAAGGGCTTTTGCTCGGCGAAAAACAGGCATGCCATTTTGGCCGGGGATGAGGCTTGGCGTTACCGAGGAGAGGACAATGACATGTACCAAACCGAGCACGACACTCTGTTCAAGAGCATTCGTGATGGCGGGAAGGCTTTTAATGACGGGGAGCGTGCCGCACACAGTACAATGGTAGCCATACTCGGCAGGATGGTTGCCTATACCGGTCAAAAGATCACTTATGAGGACGCACTTGGGTCAAAGGATGACTTGACACCTCCGCATCTAGATTGGAAACAAGAATTGCAAACGCCAAACCCTCCGGTGCCCGGAGTAACGAGATTTATTTAAGCAAATTTCGTTTTTGCTACCGCTGAAGGCTTCATGAAAAGTCTTCTGTTTCTCGTATTGTCCGCCCACCTGACTTTTGGGGCAAACTACGCAATCGTAGTCTCGCAAAAAACCGCCGATAACAAAAAGTGGGAAAGAGTCGTTTCCGCTCTTCAAAAAAAGCACTCTGCAGAAATCTTTCACTACAAGAATTCGGTCAGGGAAGCACTACCCGCTCTACGGGCATCTTTTCCACGCTATGCTTGCTTTGTGGCCACTCCCCATGAGACCACCAAGGATTTTGTCAGGGCCATTCACGTCCTCTCCAGACAATTGGACGATGATCCTTATGCTGACCTGTTTTGGGGAATACTTTCGGGACATGACGCGGAGAACGCACTCGCAATTGCAAAGACCGAAAAACCCTTGGTCATTCGAAATTCCCTTGCATGCACCGAGATAGCACTGGATCGTTGCGAGCAAGGAAAGTGGTTTTGCGAACTTCGAAAAGGGCATGGCGTTGCCAAAAAACAAAAAGGGGAAGCGAAGGTCATCCGGCTGCCACAAGACACGACGTCTCTCTTCGTCAAAGAATTGAACGAAGGGAAACCGGATCTTTTCGTGACCTCGGGTCATGCCACCGAAAAAGATCTTCAATTGGGTTATCGCTATCGAAATGGAGTTTTTCGAAACAAGATGGACGGGACTCTTTACGGGTCTGACCTTTCTGGCAAACGTCACACCGTTAGCTCACCCAACCCAAAGATCTACATGCCCATAGGAAATTGTCTTATGGGTCACTTGCGTGGCCCGGATTCCATGGCGGCGGCTTTCCTTAGGAGTGCGGGAGTTCGTCAAATGATGGGATATGTCGAGGTTACTTGGTATGGTTATATGGGCTGGGGTTGCCTCGATTACTTTGTCGAGCAACCTGGGCGCTATACCTTTAATCAAGCATTCTTTGCCAACCACAATGCTCTCATTCATCGGTTGGAAACTTGTTTCCCCGGTTCAAATGACACGGGGAGCTCAACCCAATCGATCCGTCCGACCGCCTTGGCTGAAAAACTCCGATTGGGTCGCCAGGACGTCAAGGGACTCCTTTTTGACCGAGACATCGTTGCCTTTTACGGAGATCCGGCATGGCAGGCCAAAATGGCGAACGGCAAAAATAACTGGGACCAGACACTATCAAGAAAAGGAAATGAATACAGCTTCGTTATTACCCCAACCGCTGGCCCCGGAAGCTACATGCCCGTTAACGAAAACGGAGTTCAGCGAGGCCATAGGCCCTTTGTCGAATTTTTTGACAAGAGATTGGGTGAGGTGAGCATCGTCTCAGGATCAGAATATGATCCCGTAATAACGGACACTTTTGTTCTTGTTCCCAATCCTTTTCCAGACCAAGAAGCCGAAAGCATTAAGGTCGTCTTTCGGGAAAAGGACTAGCGGGGTTTTTACCGGAGTGTTGCCCTTTAATAAAGGGGAGAATCCTCAAGCGCCTTCAGGGAAAAGTAGAAACGATGAAAAACAGGGTCTTTTTCCCGAATTTGATCCATTACGTCGCCCCCCATTTTTTCGAATTCGAGGCCCAAAAGAAGGACTAGGTCCCGATTGCTTACTTGGCGAAGTTTCTCGTCATTTTGACGCAACTCCCGGTATCCCCTGACAATTTCACAGTCAAAAGTCGCGTCTTCAGGCTTCACCCCCGTCTCGTTCTCTTCGGAAATCTCCCGCAGATTATCTTTTGCCACTTCAAAGTCGAATGGCTTTTTTTCATCGATTTCCCCCTCTTGAGTCGGGTTAAGATTCGTTCCCTTGGCGACTTGGCCATTGATGAAGGGCGTTGGGTTGGGCCATTGGCTTCCGGCGTGATCAATGTAGTCGGAACACTGGAAAAGGGAGGCCACGAAAAAAGAGGGCATACGATCAGTTTCGCTCAATGTTTCGATACGCAACAAGCCACCCAAGCGCGACGGATAGATCTTTTCGGAAATTCGTCCGATTCGAACCCACTGCAAAAGACTGGGTACGCCCTCGCCCTCCGAAATTGTTTCTTCCGACAAGTGAAGCGTTAACCAAGGCAGGCCAACCATTTCGGGCGGAGGCGGTACCCCCTCGGGGTCGCTAAGCAAGATTGCTTTGATTTTTTCGGGGTTTACCCTAGCCGCCTCCAAGGCATAAGCCGCAGCCCTTCGATCCCCCCACAAAAACACATTTTCTGCCAACAACTTGTGTTGAGTTTGCAAGTAGTCAATTTTTTGCAGAACATCATCTGCGTCCTGAACAGGGAGAACCAGGCAGGCAATCCCTCTCTTAAGAACAAAACCGAAGCTTGATTCCAAGTTCGAAAATTCCGTTTCATAATCCTCGGCCTCCATTGAAGAAATGATTCGTATCAAAATACCCTTCGAATATTCCAACTCGTCCCCCATTCTTCTGGCCATCTTTTGGTTAACTTCCTCGAGGGTCGCGGAGCGTTTCAATCCAGGCAGCACGATTCCCGTAATTGGCCCGAAATCTCGAATTTCAAAATTGGCGAGGGGCTCGAGTTCATTCTCCAAATAGTCTTCGTAACGATCGCGTAAGGGCCTTGAAAAACTCATCACTGATTCGGCATAAGCATTCTCCGCTGTTGCACTCTCATAATCAGATTGACCTGAAACCGGAGTGAGGCTTGGGGCTGCGGTAAAATGATCAAGAGGCAAAATCTTGAGAATAGGGTTATACGATGCTTTGCCAGGAACACCCCAAGCCACCCTGTGCCTCAGTTCGGCATATTTTTCAACCAAACGAAAACATGCTCCCTCGAAAACCAACAGGATGATCAGGGCCAAAAGAAAACTCGAAATGAATTTTATCAGTTTTTTCAATATGAGGGCGGTTTGAGTTCTTCCGGATTTTTGTCATCAGTCTCAAAAGAAGAATCCCCTGTTTGATCATCAGGTGATTCCTCTTTTTTCGAGGGAAACGCGTAAGACTCTGCAATGCTTTCAGTAGCAGGGACAGGCGGTGCTTTTTCCGGGGGCGGAGGAGATGAAGTTGGCGGTGGCAATACGGACTTGGTTTCGGGGACTTCTTGTTCGCTCGCTTCGGTTTCCAGGTTCTCGATGGAAAGGTCGTTGGCAACTTCAGGCGAAGAAAGTTCTGCGGGGAGCGGAGGCGGCAAGTCAGGGATTGGATCAGGCGGTTCTTCTGCGGGGAGCGGAGGCGGCAAGTCAGGGACAGGATCAGGCGGTTCTTCTGCGGGGAGCGGAGGCGGCAAGTCAGGGACAGGATCAGGCGGTTCTTCTGCGGGAATAATCGCATCGGGTTCGGAGACGGTTCCCATCGCATCAGGGGGTGACGCCTCGCTATCCACAAGGTCCGACAGTTCTTCGGGGACTGGAGGCGAGAAGTCAGGGACAGGATCAGGCGGTTCTTCTGCGGGAATAATCGCATCGGGTTCGGAGACGGTTCCCATCGCATCAGGGGGTGACGCCTCGCTATCCACAAGGTCCGACAGTTCTTCGGGTTGTTCTTCGGCAACGGCCGAAGAAATCACGTCATCGCCTTCGGCGGAGGAACTCTCGACGGCGGACGGTTCCAGAGAAGGAACTTCTGCTGCGGGATTAGTCTTTGCAACTCCATCATCGGCAGAAACTCCGTCTTTGCCTTGGGGCAATGCTGAAGAAGAAGTTTTTTGGGTGGCAGAGGATTTTGCATCACCATTTTCCTTGGATTTGGGCAGTCTTACCGGTTTAACTTTCTTTTTGGAATGAAAAGAGTAGGCGAAAAACAACACGGAGACGACAAGACAAACAATTGTATATTTGAATAGCTCCCCCTTCTCGGCTTTCGAAATAATGTGATCGTCATTGATAAACTTAAGCCAAAAGCCGAGAATTAACAAAAACATTGGGATCGAAATCCCGCGTGCGCAAAAACGGATTCTCCGCCTTGCCCCCTCCAAGTAGGAAAGACCAACGCACAAAAGTGAATAAACGACGACAAGAACGGTAAAGAATATCTTTATTCTCAAAACCTGATCTACCACCGTTTCTCCTTTTGCCGCCCCGAGCAATTCCGGTATTGGATAACCAACGAATTCAGCCGTGGACAGCTTGACTACAAAGTTTTCCAGGGCACTGAAATCAAAGGCCAAGGCCAACCAAAAAAAAGGGACCAAAAGAAAGCACACACTTCCCAAGGAGAAGAAAAACAGCCGATTTATACTATACACGGAAAAAAATACTTCGATTCTTATAGTAACTCACAAAGCAAAAAGCCGTTACTGGCAAGAGTTTCCTTTTCGATCGATTCACCCAACGACCTGCCCAAGTCAAGATCATCTTACAAAATTTACGGCACACTTCCGTGCCATGGAGCAAAAATGCGACTAGAAACTATCGGCGATTCCCGTGCTATCGCCAAGTCGGTCAACACGCACGCCCATCTTTGCAAGTAATCCGAGGTGAAGATTTGACATTGGAATCCCATACCCTTCCTTGCTCCGGTCAATCTCTTCTTTTTCGCCCGGAGTAAGGGACGCCATTTTACCTGAAAAATCATGGTGCCGTCCGGTTTTCAAACCATGGGCCTTTCCTCCCGCCAACAAAACAGGAAGATCAACATGGCGATGACGGTTGCCGTCACTTATTCCACTCCCGTAAACAACCATGCAATGGTCCAGCAAGCGACTACCGTCACTCTCCTTGAATCCGGCCAGTTTAGTAACGAAATAGGCAAACTGCTCACAATAAAAGCGGTCAATGCTTGAAAGCTTTCGCATTTTTTCAAGATCGTCCCGATGGTGAGAAAGACTATGATGCCCATCCGGCACCCCTATATCGCGAAAACTGCGGTTGCTTCCATCGTGGGCAAGCAGAAAGGTGGAAATTCGCGTGAGATCCGACCGGTAGGCCAACGCCATCAAGTCGAACATAGTACGAATATGATCTCGATAATTGCCGGGAATTCCTTTGGGGCGTTGAAGATCGGAAAAGTCATCCTGTTTACGAAGGCTTCCACTTATCCTCGATTCGACTTCGCGAACGCTATCCAAATACTCTTCGAGCTTCTCTTTGTCATCGTAGCCCAACCTTCCCGACATTCTCTTGGCATCCTCCAAAACGAAATCCAACACACTCTTGTCCTGTGCCACCCTTCGTTGGACTGCCTTTCTGTCGACCCCAAGCTGAGATTGGCCGAACAAACGTTCGAATGCCAAACGGGGATTTGATTCCGCGGGAACCGGAACTGATTCATTCTTCCAAGAAAGGTTGTATTGATACGCGCAACTATACCCCGAATCACATTTGCCGGAGCCACGGGCGGCATCACAACTTAGTTCCAAGGACGGCAGTTTTGTCTTCTTACCGATCGATTCGGCGGCCACTTGATCGACCGATACTCCGATCTTGATGTCTTTGCCGGCAGTTTTGCGGGCTTGGCATCCGGTTAAAAAGGTCGCGCTGGCTCGGGCATGGTCACCGCCACCGTCCCCATTTGCATTCGCCTTGGTATGGTCAAGTCCACTGAGGATTTGAAAGTCCCCCTTCATTTTTTCCAAGGGCTTGAGTGCCGATGGAAAGGCGAATTCATTCCCGAGCCGCTTGGGGCGCCAATTTTCCATGATTACGCCGTTTGGCACGTAAGCGAACCCCATGCGGAGAGGAATTGGTTTCGCTCCACCCTTGGCCAGTGATTCAAAACCAGGTAAGGCCAAGGAAACACCGAGACCTCTCAAGAAGGACCTGCGAGACAAATCAGCCGAAATCATATAAGACAATATCTCCAAAATTGCATTTGGAGACAATAAAATTAGTCGTCGGTCGCAGACGCCGATCTTTCACCAACAAAGGTAAAGGGAACGCTAAGCACGACTTCGACGATCAGATCTTCCAGTCCTTTTTCATTTTGAGAGATTTTGCGGGCAATGTTTTCAATGGCCGATCGATCATAGTACTCCATGCCCCGACCAACTCCATAAGTCAGAAGCTTTTCAGTAAGGCACCTAGTAAAGGCTTTTAGCTTTTTCTCGGCGATAAAATGCTGCAACTCCATAGGCCCTAAAAAAATGGTTCCCGTCGCCAATTTACCCATTGCATCAATTGGTTTTCCGCCCTCGCTAATGCGCCATTTTCCAATCGCATCGTAATTTTCCAGAGCAAATCCCATTGCATCCATGCTTGCATGACAGGATGAGCATTCGGAACTTCGACTGTGTTTGGCAAGTTGTTCACGAAGGCCCAACTCAAGGTCGTTTCCTGATGATAAATCTTCCAGTTCCGGTATTCCGGGAGGAGGCTCCTTGGGGGGGGCACCGAGCAAATTGTCCAAAACCCATCTCCCTCGCTTGACCGGTGAGGTTCGGGTTGGGTTTGACGTAATCGTAAGGATCGAAGAATGGGACAGCAGCCCCCCCCTCTGCTTGCGGTTTGCCCCGCTCAACAAAACTTTTCTAAATTCATTATCGAACTCTCCCTCCAGCTTGTAATAATCGGCCAACGTTTTATTGGAGAAGGTATAGTTTGCCGTCAACAACTCTGAAACAGGTCTGTTTTCACGAAGAAGATGGGAGAAAAAACGTTCTGTTTCCTTGCGCATGCTCTCCCGCAACTCATCCGAAAAACTTGGGAACCGGCGGCGATCCGGATTGGACATTTCCAAGTCGCGAAGCTGAAGCCATTGGCCGGTAAAATTGGCAATGAACGCCTCTGTCTTTGGGTCGGCGAGCATACGGCGAACTTCCATTCCCAAATTAGATCTCAAAGTTCCGGAGAGAGCCCTTTGCCAAAGTGCGTCATCCGGCAAGGAGCTCCAGAGAAAATAGGACAGCCTGTTAGCCAGGGCAAAGTCATCAAGGGGGTACGACTTGGCTCCCCCCGCCTTGTCCGTTCTTGTTTCTTCCCGAAAAAGAAATCGTGGAGAAACCAGGGCGGCCTTGAGCGCGACCCGAAGAGCTTCAAAATTCCCTCCCCCGCCTTCCCTCGTTACCTTGAAAAGATCGAGGTGTCTGGCAATTTCCTGTTCACTCAAGCCTACGCGGTATATCCGGGGCAAAAGTTTCCGGAGAACAACATGTACTTTTTCCTGTGTAAAATCCTCATCTCTCACCCCACCTAGGATGCTTTTTCTGCGAAGGGAGCAATCTGCGGGCAGTATGTCCTGAGGAACAAGGGCGATTTTGCGGACAAACAGATTGCGGTCTCTTCGGTTGCGATCCTTGTTTTGCGGATCGTAAAAGTCATTCAAAAAAGTTGCGCTTATCTCCAAACCGGCTGTTTTCTCGAGAACTTGTTCGAAGCGGTATGCCTTGAACGAGGGATATTCGGCCTTCACTTCGATCGTTTGAGAAAACTTTCTCCCGATCTTCACCCCCATTTCGGCAAAGCCTTTTCCCGCACGACTCGCGGAGGCCTCAATCTCCACAACGTAGGATCCGGACGAAAGGATCGCAGGGGTTACCGAAAACGACCCCGTCGAAGGCAAAACCCGATCCTCTCCCGAACTTTTGCCTCCACGAATCATAGGGGCCGTATAAATAAGTTTTGTATCGCTTGCACCGCCGCCTCCAAATGCCTTCTCCAGAACCAAATCCGCGACAACCATGTACTTTTCCATAAGGAGCGGAGACACAGTCAACACTTCCCCAATCGTATCAAACCCATGTCCCGTATCATCAGCGGGAAACAATGATTCGGTTTCGATATTCACGCCAAAAAGATCACGAATGGTGTTTTTGTATTCCATCCGGTTCAACCGCCTTAAGACTACGTGCCCGGGATTCGTCTTTTCCGGATCATGATCGAAAACGGTTTTTTCTATCCAGCTCAGAATCCGGTCAATTTCTTTGTCTCCGGGTTGATCCTTATCCGCAGGAGGCATGTTTCGCCGATGAAGGTTTTCCCACACCCTCTTCCATAACTCATGATCTCCTGTAATCTCCTCATGGTTCGAGTGAATATCGAGGGCCAATTTTCCTTTCTTGGCGCCATCGCCATGACAGTCATAGCAATACTCCTGCAACAGAGGGAGGATCTCCTTTGGGTAAGGATTGGTTTTTTCCGCCCAAGCGGGCCCGTTGATGCATGCAATCAGCGCAAAGAAAGCGATGGTCCGGATCTTTGGAAGAGTTTCCATATGGTTTAGAATAAAAAAAACCTTAAAACGAGCAACCCGCAGACACCCGCGGAGCAAAAAAACTTTTACAAGATAGACCTTTCTACAAAGCCTTGGATTCTATTTTCAAATCATCAAAATGGATCGGAGTTCCGGCATAGGGATATCCCCAAAGAGCGCATTTCCCGCCGGCAAATGCACTTGGATCAATCTCGTCGAACAACCATTTTTCAGGTTCTTCTTCCCCACGCTTCCAGAGCTTCAGCCTTATGCGAGTGTTCTCGCCATCACCCGGAAGAGCTTGGAAACGCACTCGGCACCAGCTACCGCTTTCCAATTGGTAAACCTCCCTCCCTATTTCAACGTCTTGTCTGGAAAGAATAATTTGTTTGGTAGCGGCATTCAAACGAAAGCGATAAGAGCGAACACCCCCCAGCCCGGCAGCCAAGGCCGGTAACCTTCTCCCTTTCTTCGTAGCAAGAAATGAAAACGAGAGTTCCAAACTTTTCTCGCGAACCCGTGGGCCAAAGAGCAAGCCGAAGTCACCCACAGGACTGCCCGGCAAGGTAAGCCTCTTTTCATTCTCTTCTTGGCTCACCGCATAGGCTCCATCCAGAATAAAAAGATTTTCCGGTTCGCTTCCAACCTCCAAGCTGGAAAAGTTTTCCTCGAACTCGACCGTCCACTTCCCTTCGGCTTTTTGTTCTTCCGGGTTTTGCTCCGAAGGAAAGTCCATGGGAGGGGCTTTGGTACAGCATCCATGAAGGAAAAGGCATGAAAGGGCGAAAAGGGGCAACCGGTAGGGATGCCTCTTCATTGAGGTTTCTATAAGTTCATTCATCTCTTAATTGTTCAATGCGACTGCTTGGAAGGCTCAATCTTACCGCAAGCCAAGTCCAAAACAAGGAAAGCAAAAGCAACGCCAGAAAAAACCACAGAAAGCCCATACCCGGCAGTTCTCCCAAATCACCAAAAAGAGCAGGCGCGATTCCAACCACCGCCGAAATGGCCCCGACAATCAACCCCCACAAACCAAGAACAAGGTGTTCACCAAAAGCCAATTTACGCAAGAGACCCAAACGATACCCAACGGCCTCCAGCAAGGCGAACTCTTTGCCCCTTTCGACCAGGTTTCGGACGATTACCACTCCTAGGCCGGCAGTCCCAAGGAGAAGACCCAGCCCTCCCAAGCCCTGAAAAATCGATAGGTAGGTATTCTCTACTTTTTGGAGTGATGCCAAGCGTTCGCTCGATGAGACGAATTCCATGCCGTAATTTTGAAGTCTATCCTCGAGATGAGAGGCAACCCGACCCTCGACTTCAGGCTTTTCCTGCAAAAAGAAGGCCCGGTATCCTCCCTGCTTGGGAAACTTCTCAAGAAAGTTTTTTTCCGATAGATAGAGTGCTCCCTGAAGCATCGACCCTTTGACCACCCCAACCAGTTCCACTTCAAAAAGCTGGCCCTCTCCATCGAAAAATTCGATTCGGTCTCCTGTCTTCATCTTCAGGGCCCACATCATGGTATTTTGATCCACCACGGCAGGAATCACGCCTTCTTTGGGATCTTGATCCAAAACCGACCAATTCCCTTCGACAAAAGAAAACCGTCCCTGAATTTCATCCGGGTTGACCCCGTAAAGGGTTGGGCGAATGGCCTTGTTCAAATTGAGGCAACTCGCGTCATCTCCCGGTCTCACCCGCAACGGTACTACCTTGGACATGCTCATCAAAGTTACATTCAGGTCGTAGGGATCCTCGTCTTGGCCGGCAATGCCGTTGAGGTCGTCATAAACCGGCAGTGCGGATTCTCCCAAAAAGGAAAATCCTCCGGTGCCGGAAGTTGCTTCATGCGCGGAGGCCGGAG
>Ga0315321_10002003_pt1 | contig 15804 bp, 14 predicted proteins | sample M180m21515metaG_FD_203464 | JGI IMG/M metagenome (GOLD analysis project Ga0315321, IMG submission 203464) | Ammonia-oxidizing marine archaeal communities from Monterey Bay, California, United States - M1 80m 21515 | ecosystem: Environmental > Aquatic > Marine > Intertidal zone | place: USA... | reverse complement strand
TGTTTTCCGGAAAGGACGCCAAGGCGGTTGCCGGAAAGGGCGTCGAGGCGCTTGTCGAGACAACCGCCGCGCTCCTTGGCGTTGATGCCGACGCCCTCCCGGCAAAGACGCCCGCCTTTCTCCACGCGCACATTTGGATGGGATGCACATCCCGATGTGATGCCCTCGGCGCCGAGCTCGGCCAGCTCGGCCAGCACGGCCAGCACGGCCAGCACATTAAGCGCTCGGTCGAGCTGTGGGTCACGGCGGGCAGCTCGATTGCCGAGCGGGAGCGGCTGTGCGCCGAGTACACCCAGGTTATGAATCCGACCGGGGGGACCTCCAATGCCTTTGTGTACAAGGCGGTCCCTCCCCAGCGGGAGGCCTTTCAGACGATGCTGCCAATCATTCTCGCAAACAACTACACGGACCATGCGTTTGGGCTGGACCAGAACGACGTGGCCCTCCCGACCGACTTTGTCGGTGTCTTTATCGGGCGTACGACGACCCACCTGTGCCAGTGGAACGACCGGCACATCCCCGCCCTTCTCCGGCAGCAGGATGCGCGTGCGGGGCACTACTCGGCGTGGCCCACGCCGGTGCCGCCGACGTCGTTTGTGTCGATGCTCGACCTTGACGACACCGAGGCGTACACAAAGGCGCTGTGCGAGGCGACCATGCGCCGCACGTAAAGCTAGGCCCAGTCGTCGAGCGCCACCGTGGTGGCGCACGTGTAGATTTTTTGGAGCGAAAGCGAGTCGGGGGGCAGATCCGCGACCGTTCCAATGATTGCCGACAGGTAGGGCGACAGCCGATACAGACTAGAGCAAGTCCCGTAGGCGAGGGACGCAAAGAACCGCATCCCGGCGAAAGTTTTGACCCAGTCCTGGACCCCATTCTTGTCGAGCGAGAGGGACGACGGGCGGCTTGCGAGCTGCGCAGCCGCCGGGGGGTACACGCCAAACGTGGCTCCAACGCGGGTGGCCCCGCTGTGCCACAGGTTGACGTCGTAGGCCTCGAGCACGCTGACGGACCGCGGTCTCCACGGGGGCAGCCCCACGATCCGGCGGGATGTGTCCCGGGAGTATATGGCGGCGTGTGACAGCATGGGTTTTTGGAGGTGGACAATGCCCGGAACGCTGGTTGCGTCGAGGCGGATTCCGACGTAGCCGAGCCAGATTGTGTCGACTGGGCGGCCGGACCGAAAAAGCCGGGCCACGGATGTCCATGCGTCGGTCATGTCGTCTGCAAACACGGCGTCGTCCTCTACGACAAGTGTGTAGGTGCAGTTGGACTCGACGGCCCACCGGTGGGCCTCTAGGTGGGCGTTGTGGCAGCCGCGCTTGTGGTTTTCGGGGTCGAGCCGCATCTGTTGCACCGACGGGGTGCCGCGGAGCCCGATGCGGCGGAGCTCGTCGAGTGCGCCCGGGAGGACCCCCGAGCCCGGCGAAGAGACGACGCGGACGCAGTCGAGGTCCGGGGGAATATAGTAGTGCGAATCGCGGTCCGCGGCCCGCCTGACTGGGCGACTCACGCGGCTCGCCGGCGGAAGCAAGAGCCCAAACAGGAGAACGGTCGCCACTATGAGGAAAATGTAGTGAAGCCACCTTGGGTTGCGCTTTCCGGGGAGCGGCTCAAGCACGGGGGTCCGACTGGCCTGCTCCACCAGCGGCACTTCCTCTGTGGTTTTTAGGGGTGGGTCTTCTTTTTTCTGCTGTCCCCACATTGGAAGTAGTTGCTTGCCGCGCCAACCCGATACCGTTTTTCTTACCGTGTCGAGATTCATTTGTCTTGAAACTTTGGTGCCGATATACTCGGCGAGACTTGACGGGGTTGTCTCGGTAATTCTATAAACAGACGGGGCGGCCAGGTGTGGTGTGCGCGGGATGCGGCGGCTGGCCGCGCGGCTTGCTGTGGGCGCGGCCATTGTGGCAAGTGCTACAGCGGTCCCTTTTTTTTTGGAGCAGACGACGCCCCACGAGTTCAAGTCGGCGGCAGACCTGGCGACCTCATGTGCCGCTTACCGGACCGACACAGCAAATTCGCTCTACACTGGCGACGACACGCAGATTGCGTATGAAACCGTGTGCGGCAAAAAGGACCCCGTGTCAATCGAAAGCCCCGGGACCGACCGGCTGTTGTGCCAGCAGTTTGGGTGGTTTCCGCCGACCAGCCAAATTAAGAGCGTGTGCGACCTCAACTACCTGTACCAAAAGTTTCTGCAGTGCTGGGGCACCGGCGGGCTGCTGACCCGGCTGGTCGAAAACGGCCGGTTTGCCTCGGTTGCTACACAGACCTTTGGCGCGCTTCAGGCGCTTGTTACCGAGCACTCAAACGTTTTGAATTTTGAGGAAACCAGCTTTCTCGCCTGTCTCACCACCGATTTTGATGGCGGGCCTGCCGACGAGGCACTTGCCCGTTCGCTTAATGCAAAAATTACTGCTCTTCTCTCCCTTTTGGCCACAAGCGCGGCCCCGCCAGGTCCTGCGAGTGTGTGCACTCAAATGGATCCGCGTGGTCAACAATGTACTTATGGCGAAAAAATCGCGCCGGCCGGTGGGCCCTCGCCTTGCCGCAAAATGCGATGTTGTTCTATGGGAATCGAATGCGCACGCTATTTGGATGCCACAGGCCTGTGTGAAGCAGGGTTTATCGACTGTGGCATCAGTACCTCCACTCAGCCGGCAGACACATCTTCTGGTCTGGCCGTGGTCAACAAGTTTCCAGAGTTTTCGCTTGTTTCCAATCCGGCGTTCATGTGCACAGGACCTCGGCTTTCGCTGAACCCCGACATTAAGGTTGAAGCCGTAACGGATGTTATCGACCAACAACACGCGCACCTTTCGCTGTGCGCCGCGCGCGTGCACACTCGCATCGAGTCAGTGTTTGGGGAAATCCCGGAAGGGGTCAGCGGAGTGGGATGCTACTACAACAGCAGCGACGGCTATGTTCCATATGTTGTGTTTGACCAGACTGCTTTGTCCCCGCCGCCCCCGCCGTCGTGCACCAGCATTCAAGCGACCAACCAATTTTCCCCGCTGGGCTGTGTTGACACGTCCATTTCTATTGATACTACGGTTTACCAGTACAATACAGACGCAGTTTTTTTTCCAGAACACAAGACGCTCTCTGCCAACCTCGACCACGTGGGCATTTTCCACTGCCGCGCGCCGTGGTTTCCGCGGGGCGCGCTTTTGAACCACACGTGCGGCACGACCTACGCGCCGGCCACACTGGCCACGCCCACGCGCAAAGTCACGACGCTGATACAGGCGGGGTCGGAGCTCGAGTGTGTTGATGCGTGCACGCTGACCCCGGCCTGCGCTGGCTACATTTGGACCGGCGACGCTGGCTCCCGGCGGCACGAGTGCGGCCTGCTCATCGACAACGCCATGGCAAATCCGGGTGTGGCCATTGCGCAGCTTCCGTCCCGGCTGCCGCTGCGCCTTTCGGGGAATTCTGGGGCGACGGTCGAGAACGGAACCGTTGATCTGCCACGGGAGTATGTTGCCAAGACCATGACCATCCGGCAGCACGGCGAGGCGCACGGTCCCTGGCTCGTGTACGGCTACACGACGCAGAGCCAACTCCAACAAGACCACGCCGGTCTTTCTGTGACCCGGGATGGACCGCAAGCGCCCAGGACGCCCGAGGCGTGCGGGGCGCACTGCGCTGCCACGGCGACGTGCCGGTTTGCCATGTGGCTCAGCAGCCAAGAGCCGTGCCACTACTACCTCACGACATCTCCGACGTTTTCCAGTGCCGTGTTTGCCAATCCCGGCCAGTGTGCCAACATTGGCGTTTTCCGGATGCCCGACCCAGAATACGGCAACAGCAGCCAGATGGCCGTCTGTGATGCGGCGCCCATGTGCACGTGGCACGCCGACTACGGGTGCACCGACGTGTTCCGGCCGACAACTGGCCCCTACAGCGGCGTTCCCACGACCATTCCCGTCGTCTACGCCGTGCCCGACCTCGACGTGGCCACTGGGGCAACCATTGTCACGTCCGAGGGCGACGGGTGGTGCCCGGGCGGCGCCGTGTGCACCTCGTGCAAGGAACCGGGCTGTGCCGACGCCGAAACCATCATTTTTCCGTCGACCGTGGACGTCTTTGACGACATCAATTCGGGCGGGTGCCCGAACCTGCGTGTTGCCACGATCATGTCGCCGGCGCCGCAGTTTAAGAACAACTCGTTTTCGGGGTGCCCGCGGCTCGAGGCGATTGCGCTGCGAAACACGTCGTGTGTTCATCCGACTGTGCCGTCGCTCGGGTGCAACGCCATTTTTGAAGACGGCGCCGTGCCGAGCTGTGTGGGGCCGACCCCCGGCAAGTTTGGCTACGCGCTCCACGGAGTGGCAGACCCGGCGGGGACCGCGTGCGCCGATTGTGCTGCTTGTGATTTAAGCGCGGGTCTCGAGGGGCTCGGCGTCTTTTCGGTGGAGTTTATGACCCACGTCGGAGTTGAGGCCTTTAGGTCGTGCAACCAAATTCAGACCGCGTCGTTTTCCGGGGGCTCGGCGGGCAGCCCGCTTGTTGTCAATGACCTCGCGTTTGGGAGCGCCCAGCACCTTGTTGGCGTGGATTTTGGAGCAGCGTACGTTGCGCTGATGTCCGGATCCTTTCGGCAGACGACAAACCTAGCGACAATTGCGGGCGGCACCAACATTGTGTCGGTGGGCCCGTTTGCGTTTCTCGACTCGGGGTTTTCCGGTGCGTTTCCGCTCTCAAACTCGCTGACGCTCCTGGATGTCAATGCGTTCTCCAGGTCGAGTGTGAGCGTTTTTAACACGGGGTCGAGTCTGACCAAAATCTCGGAGAGGGCCTTTATGCAGTCTGGAATTCGGGCGGTGGTGTTTGGGGCTAATCTCGAAATAATTGACAGCACCGCTTTTAGCCAGGCCACGCTTCTTTCCGAGGTCGAGTTTCAAACCACAAAGCTAACAACAATTGCGGCCAGTGCGTTTTCGGGGTGCAGCAGCCTGGAAAAGTTTGTGGTGCCACTGCCATCCACAGGGATTCGAATTAAGGTGCTTGGCGCGTCGTCTTTTGCGGGAACAAATGTCCGGACGTTTTTATTCGAGCTGACGACTGCTGCTGCCTTTTCCGAGGTATTTGGAAATTCTGGGTGTACCGGCATTCAGAACATCCCCAATGTGCCCTACATCAACTGCGAGCCCGCGATAAAAGAGACGTGCAGCTCGTCAAGCGACGGTCCGTGTGCTACCGCCGTGTCAGTACTTGCCGATTCGGACGTGCCAGACTATGGCTTTTCTTCGTCTTCGACCCTTTTGGCGGTGGAAATAGCCGCCACAGTGTCTTCAATCGGCGAATCTGCATTTTATCCGGCTTTCTCCAATTATGGAAGCATTGAAACAGTGACCTTTGCACCTCGAACAGCGCCTCTCACCATTGGGGAGAGTGCATTTATGGCTTTGAACAAACTTAAACGACTTGTGCTCGACTCTGGTACCGTTGTTATTGGCGCGGATGCGTTTACCGCGTCTGGCATTGTGTCTGCAGATCTGACCGCTGTTACAACTATTAACAGTGGTGCATTTGATTTCTCGGTCTATTTGGCCGAGGTTAAATTTGGAGCTGGATTAGAAACTATTGGAGAGAACGCCTTTTTGGGCTGTACATCTCTGTTATCGGTTGTGTTCCCGACAACAACAACACCACCTCCGCTGACAATTTATACAGATGCGTTTTCAAAATGCACTTCTCTTGCTCGCGTCGAGTTTAAAGAGGACGCCACACTTAAACCCGGCGTTTTTTCCGGGTGCGTCGGCCTTCACACTGTCGTATTCCCTTCTTCTGGATTTACTGCCCCAACAGAAACGCTCAAAGCAGCGTTTTTGACGAGCAATGTGTGTTCTTCGGACAGTGATTGTGCTATAGACGGAAACTCTGTGCCAAGTTCGACTCAAGACCAAATCCCAGGGCCAACTTTCCTGGGGCTTGGGATTGTGCCGCCGACGCACGTGGTGTCGCATCCTGCGTCGGTCCACTCAACGGCAACCATCGACTACGCCGATGCGTCCCTCAACTGTGTTCCGTGCGAGCCGTCGTCAACGGCATTTTATCAGGAGGGACGCGCCCGTGTCCCAGGCGAAGTGAAGCACATTACCGGAAACGTGCTTGCCGAGTGTCCCACCGTCACGGAGGTCACGGTTCCGGCCACGACAACGTTTGACAGTGGCGATGCCATGCAAAGATCAAGCTTTTGGTCGCCGGTGCTGACCAAGCTCGCGATCCAACCGACGCCGGCCGACCTCGGTAATCACCACTCGACGGTGCGCCGGTGCCTCATGAACAATGAAGGAACCCCCAATCCCAACTTTGAGACGGTTCAGGCGTTTGATCATGCCGGCCCCGTCGACGGGAGCGTCGAGTGCCTCCCGTGCGTCACCAACGCCTATACTGGCGACCTGACCATCCCGTGGTACGTCCGGGTGATTCCGCCGTGGGCGTTTTCGCAGTGCAACATTACTGGCACAATCCGCTTTGGCCAGCGGAACGGCCGGGGGATCCAGGAAATCAAGACTGGCGCCTTTGACATGGTCGACTGTCCCTGGTGCGACCTCACGTCCACCAACACGATCGGCAAGGTCGTTGTGCCGTCGACAATCACGGGGCTGTTGAATCCAGTATCCTTGATAGGCGTCAAGTTTGGCACTCCCTCGTTCAAGGCAGCCGGGTTTCAGTCGTATCTTGTGGCGTTGTCCTCCGACTATGACCTCGCTCTCCTGAAAGACACTGTTGTTTGGGACGAGTGGTTTGTGACTAATAAGGGGGACGGAAACGTTGACCTGTGCCCTTTGCCACCGGAACAAACAGGTCTGACCCCGCCGTCAACGCTGTCAGTGTCCCTGACACCCAATTCGCCCGACTCGTGTGCCCCGCTCGCCTACGCGTCGCCGGTCGCCTACGACTTGCTGTTTGCCGTGTGTGACTGCATCGCAAACAAATCCGGGTGTTTCCAGATGGACGGCGCCAACCCCGTCCGGACGTTTACCAACGCCACGGCCACCGAGTGCGGCCCCTCCCGCGGCCGGATTGGCCCGGGTATTCTGCCCGTGTACACCATGTTTTTGCCCATCAACGCGACCTACGAAACGGTCAGAACCGGCGTCGGCAACTGCGAGTACGAGATTCCTGTGGTTAAACCGCACGGGGTAGAGGCTGGGGGGTGCGACTTTTGCAACGCGGACGTGTGCGTGGCGGCTGCACTCGAGGCTGTGGACACGGCCGTGGCCGACGCCACACCCGACGCGAGCCCCGACGGGCCGGGCACTACCACCGGTCCGGAGATGGTGCCGACCGACGACGACGAGCCGATGTCGCTCGTGGCGGTGATTGCAATCATGAGCGTGGGGTCGCTGAGCGGGCTTGTGGTTCTATGGTATCAGTTTAAGCGGCGGCGGCGGACTACATCATCGTGATCCCCGCGAGAATGTTGAACACGTCGACCGGAACGGCAACAGCGGCCATGGCCGCTGGGCTGGCCGTGTCTGTGACTGTCATCACGGGGTCCTGCACAGTTTCGACGACGTTTTCGAGAAAGTCCTCGCCTTTGTCTGTGATCGATTTGTACTTGCCGCCGAGCATGGTAATGTCCATGAAGAGATCGCCGACGGTCATTACTCCTTGGCGGGCAGTCCCCGCAACGCCCATAGTTGCTTCCCGAACGGCGTCAAAAAGATCGGTTGGGATTTCCATGCTTCGCGGAAACAGCACCATGCGGCCGACGCTTGTTCCGGTGCTCATGCCGCCCATGGAGCAGGTCTGACACCCCGTTGTCATTGTGTGGTCGTACTTCATCGTGCGGTCAAATGCTGTACCTGGGTTTACTGGGCGGATAAATACTCTGGCCGCTGCCTTCTATTTTGGCGCCACCTTCTTCTTCATCCGCTTCGAGAGGTTTCGGCGGAGAAACAGTTTGGGTCGCCGAGTCTTCAGGTTGACCAGTTCTGGAATCAGTCTGTGGTACTCGAATCCCGACGTGGTGATGAAAATGTCGTGGGCGTTGGGCGCTGATTGCAGAAAGCCGACGCAGAACGGGCCGGTGAGCGTCTTGGTGGTCGCAGGGGTGACAACGAGCGTGCCCCTCGAGCTTGAGGTGCCGTGCGTCGCGACCTCGGGCTGCTGCGGGACCTGGGAGCCGCCAGACACGGTGAGCACAATTTCGGACGAGACGCCGTTCTTGTCCTGCACAAAGTCGACGTACCACTGGTCGTTGAACGCCTCGACCAGCGCGCCGGCGCTGACAAACTTTATGGAGCGGTACCGCTTGGCCACACTTCCGGGCACATTTTCGCACACGATGGGCGCGGCACGGCAGCTGCCGCAGATGGAGAACACGGCGTCCTCCTCGCCCATCGCCGTTTGTGCTGTTGGCACCCGCCGATTATAACAAAAACCGGCGAACATCACCAAGTCGGCGGGGCATGGCCGAGGCGGGCGTTCCAAACAAAAAGTTTGCCGAGCAGATGCGGCGGCACCGAAAGGCGTGGGACGTTCCAGATTCGGCCGAGTACGCGCTCCGCAAAAGTTATCCTGGGCCCGAGGCGCGGGCGTGGGTCTGCGACAACACCGACTGCATCAACCACGAGCACCCCAGCCACACCACATACTGGCTGTGCGAGGCATGCTGGAAGGTGGCCCCGAGCATTATTCACTACTGCACGCACGCCCCCTACAAGGTGCTGCCGCCCAAAAAGAAGCAGCAGGCGGCATCCGCCTCTGCGTTTGCCGTGTGGGCCAAGAACCGGCCGCGGAGGCCGCGGGACCCCGACCCGGGAGTGGCCGAGTAGCAACACGCGCAGTATAAAACAGAGCGCCGCAGCAGTACAGCGGCGGCGGCCATGGATGCGTCCGGTATTCGAGACGCGCTTGCCGCGGCAAACTACCAGATGGCGCTCACAATCTCGCTGAGCCGGGTTGGCGGGCCCTGGCTGGAGAACCTGTTAAAGCACCCCCCCAGTGATCTCCGGGAGCTTGTGTCGCGGACCTTTGAGCTCTACACGGCCGCGTCAAACGCCAGCGGCCGGGTGTATAACTGGGTCGGGACGTTTTCCCAGACATTTTTCTGGCGGTTTTTGGGGGCGTGGCAGTTTGGCGTGTTCACGCCGCTTGTTGAACGCAGCGTGACGGCGCTCAGGGCGTACGAAAATGCGACAATCAGTCCCGACATTTTTTACCGGGACATGGGCGTCAACAAGTGCACAACCCCCGTCCACCTATTTGACGAAAAGGAGCGGCGGCGGATGTGGCTTGAGCTGTACGAGAACGTGCTCACCAAGGTGTCGGGCAAAAAACCGGAGATTCTCGACGCCAGGCTTACCAACGACGAGATCGGCGCCATGGTCGCCGAGTTTAAGGCCAGCGGTCCCGCGCTGGTGAAAAAATGGGTCAAAGCCCAAGGGTCTTGTACCAGGAGATAAACGTGTCCCACGCGTCCTTGTACCGCTGCTTTGTTTTCCGGGTGCCGAGCACGTGGCCGGCGAGCACCGCCCACGCGGCGCCAAAAATGGCCCACCGGTTGCCGCCCGTCATGGCAATAATCCAGACCGAGACGTGAAACGGCAGCACGGTGCCCACATCGCGCCAGGTGGTGGCTGCCGTGAGCAGGACCCACGGGAACACGCTGCCGAGGATGCCAATGGCCTCGGGAACGCTGCCAAGGCCGGCGTAGATGATGCAGAACGCCAGGATCACCGTGATCTCGGCGTGGATGACCGGAATAAACATGGGTCACCGCCGCCGAGCCGCCAGAACGAGCACAACCAGCACCCAGCTAAGGAGAATCAAGACTTCGTTTCGGGCGGCTGTTGGACAGTACACCTCTTCCATTACGCGGCGTGCGACTTGCTCTGGGAAATTAGCAGCGCGACCGAGTAGACAAGGCCGAGCGTCGCAGTGATTATGATCGAGTACACCGTGTCCTCGTTTCCAAAGTTGGCACACCCCACGACAGTCACACCCGGTTCCATCCACCGACCGTGTCGTCCGGGTGTGATTTGGTGTGCCGTGGCGTGCTTATACCGCGATGGAGCGATGCTGTTCGTCGTGCACCTACCATCTCCACCGGGATCCGGCGGTTGGGCTGAGCGCGTGCGGCCGCTGTGTGTTTCACCTGCGGTGCACGGCCGCGCTGAGCACGTGCGAGCGGTGCTGTGTCCCGGTTGGCGCCGTCGACACGCAGGTGCTGGCGACGTGCAACGCGCGCGACTGCACCGCCACGGGCGCCGTCCTCTGCCCAGCGTGCGCGGCTAGGCTTGCCGCGCGCTTTGAGACGCAGCTGTGCCGGATGGAGCGGCTGTCCCGCACATCGGCAATCGGCTGGCTGACTGCGTTTGGGGATTTAAAGTCACCCGAGTCCGAGGCCGTCGTGTCGCGGGCGTGGGACTGCGTCGTTGCCGAGCTCCGGGGCGACTACCGGGTGTGTCGCGAGGACGGGCTGTTTGTGCACTTTACCACGCGACTCTACCAGCTCTCCAAAGGCCAGGTGTACGGCAGCATCTCCTACACCGACCTTGTCGCCTTTCTGCCGTCGCTTCCGCCGGCCGCGGTCGGTGCGCTGCGGCGGTTTGTTGGCGAAAACCGCCGGTACTGGCAGGAGCACCCCCGGACGCGGCTGCTCGTGCCCCTGTGCGCCGCGCGTCGGCGCCGGTCGACGCTCGAGCTGCGGGGCTCGACCGACCTCATGGACCCCGCCGATCTCGTGAGTCTTTCGGGCGACAACGCGGGGGAAATGGCCCGGATGATCGAGAACGGGACGCTCCATCTGCTGGGGCGCGAGGTGTTTTACTACGACGCGAGTGTGGCGCCAGACTCTGCCCACCAGAGCCGGCGGCGGGCCAAAGAGTGGCGCCAGATGCTCAAGCGGGCGAGCAGTCCGGGCTAGGCGGCGGTGGTGGTTGCTGCCGCGGTTGTCGTTGCCGCGGCGCCGCACGTGTCCCAGTCGGACCGGCTGTAGAGGATGGCCGCAAACAGGCCAATCTTGGCCGCCGTCGATAAGAGCGAGTACCCCAGCTCGGACAGCTGCACGCGGTCGGCGCCGACGTCGAGGCTCCACGACGTCCACGGCGGGTTGCGGAGAAACGCCCAGAACCCAAAGAGCGACCAGCCTATGACGTACACGATCCAGGGGGCCGAGCTCGGGGATTTGTAGAGCGAGAGCACCCAGAACTCGCCAATCTGGCACAGCACGGTCGTCGCAAACGCGCGGACCGCGGTCGACACCTGTGTCCCGTCGTTGGCCGGGTTTTTAAAGTTGGGAATCGAGTCCCAGGTGTAGCCGGTCGTCTGCTCGGTGACGGCGACTGCAACCAAAAAGTAGACGATGGGGGTGGGCGGCGGCGTGTAGTCGGGGTCGCACGAGTTGGAGTAGGCCACGGCAACCGTGCCGAGCGTTGCCGTGATGCTGTACTCGAGCCACTTGAGCGTGTTCCGGTCCGTCCGGCCAAAGGTAAACGGTCCAATTTGCCGGCCAAACACGGCCCAGGTTTTGGTGATGCCAGTCAGGTAGAGAATGTGAAACGCCAGCGTGATGGCCGACATTGCGACGAGGATCTGGAGCTCGGCCGCGTCTGCAAAGCCGGCAGTCCCGGCCCCCAGCGCAATAAACACGGCGTGCAGCACAAGCGCAAGCCAGTCGGCGCCCTGTCGGAAGGAAAGCAACTTGTCGAGCTCTGTAGCGGGGAGGGACTCCATGCCGTTTCCGGTGCGCAGGAGCGCGGCGCGGGCGTCCCCGTCCATGCCCGTGCTACCGCGTTTAACCTTACTCCACCCCTATTCTGCTCGGCCCTTATACGGCCGCTGCCCCCGCCTCCCCTCCGCCCATCCGGGGCACGGCAAAGAGGAGCGTGGCGATTGTGGCCAGAATGCCGGAAAACATCCCAAAAAAGAGAATGACGGCGGTCGAGTAGCCGGTCCGGACAAGCGGGTTTGTCCCGCTGTCGTACCGCGACCCCAGGTACACGTCGAGCCTGCACTCCTCGTTGGTCGCCACAAACACGGTTTTCGAGCCCTGGCCCGCGCACTGCTCCACCTCGGCCAGAAAGGCCGGAAAATCGGTCAGCCGATTTGGGAGAATGAGCTGGAGAAAGTCTTCGCCAGAGCCGCGAGCGTAGACGCCGGACGACGTCCAGTTGTCGGTGATGAATTCCGACACGGCCTTTACCGACGGCCCTTGGGTTGCAGTTTCCGCTTCATCGTCTGGACGTCCCATACCCTGTCGAGCGCGTCAAGATCTCCGCAGGGGTGACACACGGCGGCAATTTTTGGCGTCCCGTCAAACGCCCTCGGATTTTTGCAAAGGACGCTTACAAACGAGGCCTTTCTGTGGATCTTGGCCGAGCAGAGGGCGCACGCCGTCGTCCGGGTGGACTTGGGGTCTTTTGCGGAAATGCACGCCCCGCAGATGGGCATGTTGCCCCGAAGCGCGGCCGGTTTGGAGAACACGCCGCAGAATGCGCACACGGTCGCCACCTTTTGCTCGCGGTCAATGTGCCGCGCCAGCCAGAGGAACCAGTAGCCGGCGGGGTCGATCGACACAACGGCGCACGAGCCGCAGTTGGCGCACTCTTTCCGGCCGTCGTGGAGCGACAGCAGGGACCCCCCCGTGGCCTTGTTCTGCTTTTCGCCGGCGGGCGTCTCGCGGAGGCTGTTGCACCGGGCGCACACGTCGACCCGGAGCTCGACTCGGGCGCGGGTGGCCGCGCGGCGCTGGCACGTCTCGACGACCGGGAGCGTGGGCACAATCACAAGCCCGGCGGCGCGCTGCTCGATGGCGTGCAGGTACAGCGTGCGGCCCGCGGCCGTGCGCGGCACGCCCAGCCGCGCCATTGCGGCAAGGTCAATCTGCCGGGCGCGCGGGGCGCTCTCCACGACGCCGCGGTAGATGCCGGAAAACTGCGGCCCAATCTCGGTGACGATCTTGCCGGAAAGCTTCCGCTTGATGCCGAGGTTGCTGATGGCCTCCTCGTACGGGCTCACGACGGGGACGCAGCGGAGGCCGGACGACGAGATGTTGTAGCGGCCCGTTTTCGGCGGCTTTGCGCCCTCGGGGGCCGTCTTCAGGATGTGGAACTGGATCGTGCCGATGACGTCGCGCCGGAGCTTTGCGTCGTTGTTGATCATCTTGAAGCGCGTGTCGCACTCGGGGTCGTTTTCCGTCGCGCGCGCGAGCGTGCGGTCGAGGATTGGCCAGCGCTCGACGGTCGCAGACACAAACTCGACGAGCATGAGCCACAGCGCCTTGCTCTTGACGCGCTTGGTGAGCTGCGCCACGGCGGCCGAGGGGTCGCGGTAGAGCCAGAGCCGCACCTCGACCGGCGCCACCACGCGGCAGTGCGGCATGGCGCCGAGGACGCTCATGGCCACCAGCGTCTCGACGAGGTTCCGCTCGGGCTCTTCGCCCGACGCCAGGATCTTGAAGAGCTGGGTCGAGACGTACCGGACGCTCGAGAGGTTGTCGAGGATGCCCTTGGCCAGGAAGCGCGCCGAGGCGCTCTTGGTTTTCCCCGGCAGCACCGAGACGGCGCTCACAAACTCGTCGACATACTTTTCCGTGTTCTCGACCGAGAACACGTCCGCCTCGACGGTGGCCTCGGGCTCTTTCCGGGCGCGGTACACGTCGGCCAGCGTGCAGTGCGGCGTGGCCTCGGCAAACAGCGCGGTCCGGAGCGTCGCGTCTGCCAGGATTCCGCCGTAGTACTCGAGCCCGGCCGGGGTGTGCTCGAGGATCCGCTCGGCCCGGCGCACGAGGACCCGGGCGAGCGCGTCGGGACTGCCGGTCGCCGCGACGGCCGACGCGGGGGCGTACTGCCACAGCGGGCCAAACAGGGGGGAGAGCTCCAGGTCTTTGACAACGCAGTCCAGCCGCGCGGCAATCCGCTCGGTGAACGAGGGATGCTGCGCGGACCTGGCACTGCCAGACTGCGTTGTCAAAAATCCCGGGACCCCGGGTTCCAGACGAGCGGCGTCTGGTCGACAAACCAGACGCGGGCCGCGTTGTCGTAGTGCCACCCGACCGCCTCGATGCGCGACGCCACGAGCGGCACCGGCGAGAGCTCGGGCGCCGTCACGGGGGTGCACGAGAAAACGCCGGACCGGTACCCGCCCGGCACGCCCTCTGCGTTGTAGACGCGGAGCATCACCGCGTACGGCTGGCCGTACACCTGCTGGGGGTCGACGGCGCGCCCCGCGTTGCACTTTACGAGGCACTCGACGTCGTGCCTGAGGCAAATGAGGCACGGGCCGGGGCCAAACGCCGCGAGCAGCGAGGGGTCGCGCTGCAGCTTGGCGTCCTCGGTGGGGGTGTAGTAGCGCTGGAGCGGCGTCCCAAAGGCGCGCTTGATTTTCAGCGCCGCGCACGCCGCGCCGTTGCAGCAGTAGGGCACCTCGCCGTCGGGACCCTCGCCGTAGCGGCGGCCCAGCCGCAGCATGTAGCTGTCGTACGAGGCCGTCGACAGCTCGGGGACGAGGGGCGTGTTCCGCATCCGCTCGGGCAGGTTCTCGAGGAACAGCTTGACCAGGTCGAGGCGCTCGGCCTCGTCGGGGCCCGCCGACTGCGTCTCGAGCGGCGCCGTCGCGTAGACCGGGTTGGTCTTGACCCACCGGTCAAAGAGCCGCAGGACAGAGGGCGGGGCGGTCGGGACGCTGGTCGCCGATCCGAGCGCCTCGAGGCCCGCGGGCGGCGGCAGCAGGCACGACGGGTGGTTGCCGTAGGTGATGCGCGACCAGTAGATGGCCTCTTGCAGGATGGCCGATAGGCCGCCCGCCGCGGGCTGCGGCTCGGATACGGCGCGGGCGCGCTTTGGGGGCGGCTCGGTCATATCATGGGCGGTGTGTCGGTCGCCGGCCGCGCCAGTCAGTTTGTTTATATTTGGTCCGGGCCGCGGCTAAATTTGGCACGGCCCGCCGGCGGCACCGCGCCCGCGCCGTGGTTGATCCTGGCACAACCCGGCCGGCGGCCGGCGGCCGGCATGGACGACCCGGAGCTCCCCGAGCCGCCGCCGAGCCCGTCGGGGCTTATCGCCGATGTCCAGCGGCAGCTCTCGAAAATCGAGACGTCCAAGGACATTGCCACGGCCTTTCCCGGCGTCGTGCTAGACGCCTCTGCCGAGCTCGGGTGCACGACGCTGGGCGGCGCACAGATGGCGATGAAGAGCGTCTGGGCCAGCCAGCTGATTGCGGTCTCTCCGGTTCTCGTCTCAAACCTCGAGAACAGCTCGCTCTGCGCCTGTCTCTACGAGCTCGCGGGCGCCGTGTCGGAGATGCTCGTGTGCTGCGGCGGCGACTGGTTCAACACGCCCGCCTTTCTGTTTCTCCAGATTGACGACGCGCTCTACCGGCGGTACGTGCAGCGGCGCACCCTGTTTGCCGAGCTGTGCGAGTGCGTGACGGCGGGCCAGCGCGGCGACCAGTATGCCGTGGTGCGGGCCCCGATCATCACCAAAACGCTGCTGGCGGGATCTGGGCGCGAGCTGGTGGACACGCTGCAGCACTGGTGCCCGCGGGTCCGCGGCTTTGTCGAAAAGGACGTCATGGGGGACGTTGGGCGGTTCCGGTGCCCGACCGAGGCGCACCAGCACCTCGCGCACGTCCGGTGGTGGTGCAGCAGGCTGGAGCGGCTCGTGGCGGTGTGCGCCAAAAAAACCGTGCCGTGGGACCGGGCCGCGGTTGAGATGGCGCACGCGTTTGGCTACGACGGGTTTGGCGTCCGGGAGCGGCTCGCCACGGTGGTGCCGGTCTGGTGCCCCGAAACACGGGGGCTGGTGTGCCGACGCGACGGGCAGTGAGTGTTTTAAACCTGCT
>Ga0315321_10002001_pt1 | contig 15809 bp, 9 predicted proteins | sample M180m21515metaG_FD_203464 | JGI IMG/M metagenome (GOLD analysis project Ga0315321, IMG submission 203464) | Ammonia-oxidizing marine archaeal communities from Monterey Bay, California, United States - M1 80m 21515 | ecosystem: Environmental > Aquatic > Marine > Intertidal zone | place: USA... | reverse complement strand
CGACCTGTCCAGTTGTGAAGACCTTCATACTAGGTTCTCCATAACGCCTCGTTTTATTCCCTCGAACAATGGTGCGTCGGTAACCATTGCTCTCGCAGCCCGTCTTCGTAGGTGATGAATTCAAGCAACCGGTCCTGAGCGGTTACTTCCAATTGCCATGGTGGGTCACGGCAAACAGATGAATGATTTCATTATCAACGTTGGGTCTGGGCCACCCGGTTTGCATCTTGCGACGCTCGCCCTGCGGGATCCTCGCGGTTTTGGTTGTCAAAACTTCAATAATAAGCCACCTGATGTGACCGTCCACATTACTGTGGCAGGGGTAGAAGCTGCGAACCTGCGGCGATCAACGCCCAACGGTCCTGACTGATCAGACCGTGACTTTCGCTTGCGCGAAAATTACGTTCGATGCAGGAACGTTCGGCTATGGCCGCCGAGCTGCTCGTGGTCGCTGCCTCCTCGCATCATGCGTGTTAGCAGCAGCCTGTTGCATTTCCCAGAATCCCCCCTGGGTTGGACATCGTTCCGTATTCAAAGATTCGATTTCGGTCGCCCGCAATAATCGCGGGAAGTCGAACTCAGCCCTTTGAATGGGCTCGCTGTCCGAAGGTTAGTTTCGAGTAAAACTGGGTTCACTCTTTAGTGCGTTTGATCGGGAACAAGCACTATCAACGGTTTCGTCGGTGTATTGGTTACAAGTTCGCGGTTCGGAAATGGAGGTCGGCAAGCGAAAAGTGCGTGAATCCCGCAGAATCAGAGCGATCGGACGCCGGTTGTTACAGAAAAATCCGGAACGCTGTGTTCGAAAAAAAATTTGAAATCTTTGGCATTCAGGATCCTTGCCAGGGGCTGAGGTTCTATTTCTCAGGTTGGGTTCGCCGTTTTGACCGTTAAACTCGGAATGACTGTGATTTTCCGTTAAAGTTTGCAGGGTTGAAAGTGACGGACACGGGCGGATAGCAAGTAATCCCGGTTGTTGAGATTCGCTTGTCATGCTGCAGTGTGTGTGTCGGCTACGATCTGCTTGTCTGGATACGCGTTCCTGTAGAGACAAGCAAAGTGCTCCAATGATTCGTGTCACTCGTTAGATGGCGTTTGAGTGGGGCATCGACAAGGCGTTTATATTGTGAGACGAATGTATGTAGAGATGGGCCGAACTTATTGGTCGGGTTTTTGATATGACCGTGAGCTGGATCTTGGATTTGTGACCGAGACCCCTTCTTGTCGGGGGGGAGTGTTCCCGGGGGCGAAAGATCGCCATGTGCGTAAAATCGATCTGACATCTAGCGAAGCGAATGGGTTGGCTATTTCATTGTCTCTCCCAGTGACCGACCGACCGTAAAATTAGTCAAGCGTGTTCTAACGGAACAATCGAAGATGGATGAATCTGCAGCCAAGTTTTTTCAAACGGCAATTGAAACCCCAAGTCCATCAGGATACGAGGAACGTATTCAGGCTTTGGTGCGTGAGTACATTTCTCCCTTTGCGGACGATGTTCGAGTTGACGTGCATGGGAATGTGATTGCAGCCTCGGGGGTCGCTGATGGTCCGCGTTTGATGTACGCAGGGCACTGCGATCAGATAGGGATGTTAGTGTCGTATATCAATGACGCAGGTTTTGTGTTCGCACAGACGATTGGAGGCTGGGATCCACAACAGTTGATTGGTCAACCGATGACCATCTGGACCCAAAATGGGCCCGTCCCTGCTGTTATCAGCCGCAAGCCCATTCATCTGCTCACGCCAGAAGAACGTAAAAAGGTAGTGGACCTTAATGAGCTTTGGTTAGACATCGGGGCTGCCGATGGCAGTGAGGCTTCCGAAATGGTGATGATTGGAGATCCGATCACCCTGGCTTTGCGATATCAGCCGTTGATGGGTGAACTTGTGTCTGGGCCCGGGATGGATAACAAAACAGGGATGTGGGCAGTGATGGAGGCGTTGAGGCGGGCTCACAACGCGCCCCAGGAGTTAAGATGCCATCTTCACTCGGTTTCTACCGTTCAGGAGGAAATCGGACTGCGTGGTGCGAAGACAGCAGCTGGTAGTGTTCGGCCAGCCGTTGCCATCGCGGTTGATGTCACACATGCTTCCGATTGCCCCACCATCGATAAGCAAAAGCAGGGGCATATTTCACTCGGTGAGGGACCAGTAATCTTCCGTGGCCCAAATATCAACCCCAAGGTTTCACAGCGGCTGATTGAGCTGTGCGAGCAGTACTCCATCCCTTTCCAGATAGCGGCAATCGGTAGAGCAACGCCTAACGATGCAAATGTGTTGCAAATTCACGGATCAGGAGTAGCGACTGGCTTGGTCGCTATTCCGAATCGTTACATGCATTCGGCGGTCGAGGTTGTGTCGTTAAGTGACGTTCACAACGTAGCACAGTTGCTGGCGGAGTTTGCACTTGCCTTGACATCAGAAGATGATTTCACGCCGGGGCTTTGATACTCATTTGTTGCAAGGCATGAAAGCTGAACGGCGAGTCTTTTTACGTGGACGAGCCGTTACTGGAAAGGCTGTCTGAACTTTGCTCACTCGCATCTTCCGGTCACTCTTTCCAATGGGGCTGTGCGGACGGAGCCCAGCGATGCGTTCCGCTTCTGGAACGGGGGTGGGGTTCTGAACCAGCACGAATGCTCCGTTAGCGGCCGATGAAGTTCTGATTCGACAGCTAATTGTCTTAAATCCCACTGTGCTCTGCGGAACTGTTAAGCTACAGATCGTTGATTTCGACGAGATAGCCCCAAAGCAATCTGGGATATAAGAACATGGCTGAAATACTGCTCGTGCAGTCCAGCCCAACGCGCGCTGTTGAGATCCGGATTTTGCTCGAGCGAAAGGGGCATGGGGTCAAACATGCAAGCAGTGGTAAAGATGCGATTCACGCTCTTCGTGAGGGGACCATTGACTTGGTCGTTGCTGATCTGACGCTCAAGGAGATGAGTGGGGAAGAGTTCGTGCGGGGAGTCCAAGCACATTTTCCGGATGTCGTTGTCATTTTTATTGCACCAGTGGGGGTAGATGAACTCGCCGACAAGGCGCTGAGAGCAGGGGCTGTTGCATGCGTTTCGGAAGAACAACTGCAGGTGCTATTCATCGAGACAGTGGAGACCGTGTTTCGAGTCACGTTTGGAAATGACCCCTATGGACCGCTCTTGTCGCGGCTTAATTCCAACACCTTCGATTTTGAACTGCCGAATGAGCCGCATTTGATCTCGCCCCTTGTCACCTTGGTCATGCAGGTTGCGGAGGGTATGCGGTTGCTTCCGAGAGCAGAACGCACGCGGCTCGGTTTCGCCGTGGAACACGCTTTGGTCAACGCCATGTATCGTGGTAATCTGGGATTGGGGCCATCCGTTACTCCCAGTCATCATCAGATCGTGTTCGGACATGCAACTACTGACTTGATCGAAAAACGAAAATCAGAGTCGCCATACAAGGATCGAAGTACCAGAGTGAAGGTGGTAGCCGAGTTGTCAGGGCTGAAAATAACGGTTCGTGACGGGGGTGATGGGTTCAACGTTGTGCATTTCTTCGAGACGGCAACGCTCGCGCGGCTGAAGAAAGAGGCAGGTCACGGTTTGTTGTTGATGGAGCGACTCACGGATGATTTAGTTTTCAACCTTGAAGGAAACGAGGTGACTCTTGAGAAAAATGCTTGTCCTGTTTGAACAGTGGAAGATCATAGACTTCTAAGTAGCCGAACGCTGTGTGTTGGTGAATCATCGCGGTGCTGTTGTAAGTGCTGTTTACTTACCCCGTAGACGCTTTTGTCGCATTGTTGGACGCTTGCGGCAACTGGTTTCTGTAGAAATAGAAAAAGCCACTTTGCTGCACGCAAGGTTCTGGTTCGTTCTGCCGCTTGGAAATTGTCTCGGGTAGATGTTCTGGACGCATCCCGCGGATCGCGAACCCGACTGCCACACGCAAAATCGGAGCATCTTGATTTGTTTTACTGGTGATGCGTAGTCCTGTTATGATCCGCGATTCACATGCGGAAAAATTCTCTCGTCGCTGATTTGAGCAGTTGATGGAAATACGTTCCAATGGAGAGGTTAGGATTTGGCGATAAGGGCGTGAGACGCGAACTCTGAATTTATAAATCAGCCTGCATCGCTGTGTGTATTCTCTGCTGGCGGTTGATCATTGCACTCCAAGTTTCCATAGACGAGATTGTCGCATGACTGCACGAAATGACGTGGCTGAACAAGAACGACGTAACACTGCTGATATTACGATCGGTGGGTATCTGATTCAGCGACTGCGTGACTATGGCATTCATGATCTATTTGGAATCCCCGGTGATTACATTTTGTCCTTCTACAGTGAGTTGGAAAAGAGTCCGATCAACGTCGTCGGGTGTACACGAGAAGATTGCGCGGGATTCGCCGCAGATGCTTACGCAAGGGTCAATGGAATGGGGGCGGTTTGTGTGACCTATTGCGTCGGTGGTTTGAGCGTTTCGAATTCGATTGCTGGAGCGTATGCAGAAAAGTCCCCGGTGGTTGTGATATCGGGTGCACCTGGGTTGAACGAAAGGAAAGGAGGAGCTTTGCTGCATCACATGGTGCGTGATTTTCGTACTCAGATCGAAGTGTTTGAGAAGTTCACGATCGCAGGTGCCGAGCTGAGCGATCCTTTGACGGCCTTTTCTGAAATTGATCGCGTGCTTGATGCTTGTGATCGTTTTAAGCGCCCGGTTTATATTGAACTACCACGCGATATGGTTCATGTTGTGCCACCTGTTGCTCATGGATACGCGCGACCGGTGTATGAACACAATGAAGAGGCGACTGCCGAAGCGATTGCGGAGACGTGTGGCCGTCTTGAAGTTGCCAAAAAGCCGGTGATTCTTGCAGGAGTTGAACTGCATCGGTTTGGACTGCAGGATCAGTTGCTCAAGTTGGCCGAGTCGTGCAATATCCCGATCTCGACAACGATGCTTGGAAAAAGTGTCGTCAGTGAGCGGCATCCCCTATTTATCGGTCTTTACGAAGGGGCGATTGGAAATGAAGAAGTAACACGGTTTGTGGAAGACAGTGACCTCGTGTTGATGTTGGGCGCTTTTCTTAGCGACATTAACCTCGGTATTTATACGGCCAAGCTTGATCCAGATCGTTGTGTTTATGCGACAAGCGAAGAGTTGCGCATTTCGCATCATCACTATCATCATGTGGGGCTGAAGGCATACATCGAGGGACTTACGACTGCTCACATTAAGCCAGCGACGCGTGAAATCCCCGATTCATTGAAAAGGCGAGAGGAAGAGGAGCCAGCGGTGCCTACTGATGGCGAACAGCTTCTTCGGACCAGCCGAATGATGGGCATTCTGAACCGCCGAATTGACTCTGAGTGGATTGTTGTGGCTGACGTGGGCGATTCATTGTTTGCTGCAACTGAACTCACCATCCATGACCGTGGCGAGTTTTTGAGCCCCGCCTACTATACGTCGATGGGATTCAGTGTCCCTGCTGCATTGGGAGCAGCTACTGCTCGGCCAAAGCATCGTATTGTTGTTCTGGTGGGCGATGGTGCCTTTCAAATGACAGGTCAGGAACTCAGCACTCTGATTGCAAATGGGCACGCGCCTGTGATCATCCTGCTCGACAATCATGGGTATGGGACCGAGCGATATTTGCATGCAGGTGATTGGAAATACAACGAGGTCAATCCTTGGAATTATTGTGAGTTGTTAAAGGTTTATGGCGGAGGCGTCGGGCACAATGTGTCTACAGAGAGTGAGTTTGAGAATGCGTTAGATATCGCTTGGAATGATCCGTCTCAGACACACCTGATTCAGGCGAAATTGATGGAGAACGATGCCAGCCAAACTCTAAAAAAACTGGCGGCGCGAATGGGTGAGCACGTTGGGTGATTAGATTCCAACCTGGAACCTAACGATGACCCTCTCGCTAAGTGCCATGTTTTATGCGGACGCCTGGTTTACCAGTTGGGTCACCTGAGCGTCGATCTGCTTGATGACCCTGCCTGTTTGCAACGCTTCAATATGTCTTTTGCAGATGACGCTTTGGTTGCGTCTCGCAGCAGTTGAGGCGTATTTCGCAACCAGACTTACGGCATCTGCAAGCGTCTGGTAGCGGCAATCATCAGGAATATGTTCTCGGTAACTAAGTCTGTCGGGAACGATAGGTACGGCCCCGGCCCAGATCGCCTCGCAAATCGCAATGCCGAAAAATTCGTGGTTGGCCGTTGAGATCACAACGTCCATTTCTCCGAGCAGACGCCAATAATCTTCAATGTCATTGGCAAAGCCGTCATGGATGATACGTGTCGCGTATGTTTCAAGGATCTCGTTCAACTGGGGGACAGGATGACGCGGCCTGGCTCCCAGGAGGATAAGTCGAAAGTTGATTTTTAAATTCGTCAGCATGCTCAGGAAATTCACGAATGCTTCTGGGCACTTGTCGTATTCCCATCTTGATACCCAACCTATTGTGATCTCCGCATTGAGATCGACATCGCTTTCAGCATTGAGTTGAGGGACCACATCGGAGCTGATTTGACGTTCCGAACTGGTCGAGTTTTCAAAGAGGTTTGCAGGTGGCGAAAATCCGGGCGGAATGATTCGGGCCTTCGCTTCCAACGCATCAAGTTGATGCAGTTCGCGAGTGTCTGGCATTTGCTTTAGGAAATTCCCGCTCCCCTTGATGAAATCGTCGAGGTGGAATTGTGAGTTGAACCACACCTCGTCAGCACTGATGGCTGACAGTAAATTCGTATAGCCAAAATGGTTGTCGACCCTTTTGTTGGGCGACACCGGATACGTCCACTGGTTCTCATGAAAGTAGAGAACTTTGGGGATCCGCTGGATGCGTGAATCTCCTAGTAGGCCCAGATAAACTGGCAGGTCCAGCATGTCGGTGCAGAACAAGACATCCGGGTAACCGACCCGTTGGACCAAATCCTGGGTCCTTTGAACAAAGTCGATTGGTGCCGATCGCATTCGCCACTTCCAGTGCACTGGCTTACCATCGATGACATGCCAGTGATGCCTGCTTTTGCCTGCCAGACACTCGGTGAATTGGCGATGGCTGCCACCATGGAACGGATCCAGTGACAGGATCGAGAGGGGCTCGTTTTCGTCGTGTAGTGGCATGGTCACGCTGAAGAGTACTGCTGTGATACCAATGATTGCGACGGCAAATACGCTGGCAATCGCATGCGATCAGGTCTTGCGAATGTGTTCGTGGTTGCCCTGGACACCGCTAGTCGCATTTCGTGTGTCGATCACCAGTGGTGCGTGTTGGACAATGGCATCGTAATCAAAATCGGTATGGTCTGTGGCAATCAGAACCGCGTCGAGCGATTGAAGGTACTGCGCGGTCAGATCCTGACTTTCCATTTGCGGTAGATTAAAATGTCGCATGGAGGGAAGTTTTGGTACATGTGGGTCGCTGTAGCTCATTTCTGCGCCGCGTTTGAGCAGGAGTTCTAGCAATTCAAATGATGGTGATTCTCTGGGGTCATCGACGTCTTTCTTGTAAGCAACGCCGGCCAAGCAGATTTTGCTTCCTCTGATTGGCTTTGAAAATTCATTGAGGAATTCGGATGTGCGTGTGACCACGTATTCAGGCATAGCGCGATTCACTTCTCCGGCTAGTTCAATGAATCTCGCGCTCAGACCTTGTTTGCGTGCCAGCCACGATAGATAAAAAGGATCAATCGGTATGCAATGTCCACCAAGGCCTGGCCCTGGGTAAAACGCTTGGAATCCAAACGGCTTGGTTTTTGCGGCATTGATAACCTCCCAGACGTCGATCTTCATCGAATCGAAGAGAACTTTCAACTCATTGACCAAGGCGATGTTGACTGCACGATAGATGTTTTCGAGTACTTTGGCTGCTTCTGCGACTTCACAGTTGCTCACGGGGACAACACCGGCCACCGCCGTTTCATAGAGTTTGCTTGCGCATTGCAGGCTAGTGTCGTTGATTGCCCCCACGACTTTAGGGATTCCGGCGGCCGAGAAGTCTGGATTGCCGGGATCCTCGCGTTCGGGACTGTAAGCGACTAGAAAATCTTCGCCGGCTTTAAGACTCCCACGTTCTAGGATTGGCACGACCACATCACGGGTTGTGGTGGGATAAGTCGTGCTTTCAAGCACAACAAGTTGCCCTCTTCTCAACGCCTTAGCAATGTGTTCACACGTACCGACCACATACTTCAGGTCTGGGTCGCGAGCTTCATCAAGTGGTGTTGGGACACAAATTAGCAATGCATCGGGTTCGCGCAAACGTTGCATGTCGGTTGTTGCTTCAAATAGCTCCTGCTTCAACCAGTGAGAGATTTTGTCGCTGTTGATGTGCTTGATGTAGCTCTGTCCACGTTGCAATGAGGACACTTTTTCCTGATCGACGTCAAATCCAAGGCAACGGAAACCGGCTGTTGTAAATGCATCGATCAGTGGTAAGCCGACGTACCCCAAGCCGATCACGCCAATCGTGCATGATTTTTGGTCGACCAGAGACAAGAATTCAGTTTTGATGGTAGACGCCACGTGAAGTATCTCGGCGAGTTGTGGTGTTGCTGGGGGTATGCAGTGACTGGACCGTTTGCCGATCTTAGTGTGCGTTGTTTGTCATCTTCCGGCAGGAGAACACGGTGTTCAGCATAATCAACACCAGCGAATGAGTACTCGCTGATTTGGCTTCAAGGCTGCGTCTTTGTCCGGAAACGCCCACTCGTTCGAATTAGATATTCAATATCTGCGGACGCGAGCGATCAGGACCGTCCCGATCATGACCATGATCGCATTGCCCATCCATACCCCGTAAGGAGGCAGATTGCCATCCTTGGCCTGTTCGAGACCGAAAATGAACAACGGGTAGTATGCCAACAGGGTTGGCAGGAAACACAGTCCAAAGGTCGACCAGTAATCACTGGTCTTCGCGATCATTGCCAGTGGGGCTCCGACGAATACGAAGAATAGGCAACTGAATCCCCATGCCCAACGACGCCATGGTTCGGTTTGTAAGCGAATGAGTCGTTTTCGATTCTTACGCAGTTGCTCTTCCAGTTGTTTGCCCTTACCGTTGGCAATTTGATCAAGACGACAAGTCATGATGCTAAAGCCGGTATGCGCTGCGACTTCGCCAACCGCGATATGATTGCGATTATCTTGCGCGACACTTTCCCTGCCGAGTAGATTCAATGGCACTTCGCTGGGACTCTGTTCGCTGAGTCTTTTTGCTTTGAGGGCATTGCCAAGCGGAATTGGGAATTCTCCCTCGTCGGGAATGATTCCGCGGAAGTTGCTCCCCGCTTCAATCTGAGTATCGACGACATAAAGAACGAGCTGCTCGGTGTCCGAGTCCCATCGCAGTTCACCTTCGCGGGCAGAAAGTTTGATCGGATCATTCCCGCCACTTTGAATGCTGACCGTGGGGCGTATCATTTTACGGCCAACCACGTTTTCAACGTGAATCGAGAATCCGCGACTGGGGTTGCGCCCGGATTTGTAGTATCGCTGGTTCTTGAGATAACGATAAGTGACGTCTTCAATCGACATCAGCACAACACGTTGAATGCCTGGGCGTCCCCAAGATACGGCGAGGTCTGATACATAAACGGCAATGGGGCTCAGCAAAGCCGCAAAAATGAATGCGGGTTGCAGAATTTTGAGGGGAGAAATCCCAGACGCTTTGACCGTCGCCACCTCGCCGTCGGCCGCCATTCGTCCATAAACACAGCAAACCGAAAATAACGCGGTGGCTGGAAACGAAAACTGAAGAGCGATCGGTAATACAAAGGGAAGAAGCTGAAGGATCGCGAGGGGGCCAAGACCCTGACGGAGAAGTTCGCGACCCACACCAATCAGAAGGATCAGCAGTGTCAGCGCAATCAAAGATACTATGAATATTTTCAGGATCTCGATCAGCACGTATCGCGTTAGGCGGGTCGGCATCAAGCTTGCGGGAGTCAGGGAACCAGAAGGTCTGCAAAATCCATTGGCAGTTCTCGGAGACCTTCGTGTACCAAAGCTGACCACCTATTGGGAGATGAATAGGACTTGGTTTCTCGTGCGACAGCTCAAATCCGGCAAACTTAGGGGCAGCGAAATACGAGAATCCCGGCCGTGGTAAGATACGCAAGACAGGGGGACCGCGTGCCAGAGTTCCGTTCCGGTCCTTTTGAATGCTGGCAATGCTTGCTAAACTCGCCATTCTTACACTCACACCCCCATCGAGAGCTGTTATGTCCGAGAGAAAGGGAGCCGATTTCGCAGGATTGTCGGTCGCCATTATCACACCTTTCGCCGATGGCAAGGTGGACTGTCAGAGACTCCGCGATCAAGTCGAGTTTCAATTGGCTGCCGGCACTACTTGCATCGTTCCGGTTGGAACCACAGGCGAGTCGCCAACACTGACGCATGATGAGCATGATCGGGTGATTACCGAAGTGATTCAATGTGTCGCTGGCCGAGCAAAAGTCATGGCGGGCACTGGCAGCAACAGCACGGCAGAAGCTCTCCGGTTGACCCAACGAGCAGCCTCGGAGGGTGCAGACGCGACGTTGCAGGTCGCTCCTTATTACAACAAGCCAACCCAAGAAGGGTTTTTTCAGCATTTCAAGGCTGTCGCCGAAGAAGTGGATATTCCCGTCTGTGTCTACAACATCCCAGGACGTACCGGAAAAGAGATTGAGGTTGGGACGATTCAGCGTTTAAGCGAGGTAGCCGGGATCACGATGGTAAAAGAGGCCACCGGTAAACTCGACCAGTGCTCTGCGATCGTTGGCACGACCGATTTGACTGTCCTCAGTGGAGATGACTCACTGACCCTTCCAATGATGAGCGTGGGGGCGGAGGGCGTTGTGTCAGTGGTCGGAAATGTTGTGCCGGCTCCAATGATCGAACTGGTCAATGCCGCCGCCGCGGGAGATTTTGTGAAAGCCAGAGAACTACATCACCGGCTATTTGCACTTTGCAGCAAAATGCTCGGACTGGCGACCAATCCAATTCCGGTAAAGACTGCCATGCAGTTGGTGGGGCGCGATAGTGGTGACTTGAGGTTGCCCATGACTCCTCTGGAACCCGCCGAATTAGAGCAATTGCGCGAGACTCTCTTTGCGTTCGGGATTCAGGAAGCGGCAGTTGTTTCCTGATTGCAGTTTTTTCCTGATTGCAGTTTTTTCCTGATTGCGGTTTTTTCCTGTTCAGTGGATGAACCATTTCTTTGGGTGAACTGATTCTGCAATTGCCGCAACAGACGCATCGCCGGTTGCCGCCAAGAACGTCGTTTCGTCAGGATTTCTGAATGCGGATGGTTTGCCGAACCGATGTGGTGTCGGCACGCTGGTCATGGCGAAAGCTGGCGTGTTGATTGTCGGTTATGCTGAATCCCTGCTTGAACTGAGCAAGACAGTGTTTCTCTGAACAGCGTATCTGATGCCCTGCATGTGTCGTCGTATAGCCCGTGTACCAAGCTTTTTTAGTTTGAGGGGCGGGTTGAGAAATAAAATCAGGCGGGGGTATCGGTCGCGCCCTCTGGCATGGTTTAGAGCGTTATATTGTGGGCTTGTGATGCCGCTGCGAGTCCGGTGTGTTCGTGCAACACATCGAATCAGCGGTTCTTCCGCATCACTGCGTGGTTACCGAATTCGTTGAATCTCTGCCTGCCAAAGGAAATGTACCGGCCAAGCAGGGATTTAGAATGCAGACCCAACTGGAGCTGAGTCATGTCTTACTTACGTGTAGTATTCGCAATTGCATTCCTCCAAGTCTTGACTACGGCTGCATCCGCAGACTGGTCGACTTATCTGAATGGAAATGACCGGGCGGGTTATTCACCAACGAACTTGGAGTTGCCATTGAAGTTGGTTTGGCAGCACAAGACGCCGGCGAAGCCTCGGATGGCATGGGAGGGTCCTCGAGATGCTCCGATCGAAGGTCATGAGATGCGACATCGCGTTGATTTTGACGCCGCCATGCAGACCGTGATTTCTAATGGACGCGTTTATTTCGGCAGCACTGTTGATCATCGCATGTACTGTGTTGATGGCCAAACGGGCGAGGTTGTATGGACACATTACACGGAGGGACCAATTCGCCTCGCGCCGACTTTGGCACACGGCAACATTTACTTTGGGTCCGATGATGGGAAAATTTATTGTTTAAATGCCGCCACTGGTCAGCCTGTTTGGATCATGCGTGTTGGGCCAAAGGATGATCGTCTTCTTTCGCGTGGGGAAATGATTTCTCGTTGGCCAGTCCGCACTGGTGTTTTGATTGATGGGGAAATCGCTTATTTCGGTGCAGGTGTCTTTCCGCACGAAATGATCTACTTGTGTGCTGTGAATGCGATGACAGGCGAGGTGATTTGGCGAAATGACACCATCAGTGAGCAGAATGCTGGGCGGAACGACTTGACTCCTCAAGGCTACTTGCTCAGCAATAAGGACAACCTGTTTGTGCCTTCAGGACGGTCGCTGCCGGTTGCGGTATCCAAACAAGATGGCACCATCGTATTCCAGGAAAAGTATTCTTGGCGCACTGATGCTGGTGGCGTTGTCGGAGGTACCAAGGCGCTGCTGGGAGACGGGCAAGTTTATGCGGGAGGCCCTCACCATTTTCTCGCGATGGACCAACGTAATGGAGATGTCGGCGAGGCCTATATCAATGGTCGGCAGATGGCATTGGCAAATGACCAAGCGTTTATTCTAACGGGAGAAAAGTTGATCTGCGTGAATCGTGCAAAGCACTCCAAGGCAAGTCAAGAAAAACAGAAGTGGTTTTTGAAAGCGAGGTCAGCACGTAGTGACCCGGCTAAATTAGCTGAAGCAAAACAGAAGATGTTGGAGTTCGCTGAGATTGGTGTTCTGTGGGAGTTTCCAACGACGTTCGATGATGTCCTCGTCGCGACACAGAATGTTGTTGTTGCCGGTGGCTTGAATGAATTGGTTGCCTTGGATCGAAAGTCAGGCAAATTGTTGTGGACGCAGCAGGTTGTTGGAAATGTTCGTGGGTTGGCCGTCGATGATGGCATCCTGACAGTGAGTACTGACGAAGGGCATATCTACGCATTTCTGTCGGAACCGAGTTTGCCTCGAGACATTGCCAGTGCATCGGTACGGGAGCTGCCCGCCGCATATCAGAATCCATACCGAGATCTCAAGGACCAAGACAGGTTTAGTCAGGCTGCGGCGGAAATTCTTAAACGCAGTGGACATTCGACCGGATTCTGTCTCGTGCTCGGCAGTGAAGAAGGTCGATTGGCCTATGAATTGGCAGCACAGAGTGATCTGAATGTCATTGGTGTTGAGCCCGATCCCGTCAAAGCTGAAAAATCGAGATCCCTGCTCGAAGAGGCGGGGATTCACGGAACCAGTGTCACGATTGTCAATGCGCCGTTGACCAGTATTCCGTTCAGTAACTATTTCGCAAATCTGATCGTATCGGACACAGTACTTCAAAATGGGAAGATCGGATGTTCGCCGGAGGATGTGTCGAGATTTCTTAAACCATGCGGTGGAGTCGCGATACTGGGTTGCCCAGATGGTGATTCAGCAAGCGAGTTCGAAGGTGCGGTGTCTCAGTGGTTGACTGATTTGTTTCATCAAGATGAGGGTGAAATGATCAGTGAGTCTCCTTGGTATATGCTTCGCCGGGGAAAACTGCCTGGAGCTGGATCTTGGTCGCATCAGTACGGCAATGTGGCCAACACTTCTTACACAGCGGACCACCGCATTCGTGACGGTCTGGGCGTGCTTTGGTATGGAGATCCAGGGCCAAGTGCGATGCTGAATCGCCATGAAGCTGCTGGTGCGCCCCTGTCCACGAACGGTCGGATGTTCATTCAGGGAAGCGACAAAATCATGGCTTACGATGCCTACAATGGAACCTTTCTGTGGGAATACCGAAATCCCGGTGCGATTCGTACCGGCGTGTTTAACAACCGTGAGACTCACAACCTGGCAGCGAGTGATGATCATCTTTATGCAGCATCAGGAGACACCTGTGTTGCGATCAATGCAGCAACCGGTGATGTTTCTGCCGAGTACACCACACCCGAGTCGAGCGATGGAATTGAGCGAGCTTGGGCGTATCTTGCCTTTGACAATGGCCAGCTGTTTGGTACCAGTACCATCCGAGAGGAATTGGAGGCTCGGTTGCGTCGAAGAGGCTTGAAGGTGAAAAGCCAAACGGATGCCGTGTTCGCGGTGGATACCGAAACAGGTAAACGCATATGGACCTATCGCGGTGACAATATTCTTCATACCACAATTGCTGTGGGCCCCAAATATGTGTACTTCATCGATTCGTCACTCAGCCCAGAAGAACGGCAGCAACTGTATCTGCAAGACAAGGCTGAGTTGAAGAAACTGACGGGGGATGCAGCACTCAAAGCTGAGGCCGAAATGAAGAAGCTGGATCTTCGTTTGGCGGTGGCGATTGATCGCAAGACGGGAGAGAAGGTGTGGTCCAAGGCTGTGGATGTCACCGATACCACTAATGTCAGTGCGGGGGGAGGAAGTTTGACTCTGATGTATGCCAATGGTCATATCGTCCTCTGCGGTGCGAATGCGAATGGCCATTACTGGAGGCAGTTTCTTTCGGGTGAATTTGATCAGCGAAAAATTGTCGTGCTTGATTCAACGAATGGTAGCCAGCTTTGGGCTAAAAATGCAAACTACATGAATCGACCTGCGGTCATCGGCGATCAGGTTTATGCAGAACCTTGGGCGTTCAACCTGCATACTGGCGATCCCAAGACCAGTCCGCACCCGCTGACCGGTGAAGAGACACAATGGCGGTTCAGTCGCCCGGGGCACCATTGCGGTGTGATCACGGCAACTCCGAACATGATGTTCTTTCGATCTGGCTTCATTGGTTATTACGATCTGTACAACGATAGTGGTACACGCCATTTTGCTGGGCAGCGACTTGGTTGCTGGATCAACGCAATTCCAGGTAATGGTTTAGTGATGATTCCAGAAGCGTCTGCGGGATGCGTTTGCCAATTTTCTATCGCTTCTACCGTGGTGATGGAACCCAAGACCGAGAACAAGTCATGGGGTATCTTTAGCGCGGTTGGGGCTTCGACCCCCGTTAAGCGAATGGGAATCAACCTCGGTGCTCCCGGAGACAGGAAAGATGATTCCGGGCGTGAGTGGTTCGGTTACCCACGCCCAAGTTCACGCGGACGATTGGAGTTCGTTTTCAATTTGAAACACCAGCTTCAGGCTGGGGGAAAGTGGTACAGTCGAAACGCCGAAGCGATTGATCTCGGTGCGACCCAGACACCTTGGCTTTACACGTCCGGCACAAGTGGTCTGAAGAGCCTGGAAATTCCATTGCGTGGTAAAGACGACGGAGTTGCCAATTACAAGGTAAAGATCTATCTGGGATCGCTTCAGCAAAAGACAGTGACACCATTGGCGACAGGACTTTTCGATCTCTCTCTCCAAGGAGAAGTCGTTGCCGAGGCTATCGGTTTTGAGACTGCTAATGGTGACGCGACCAATCAAGTGATGATCAAGGAATTCACCGGAGTTCCAGTCGAGTCGTCCTTGAAAATTGATTTGAAGCATTTGGATCCCGAAAACCCGGGAACGATTGCTGCAATCGAAGTGATTCAGGAGTGATGCTCAGAAAGTCGCGAGCAGTATCTGCCGCTTGAACATCACGACCCCCTTGCACTGCTGATAACTGGGAGGTGATGTTCGTGTTTTGGACTTTGTCAGGTAGATGCCAAACGCGACTAATGCAGCTTTGTGCCGGGAAGGTAGTTGCGAAGGAAATCATGACTTTGCACCAATGCCAATTTGCAGTCGTCTTCACTTCCTTC
>Ga0315321_10001998_pt1 | contig 15833 bp, 12 predicted proteins | sample M180m21515metaG_FD_203464 | JGI IMG/M metagenome (GOLD analysis project Ga0315321, IMG submission 203464) | Ammonia-oxidizing marine archaeal communities from Monterey Bay, California, United States - M1 80m 21515 | ecosystem: Environmental > Aquatic > Marine > Intertidal zone | place: USA... | reverse complement strand
CCCCATGTGGTCGCCCGCGAGGGTGCCTGGAACCACCGCAACGGCGTCGTCGAGCGACCATGACGCACCCGACAAGGTCGAGACCGAGCCGAGCACCACATACAGCGCGCCGGCGTTGGTGTCTTCGGTGTCGTCTTCGTCTGCGCCCACCAAGAGGTCGGCGTAGCCGTCCCCATCGACATCCCCTGCATCCAGGGCCACTCCAGAGCGTGGCGACGCCCAGGTGGCGGACGTGGTGAGCGAGCCGAAGGGCGTGGTGGGACCCGTGAGCAGGAAGTCCGCGTCGCTGGAGACCGTGAGCGCCCCGCCAGAGACCGCATCGCCCGACACCGCCGCGACCAGACCGTAGCCATTCCCAGCCGTGTCGTCTTCTGGAGCGCCCGCGAGCAGATCATCGTAGCCATCGCCATCGAGGTCGTGGAGCAGGACCGCCGCTCCGAGGTCGCTCCCAGAGGTGCCAGTGAGACTGGCAACCGCCTGATCGAGAGTGGTGCCCCAGCTCCCCGTGCTCCCGCCTACCAGGTAGACCGTGTCCTCATCAGGGTTTCCGATGGCGAGGTCGGCAAGTCCGTCGGCGTCGACATCACCTGCGGCCAGCGAGCGGCCCACCAGCTGTCCAGACGACACACCGCTCCATGGCGTTTCAAGGTCGGAGGTGCCGCGGAGGACTGCGCCGGGTCGCTCGGTGAAGGGTCCGAACCAGCCCGTCATCTCGTCGTCGAGGCCACCTCCGCACGACCACTCGACCCCGGTGGTGGATCCACCTTGGACGCCCACCACGGCACTCGCCCCACCGTCGACGCTGGTGCTGCCGAAGGTGATGTCGTCGAGGACCACCACGACGTCAGAGTGCCCCTCCATCAGCCACACTTGCACCAGACCATCGCCCCCCACGCTGCCATGCGCGCCCGACCACTCGGCCACCCAGGTGCGCTCGGGGTACCGGCCGAAGGTGGCTACTCTCACCGCATCCGCACTCCAGTCATCCCAAAGCGCAGCCACACCAGACCAGGTGCCCGTGCCATCGCCAGGGCAGGTGCCGGTCGACCCGGTGACTGCACCATCGAAGAACAGCACCCCTTCGTTGCTGACCGTGACCGCGGTGTAGTCGTCGCCGTACCACTCTGCGGTGAACGGGAGGGTGACTGTCGTGGTGCCGTCGTCCGCCAGACCGAGAGAGGCCACCCCCGACAGGTCGAAGGTGGCCACAGGCGGTCCATCCGCTTCATCCGAGTCGGTCAGCACCATCCCATCGGCATCCGGACCCGCCGTCGCGCCCAGCAGACCTCCGCCAAAGAGGAAGAGCAACGGACGGAGACGGCGAGCTTGAGGACGCATTTTGCAAGTCTAAACCGGCTCTGACGCCATCCGAAACCGAATTGGTCAGTCGTGGTGCTGGTCGACCTATTCGGCGGGCCGACTGCGAGGGGTGTGCCGGTACTTGTCGCGGTCGCCCGCCTCGGCGAGATCGAGTTCCACGATGCGCTCCCCTGCCATGAACACAACGTACTCGGACTCATCGCGATCCACTCGGACACGCTTCTGCTTGAGGAGCGCACCATCCGACGCACGGAGCTCGACCTCATGAAATCCCACCGGCAGGTCCAGGCTCCGGCTCTGGCCAGGGCGCAGCCAGCCGTAGTCCTTGTCCCCCACGGTTACTCGAGCCGCCCGCCGAGACCGGTTGGTGAGCTCCATGCGGCCGACGCGGTGGATGTAGGTAAACGAAGCGCCCGACTCCGTGCTGACCTGCACACGGCGCATGCCCGCATCGACCCCCAGGGTTGTCAAGTCGAAGATCTGCACGCCAACCGGGGCCATCACGTATCCAACCGACTCGGCGGCGACTCGACCGAGGTGCTCGCCGCCGATGGACACCGCCACACCCACTTCGCTCTGGTTGTCCACGCGGACCAGCGCCTCGTCGAGCGGCTGGACGACGTACCGCTCCACTTCGCCTGGCTCCAGCCGCAGTTCGTCCGAGGCAAGCGACATGTCGACATCGAACCAGGTGCGGTAGGCGCGCAGGTCGACCTCACCGGGGGCCACGTTGACGAGTCGCTCCGTACCCGGGGCAACGTCGACGACCCGGCGGTAGCCGCGACGGTCCACAGTCTTCACGGAGATGGCGACCTCAGCGTCGTTGTCGATGAGAATGGTAGACTCCGCAGCATCGAGCCGCACACGCGCACGTTCCCCCTTCTTTACCGACACGCGACGAGCGAGAATGAGGTCTCCGTCGACATCTTCGAGGCGAACCTGGTGACGTCCTTCCGTGGCGGAGAAGCCGGAGCGCCCACCCGCGGGGAGCATACCGGCCAGCTCGCCATCGATGACCACCCGAATGGTCTCGATGCGTTGGTTCTGGACAACCACGCGGCCGCGAGCGGCCTTGCCCGCAAAGGCGACGGAAGCGGGCATTGCCGCGGCAGCCACAACGGCGGAGAGAACGATGCGGGAGAGCGTGCGGGTCATCTTGGGGCTCCAGTGTTCAGGTGGTACCGCTCATCGGTTCCGCCCTGGCCGACGCTGCTTTCCGACTTCCATTCGTGCAAGAACGCCGCAGGATGCTTGCAGGCAATTGCGCCAGGGCAACGCCCGCTCAGGGTGGATCTGGTAGGCTGCGCGCCCAACTCGGAGGGGTCGTGAACGCCCTGCTCGCCGTGTCTCGCGGCATCGACAAGCTGTCTGGCTTTATCGGTCGAACCACGTCGTGGCTGGCCACGCTGATGATTCTCATCGGCGCCGGAAACGCCATCATGCGCTACGTCTCGCGTGATCTAGGCTTTGAGGTAGGGGGCAACGCTGCGCTTGAGGCCCAGTGGTATCTCTTCAGCTTGATGTTCCTGCTGGGAGCCGCCTGGACCCTCGAACGCGACGCCCATGTGCGGGTCGACGTGCTCTACGGGCGGTTGTCCTGGCGGGCCAAGGCCGGAATCGACCTCGCGGGCACCCTGTTGTTCCTACTTCCGTTCTGCGCTTTTGCCCTCTACGTCAGCACTCCGAGCGTACTCAACTCATGGGAGGTCCGCGAGATCTCGCAGGATCCCGGGGGCTTGGCTCGCTACCCCATCAAGGCCATGATTCTCGTGAGCTTCGGTCTTCTCGCCATCCAAGGGGGCAGCCAGGGCATCAAAGCACTCGCCCGGCTCACTGGCCATCTGCCTCCCCCGAAGCCGGAAGAAGAGCCCACGGCCGTGCCCGAGCGCGGGGACCAGCCATGAACCTAGACCTGCTCGGGCCCCTGATGTTCGTGGTGGCCTTCATTTTCATCTTTACCGGATACCCGGTGGCGTTTTCTCTTGGGGGCACTGCACTGTTCTTCGCCTTCATCGGAGTGGGGCTCGGCATCTTCGAGTGGACCCTCATGAATGCCCTGCCCGAACGCATCTTCGGCATCATGTCGAATCAGATCCTGCTCGCGGTGCCCTTCTTTGTGTTCATGGGCAAGGTGCTTGAAGAATCCAAGCTTGCAGAAGACCTCCTCACGACCTTCGGCGCGCTCTTCGGACGCCTCCGTGGCGGGCTCGCCATCGCTGTGGTCTTCGTGGGTGCTCTACTCGCCGCGGCCACGGGTGTGGTGGGCGCGAGTGTGGTGGCCATGGGCTCCATCTCCCTACCAGTGATGCTGCGCTACGGATACTCCAAGTCGCTGTCCACAGGGGTCATCACCGCAAGCGGAACCCTCGGCCAGATCATTCCACCCAGCGTCGTTCTCGTCGTCCTCGCCGACCAGATGGGCGTGAGCATCGGCGACCTCTTCCGCGGAGCGCTGGTCCCCGGGCTCATGTTGGCCGGCATGTACGCGCTGTATGTGGTGGCAGTCGCCATCGTCTCCAAGACCGCCGCCCCTGCGCTGCCGCCTGAGGCCCGTTCCACTAGCGCCGGGGCCCTTCTTCGACGCGTGGTGTGGGTGATGATGCCTCCCCTCGCCCTCATCCTCATTGTGCTGGGGAGCATCTTCTTCGGCGTAGCGACGCCCACCGACGCTGGCGCCCTTGGAGCCGTCGGAGCAATGCTGCTGGCGGCCATTCGAGGTCGGTTGACGATGGCCGCCGTGCGCAAGACCGCCGAAGACACCACCCGACTCACCGCGATGGTCATCTTTCTGCTCGTGGGGTCCACCGCCTTCGCCCTCGTCTTCCGCGGGCTCTACGGCGACATCTGGATCGAGGACCTCCTCACCAACCTGCCCGGCGGAAGGATTGGCCTGCTCATCGTCGCTAACCTCACCATCTTCGTGCTCGGCTTCTTCATCGACTTCTTCGAGATCGCCTTCATCATCCTGCCGCTGCTGATTCCCGCCGCGCGACTCCTCGGCATCGACCTCGTGTGGTTCGGCGTGATGATTGGCATGAACCTGCAGACCAGCTTCCTCACCCCGCCGTTTGGTTTCTCGCTGTTCTACCTGCGCGGGGTGGCTCCCAAGGAGGTCACCACGGCGGACATCTATAGAGGTGCCGTTCCATTCATCTGTATTCAGGCGGTGGGACTGCTGCTCATCATCCTGTTTCCCGAGCTGGTGACCTGGGGCAGCAACTAAGCGCTACCGGAAGGCCGACTGACCGTAGGCGAGCTCGGCACGAGCAAACCATGAAAACGACGCGTCGCGAAACTTCTTCCACTCGGCCAGCACCTTGCCGTACTCGGCATCTCCGACGGCTTCGTCTTCGAGCAGCTGGGTGGCGGCATCTCGCGCAGCCGACATCACATCGTCGGTGAAAGGACGCATCGTGACGCCTTCCTTCAGGATTTCCCGCAGCGCGGGGGGGTTGCGCGCATCGTACTTGGCCTGCATCGACAGACCCGCCTGTGCCGCCGCCACCTTGAGAATCTCGCGGTACTCCGCCGGGAGGTCGTCCCACGCCTTCTTGCCCACGTAGATGGACATGCTCGCACCCGGCTCCCACCACCCTGGGTAGTAGTAGTTCTTTGCGGCCTTATGGAAGCCCAGCTTGGCGTCGTCGTAGGGGCCCACCCACTCTGTTGCGTCGATCGCACCTCGCTCCAGCGCCGGGTAGATGTCGCCGCCAGCGATGTTCTGGACACTCACGCCCAAGGCGGCCATCACCTTGCCTCCCATTCCAGGGATGCGCATGCGCAGCCCCTTGAGGCTCGCCAAGTCGGGGACCTCGCCCTTGAACCAGCCGCCCATCTGAACGCCGGTGTTGCCGGAAATGAGCGTCTTGATGCCGAAGTCTGCGAACAGGCCATCGATGAGCTCGCGGCCGCCTCCCTGCTCGAGCCAGGCGATCTGTTGACGCGACGTTAGCCCAAAGGGGACGCACGTATCGAACGCCAGCGCGGGCTTCTTGCCGATGTAGTAGTAGCTGCACGTCTGGCCGGCTTGCACAGTGCTGTTCTGCACGGCGTCCATCACCTGAAGGCCCGGGACCAGCTCGCCAGCAGGGTAGACCCGGATGTCGAACTGCCCGCCAGTCATGACCTTGACGCGCGCAGCCAGCTCCTCTGCGCCCCCGAAGATGGTGTCGAGTGACCGCGGAAAGCTCGATGCCAGCCGCCACCGAATGCGTCGCCCCGTAGACACCGCTGGAGCCCCACCTTCTGCGCCCGGCTCGGTAGACCCACACCCCGCCACGCCGAGACCCGCACCCACCGCTGCGCCGGCGAGCACAGAACCAGCGGAGCGAAACAGGGCGCGACGAGACGCAGAAACGACGGGCGAGTCTGAAGGATCACGGGACATATGGGCATCCAGTCTGAGGTCTTGGGAGCCTACAACAGGGCTCGAGGGACCTGAGGCCAGCCCATGGGATTTGGTCCGGCACCGCTCGCTGCGGCCACCTGAAGGTCCCAAGAACTAAAACGACCCGGTGCAAAACACCGGGCCGAATGGGAGAGTGGCTGGAGGCGGACTTGAACCGCCGACCCTACGGGTATGAACCGTATGCTCTGACCAACTGAGCTACCCAGCCGGAACGGCGCCCTCTTACCAATGCGCTGGCGGGGGTGCAAGAAAAACACACGGCCTACCCAGCAGTCCACGCGAGGCTGGCCCCCGCCACAAAGGCTGCCGCGAATACGAAGAGCGTGAGCGGCCATCGGGCGCCCGACACGACCCCGAGAAGACGCTGCTCATCATGCTCCGAGAGCCGGCCTTGGTCATACTGCTCGGAGAGCCCTGCTGCACGCGCCACCAGACCCAGGCCAGCGCCCGGTCGGGCATGCGACACAAAAGCCGCAGCGGCCAGCACCACTGCCACGCACACGCACACGAGGGTCAGCAAGGGCCCCAAAAAGTCCACCTACTCACCTTCCTCCGGCAGCAGCTCCAGCTCCTTCTGCACCCGACGGATGTGCTGGCTGAGCTCTTCGTCGTGGACGCTTCCGGCCCAGGACGCGCGCAAGGTGGACAACGCTCCCTGAATCTCCAGCAGGCCTTCCCGCTGCACCGCGACGTCCGGCTCCCCGCGCAACTCCAAGAAGCGGACTGCCAGTGATTCCTTCTCGACAAACACGGTGCGGTCGCGGGCGAGGTTCCAGGTGGGCTCGACATCCTCCCAACACGGCAGGTTGCGGCACGGCTCAAGAACCGACATCGACTCGGCAAGCTTGCCCCCGTCGAGCAGCCTGCGCGACTCCGCCAGCAAGGCATCCACGTCGGGACCGGAGTCCACCGCGACCTCCTCCCCTTCCCCGTCGGGTTCGGCCTCCATCTCCATCGGGTCGAGCAGATCGACCTCGGGCTCGTCGGGTGGCTCAGGCCGCGGCTCGGGGCCGGCCAGCTCCGCAGAGTCGATCGCCGCCGCCCCTCCGAAGCCCTCGCTCAAAACCCGTGTCTGAAGCGGGGCGCTCACCGGCTTGGCACGCTCTTCGATGGCCATCATCTCGTCGAGGTAGGCCGCGACCACATGCTGGGCAGCGGGCTCGGCATCGCGCATCTGCTCGGCGAGCTGCCAAGCCATCTCGAGGCGGTCCCGAGAGTCCACGACTTCGGCGACGTCGACCATCCGGGCAAGTCGACGCTCATACGAGGCGAAGTCGACCGGCCGGAGTCCTACCTCTTCGGGAGACTCCGACAGGGGGTCGGGGGGACCGCCGTAGCGAATCACGCAGCCTTGAAGGGCACTCAAACCCACCACTGCTGCAACGCACAAGTGTTGCCAGGTACTCGCCTTCACGGGTCATCCTCTGGACTAATGAATGGATTGATGTCGTCGTCCTCTTCATCGCCTTCGAGCGCGGGAACGTCGTCGGCGGGAGCGAGCGGGCGGAGCGGACGGGTCTGCGGCTCGGGCACCGTATCGGTGGGCAGCAAGGTGAGCCGCCGCTCGGCGTCGAGTGTGCCGTCAGCCAGCACACCAGCGCCCCACACCACGGTAGTGCGGTCACCGTCTCCTGCCGCTGCACCGCTGACAATCGGCAGCCCAGCACCATCCCCTGTGAGTGGCACCCGCGAAAAGCCTCCCTCCACCCGAAGCTCAGTGGACGGCGGGGTGGCCTTGCCAAGCAGCTCCGCCTCCGCCAGACCCCGGGCTGCGCCCATCCAAGGAGGCAGAGCCCCGCTCGAACCAGCAATGCGGATGCCACCGCGACTCATCGGCGTGTTGTCGTCGTGGCCCACATAGGCGGTGACTGTGAAGCCCTCGCCCCACTGCCAGCCCGACTCGCCCATCTTCGGCACGAAGCCCGAGAAGGCAGCGTTCCGAAAGCTGTTGGTGGTGCCGGTCTTGCCGGTAAGCGGCACCACATTCTTGCCCACCTTCACGGCGGTCTGGGCGCGGCGTCCGGTACCCCATCGCACCACGTTTCGAAGCACCTCACCGGTCAACCGTCCGACCATGGGGTCGCCCACCTGGGTGGACTGGGGAGTGGCCCGCCAGAGCACTTTGCCGTCGCGGTCCCGAATCTCGGCGATGAGCAGAGTGGACGCATCCGAGGCCTCGGTGCGCTCGCGTCCGCCGCCCGGCACCTCCACCACCCCTGGGAAGCGCCACAGGTCGCCAGTGGCGATGCCCTGGACAAGTAGAGCGGCCTCCTCCAGGCTGATCTCGGCTGCACCGAGAGGAAGCGACATCACGGGCGGGAGGTCGGATGTCACTCCATAAGTCGCCGCACGCGATGCGAGGTGACGCAGAGCGACGAGCGTGCGGAAGTCGGGGTGATTGCGCAGTACCTCGAAGTCGTAGGGGTCCTGCCCCTCAAGCACACGGGCGCGACGCTCTCGGGTGCGCTGGATCTGCCGGAAGACCGCCAGCGGAAGCCTGCCGTCGAGCATCATCTCGTCGAGACCGGGCACCCTGGGGGCGGCGGGGGTGCTGAGGGTGCCCAGCAGCGCGGTGTCCACCGACGTCCACCCTTCGCCAGGGGCCCCACACGACAAGCGCAGTCCCGACTCGCCCATCTGGTAGGACAGCAACGAGAAGGCGGTCTCGGAGGGAATCTCAACGGACGGGAGCGCTGCAGCGGGAAGGCCGAGGCCCGGAATGGACCCCATGGGACGGCCCACCGCTGCGTCGGCTGCGTAGCGAGTCAGCTCCCGGAGCTGCTCGGCGCAGGGGCCGACCAGGCCAGCAAAGCGGGCCGCGTTGAAGTCGAGCGCCTTGAGCTTGGCGCTGCGCCGGGAGTCTCGTGCGCCGATGTCGCGCGCGGCCCGCACGGTGCCATTGCCATGAAGCAGCGCCTGGACCTCCAACCGCACCGGGTCGTCCCAGTCCAGATCCGCGAGCACTTCGAGCTTAGCGGCCGTGAACGCCACCCGGTCGAGTGTGCCCTTGGTGGCAATGACGCCGTATTCATCGCGGACCTTCTGGAGCCAGTCGTCGCGCCCACCACCCACCGAAGATGGGGTGAGGCCGGCCTGATCGGCGATGTCCTGGAAGGTCTCAGCATCGACATGGTCGAGAAGATGGTGGAGCAACCAGATGCTCGCGAGGTTCTCGCTCATCGTGCCGGCCTGGTCAAGCGACACGAAGGGCTTGGGGTTGTGGTCCGGGCGTGGAAAGTACCAGGTACCTTCGAAGTGAAACGCGCCCGTCCGGTTGTCGAGGATGTCAGTGGGGATCCAACCGAGGTGCATCGCGGTCGCGTAGACCAGCACCTTCCAGGTGCTTCCGAGCTGCCGCTTGGCGTCGATGGCACGGTTGAAGTTGCGGTTGTCGTTGCCACCCACCATGGCCCGCAGCTGCCCGTCCTCGAGCACCACGAGGCCGCCTTGCAGTCCCGGACGCAGCTCCAGGTCGCAGATGGACCCTTCCCGCACGCTGGCCCAGGTCACCGCCCCTACCGGCAGCGAGTCAAAGATGGCGGCGACCTCACGCTTGTCTCCCGAGCGCCGCTTTCGGGCTACTCTCGCCGACGTGAGGATGCGCGCCATGCGGTCGATGCCAGCCTTGTCGACGGTGCACTCTCGCCCGCCCATGTCCAAGGTGAGGGTGCCCGCCTTGGCGCTCGCTGCGGTGATCTTCGCCGTAGAAAAGGTGTGGGGCAACAAGGGATCGGCAGGTGTGGCCGCCGCCAGCTCGCCTTCTGGACGGCGTAGATCGGCGGCGGTCTGGCCTTCGAGCCAGGGACCAATCTCGCTGAGGTGGTGCCACATGCCATAGGTAGCGTCACGCTGCACGATGGGTTCGAGCGTGGTGACGACCTGCACGCCCGCCGTGGATGGGTTGTCGATCCCCAGCGCTTCAAACACCTCGGGGAACGGAGCCTGCTCGAGGCGCGCTGCGACTTCGTCCACCAACACGCTCGAGTCGTAGCGGAAGGTGCCGCGCTTGAACGGGACCTCCCGCTCCTTGAGCTCCGCGTGGGTAGCGGCTTCGAGATACCCCATGTCCAGCATGCGATCGAGCACATAGCCGACACGTGCCTGTGCACGGCGCCGCGCTTCAGCCCGCTTTTCGGGGGTGGAGCCCACAAACGGATTGTAGGTCGCGGGCGCCTTCACGAGTCCCGCGATGAACGCGCACTCCAAGGTGTCGAGCTCACCGGGAGTCTTATCGAAAAAGTAGCGGGCGGCGATGCCGAGGCCACGCCCGTTCGCGCTCACGTGGAACTGATTGGCGTAGAACTCCAGAATCTCGCGCTTTTCGTAGTGGGCCTCGAGGCGAAGCGCGTTGACGAGCTCCTCCCATTTGCTCCGGAAGCTGCGGTCGGGCCGATAGTAGAGGTTCTTCGCGGTCTGCTGGGTGAGTGTAGAGCCGCCAGCCACCACGCGTCCGGCCTTGATGTTCTGAATCATCGCACGCGTGATGCCCCGCCAGTCGAAGCCGGGATGGTCGAAGAAGCGCTGGTCCTCGGCAGCCACGATGGCTTGCACCCACGCCTCAGGCAGCTCGTCGTTGCGTACATAGATCCGGTGTTCTTGCGAGAAGAACACACCGATAGGCGTCTGGCCATCGCGGTACAGCACAGGCGATTCCTGCGCGATGATGGCTTCGATTGCGTCGCGAGAGACATGCTCCCCCGGCTCGCTGACGACGTGCTGTTGGTAAAGACACCCCGAGGTCCCCACGCCCCCCAAGAAAACGCCAACCACAGCCGCCTTCGACCACCACCCACCAGGACCTCTCATCGCAACTCCCGTCTGCCGGAGCGCTGCTCCACCGCAGCAAGCACCGCGGCGAACTCCCGAAAGGAGCGCTCCGTAGGCCACGCCAGAGCCGCGTCCCGACACGTGGCACGAAGGCCAGGTTCCCGAACTGCGCGAGAAATGGCGTGTGCCACCGCCACAGCGTCATCCGGGTCGTCGACGACCAGCCAGGGCATGGGTACCACCTCCGACGCACCGTCGTGGCGTGTGGTCACCGGCGGCACTCCACAAGCGAGCGCCTCCAGCACCACGTTGGCCGAGGGGTCGTAGCGGGTGGGAAGCACCAGCGCACGGCTGCGCGACACCACATCGGCGGGGCAGTCCACCCGCCCGAGAAAGCGCACCCGCTCGGCGACCCCTAGGGACCGGGCCAGTGACGCGTAGGACGGTTGCCGCCGGTCTTCTCCCAGGACGTCGAGACAAAGCCCCGGCAGGTGCACCATCGCCTTCAGTGCGGTCGCGAGTCCCTTTCTCGAAAATCCATGTCCCACGAACACCACGCGGTTGTCGACCACCTCTTCGGGGGCGCACGGCTGAAATTCGGTGAGGTCGACCCCATTTCGCACCACAAGCGTCGACTCAGGGGTCCGTCCAGCTTCCGCAATGATGCCAGCCTGCCCCAGCCGGCTGTTGGCGACCACCACCCCTGCGGTCCGCAGAGCACCGCGGTCCATCCAGCGCTCCACCTGGTCGGCCACCCCTTTCTTCCCCAGGCGGTGCATCGCAGCTGCATGGGCGCCGCCCCCCGCGCGCAGGACATCGAAGCCAGACGCTCGGAGAAACCCCACCCGCAGACCATCTTGGGGAACCTTGCGTACTCGAATTGCACCCGCGAGGAGTCGTCCCAGCCGACCCCGTCCGCCCGGGCCCATCTGCACGACTCTCACATCCGAAGTCGGACGATCGACCTGATGACACCACACCGTAGTCTCGACGTCTCTTTCCACCAGCCAGCGGGCCAGCCCGTGGACATACCGCTCCGTGCCACCCTGGGTCGACCAGCTCCGCACCACAAGCTCCACTGGTCCCATCGGAAGCGCGGTCACCGAGACTCCGGGCCAGGCTGCTCCAGCGCGAGCAGCCCCCACTTCAGCGCCACATGTGCGGCGCCCAGCCAAGCGAGACAGACCCCCCGCACACCATCTCGCCAGCCACCTTTGAGCAACAGCGCCTTGGCAAAGTGCGCCCCTGGACGCAGTCCCCAGTCCCACCACCGAGCCCGCCGGCCCTGACGTCGGAGACCATTGGCCTGGATGCGCGCATATCGAGCGATGGTGGCGAGATGTTCGGCGAGATTGCGGTAGGCATGGTGCTCCAACGGCACCTTCAGCGCCCCAGACGGACCCCTCAAGATGACGTGGTCATGCGGATCTTCCCCACCCCATCTTGCCCGGCCTCTCGCAAACAAGCGTACCCTTCGATCAGGCCACCAAGTGCCGCTTTCGACCGCAGCTCCCATCCACCAGGTGCGCCTCGGCACGGTGAATCCCGCCCAGACACCAGGGTCTGCCAGCACCACACAGATCTCCTCGGCCAGGGCCGGCGGGATGCGCTCGTCGGCGTCCAACGCAAACACCCAGTCATGTGAAGCCAGCTCGGTCGCCCGCTGCTTCTGAACCACGTGGCCTGGCCAGTCCAGCACCACCACCCGCGCACCAAGGGCCTTCGCCACAGCCACCGTGTCGTCGCGCGACCCCCCATCAACCACCACTACTTCGTCAGCGAAGCGGGCCGATTCAATCGCCTCCCCGATGCGGTCGGCTTCGTCGCAGGCGATGATCGCCACAGTGAGTCGGACCCGCTTCGGGCCTGGGTCAGAGTGGTCGTGGTTTTCAGTGGACACGCGCTTCTCCCCGACGACAAGCGACCCCTCCCCTCTAGCCAACCGCTCCCGCGCTGGCTGGGTCGCACCTCGGTTCGTTTTCAGTCTTGACTCCGCCAGGGAACTGCAGTTACCACTCGCGCGCTACTCAGGGCGACGTACCCAAGTGGTTAAGGGGCGGGTTTGCAAAACCTGTATTCACCGGTTCAAATCCGGTCGTCGCCTCCATCTCACGTCAGGCCCCGCTCCAAAGCGGGGCCTGCGTCGTTCTCCGGTTGACGAGATCCACACAGGATTTTGTGTGGCCAGTGAGCACAGTTCGGATACTGTCTGGATATACTTTGAGCCCCTCAGTCGTTGCATGCACAAGGCTGTAAGTGACGACCTCCGCCCCCGACAGGGTTTCGGATAGGCGGAGCCGCCACCGGCTCTCGCCCCCCTTCCCTACGAGCCGCCGCATTCGGAGTTCCTGTGCTCGAACAACAGATGACCGCCTTCGCGTTGCTCGGAGCCGAGTGGGTGCTCTGGGTCCTCGTGGCACTGTCCGTGCTGTGCATCGCCGTCGCCATCGAGCGAATCGTCTACGCGCGAATGAACGCCACGCCTTCGGGACCATTCCGCAAGGTGCTTCAGAAATACGTCGACGGCGGCCCACCTGCCGACCTCGCAGAAGGTCTCAAGGACATGAGCGGCGTCGAAGCCCGGGTGCTCCACTCCGGAGTCGAAGCGGGCCGACGCGGAGGGGTCAAGTCCGCCGAAGAAGCCCTCACCGGAACCCTCGCCATCGAACGGGTCAAGCTCGACCGGCGACTCATTATCCTCGGAACAGTGGGCTCCAACGCACCCTTCATCGGTCTGTTCGGCACTGTGCTCGGCATCATTCAGGCCTTCGACTCTCTCGCGCTCGACAGCGATGAGGGAGCCAGTGCGGTCATGGCGGGAATCTCCGAAGCTCTGGTCGCAACGGCGGTGGGGCTGCTCGTCGCCATTCCCGCCGTGGTGCTCTACAACTGGTTCCAGAGGCGCAACAAAGAGCTCCTGGCTCGGGTCACCAGCCTCTCTCACATGATGCTGTCCCGCATGCAGGACGACCCCGCGTCTGCGGCCCGCGTGAACGGGGAGGGCTGAGGTGGGCGCCAAGCTCGGCGGCGACGAAGACGACGCCATTGTCGACATCAACATCACCCCCTTCGTCGACATCATCCTGGTCGTCCTAATTATCTTCATGGTGACCACTACTACAATCGTTGAGCGCGCCATCAAGGTGGAGCTGCCCGAGGCATCCACAGGCGAAGACGTCGCCGACACAACTTCTCTCGCCATTCAAATGATGGCAGACCGCAGTCTCACGCTCGACGGTGCGACCATCACCTGGGAGGATCTGCGGGCTTTCGTGCGCAGCGAGCAGGCCCGCACCAAGTCCGAGGGCGGGGACCTCATCTGCCTCATCGGGGCAGACCGGACTGTTCCGCATGGAGAGGTCGTCCAGATCATTGACCTCGTGCGGCAAGAAGGCGTGGCGAAGTTCGCCATCAACATTCAGCCAGTTCCTCGTCCTGCTGAGGCTCCTGCGGAGCCCGGCCCGTGAGACAGCTCGACTTCGGGAGTGCGGAGCCAAAGCAGAAGTGGGTGTCACGCCTCGGTGTAGGCGCCAGCATCCTCTTCCATGTCTTGCTCGCCACATTCATCTATCAAAACCCTGAGGTAGTCGAGGAGGTCGATGAGTGGGTCACCATGACCGTGCTCGCCCCCCCGCCTCCCCCGGAGCAGCCCCCAGAGCCGCCACCGATGGCGAAGCCCAAACCGAAGAAGCGCAAGCCCAAGAAGGTCAAGGCTGAGCACACTGCCGACAAGCCTCCCCCCGAGGCGGAGGCCGGCGAGACGCCCGACCAGAAGGAAGTTCGACGGGTCCAAGGGCTCAGCGCCACCAGCTTTTCGACCGGAGGGTCCGGAGGCTTCAACGTGCGGGCCGGAACCTCCCTCGGCATCGCAGCTACGGAGGACACCATGTCCCTCGACGAGGCCTCCAACGCAGTCGCATTCGGCGCGGTGGCCCAACGTCCCAAGTGTCGAAAGCCCGTCGTGAGCGCCCCACCGTCTGCGGTGGAAGACGAAGTCGAAGGCACCGTGAAGGTGCTTTTCGACGTCGACGCCGAGGGGAAGGTCGTCCACGTGAGGGTCACAGACAGCCTGCGCCCCGACCTCGACCGACACTGCATCTCCGCGTGGAGTGCTGTGCGCTGCAAGCCCGGCCGCCTACTCGACGACTCTCCCGTCATGGTCACCGACATGCGCTACCTGTGCACCTACAAGGGCACCGACTGACTCGGAGCACCCATGGTTCCCTCGCTCACCTTGTCGTGGCTCCTGCTCGCCGGGGCCCTCGGTCCGCCGTCGACCGCACTCGCGCAGGACGAAGCCCCTGTGGCAGAACCTCTGCCGCTCACGGAAGTGCCGGAGCTGATCGACTTTGTTCAGGCCCCCTACCCCGCCGATGCCGAAGACCTCGAAGTCGAAGGGCTGGTGCGTCTTCTTATCGAGGTGGACGAGACGGGGAAGGTCACTGCGGTCGAGGTTATAGAAGCAGCTGGCTACGGCTTTGACGAGGCGGCGACCGAGGCGGCCAAGGCATTCATGTTCAAGCCTGCGAGGACCGAAGCCGGTCCGGTGCCGGTCTCCGTCGAGTTCCAGTACGGCTTTGTCCTCGACTCCGATCCCGCTGCGCCCCCCCCACCGCCACAGGAGGAGCTGTCCGACATCAACCTCAAGGGCACTCTGCTTGAGATGGGCACCCGAATCCCCCTGGCCGACCACGAAGTCCGCGCGGTGGACGCATCCGGAGTGACCCACACCACCACCACCACCAGCAAGGGACGCTTTGCGTTTCGGGGCCTGGCCACTGGCAACGCGCAGCTGTCTTTCGCAGCACCCGGCTTTCGGGACGCCAAAGACACCGTCCTCGTCTCCGACGACGCCCTCACCGACACCACGCTGTGGGCGAAGAACCTAAGCTACCGCGAGAACGAAGTCGTCATCGTATACAAGCGCAACCGAGAGCCCGAGATCACCCGCCGCACCTTGTCCATCGAGGAGGTCAAGCGCGTGCCAGGCAGCTTCGGCGACCCGGTGCGGGTGATTCAGAACCTCCCAGGGGCGGCACGGGGGCCCTTCGGCAGCGGCCTGCTTGTGATTCGGGGCGCCAACCCCGAGGACAGCAACGTCTACGTCGACGGCGTCGAGGTCCCGCTCATCTACCACCTCGGCGGCTACCGCTCGGTCATCAACGCCGCGATGATCTCAAGCGTGGACTATCTGCCAGGCGGCTACCAAGTCCGATACGGTCAAAGCACCGGCGGCGTCATCGATGTGCGCACCAGCGACGACTACCCCGAGCGCACCGAGGTCACCTGGAAGACCGACGTCCTCGACAGCGGCTTTCACGTCGCCACCCGCCTCGGC
>Ga0315321_10001996_pt1 | contig 15843 bp, 27 predicted proteins | sample M180m21515metaG_FD_203464 | JGI IMG/M metagenome (GOLD analysis project Ga0315321, IMG submission 203464) | Ammonia-oxidizing marine archaeal communities from Monterey Bay, California, United States - M1 80m 21515 | ecosystem: Environmental > Aquatic > Marine > Intertidal zone | place: USA... | reverse complement strand
AACGCATGATCACACCTCCACATAAACTAGTGTGGCAGGCTTCAGGAATATCTCCCGGCCTATCTCTTCGCTGTCAGTGCACGAGTAATTAGCAGGCCCAAAGAAATCTTTTCGATTATAGTGATTGCGAATATATTCGGTTTTTGCCCCAGGCTTACGTTTAAAGTATTCGCCTTGTTTAACTGTGCTCAGTTTTACTTGCTTAAAATTTTCCATGATTACACCTCCCGATCTGTCGAGCTGGGGGCTTTTAGTTTTGCCAGTAGGGTATCAATGCGAGTGATCATATCCTCGAGCCTGGTATCGATCATATCATCGAAAGCTTTTTCCTTCTGCTTTTCGATTGCGGGTAAATCTCTATCCCATTCGTTAGTTATCATAGCTGGTCGCCTTTTCTGTTAAATCCCGGCCAATCCGGTGCCCCATTATTAAAATAAAAAAGGGACTAATTAAAGCCCCTTTCTCACATTAGCAGTTACATCAAGTTTTCAGCTAATCGCCCAGGTAATAATCAGCCAGAGCCAGGCGCTGCCAAATAGGCAGAGAGCCCCTAAAAGATCGCAGAGCCAATCCTTCATGCGGCCACCTGGTTAGCCACCAGATCCCACAACTGTCGGTTAACATCGAGGCTCGCCTTCACATTCCCCATTGGCCGAGACTTCCGGGTGGTGCCGCCTGGATTGCGTTTAGTTACGCTCAAAGTTTTTACACCTCCCCGGATCAATCCCTCCTGGATCTTATTAAACGAGGTCCACAAATTGCGTGGTTGATCCTCTGCCCTGGTCGGATTGATCAGGCCTTTAACTGTCATTGGTGTCGAGTATATGCCGTGCTTAAAATTACCCTCGTCATCCAAATGATCCCGGCTGAATTTATCCCAGCGCAATTTCACCGCGTCTTCTGCTAACGCTAGCTCTCGGTTCGCTGTGATGGTGGTCGCTTTCATCTGTTTAATCTGGGCTAACATCCAGGGGAAATTCTCCGCGGTTTGTTTGATCATGCCCTCGAAGTTGCTGGCCGTGGCTCTACTGTGCCGGGCCTTAACCTCAAAGCCGGATCCCGCCACGAGCCCATTTGAGCAAATGAACCGATAGAAACCTGCGAACATGCGCAGCGCCGACTTACCATCGCCAGAATTATATAGGATTATCTCGGGCGTCCCTTCTTCGCCTTCGAGGTCTGGATTGCTTAGCGCCAGAAGATGCCGAGCATAAAGCGCGTCAGAATGCTTCCTGGATTTAACCTGGGCGGCTTGTGTTACCTGGTAGCCATGATCGGCCAGGATATCGATCGCCTGCCGGGTTTGAATATGCGCGTAGTTTTCGCCGCGCTGCTCGCCTTTAACATTCCATAAGGCAGCTGGTGCGCGTTCCATGATGTCCCCCAGGGACAAGGGTGAATTTGATGCATTACGTGAATAGATAAGATCTTGTGTCATTTTTTTGGTCGCTTTCTTAGTTGTTTGAGTTTTTCAGTATTTGTAGAAGCCAGGCCCAGCATATGATGAAGCCGATCACCTGGTAGAATTTAGCGAGCATCTATGTGAACCTCGCTTTCGGTCTCGATCCAAACCTTTGCGCCGCAAGGCAGGGGCTTGTCCGGTGAATAGATCACCCTGCCCTTGCCCTCGAATTCAGCCGTAAATGCCTTTCTGTTTTCCTTGTATGTTTTCACGGTCAGCGGCGGCTTGCTTTCACCTCCCTTCGTGTTGGATCTTATGATGTGTTGGTTAACGTGAATTATGGTTTTCATTCGGGCTTCCCTTCCTGGATGTAGCCGATATCTCCGGTGATAAAATCATCGAGGCCGCCCAGGCTGTCCGCCAGTTTTCTAAAGTCGCTAGTCCAAACATCTCCGCAATCTTGAATGCTCTCGACTACCCGCTCCACAGTTGTGAAAAGCTCCCGCAGGCGGCGCTGGTTATCGACATGAAGCTTGGAAAATTCTTTGTTCATTTTGGGAAAGTGTTTACGGCGCAGCTTTTTATATGCTTCGGAATATTCTTCCCCGTGGGGTGTATCCTTTAGCATCTGCTTTTCATCATCAGACAGTAACTGGTATAGGTGAATTGGCTTGCTCATGCTGCTACCTCCAAGCGCTCGGGATTATCGACAATAAAATTTGAATTGCTGGCCAGGCTTCGCTTGCCGCTGGTGCCCTTGGCCTTCAACCCGATCACAACCGGGCCAGCCATCACGTTAATGATATCGCTTGCATCGCCATCGATCACGGATCGCCCCAGGTATTCCCCAGGCAGACCACCCCGGAAAACTACCGCAATCGGATGATCTGTTTTTAAAGCCCGGTTAACCGATCCCTGGTAAGTTGGCTCGGCACTGTAGGAAAATATCAGCTTGTAATTATCTGGGGTTCGTCCCAGGCGCTGCACTCGTTTGGTGTAATCGTAGCCAAACAGGTCGGGAAATTCTTCAAATATCCCATATTGCTCCCAGGCTATGTCCGAGATTGTATTGAGGCGAATTGCTGCCTTGTCTCCGCTTTTTTTGCATCGCCGGACCCAAACAAAAATTTCCTCGAATAACATCTCTAGAAACTTTGCCCGGTCATTATGCCAGAGCTCGGTTTTGTTAGATCGAGCCAATTGCACAGATTGCATTTTGCCCCGGCCTTCACTCTTTAAGCATAGGTCCATGCATCCGGCTGCTTTCGAGCCTGGGCAGATCTTATGATCCGGCCATAAGCTTAGGGACGCGATCCGCATGCCAGACTGCTCGGCACTCTTGCGGATCTTTGTGTTTCCGTTGTTCGTTACTAATAACGGCATTGGTTGGTCGCCTCCGTTGGTTAAGTTAGTCAGCCACAAATCAGCTGATGAAATAAAAATACACAGATCAAAACCCATTGCAACATTAAAAATAACATTAGTAAATCATTTTGAAATAACCTTAAAGAAGCATCTAAATGCCTTACATACCTTGCGTATAGGGACATTACAGCAATGATTTATACGAGTTAACGCGGGGGATTATGGACAAAAAAAAGGCCCAGCAAATTAATGCCAGGCCTTCAGGGAGGGAGGGACACCACAGGGTGTGGTGTAATATTGATACCCCTATACTTACCCTATTGCAACCTGTAGCTTTGTAAACTAGGTTTACGTATAAGATCACACAGGTAGGAGAAGATTACGTGCGACAATATCAAAAGCATATACGCGAGAAAGCTATAGCCGCCGTCATTGCTCATGAGATATCCCTGCTACAATCGTATAACACAAGGCAGAGTAGTAAGCAGCTAAGATACTTTAACAGCTCCGAAACACGGGAGTCGTTTGCTAAAGTAATGGTACACGCGGCCTTAACTGGCCAAGACTACAGTGTATCGGAAATATCGAAGCTACTGGGTGTTTCCAGAGTGGCCGTTATTCAGATGGTTGATGATACAGAGGCTGAGGGTTGGATCATTACAACACCTGGTGCTCGAAAGACCCGGCTGTGTCGAGGTAACGAGACGATGGTAGACCTGGCTGAAGATTGGTTTGATATGTACAGAAAAACCGCTGAGAAAACAGGTTACTTAGCTGCGTTGCGCCTGCTAGATAATTTAGAAAAAGTCATCGACTTGGAAGAACGCAGTAGTAGGTCGAATTCATTGTAAAGCTACTTGGTATCGATGTGAGACTGATATTATTTTATGTATTATAATACATTTTTGAAATATGGGGTCTATAATATGAATATAACGAAAGACGAACTTATTAAGCTAGCCGAAATCTTGGATAACCCTGCTCATAGTATTGATCTTTCTGATGCCCTGTATAATTTACTGAAAGACAAAAAGACAAAGATGCACGTAGAGAACTATGATTTGGACTTAGAGCTCATATAACCGCTCAATCAATATAGACTACAAGAAACCTGGCCTTAGCTGGGTTTTTTTATGCCTAACGCGGGGGTAACTTGTTTAAGGCTATATGAATACAGCGCCTCCAGCGCTTAGTAGTAAGGCCTATATAATAGATTATTTGGGTTTGCTCCGGCTAAAGGCCTCCGCAGGATACATACGATAGTGTAATCTGTCTACCCCTAAAATTACATTAGTAGATCACTTTGTGCTTGCTAATACCTATAGGAAGCGTTTACTAAGGTAACAGGGATACATTAGGAGACGGACATGAATATCAAATACGTGAATGAACGCAAGCATGCTGATGGTAAAGTCTATTGGGCTTTTAACCCTCCGAAATACCTGCGGGATGCCCTAGGCGTAAGGTACTTCCCCTTCGACACTATAGATGAGGCTAGGAAATACAGTGCTAAGATCGATGATGAATACATAGACTTTAAGCGCCGTAACACACGTGATTTCATCGTCAAGGACACTACAGTCAACGGTGTGTTTGCATATTACCTGGGTCAAGACGAGTTCCTAGACACCGCTAAGAACACTAAGACCAGCTTTCGTATGCTTATGAGAAACGTCAGCGAAAGCAGACTAGAAAGCTCGAATGTACGGTTCGGAGACATGCTTGCTAAGAATGTCAGTAATGAACACAGCGTTAAGCTTAAGAATACTATCCGAGAGAACTACAGCCACCATCGTGCGGTACACTGTATGAAGGTTATGCGCCTGATATGGAACGTAGCTAAGCGAGCTAACCGAGTTCAGCATAATCCTTTTGAGAAGATGCGCCTAAAAGCTCCTGCGTCCCGTACTGTGATGTGGGATGCCGAGCAGGTTACTCAGTTTGTTTCTGCTTGCGATGAAAACAATATGCCAAACCTGGGTCTAATGGCTTTGATGTGTTACCACCTTTGCCAGAGGCCGGGTGATATGCGTCAGGTCACCTTTGATCAACTGTACGGTACAGAGCTGCGGTTTAAGCAAGAGAAGACAGGCACTCACGTAGACGTAGAGCTAACGCAGCCAATCTTAGATCGTATCGAAGCATGTAACCGCTCTACAGGCACGATTGTCCTTAACGACCTTACTGGACGCCCTCACACACGCTGGAGCTACTATAAGCAGGCTAGGAACATTTGCCAGCAAGCGGGTTTACCAGATGAACTACGGATGGCTGACCTACGCCGCACGGGAGCCACTGAGATGGCTGAAAGCGGTGCCTCAGCGGATGAAATACGAGCAGTAACCGGCCACCAAAGCAGGGATGTCTTAAACATCTATGTACGGCCCACCCGTGGATTAGCCAAAAATGGAATGAAGAAGAGGTTTGGATGACTAAAGACGTTAACGCAGCCCGTGTTGAATTTGAAAGAGAGATGCAGAGGCTAACAAACAAGCCTGCACAATTAGTGACCGAGCGTTTGATAGACTTGATCCGGGAAGTGCGAGATGAACTTAGAAGGAGAGACAGTAAATGACTAGCTTAACCTGTTACTTAGTACTGAAGCAGCCAGGCTGTGCGTACTGTGAGAAATGTATCGACCTGCTTAGACAGCATAAGATCAACTTCACCACACATAATTTAGATGGCACTACATCTGCTTGGCTCAAGACCCTGGTAAAGATGGCTGGTCTAACAACTGTGCCGCAAGTCTTTGACTATCGGGGTGAGCACATTGGTGGATACGAAGAACTAAAAGCACATCTGGGTGATACCTGATGGATAACCATATACCCGTAGAGCTGGCTAACTACCTATCAGACATGGGCGTAATCACTATTACTGATACGGACCCAGAAGAGCCTAAGCCAATCCGCACGTTTGAATTTAACCTTCCTAAGTTGGATAAAAACGGAGAACCCCCGTTCTAATGAAGTCAGTATTCCTACTTATCTGGTTCAACGCTGTGCCTGAGCAGAGCGTTAGGTATCACCACCTTGGCACATTCGACAATGAAACAATTTGCCAGGCACAACTTCGGATTGCTTCCGTCCTGGTGAATAACAAACAAGAAACAATCGAATGTATTGGAGTACAAATAGATGATTGAAGCAACTTACATCGATCACATGGGCAGTGACTTAACGGTAGCCAACGCCGCCCGTGTATCCTTCGGTAAGAAAAGCGAGCTGGAAGACGATCCTTGGGGTCCACCAGTACTGAAAGCAAAGGATGATAAGCTGATCCGCTACCTTGCAGCCCATAAACACATCAGCCCATTCGGTCATTGCTTCGCCAGCTTCCACATCAAGGCTCCGATCTTTGTAGCCCGACAACTTGTGAAGCATAAATTCCTACGTTGGAACGAAATATCGAGGCGGTACACGACTGAAAATATCGAATTCTATGTGCCAGATATATGGCGGGGTCAGTCGCAGGACAAGAAGCAAGGCTCTGACGGGGAAATACAGCACATTCATATCCAAACATCGCAGCAGATTCCTTTGACGTTGTATGAGGGTCTCTTGGACAAAGGTGTGTGTGAGGAACAGGCTCGTATGGTGCTACCTCAAAACACAATGACCGAATGGTACTGGTCGGGTAGTCTGGATGCCTTCGCCGCCATGTGCAACCTACGTTGCAAGCCTGACACGCAAGAAGAGACACGGCAGGTAGCCAACCAGATTGATCGTAAGATGATTGAGTTATTCCCTGTGAGTTGGGATGCACTGACGGATGATTAGAAAGTTAGTGTAATGTTTACCGTAGAATTTGAGCCTGATGCCAGCCTGGTTACTACCATCGATGAACAGGATATGTTCTTTGAGGTTGAGATGGTGATCTCTGATGATGGCAGTGTCCTTCTAACACAGTTTCCAGACAATGGAGACAACCCACAGTTTATCTATATGTCCTACCAACAACTACTAGATATTACCTGTTCTCTACGTTCAACCGAGGGAGCATATTACCTAGAATCACGGGAGACTAGACGGTGATAATTAAGGTAATAAAAGGTGTAGCTACTAGGGTTACGGTAGCAAATGGCATCACAGCATATCAAAGCATCAAATTATGCAATAATATCAGTACCTTGGTTGCGGGAGTAGGATTTGAACCTACGACCTTCAGGGTAAAAGCCGCTTTTAATTTATCAATCACTTACAACACGTAAGAAATGGAAACCTAATACCTTGTTTACCTACAAAGAACAGCTAGAGATGTTGGATAACATCCGACTGAAAGAGGGTGAAAGTCGCCGTATCGACTGCCCTTTCTGTGGTGGTAGCAAGACATTCGGTATTAAGTATTCTGAAGGTGCCAGGGTATGGAATTGCTTTAAGGCAAGTTGTGGTATCCGAGGAGCTAAGAAGGTTGGATATACCTTAAATGGATTAAAGGATCGTCTCAGTGCTGTAACCAAACAGGACGAACCTTTTGCAGCACCACTGCCTCCCAATCTTTCTCCAGCTAGGAATCACCCGGAAGCCGTACACTACCTAAAGGGTGTTAACTCTCTGCAGGCCTATGAGGATGGTCTGATAGATGTAAGGTACAGCCCAGCGCTTCGTAGGGTTATATTCATGTTCCCCTGCGGTACAGCTGGTGTAGGTAGATCTCTCCGCAATGAAAAACCTAAGTGGAAGAATTACGGAAACACATCAGACTTACTTCAGATAGGTTCCGGTAGGGTTGCAGTTGTGGTAGAAGATGCGGCATCAGCTGCTAGTGTAAGTAGGTTCTCTTTTTGTTCGGGTTGCGCATTACTTGGGACCAATATAAGCTCTCAACAAAGGTCACAACTGTTACACTTTACAAAGGTGATAGTAGCCTTAGATAAAGACGCGAGTAAGAAAGCAATAAAGCTTAAAAGCAAACTGGAAGGACGAGTAAACACTAAAGTTGTGTTTCTAGAAGATGATTTGAAATGGCTAAACAGGGATCAAATACAGAGTGTTTTAGGGGAGGATGCCATCTATGAGGGTAGTTGATCCTGAATTCACGACAAAAAGATCCAATTATACTTGGTCTTATCTTTGTTCGTCTACTTGGCTAAAATCTAGACACTTTGCCGATAAGTGCGATAAGTACGGACCTAGTACTTTTACAGCTATCTGTACTTATTTACTGCACCCACACCTTGGCCCCCCAGCCTTTTCCGTATAGCTGCTAATTATACATAGTCGAAGCTGACCTAGTACCGACTTTAAACACAAGGAAAAGGGGAAGAACATTGAAAGCAAGAGGGCTAATTTTGGTTGATTATGAATTGCCTGGGGGCTTCAAGGAAGCCGCTGAAGAACAAGCTAGATTAGAAGCCGCAATGAAAGAACTAACGCGCGGCAATCCTAGAGTAGTCTATCAGCAATGTGATATTAAGGAGCGCCGGGGGGATGCTCACCCAGACATAACAAAGCTAAAGATAAGAACATCTTAACTAATTAACCACACACAAAACTAAAAAATAAGCCCTTCATTGATTTGAGGGGCTTTATTTTTGTTCTCACTAATGTAATATTACAACCCTAATACATACCATAGGGGTGAGACATGTTGGACACTAACTTTCTAAAAAGTCTGTTATCTTACGACTTTTATGAACAAAACAAAGAAAAACTATCGAAGCAGTTATTTGAAGATGATATTCGAGAATTGTACGAGGTTATTACAGAAGCCCATGAAAAATATGAGCATAACCTATCCTGCGAAGAGCTACTTTCTCTTTGGAAGCTGAACAATCCGGTGGCCACCAAGGCTGACCGTCATAATATGAAAGATCTTGTGGAAGACATCGAAGAAGCTTCTGTGATCAGCCCTGACATTGCAAAAGATAGCATCGAACATCTGTGGAGGCGCAGCGTAGGCAAAAGACTTGCCTCTTACGGGCTGGAGATCTCAGAAGGTAACGACGATGCCTTTAGGCAGGCGTTGGAATTAGTCGAGCGTAACAGCGAAGGATACATGCCAGATGATCTTGGTGAGCCTACGACACTGAACATTACAGAAATCTTAGCTGAGGAAGAAGAAGAGGGTCTACTTGAATTCAACCTGTCTTCTTTACACAGAAAGATACCAGGTATCACCCGCCGTAAGTTCGGGATCATCTTTGCTACCCCTGAAACAGGTAAGACTGCGTTTGTACTTAGTCTAGCTCTAGGGCCTGGAGGTTACATAGATCAGGGCCATAAGGTTCTAATAATCGGTAACGAAGAAAGCACCAAGGACACTATCAAGCGGGCTTACGGCACTGCCTTAGGGTACACAAAGGAACGAGTAGCCGAGGACCGTGAGCAAGCTGAGCTGATATTTAAGGCCAAGATGCAGGGTAGCCTTGTAATATATGATGCTCAAGATTGGGACATTGAGAAAGTAGAGGCTGCACTAGCCAAGCATAAACCTGCAGCGGTGTTTATTGACCAGCTCGATAAAATCAGCGTCAGAGGATCATACAACGCCACACATGAGCGTCTGGGTGAGATATACCGTAGAGCCCGTGAGAGTGCTAAGCGTCATAACTGCGTAATCTGGGGCGTTAGTCAGGCTTCTAACGATGCTACAGGTAAGACCCGTGTTACCTACGACATGATGGCAGGGAGTAAGATCTCGAAAGCTGCAGAGGCTGACATCATTATAGGTTTAGGTAAGCACTCAGGCTCTAGTGATGATGCAGAGGAAGATCCTACACGTTTCATCACGGTATCTAAGAACAAGATTAATGGATGGCACAACACGATCATCTGCAATCTACACGGCGAGGTATCTCGCTATGTCGAATAGGGTGTTTGTGGGAGACCTAGAGGTAAAAGTATCAATCATAGACGGTGACATAGATAACAGTCCAAAGAACCCAGACAACTATGCTGTGTCAGCTCATTGGGTGATAATCGAGGATGGAGTTATATCTCCTATCAATCATCTAGTTTGGAACCATAATGATGTTCCAAAAGCTGATGGTCGGAAACCTTTACAAGACGCGCTGGACAGCTGCGATAAAGCTGTATTTCATAATGCCAAGTTCGATGTCTCTTGGCTTATTGATATGGAATTCGATCTACCTCCTGTCGAGTGTACAATGGTCCGGGAGTTTATGTTTGCTCAGGCAAGGCCGTGGGTATTGTCGCTAAAAGCTACAGCTGAGCGTAGAGACGTAACTCGTAAGAAATCTGATTTGGTAGACGAGATGTTCAAGAGCGGTACTGGCTTCGAGGCTATGCCCATTGATACAGTCTTAGAGTACGCGGAAGCTGATGTGATTAGCTGTGCTGAAATATACCTACAGCAAGAGGAAGAGCTTAACTCACCGGAATATGAGGACATGAAGCCGTGCTTCGAGTTAGGGCAGCTTAACCTAGAGTTTCTCACACATATGGAGAACAATGGCTGCAAGATTGATCTAGATGTTCTGGAGGACGTAGAGAGAGAATTCATCGCTGAGCAAGAGGAAATAGGTAGATACCTCAAGGCTACTAACGAGAAACTTATGGGAGACACCCCTATAAATTTGAATTCGGGTATCTGCATGAATAAGGTTTTCTACGGTCGAATGGTTACTGATAGGGACTTACATCGCCGGATCTTTAACGTAGGTGTGGGACCAAACGGAAAACCACTGCCTCCAGCCAGGATGCCAAAGAAAACCCAGTTCAATACAGCTGTGCGTACTACTACTGTCTTGGTTGATAAGACACATATACAGTGCTGTGGTGCATGTGACGGTAACGGTAAGATCCAGAAGTACAAAACGAAGTACCGGACTAAGAATAAGGTACAGTACAGAGTACAAGGTGAGCCCTATAAGAACTTATCCCCCTGCCCGGAGTGCAAAGGCCTGGGTGTGTTCTACGTACCAACTGGAGAGAGAGCAGGATTAAAGCTTGTACCAGAGGGGCCTAGAGATGCCTCTATTCACGGCTTCAAGACTGACAAGGTTACCCTGAAACGCTTGATTGGCCAGGCACAGGCAAAGAAGAACGATATAGCGGTAGAATACATTACAAAATTCATGCGCTACAACGCTATCAGTACCTATCTGTCTTCTTTTGTCGGGGCGATACGTAAGTGGACTCGATTTGATGGCCTGCTACACCCTAACTTCAACCAAACTATAGCCAGGACAGGTCGTTTAAGCTCTAGCAAGCCAAATTTCCAAAATTTACCCAAAGGATCTAAGTTCCCGGTACGTAAGTGCATAATCAGTAGGTTTGAAGGCGGAAAAATTTGCGAGATCGACTACTCGGGAGTTGAATTTCGCGTTGCGGGGGAGTTGAGCAAAGATAGCCAGATTATAGAAGACATTCTCACAGGTAAGGACGTACATAAACAAACTGCGGCTATCATAAACCAATGTGAGGTATCTTCTGTTACAAAAGATATGCGCCAAGCCGCGAAATCTTATACATTTTCTCCTTTATATGGAGGAATGGGTATGACTGAGCCTGAGCATATACAAGCATACTTTCAAGCCTATTTTGGGATCTACAAAGGTCTAGCCACTTGGCACAAACGTCTAATGGACGGTGTACTGCAGGATGGCCTAGTTCGCATACCATCTGGCAAGCGGTATATGTTCGAGGATGCTAGGAGATTAGGTAACGGACGTATCACCAATGCCACTGCAGTTGTAAATTACCCTGTGCAAGGCTTCGCCGGGATAATTATGCAGCTGGCCTGTGTTCGTGCTTTGAGGGCCTTTAAGCAGCGCAACCTAAAATCAAAGATCATACTCACTGTGCACGATAGCTTGGTATCAGACGTTTTTCCTGGGGAAATCAGCCAGGTCAAGGAGGCAATGGTGTGGGCGCTGTCTGGTGTACAGGAGGAGATCAAGGAGCGCTTCAATTATGACTTTGTTTTGCCGCTCGATGTCGAGATGGAAATTGGAAAAAACTGGATGGAAATGGAAGAAACTGAATTGACTTAGTGTATGTACTAGGGTAACTACGTAACCCTAACATATGAGGAGTTAATAGGTCCATGAACGATCTAGCAGTAGTAGACCCACACGAAGAGCAACGCCTAAAAGAAATGATGGGCGTTGTTCCAGAGGCACAGTCTAATGCCCGTGTTCCATTGGTTAAGATAAACCTCGATGATGAGGACGAGGCAGGCAATCAGTTACCTCGAGGTACAATGTATCTCCGGGATAATTCTGAGATAGCGTATGCTAAAAACATCAAGATCCGCGTACTTGGTCAACACTATCAGTATATTGAGTATGATCCAGAGCTGAATAAGACAGTTTGTAAAACCCAGCTTAACAAAAGCTTCCGCCAAGAGTTTTTAGACACTCGCGGTACATCTAAGTGTGGAATGACTAAGCCTAAGAGTAAGATGGAACAGTACGAAAAGGAGCGGTTTAAGAACGTAACCTGCTTCCGACAGCTGCGTATACTTACATCTTACGAAGGGGTGGATGCATCAGGCAAAACTGTCAAAATCGATAATCAGCCTGCTATTATGCTCCTTAAAGGTTCTAACTTTATGCCCTTTGAAGACGAGGTTGTTAAGAAACTTCCTAAAGGGGCATCTGTATGGGACTTTTGGATTAACGTCACGCTTGAGCGTAAGAAGAATGGTTCTGTGACCTATTACGTCATGCATTACGATTTCGATACCTCTTCAGTAGCTCCCTTCGATATTAAGACAGCTGAGACGGTACGCACCTTTGCCGACATGGTAGATGCGGAAAACTCTAAGATCTTGTCAGCGCATAAGACTGCCATCTCTGAAAGATCTGCGGGAGAATACACTGTTGCTGAGTATGACAACCTAGAAGCCGACTTTGAGTAGGTCGGTTATGGAACTGTCCGTAATAGAAGCCGAGCTCAAAAGCTTACTGGATAACATATCCAACGGTAAGCCTGTGAGCTTCACAGATCAGATGATCGAAGAGCTAGGCGAGCAGGTTAAACAATCTGTTCGCAAACAGCTTACACCTAGAGATCCAGAGTTTCGGGTCCGGGCTTCTAATGTTGGTAGAAATCTATGTGTTCTGCAAAAACAGAAGGAAGGGGCTGAAGCTGAACCAATGCCTTACAACCATGTTGTACGGATGCTTATTGGAGACTGCGTAGAGGCTATTGTACGGCTGCTTTTGGATATGACGAGCGTCCAGGTAACCAGTGATGGAGACAAGGTAGAACTAGACGTTTCTGGTGTGTCTATCAAAGGCGAGTCCGACATAGACATCGATGGCAAAGTCTATGACATCAAGAGCTGCAGTCCATTTGCTTTTAAGAACAAATGGTCGTTAGGCTACCCAGGCTTAAAGGAAGACGATAGCTTTGGCTATGTCGGACAGATGTATCTTTATGCAGATGCTCAGAAGAAAGAGCCGGGGGGATGGATCGTTGTTGATAAATCCTCTGGTGAAATCTCTGTAGTTGAAGTTGAGGATAATCCAGCTGAGGCAGATGATGTAAGGCAAGACCGAAAATACAAGGTGGAGGCTCTCGATACTAATCAGCCCTTCCGCCGAGGTTTTGAGCTCCAAGACGAATACTTTCGACGTAAGGCTACCGGAGACAAGGTTCTGCATAAGAACTGCGGCTTCTGCAGCTTTAAGAAGTCTTGCTGGCCAACCGTCACACGCCGCCCATCTAAGATGTCTAATCCAGAGGCTAAGAGCCCAACCTTTAAGTGGTTCGTAGACTAGGATGCCCATCAAAACTTCCAGCGCGAAGAACAAAGGCCGCAAGCTCCAGCAGTGGACCCGTGATCGGATCTTGGAGCTTGTTCCTACACTCGAACCTGACGATGTGAAGAGTACAAGTATGGGAGCTGGAGGAGAAGATGTACAACTCAGCCCAGCGGCCCGTAAGAGTGTTCCCCTCACGATAGAATGTAAGGCCCGTAAGGGTATTGCTGTCTATGGCTTTTATGACCAGGCGATTGAGAATGCGCCTGTTGGAATGGAGCCCGTTGTTATCCTTAAAGCAGATAGAAAAAAGCCTCTGGCCTTGGTCGATGCTGAATATTTCTTGAAGAAAGTTACAGGCAAATGAAAGAGAACGAATTAGACGAAAACACAATGATTTTGAAGTTCATCTGTGATGCAGATGGGTCTTTAGCAGTACAGGCCGGCTATCACTTTAGCGATGAGATGCCGGACGATGTGAGAGGGGGGTTTTCTGTCCTCTTACGGGGTATAATGGCCATTATGGAGGTTGAGCCCGAGGCATTATTAAAAGCCGCTCAATATGCCGAGTATGGTGCGGATCTAGATCGCCAAGAAAGAGAACAAGAAGAAGCCACTTGGCCAAAGCTTTCCGTTGTAGATTTTAAGGGGCGTGTACAATGAGCGCCGCTGTAAATATTTCTGCATCAGATAGGATAAAAATCTCATCTGATGGCCTGTCTACATCGTATTATAAGATACCTTCCCACGCTAATGAACTACGCCACTTGATTAGCCATAAAGGAATGAGCAAGAGCCGTGGAGATATCTTCAAGGCATGTTATCGCTTAGGTGAGAAAGACGGGACTGACACCCTGTACGATCTCAACAAGATGAAGTTTTTCATCGAAGATCTGATTGAAATGCATAAGCGGGGGGAACACCTATGACCCCTGGCTATGAATATTTTGATGAAGGATCTGAAGCTTTACGTGATCCTAATACGTACCTAGGTAAAACCCCGTTGGACATGGTTCGGCATTTCTCCAGAACATATCAACAGTCAATGGGACATCCTTGGTCGAAAGGTAGTCTGAAAGATTGTCTGCGTACCGTGTTGATCAAGGAAGAATACGCAGAGGTTCTTGAAGCCACAGAAGCTGATGAAATTCTTAAGGAATTAGCGGATCTAGTTTACGTTGTATACGGATTTGCAGCTACTTTCGGCTGGGATCTTGATGAAGCTGTGCGCCGAGTTCACGCATCCAACATGTCTAAATTGGGGGACGATGGACAACCGATATATCGCGAGGACGGGAAGGTTTTAAAGGGACCAAATTACGAACCACCTAACCTAGAGGACTTAGTATCATGAAGAGTATTGAACAAGAAATCATCCGTTGGTTTGAAGCTGAAGATGGGGTCTGGGTAGTGGATACTGCCAAGACAGTCGAAGCCTTACTCCTGAAGAAAGCCGTACAACGCATCGAAGAGCTGAAAGAAGATCTTGAGGATGCCCAGGCGCTGGCTGACGATTGGGATGATCATTTTGACGAGGCCGTAAAGGACGCAATCTCAGATTATACCGAGCACCGAGATCATTTTGCGGATGCATATCACAAAACACTTACACACGTACTGAAAATGCAGGCTGCGTCAGAGGCCTTCACAAAACAGTGCATGAATTTCTTAGACGAGGAAGGCAGCGATGAATAATAAACGACAGTTCTCTACACGGGCTAATATGGTCACTAGGCGGACGTACAACCGTCCACTGAATGACGAGGGAACGGTATTTGAGACTTGGGAACAGACGGTGTCTCGGGTAATTGATCACCAGGAGTGGCTGTGGGAACGTGCTAAAGGTGAAAAGCTTAACATCGATGAACTAGCTGAGCTTCAGGAGCTCTGGGACTTGATGGTAGATCGTAAGGCAACAACCTCGGGCCGCACACTATGGCTTGGTGGTACGGACGTTGCTAAGACACGTGAAGCTTCTCAGTTCAACTGCAGCTTTGGTAAGTCTGAAACTGTACACGACATTGTGGATCAGTTCTGGCTGCTATTACAGGGATGCGGAGTTGGCTTCGAGCCTGTGCGCGGGACGCTTAATGGTTTTGCTAAGCCTCTAGAGGTTGAGTTGATACGATCCACTCGCACAGATAAGGGATTTCCAGATAACCAGGAGCGTACATTTGTTAATGACGAGGGCGAGAAGGTTACACACATTAAGGTTGGAGATAGTGCGGAAGCCTGGGCTAAATCCATCGGTAAGATCTTAGCATTGAAGTCACCTATTGATCGTCTGGTTCTAGACTTTACAGAAATACGGCCAGCGGGTGAGCGCTTGAAAGGGTATGGTTGGATTTCATCTGGTGATGAAACTATCTCCCAGGCCTTCTCGAAGATCTGTGATCTTATG
>Ga0315321_10001995_pt1 | contig 15853 bp, 14 predicted proteins | sample M180m21515metaG_FD_203464 | JGI IMG/M metagenome (GOLD analysis project Ga0315321, IMG submission 203464) | Ammonia-oxidizing marine archaeal communities from Monterey Bay, California, United States - M1 80m 21515 | ecosystem: Environmental > Aquatic > Marine > Intertidal zone | place: USA... | reverse complement strand
CCTCTTTAGCCTGACGCGTTGGCCCCGCGCACAGCGCAAAGATCATCAGCCAGTTGATGAAGGGCATAAAGAACAAGAGGCCTACCCAAGGTGAGAAACCGGCGTCTCGAGCGCGCCTGATGCTCATGCTCACGCCAATCCAGACGAAGGGCAGGCTGAGCAACCCCATGACCAGGAAACTTATCCGAGCGTTACTGATGCCATCAAGGCGCCACATCAGAGACGGGCTCAGATAAGTCCAAGGCGCCATAAACTGCGCGGCATCGAGGTACAAAACCAAGGAATCAAGAGCGTACTTGATGACCAACAAGCCGAGACCGTGCTTGATGTACTGCGACCGGCTTACCGCCACGCGTCCAAACCACAACTGAGTCACGAGGCCTCTCCTAGCGGCGAGACCCTGACGGGTGTTGGGACCGACGACAAGGGATCGTGTGCTCCCGAGGTAGGAACCCAAGGCAGCTTGCCAATCTAGATCACTACGCCTAGCTCCATGGCATGAAAGAGCGAATCGACATCTTATTGGTTCAGCGCGGCTTATGCTCGACGCGAAGCCGAGCGCAGGCGCGCATCATGGCGGGTCAGGTCATCGTCGATGACCACCGAATCGATAAGGCGGGCACCAAGGTCTCTACCGAGGCGGAGATCCGCCTCAAAGGCAACGACTTAGCCTACGTCTCAAGGGGCGGCTTAAAACTCGAGGGCGCGCTCGATGCGTGGCCGATCGAGCTCACCGATCGGGTCGCTTTGGATGTCGGCGCTTCGACGGGTGGTTTTACCGACTTGCTCCTGCAGCGCGGGGCGCGCCAAGTGTACGCGGTCGACGTGGGTCACAATCAATTGGCGTGGAAGCTTCGACAAGATCCTCGCGTGATCAATCTTGAGCGCACCCACATCGCTAAGCTTGAGCTCGGAAGTCTGGAGCCTGCTCCGACCCTCGCCGTCATCGACGTGAGCTTTATCTCGCTGCGCAGAGTGCTCCCCGCAACGGTGCCTCACTTGGCGGCAGGAGGGCGCATCTATGCCTTGATCAAGCCCCAGTTCGAGGTGGGGCGAGAACGGATCGGCAAAGGCGGTATCGTGCGAGACGACAAGGCTCGAGAAGATGCCGTCCAAGGCGTCTTAGCCACCGCCGATGCCCTTGGGCTTGAGTTGCTTGGAACGATCGAGAGTCCGATCACAGGGACTCAGGGCAACGTCGAATACCTCGCCGGCTGGCGATCCAACGAGCCTAGCGAGGGCTAGGGTTCGATCGAATCCGGCGATACCAATCAGGAAAGCCCAGACGGTCGCTCATCGCCAGCAAAAGGCAGTCACGCAGCGTAAAGAGGTTAACGGTGTCGGCGCGATTGTAGGCGATCAAATCGGCAAAGGCCCAATAGGCTTGATCCCCTCCGCTGCTGACTCGATCCCAGAGCGTGATCGCGTCGCGCCCCCTCAAGTCGGCAATACGGGCGTCTCTACGAATCCCAAAGGAGCGCTCAACGGCTTTGAGCCCGCCACGATACTTGCCCTGTCGAGAGACATCCAACAGGTCGCCGTAACGCTCAGGGATCGGGTGCGCATCATAGACCTTGCGCAACATGGCGACGTCGAACTTGCGACCACCAAAGACTAAGATGAGCCCCTCACTGGCGAGCTCACTCGGAGCCTTGTCAAAGGATGCAAAGCGGACCGAGAGTCCGTCCAAGAGACCGCTCGAAGGCCCGGTCTGTGTCCAGCGACCCGGCAGCTGCTCAGCGGCGCCATCGAGCCACCAGCGTACGACCTCTTCATCCACATAGGCGGTGAACGTCTCTCGGTCTTGAGCGACGCCCATCACCGTGGGAGCGCCGGTCCGATCGCACTCGAAATCAAGGGCGGTAGACCGGGGCGCCCAGCGCTCAAGCAGGCGCCAGCGGTGACGGGCAGGCGTAGCGTTCCAGCGCTCGACGTCGCTCATCTCAGCGTCTAGGGCTAACGCTTGGCGGACCCGAACGACTTGATCTCGCGCAATCACCGAATCCCGGCTCGCCTCGTGGCTGAAGGTCTCAAGAAAACGTGCGTGATCGATGAGCCCAGTCGTCCACAGCGCCGTCTCGACACGAGTGCTGATCCCGCGCACGAAGGCGAAGGTCTGATCCCATAAGTCGCCTACAGGCTGACTCATTTCCCCCATCAAACGCCGCCTGAGCGCGTCGTCCATAGGAGGCATAGGTAGGCCCTTGAGCTGCTCGACATCAAACCAGCCGATGGCTTGGTGCTCAAGCGCTTGGGGCTCTTGGTCACAATGCACCTGAAAGATGCGCATGGATAAACGCACATCTGGGCGCCGCTCGGCGGTGACCGCCCACTCAGGGCCGACCGTGATCTCGACACCCAGCTCTTCTTGAGCCTCACGCGCAAGCGCCGCTTTTGCGGTTTCGCCGAGCTCTTGTTTGCCGCCCGGGAACTCCCACAAGCCGCCGTGATCATCACCCTCGGCTCGTTGCGCGAGAAACACTTTGCCGTCGCGGCGCCAGAGCGCGCCCACCACACGCAGGACCGGCAAGGCTTTGCCCGCTGTCGCCATTAGGCTGGCGCGTCTTCGGGTAAGCCGGTTAGATCGTCGACTAAGCTGGCGCTACCCGGACGCTCAGGGCGCTCAAGGAAGCGCAAGGTGGCGAGCAAGCGAGCCGGATCAAGGGGGCGCTTCAAGAACGCTTTGGCGCCCATCTCAAGGGCGCGCGCAGCGTCTTCGCCGTCGGCGCCGAGCACCACCGCAGTCGGTACCTCGTGCGCAACCGTCTCAAGTAAAGTCCAGCCCATCAGATCGGGAAGGTTCAAATCAATGACCGCCGAGCGATGCAAGGAACCGGGCTTGAGGTCGCCAGGACGATAGGCTTCGACTGTTTTGTATCCGTGATCATGCAGGACCTGACGCAACCAGGCGGTCAGCCAGGGGCCGCTGCCCATGATGAGCACCGGATCGATCATTGAACGGCGTCCGCCATACCCTTAGCGACCAAGTAGACGACGCCGCCGTTGCTGTAGATCACTGCGAGCTGACTTGCGACCGCAGGCGCAGTGCTAAAGCCAGAGCCCGTATCCAGTAACTGCAAGACGGTACCGTCTTTGGCGCGCAGCAAGGACATCGGTCCATCATCTCGTCCGAACCATAAGCGCCCGTTACGTACCACGGGCTGGCTGGGGATTCCGCCATCAAAGCGGTACTTCCAGAGTGTTTTTCCATTGGTGCGTCGAAGCGCTGCGACCCGACCTCTTGCGCCGATGTAGACGCGGTCGGCGTCAGCGGCGATGCGATGAACACCACGCAGCTTCGGACGCTTCCAAACCAAGCGCCCGTCAGCCAAGCGCAGCGCAAAGACTCCGGTGTTGTAAGCAGCCGAGTACACCACACCATCAAGGACCACAGGGCCCGCATCAACGTCGGCAAAGTCTTCGCTCGATTTGCCGAGTTTGCGCTCCCAGATCACTTCACATTCGCCATCAGCCGGATCATCGTTGTAGGCGGTCAGATGCCCCGCCGAGCTGCCCACGAGGACCACGCGCTCCGCGTTGCTGCGAGCGGACTTGGGCAAAAGAACCGGTGTCGGCGTCGTGTGCCCGAAGATGGTCACGCTGTTCGGCCGGCCGCCCTCTTCATAACGATCACATGACCAAATCTCAGAGCCGTCTCGCAGGTCGATGACCATCAGCTGATCCAAGCCCGTCTGCAGATAGATCCGCCCACGCTCTACGACCGGCGAGGACACAGGCTCAGTACCGATAGGTAAGGACCACACGGGGCTACCGTCTTTGACCTGCAGAGCGTGCAAATAGCCGTCGTCGGCGGTCACCAAGACCGCAGGTCCCCAGACCACCGGCTGACCGCTGACACGGCCTGGCATCTTACGCTGCCAGCGCACCGCACCGGTCCCGAGCTCAAGCGCCGAGAGCATCCCCTCATCCGTACCCACCAAGACGACGCGCATCGAGGGCACAATCGTCGGCGCGCTGCGTTGCTCTGTACTCGTTGCGGCTTCCTGCAGTCGCGCAGACCACTGGATCCCCCAATACTGAGCACCGACCGGCGCAGGCGAAGCCTGCACCGCTGTACCCAGGAGCAAGGTCAGAAGCATCAGCCGGCCTTCTTCCCGAGGAGGCTAAGCCCCTCTTCGGCGCGGAAGCGCTCGTTGCTCTTCTTTAACTCATCATCACTGGTGACCATCTCAAGCAGCGCAACCGCTTTGTCCTGCATATTACCCCGACGATACATCGACGCTGCCTCGACAAAGAGATCGACGCTGTGGTCACGGGTCATCTTCAAGCGAGCGTCGAGCTCTGCCGACGGCTTGACCTCAGCGGTCGCCGCAAGACGCTTGGTCTCTTCGTGATACTCGGCGGCGATGGCGGCGAGCTTAGCGGCTCCATCGCCAGCCTTGCCCTGCGCTTCCATGGCATGAGCTTGCATCTCCAGCGCTCGGCGACGAAAGACCGTGTCTTTCTTCTCGACCGCAAGGAAGCCTTCCAGCTGTTTGGCGGCTTCGTCGCCGTCGCCCTTTTGCAAAGCAGTCGCAGCAAGCCCTAGCGTTGCGAAATGAGCGGCTCCGCTCGATGCGCCCTCTTTGATGACCGCCGAGAACGCCGTCGACATGGCGTCAAGGCGCTCTTCATCGGACTCAAACTTGGGCGCTTGAAGCGGGTTCTCAACATCGCCAGCCTCATCCTCGGAGGCGCCTTCTTTCACCACGCGGCCCTGAGCAGCCATCGTACCCTCACGGAACATATCCGTAAGTTCGCCGTCACCGGCGGCCTGACGCGACTCTTGCGTGGCGTAAAATCCGCCGCCAAGGACCACGATCCCGATCGCTGCCAGGATCAGGTTCTTGTTCCGCTTGAGGTTATCTTCAACCTCAAGCGCCAGAGCCTGCTCGCGAGCGAGCGCATCTCGACTCGCCTGCTCTTCGGAGGCGGCTTTGTCACGCTGTTGGTTTTTGAAGCTGCTCGTCTGTCGTGTCAATTTGCCCATGGACATGGGTGTGTCTCCTCTTACACCCTGTCCCTACCCTAAAGGGTAGTGTCGGGCGATCGAGCCCGGTGATTATGGAGTGCCCCTCGCCTTGTCAATGACAGCTTATCTCTCATTAGCTGAACCGATCAGCTCGCCGGCCATTTTACATGAGGGAGATGGCTTCGCTCTTCTGTTCAAACCTCCGGGAATGGCGGTCCAGCCTGACCCGCGTGGCGATGAGGATCTGTTGACTTGGTATCACGCCGATGCGGCGGTCGTTGGCCGGCTCGATCGTCCGGTCTCTGGTTTGGTCCTCGTCGCAACCTCAGCGGATGGACGACGTCGCTTGCAAACCGCCCAATCACAGCAAGAAATCGGCAAGTTCTATCGCGCTAGACTGTCTGTAAATGCTCCGAGCTTACCGCTAGTTATCGAGCACGGATGGCGCTTCGAGCGCGGCCGCGCTCAGGCGGTCAAACCGGGCGCTAAAAGATCTAAATTGATGCGGACTCATACCATCAAGCAGGTCGCCGATTGGGCTGAGTTGCAGCTGATCACCGGCCGACGCCATCAGCTGCGCGTTCAGCTCGCTGCTGTGGGTTGTCCGATCGTCGGTGATCGGCGCTACGGTGGAGAACGCGCAGAGCGAGTCTATCTCTCATGTGTCGGCATTGAACTTCCGAACGGCTCAGTCTTTCGACTCGATCCCCAAGCTCTTGAGGCGCTTAATCTGGCAGACTAAAGAGTCGCTGCGTGTTGAGAGCGGTCTGATGACGCAGATCCTCCGAAGGGACTGATTTGAGCTCAGCGAGCAGCTCTGCGGTGTGCACGACAAAGGACGGCTCATTCTTCTTACCGCGCTTGGGAACAGGCGCTAGATAGGGACAGTCGGTCTCGACCAACATGCGCTCGAGCGGAACCGCGAGGGCGACCTCACGCAAATCGGCGGCGCTCTTGAAGGTCACGATCCCCGAGAAGCTGACCATCAAGCCGCGCTCTAAGCCGTCCATGGCGTTTGCCATGGTCCCAGTAAAGCAATGCAAAACCCCGCCAGCTGGGGGTAACCCGACCTCATCGATGATCGGATAGAAGTCTTCGTAGGCGTCGCGCACATGAAAGACGACGGGTTTATTGAGCTCACCCGCTAGCTCTAGAAACTGCTCAAGAGCCCTTCGTTGCGCAGCTCGCGGCGCGTGGTCATAATAATAATCAAGGCCTGTTTCACCAATTCCGACCACCTTGTGGTGAACCGCCAAACGACGCACCAAGTTCAAGACCTCAGTGGCGTCAAAGCCCTCGCCCACATCATGAGGATGCACACCGAGCGTACAAAAGACCTCTGGATACTCATCGATAAGCTGCATCGCTTCATGACAAGCCGATACATCACCGCCTGCACCGATGTGAATTAAGTGGGTCAGACCTGCAGCGCGCGCACGCTCGACCAGAGCGTCTACTTCATCGCCGAAGTTACTCGGCCCAATATGACAATGACTGTCGATAAACATGGCAGGCTCTCCGGGCCCTCTTTGGCCTAAGCCAACAGATCGAGCCAGCGCGGTTGTGCATTTCGTCGCGCCCGGGCGCGGCGCTGTGGAGCCTCCCAGCTCGGCAACTGGTCCAAAGACCAGAGCGAAGCAGCCCCCACCAAGCCACAATCGCCAGGCTGATCGAGCAGCTCGTGCAAGCCGAGCACCTTGTTCGGCGTCGCGACTCGAACCGGGACCGAGAGGATGCGCTCAGCCAGCTCACTGAGGTCTTTGAGACGAGCACCGTTACCAGCGAGCACAAGCCCGGCGCTGAGCTGGCTCGCCAGCCCCGTCTCCGAGACTAGGTTCGCTAACCGCTGCAAGAGACCACAGATCGCAGGCTCCATCGCCTCGGCGAACAACTTAGGACACAGCTGGCGCGGCTCTCGCAGACCGATGGTCTCAACTCGGACCAGCTGACCGGCTTCCACTAAATCGCCGCACGCCTGTCCGAAGCTCTGTTTGACCTGCTCAGCGTTTCGTTGAGGCACCAACAAGCCCTGCGAGAGCGCTTTGGTGAGCTCATTCGAGCCACCGCGCTCAGTCCTTGCAGCGATCAAAGCGCCTTTCGCGTACGTCGCCGCCGTGGTGGTTTGTCCGCCGAGCTCAAGCAGCGCAACGCCGGCCGTCTTTTCTTCGTGCGATAGGGCCCCAGCGGTTGTGGCGAGCACATTCGAGCACACGGCTTCGACCTGGACTTTGGCGCTGCGCACCGCTCGAACCAAGTTATCGAGTGTCGCTTCGCACAAACTCAAGTGCTGCACATCCACCTCCAGCCGCTGTCCCTTAAGCGCATGGGGGCGCTCTCGATACGATCGCCCATCGAGGCGGTAGTTTTGAACGGCTTCGTGAACCAAGCGCTGACGGCGACGGCTAAATCGATCGCGCGCCATGTCCTCTGCTCGCCGGCAATCGCGCGGCTGAACTAATGCCCCTGAGACGCTTGCGAGCCCCGAGGCTGCGTCCACAGCCAAAGAGGGATGAGTGACCACCATCACGACACGGCTGACGCGCGTGTCTGACATCAGCTCCAGCTGACCGAGAAGCTCTTGGATCTCATGAGACAAAGCGGGAAGATCAATGACCGCGCCAGCGCCGATTCCCCGTGAGGACCGACGAGCCACGCCGCGCACCTCGGGCGGCTGCCCGTTTAGACCACAATCAAAAATAGCGGCACGCAGACAGTGGCTACCCAAATCGAGTACGCACACTTGATCTCGATGACGACCATTTCTTCGCGCAGGGGACAACACGCTCAGTTCTCTCCGAATCGACGCACAGGCTAGGCCTTGATGGCCGGTTGGCAAGTGCCTACTGCAGCCCCTCTTCGGTTAAAGTTGTTTTATTACTGATTAAACAGCCTGTTAGATAATCTAACCTCGACCACTTGGCGCTATTCGACTTCTAGTAGAAGTAGAGCATGTGAACATTTGTACAGCGCCTCTTTAGCCGCGTATTTGCCCATCGCCGAGGACCTGAAACTTGTACGTACAAAGCTCCGCCAGCCCCATCGGGCCCCGCGCATGCAACCGGTTCGTACTGATCCCGACCTCAGCTCCGAGTCCGAAGCAGCCGCCATCAGTAAAGCGCGTCGAGGCGTTGTGATAAACGGCGGCTGAATCCACCTCAGCCAAGTAGCGCCTCGCCGCAAAACCATCCTCGGCGATGATCGCATCGGAATGGGCTGAGCTGTGGCGCTGGGTAAAGGCGATCGCCTCATCCAAATCATCCACCACCCGGATCGACAAGATCAGATCAAGGTATTCGGTGTCCCAGTCTTCACTGCTCGCCGGCACGCCCGCCGGCAAATGCGGCAGCGCACGAGGACAGCCTCGAAGCTCGACCCCGCGAGCTGCGAGATCAGAAGCCAGGTCGGGTAAAAGGCGAGCCGCAACCGAATGATCGATCAATAGGTTTTCAATCGCGTTGCAGACACCCGGTCGCTGCGTTTTGGCGTTTAGCACGATAGCGCGCGCCATATCTGGCTTGGCTGAGTCATGAATATAGACGGAACACAGCCCCTTATCGTGCTTCACGACAGGGATTCTACTTTGCGCAATCACCGCACGAATTAGCCCAGGACCTCCACGAGGAACGACGAGTTGAATCCCCTCCTCATGGATTAACAGCTCACGAATGAAGCGTCTCTCCTGATTGGGAACCAACTGCACTAAATTAGGGTCCAAGCCTACTTGTACCAAGCCCTGACGCATCGCTTCGACCAAGGCTGCGCTGGTCCGTCGAGCCTCTTTTCCGCCGCGCAGAATCACCGCGTTTCCACTTCGTAGACATAGACCAGCGGCATCGACGGTCACGTTCGGACGGCTCTCATAGATGACCGCAACCACGCCGATCGGAACGGCGACCTTGCGCAAGGTCAGCCCATCCTCGATTCGGCGCTCTTCTAAGACACGCCCGACAGGGTCCGGCAGCTCGCCAACCGCTCTCAAGTCAGCGATGACCGACTCAAGTCGGTCCTCATCAAGTAACAAGCGGTCCATCAGCGCAGCCGACAGTCCGGATCGCTCGCCCTCGACTACATCGTCACGGTTAGCTGCTAAGATCAGCTCTCGTGCCTGCTCCAGCGCCTTCGCCATCGCGGAAACGGCGATCGTTTTATCGGCATCACTCAAGCCAGCAGCCTGACGAGCTGCAGGTTGGGCAGCCTCGACCAAAGCCGAAGCCTGCTTGGCTAAATCCGTCGGCTCAAGCCCAGCCGCTAGCTCTGCGCCGCGCCCAGCGGTCGCTTGCAGCACTCGCCGCATCAGCCCGTTGGGGTCGCTTTGATCTAAAACTCGCAACCCCGCCTCAGTCATCCCCGCCTTGCTGGTCACCGCGCGCCTCAGCGCCGCAGCATCACCGCCTTGGTCTTCGAGCAGATCGAGCGCTCCTGCAAAGGTCTGGCGGACCATCAGCCGCGCGGTCTCTTTGTCAAAACCCTGCTGAGCGGCAGCCGACTCGAAGGCCTCGATCAGCCGAAAGACAAACGCAGGGCCGCTTCCCGTGACCGAGGTTAATGCATCCATCTGGGGTTCATCGATCCAGATCACCTCGCCCAAACGCTCGAGTACATCGCGCAGCAAAGACCGTCCCGCAGGCGGCAGCTGATCGCCAAGAACCGCTCCTGTAACGCCCTTGCCTAAAGCGACCGGGGTGTTGGGCATGATTCGAACCAGCGCCACGCCGCCAGGCAGCTGCGCTGCGAGGTCCTTGATCCGCAGACCTGCCAACATCGAAACCACGACCTGTCCCTGACGAAAGGCACCCTGAAGCGGCAAAAGACTCATAGGAGCCTGCTGGGGCTTCATCCCTAGAAACACGACATCGCTCTCTGCGATCAAAAACTCAGCGCTCGGTGCTCGCCCCGCCATGCCCAGATCGAGTGCACGCTCAGCCATGCGATCACTCGGGTTATACCACTGCAGACGAGACGGCGGATAACCGCTGGCGATCAAGCCACGAGCGATCGCTGAACTCATGGTCCCAAAACCCAAGAATCCAATTTTGGCGTGCATCGGCTTACTCCCGTTCGGCTCCGGCTATGCCGCTGACTCTTGGCGACGTCGAGCCCAAGAAACACTCGCGACCACAATCACCGCACCGAGCAGATCTGCTGCCCAGTCCAGCCACTCTGCGCTTCGCCCTTGAACGAGGGTTCCTTGCATCACCTCGGTGAGCCCACCGTGTACGGCAGAAACGCCCAGCGCCATGCGCCATTTGCCCGGATAAGCGACGAGACAAAGCGCCGCCATGAACCCCCAGCAAAGGGCGTGCATCAACTTATCCAAATGCGGGATCTCGGGCCCTTCGGGAGCCGGGCCGAGGGCCGCATAAAAGACCCAAGCCATGAACCCAACCCAAAGGATCTGAGCGGCGCGCTCACGCCGCATGGACGATGACCTGCGCTCCTTTGAGCGTGTGATGCCCAGCCTCAAGGATTTGAACCTGGACCAAATCGCCCACCTCGGCTTCGCCGGTAAAGTTGACCATGCGATGCTCGGGCGTGCGACCGCGCAGGACCTGAGGGTCACGCGAGCTCGGACCGAGGACCAGAACCTCTTGGGTCTTGCCCACGCATTCAAGCAACAAGCTGCGCGTGATTCGATCTTGCAGTTTGTTCAGAGCAGCCAAACGCCGGCGGCGCTCCTCTTGGGGCACCGAGTCTGCGAAGCTCGTTGCGCGCGTCCCGGGTCGCTCCGAATACACGAAGCTAAAGACCGAGTCGTAACGAATCTCTTCCATCAGGCTCAAGGTCTCAAGGAAGTCGGCCTCCGTTTCACCGGGGAAGCCCACGATCAGATCACTCGTCAGCGACAAGCCAGGTCGGGCAGCCCTGAGCGCCGCCATCTTCTCTAAGTAGCTCGCACGCGTGTACCCTCGGTTCATGAGCCTGAGGATCCGATCCGAGCCGCTTTGAACCGGCATGTGGATGTAAGGCTGAATCTTAGTCTGAACACGAAACGCTTCGAGCAGGTCATCGTGCACGTCGCGCGGGTAGCCCGTCATGAAACGAACACGGTGCAAGCCGTCGATATCGGCGATCCGCAATAAAAGCTCAGCAAACCGGGGCTCACCGGGCTTACCGTTCTTCAAGTTGTACGAGGTCACGGTCTGACCAAGGAGTGTGACTTCTCTTATACCATGACGCTCGACCAGTAGCCGCACCTCATCGACGATCTCTTGAGCCGGACGATAGAGTTCGCGCCCTTTGACGTAGGGCACGATGCAGTAGGTGCAGAACTTATTGCAGCCCTTCATGATCTTCACGAAGGCGTGCGTGCCGTCCATTCGCCGCTGAGGACGAATCGGCAGAAAATCAAACTCATCCGCTTTGCGCCACTCGGTCGCTGCCACTCGCACTCGATGCGCAGCGATACGAGTAACCATGTCGGGGAGCTGGGCAAGCTGGTCGGTACCAAAGACCAAATCCAGATGCCGACAGCGCTCGAGAAGATCATTCCCCATGCCCTGGGCGACGCAGCCGCCCACCGCCAATATGCGCGTCGGATCTTCCTGACGCCACTCGCGCAGACGCCCAAGCTCAGAGAACAACTTCTGATCGGCCTTTTCACGCACCGAACAGGTGTTGAGAATGACCAGATCCGCAGAGAGCTTGTCTTGGGTACCCTCAAAGCCCAAGGGCTCAAGGAGTTCGATCATACGATCGGAGTCGTGGCTGTTCATCTGGCACCCATAAGTGACCACATGCACGCGGCGTTTATCCGCCTCCATCATACCTCCGAGCGACGATTCGTTGCGACCCACTACAGCAAGCCGCCGTGCGATGCAGCAAAAAGTAGAAGCGCTCGAGGCAAGCCCTTATTGGACCTTCTTGCGGACTGCTCGAATGATATCGGGGATCGCCCTTTTGTTCCCCATGTGAGCGAGCCAAGAAGGGATCGAGCCTCCCGGGTGCGTCTTAAGCCTGTAGACGGCCTGCGTTGCGCGCCCGGCGTGCGCTGGCGTTAATGTCCATGAACCCGTGGCAAACGATACCCGTACCACCCCTTTAATCGGTTTCGGCCCGGCTGTGTTGTCGACCACCCAACCGACCTTCCATGGCGTCGTATCCGAGCCCTTTTTCATCGAAAACTTCAGCGTGTAGTCTCGATCGGATGCGACCGGGGTGTCCGTACGTAAATACTGCCAAACATGGTCCTTGTTGCGCTTCACGACGCGACTCGTCCGCAGGAACGGCATGAACGAGGAATAACTATCGAGCTGATTCAAAAGCGCCCACACTTTGCTCACCGGCGCCTTGATTAATCCTTTGGCCAAGGTTTCCCCCCGCCCGGACTTCTCATCAATCCGAGCCCGCACCACGATCCCATCGTCTGTACTGGCCACGTGCTTGAGCGCAGGAGCGGCTTGCGCCACTCCAGACGATAAATAAATCAGAAAAAATAGCTGCATACGGTAAATCCGAATCCTCTTTAACTCGAATCACAGGTTTGGTCCAAGAGACATTCTTAGAAGCTTCTGGCCAGGAAATGATATTGAGAATGACTTTCAACATTGACAAATAAGCGCTGATGGCAAACTTAGCCAGCACAACACTGAGAATGATTCTCATTCCAACCAATAAGGATGTCTGGAAGAAGCCATGAAGAACCTTGATCTAAAATTTGCTTTGTTAGGCGTCGCCATGATCGCCACCGCCGCGTGCGGTGACGACCACGACGATGATCACCACAACGACGCAGGTCCTGCGCCTGTAGCCGACGCGGGTGTCGTACCGGCGACGGATGCGGGCACCACGCCCACCCCGATCGAAGTCCCAACGACGTACAACTTTGATAGCCGCTTCGAAGAGGGCACCAGCCCCCTCTCGTACTCGGGTCAAATCGCTCGTCACGTCATCCTTAAAGGACTGAGCACCGAGCTTGGCGCCATGACCGACGCGATTGATTCGCAAGATTTCGTGCCTGCCGCAGGCGATGCGAGAGCGAAACTCGACTTCTACTTCCGCTTTGATGGCGAGACCAGTGGCGATTTGGCGCACAACGTCAGCACCACCCCTGCTCCGCTTCAAACCACCTACAACGAGGTCTCGACCAACAAGAACTTGGTCGGCAAGCTTGCAGGTAACGACAGCGCCACGGACTACAAGGACTGGAGCGCAGGACTTGAAGGCTGGCCCATCACTGGTCCTGGTTGCTACAACATGGGCGAGCATCGCTGCCTTCCCGGCGTCAACGCCGAAGCAGACTGCACCGCTCCTGGCACCATGTGGGTCGCAGACGGCTGCTCGACTGGTGAGCGCCACACCCCCGAGGCATTAGTCGGCGTGTTCTTCGACATGATCGATGCAGCTGCTGTCGCTCGTGCAGCCGGTGAGATCCCAACCGATCCCGCAGGCAACGCCATCAGCAAAGTCTACGTCACCGCGCAAGGGCATGACCTCTCGCAGATCATCGCTAAGTTCGTCGCCATGGGCGTCTTCTTCGCTCAAGGGACCGATGACTACCTGGACAGTGATGTCGACGGTAAAGGCTTGCTCGCCAGCAACGCTCAATACGTCAAAGATGGCGTCGCTAAGCCCTACAGTGCCCTCGGACACGCTTGGGACGAAGGCTTCGGCTACTTCGGCGCAGCGCGTGATTACAACGACTACACCGACGACGAGAGCGCTGGCAAAGGCGGTCGCGACGGCTGGAGCAGCGGTTACTACGACACCAACGGCGACAGCAAAATCGACCTCAAGTCTGAGTTCAATCACGGACACAGCCGCAACTGCGCAAAGCGTGACCGTGGCTCAGCTGAGTCGGCAAAGACTGACTTCACCAAAGAAGCGATGGATCACTTCCTTGCAGGTCGTACCCTAATCCTCAACGCGGGCGACACGCTCACCGATGACGAAATGACCCAGCTCAAGGCTCACCGCGACACCGTCGTGATGACCTGGGAAAAATGTATTGCGGCGACCGCCTTGCACTACATCAATGATACGCTACAAGATATGGCGAAGTTCGGAACAGACGATTACAACTTCGCTAACCATGCGAAACATTGGTCGGAACTCAAAGGCTTTGCGCTTGGACTTCAGTTCAACCCGCGCAGCCCCTTGAACGAGACCATGGAAGGAGTAGATCATAGCTACTTCCACCAACTTCATAAGAAGATCGGCACGGCACCGGCGCTTCCAGGCGCCCGTAACGTCGACTCTTATAAAGACGAACTGCGCGAAGCGCGGTCGATGTTGGCAGAGCGGTATGGGTTCGCCGCCGCCAACGTTGGAGATGCTAACGGAGAGGGTGGATGGTGAGACTAAACTCATCCGTTAGAATCTTCCTTTTGGGACTGCTCCTCTCCTCTGCGTGCTCCGGCACGCAGAGCGAGAGCGAGCCTCCCCTGTTAGAAGATGCCAGCACCTACCGCTTAGCGGTAGGTGTTGGTCTTTTAACGAACGTCTACACACCTCGTCTGGAACGACTCAAGGTCGCTACAGGCGAGCTCAAAGCATTGACTCAAGCTGAGCATGAGCGCGTCCAGGGTGGCGAACCCTTCGAACGCGCGGCGCTGCAAACGGCATGGATGGGCGTGATGGAGGTCGTTCAAGAGCTCGAGGTCATGCATGTAGGGCCTGGGGCGAACGCGACGACTCGTAAAGGCGGCGAAAACCTCCGTGATGCGCTCTATTCATGGCCGATCACGAACACCTGTAGGGTCGACCAAGTGACCGTCTCTGGGATCTTCGCAGAGGACGACTTCAAAGCACGCGTCATGGCGAACGTTTATGGTCTTGATGCGCTCGAAGAGCTGCTCTTTAGAGACGGTGACTTCCACACCTGCCCCCCGCAACTCCCGATCGCCTCAGAAGGTCAATGGGATGCTTTAGGGGCTGAGGGCTTGGCTCGTAATAAGGCGCATTATGCATCGGTCATCGCGGCCGAGCTGCACAACGATGCGATCCTTTTGCAGACCAAGTGGGCAGCGGATGGTGCCAACTTCATGGCACAAGCCGAGACGCCCGGAGACGATTCGGTGTTCGCAAGTCCGCAATGTCTCTTAGACGAGCTTTTTGGTGCGATGTTTCATATCGATCTGATCACCAAGGACAGGCGTTTAGCGGTCCCGACCGGTATCAGCCCGGATTGCACCGCTGCGACCTGCGCCAACAAGCTTGAGTTTCAGCGAGCGACCGTCAGTGGACTCAGCGTCCAGCGTAACCTCATCGGATTGTCCGCGCTGTTCACTGGAGAATCCGGCGATGGGTTCGACGCTCTTTTGCGAGCCGAAGGCGCTGATGAGCTTGCCGATGAAATGCAAACGGCGATCCGCGAGGCCGAGGAGATGGCTCGGGCTCTAGAGGTGGATTGGGCTGTATTGCTCCAGAGCGACCCTGAGTCACTTCGGGACCTCCACGGTAAAGTCAAAGCGATCACGGATCTGTTTAAGACCCAGTTCGCAACGGTGCTTAACCTGAGCGTTCCGCAAGAGGGTGCCGCCGACAATGACTAAGCGGCTAGACGCGCTCATTGACCGGGCTCTTGAGCCGGTCGATGGGCGTAGTCTCGCTGTCTTTCGAATCCTGTTTGGCTTGATCATGGCGGTCGCCATGGCTCGCTACATCGCCAATGGCTGGGTCGAGATTCAGTATATTGAGCCCAAGTTCTTCTTTAAGTTCTCTGGCTTGGCGTGGGTTAAGGTCCCGCAGGCAACCACCTTATATGTCATGGCTTATGGTCTGGCTGCCGGTGCGCTGTGTATTGCGCTGGGGCTGTTCACCCGTCCGGCGCTGATCCTCTTTGGCTTGGGGTTTGGTTATTGGGAGTCGATGGATGTCACCAATTACCTCAACCACTATGTCCTGGTGCTCTTGCTCACGGTCCAGCTGTTGCTCACGCCTTGC
>Ga0315321_10001994_pt1 | contig 15855 bp, 10 predicted proteins | sample M180m21515metaG_FD_203464 | JGI IMG/M metagenome (GOLD analysis project Ga0315321, IMG submission 203464) | Ammonia-oxidizing marine archaeal communities from Monterey Bay, California, United States - M1 80m 21515 | ecosystem: Environmental > Aquatic > Marine > Intertidal zone | place: USA... | reverse complement strand
TCCAGGGGGGGGCTTCCTTAAAGTTTGAGCACAAACCAAGGGTATCATACCCGCTAAAACAAATACGAAATCCTTTCTCATCCTTCGCCCCTCCCTACCTTTCCGCTGGATGGCTCGGAAGCTCCGGTCTTTTTCTGCCCCGAACCATAACCCTTTAGGGTCTGTCCACCTCTAGCCAACACCTCAATAGGGTTTTTTCTCACACGCCTCCAACCTCTGACCAGAGGTATCTCTAATTTCTCAATCACTGCTTTCAGCGCTTTTAAATAATCCCCCTGCAGAAAAAAAGGATGGCCAGCAGATAAGGCCTCAAAGGTCGAATTTTCGTCGAGGTAAGGCATCAAAGCATAACCAAAAGTAATAGATGCACTTTTTGCATTCACGTCTACGAGAATCAAAATCCCGGTTGAATTGGGACGTTGAGCATCAACATCGACGTAATTGGTTCGATTCAGCATCCAAAAACCATACTGCCGTAGACTATTTAAATCCTCAAAGGCGCCCAGATAAACCGAGACAAACAACTGGGGAAACTTCGCTTCAAAATTCTCCAAAACCTTCCGCATCGGCTCGCGGTCCTTCATCCGAACGACTCCGGCGACGTCGGAAAACTTTTTAAGCTTTATATCCTGCGATCCAAAAACCCCATCCGCGTGCACCATCGAAAACCCACAATGAGGACACGAGGATGCCCCTAGATGAATCTTCTGCACACAGCGTGGACACTTCATAAAACCTGACTGAATTCAGGTAAAAGGAAACGAATCACTACACCAAGCATTTTTAGAAGATTTAGTAAGTTTGCCACCGATTTCAACCATCAGGATTTTTTGCATAGAAATTCCGCTCATGCAGTATACCAAATCATCGATGCCTCACCTTGCCGTCCTTCTCCTCCTTACTTCCACGGCCTTTGCCAAAGTTGATTTCGCCTTCGAAATCCAACCCATCCTTTCAAACAATTGCTACGCTTGCCATGGCCCGGATAAACAACATAACAAAGGTGGATTGAGGCTTGATCAATACGATCTTGCTCTCAAAGGCGGCGACTCCGGCCCGGTCATCATTCCCGGCGAACCTGACAAATCGCTCCTCATTTCACGCATCAATCTTCCCCACGGGGATGAGGACCACATGCCACCCCTCGAAAAGAAGAATCCCTTGACTCCTGACCAGAAATCTCTTCTCAAAAACTGGGTCTCGGAAGGAGCCAAATGGGGACAACACTGGGCCTTCGTTCCTCCCGAGCGGCCGAAACCCCCGAAGGTTAAAAATGTCTCCTGGATTAGAAACGAAATCGATCGTTTCATTCTTGCAAGAATCGAAAACGAAGGTCTTCTGCCATCTGAACAAGCTGATTCTCGCACTCTTCTTCGTCGCCTCCATATCGACCTCATCGGCCTCCCGCCTTCTCTTAACGAACTCCGGGATTTTAAAACCTCCAATCTTAAATCCCAAATACGATCCCTTCTTGCTTCACCTCACCATGGTGAGAAATGGGGTCGAGAATGGCTCGACGTAGCCCGATACGCCGACTCCGCGGGCTATGAAAAAGACCTGCCGCGAGAGATGCACTTCTACCGTGACTGGGTTGTCAAAGCGATCAACAAGGACATGGGATATAATGACTTCGTGATCAAACAAATCGCCGGCGACCTCCTTCCAAATGCAACTCAGGATGATCGCATTGCGACTGGATATCTCAGGAACTCCATGAGCAACGAAGAAGGTGGAGCCAAGCCCGAGCAATTTCGCATCGAAGGCATCTTTGATCGCGTTGACGCCGTGGGGAAAGGGATCCTTGGTATTACGACCCAATGTGCCCAGTGCCACACCCACAAATACGATCCCCTAACCCACGATGAATACTTCGGAATATTCGCCTACCTCAATTCAATCCGCGAGTCCTCGACCCCTGCTTACTCCGTCGATCAACAAACGAAGATCGATCAAATTAAAAAGGAAATTATCGCGATTGAAAACCGTCTAAAGGCAGAAAATTCGGATTGGCAAAAGTTATATAGAACTTGGCAAGGCGAGCTTCTCAAAGCTCCTCGCACGGCTTGGACCGTACAAAAGATCGCCCAATATGGCGACGACGGTCAAAAATACCAAAATCTCGCTGACGACTCCCTCATCAACCAAGGTTACGCCTCTACCATGATGACAGCACCTTTTCAACATCAACCCAGCACGATAGAAACCATCCGTTCAGTCCGACTGGAACTCCTTAACGATCCCTATCTCTCCCTCCATGGCCCCGGCCGTTCAATGGCCGGGACGGCAGCTCTCTCCGAATACCTTCTTCATGTCAATGGCAAGAATACAAAGTTCAAATCCGCACAATCTTCAGTCAATCCAGTCGAGGCCAAGATAGACTCAAGACGTTATCCATTGAACGCCCAGCGAAGCTCCGATGATCGTACCACCGGGGGTGCTCAATTCGCCATCGACGGAAACAACAAAACAGCCTGGACCACGGACCAAGGCCCTGGGCGGTCGAACGACCCGCAAGTGATAGTCATGGAGTTAGAGGATCCCATCACCGAAGCACCGAATCACGATCTCAAAACCTTCCTCGTCCAACGCCACGGCGGCTTCAATTCGGACGACAACCAAACCTGCAACATCGGAAGATTCCGGATCTCCTTCTCCAGTCAATCGCCCACGAAATTCGATACGCTTCCACCACTTGTCCGCGAGGCCATACTTTCGAATGTGCGGACTATTGAACAAGAAGCTCTTGTCTTCAGTCACTGGAGATCTACTGCCTCCCCATTTTCCTCCTACAACGACGAGATTGGAAAACTCTGGAAACAACATCCGACTCCTGCCGTTGCTCTCGTTGCCAAAGCAGTAGAAAAGCCCCGCGTCACCAACCTTTTTGAACGTGGCGAACAGACCAAGCCACAACACGAAGTCAAACCATACACTCCTGCTTTTCTAAACTCCCTCCCGAACGGGGATCCAGCGTCCCGCCTCACCTTCGCCAAGTGGCTTGTCGCCAACGATTCTCCGACCACTGCCCGAACCCTGGTTAATCGCATCTGGCAATCCTACTTTGGCACCGGACTTCTGGAAACCCCGGAAGACCTGGGCCTGCAAAGTCCACGCCCTTCGCACCCCAAACTCTTAGACTGGCTTGCGGTTGAATTTATGGAAAATGATTGGAGCATGAAACACATCCACCGTCTTATTGTCAGCAGTGCCACTTACCAACAAGACTCGGTGCATACTTCCCTTCTTCGGGAAAAAGACCCCAATAATCGCCTCCTCGCAAGAGGGCCGCGAACCCGGGTTCCGGCGGAAACCCTTCGCGATATTCAGCTCTCCACCAGCGGACTCATCAACTTGGAGCTTGGCGGGCGCTGCGTCTTCCCTCCTGCTCCCGAATTTCTTTTTCAAAAACCAGTTTCCTATGGTCCTAAAACGTGGAACGTCGAAACCGATTCCCAGCGTTATCGACGAGCTCTTTATACCTTTCGCTTCCGCAGCGTTCCTTACCCAATGCTTGCAGTGTTTGATGCTGCCACTGGCGCTGCCGCATGTGTGCGCCGAACCACCTCAACCACCCCACTTCAAGCTCTGACCACCTTAAATGAATCGATGTCGGTGGAAGCCGCCATCGCCCTGGGCGATCGAATCCTAAAAAACTCTATCGCCGACGCCTTCGAACACTGTACCTCTCGCCCCCCTAAAGCTGCCGAGCTCTCCGTTCTGAACAAGCTCTTCGAATCACAGAAAACCGCTTTCACTTCAGAATCAGCACAAAAATTGATCACTAGTTACAAGCCCCTCACGCTTGATCCCTCCAAGCATGATCCAATCCTTCTCGCTGCCGCCACCTCGGTTGCACAGGCTCTTTTGAATCTAGACGAAACCATGAGCAAAAACTAATGCCCCAATGAACCCCATCTCAGACATTCAACGCGCCCACTCCCGACGCTGGTTTCTCAAAGACTGCGGCCTTGGACTCGGTGCTATTGCCCTGACTTCACTCGAAGCACGGAAAAACGCTCGATCTGGAAATCTGAACCCGATGGCGCCAAAGCAGCCTCATTTCCCGGGAAAAGCCAAAAATGTCATATTTCTATACATGGGCGGAGCTCCGAGTCATCTCGACCTCTTTGACAACAAACCCGAGCTCTCACGTCTCAATGGAACAAAGCCACCTGCCGAGCTTCTCAAAAACTACCAATCGGCTTTTATCAATCCAAATAACAATCTGCTCGGATCCAAATTTAAGTTCAAGAAATACGGACAGGCCGGAACGGAAATGGCTGAAATCCTCCCACATATTGGATCGGTAGCTGATGATATCGCGGTAGTACGCTCCATGCACACCGAGGCATTTAACCACGCTCCGGCCCAAATACTCCTTTCCACCGGATCGCAACAATTTGGCCGGCCCAGCCTTGGTTCGTGGGTAACTTATGGTCTTGGCTGCGAGACCGACAACCTCCCGGCTTTCGTCGTTATGTCCTCAGGGTCCAAAGGTCCTTCGGGCGGCAATGCCAACTTTAACTCCGGCTTCCTCCCCTCTATTTACGATGGGGTCCAATTCCGCTCGGTCGGCGACCCCGTTCTTTATCTTTCCAACCCAAAGGGCATTTCAAAGGGAAACCGCAAGGCCGTCATCGATGCCGTCAACGAGCTAAATCATCGGCACTTCGAATCAGTCGGAGATCCTGAAATCCAGACCCGTATCGCCGCTTACGAGATGTCCGTCCGTATGCAGGATATTGCCCCCGAGGTAACTGATATTTCCCGTGAACCGGATCATATTCAGGATCTCTATGGCGCCGAACCCGGCAAACGATCCTTTGCAAATAATGCTCTGCTCGCTCGCCGTCTCGTCGAGCGAGGTGTTCGCTTCGTCGAACTCTTCCACGAATCATGGGATCAACACGGCGGCCTTGTCAGAGGGCTCAAAAAGAACTGCAAAGACGTCGACCAAGCCTGCGCAGCTCTCATTGAAGACCTCAAGCAGCGCGGCATGCTTGAAGACACTCTAATCGTCTTTGGCGGGGAATTCGGGCGCACTCCCATGACTCAGGGTGGCACCGATGGCCGTGATCACCACCCCAATGCCTTCACGATGTGGCTCGCAGGCGGAGGAATCAAAGGCGGCGTTAACCACGGAAAAACAGACGACCTTGGCTTCAATGCGGTAGAGAATAAAGTCCATATCCACGACCTCAACGCCACCATCCTGCACCAACTCGGCTTCAATCACGAAAAGCTCACCGCCCGCTTGCAAGGCCGTGATTTCCGTCTCACCGACGTCCATGGACACGTGGTCAAACCCATCCTAGCCTAGGATTCTCCAACCGAATCTTGAATGGCTTTTAACTCAGCTTCCTCCATTTCAATCAAATGATCTGGCTGGGGAAAAGAGCCACCGCTCACATCAGCAATATATTCACTGAACGCTGCAACACGTTCGTCTTGCAGGCGACGATGCTCAGCTGAAAAATCGCGGTAAGATTTTGCATGCCTAGGGAGCCTCTCGTCGTAATCGCCAAGGATATCGTCCGAAAACAAAAACTGAGTATCACAACCAGAACCCGAACCTAGTGACATGAGCAGCATCGAAGTTTGACCACACAGCCAACTCGCCAGTTGATGAGGAACACATTCGATTTCAGCAGCATACGCACCGGCAGACTCGAGTTCCTTCATCTTTTTATAAAGAATTTTCGCCTCCGCCGCAGTTTTCCCAATCGCCCGATAATTCGTCCACGTAACATGTCGGGGGGCCAGTCCAAGATGCCCGACAACGGGAATCCCCTCCCTTGCCATCGCCTCAATGATCCATGGACTTGCAGAGCAATAAACTGAGCTCGCTCCCATCTCAAGTGCCTGGAAGCCAACCCGGATTGCATCCTCCTGAGAAGCCAAGCCATGCGGAGTCGCACCAGAAAAAAAACTATTCGGGGCCGCCTCCACCAATTTCGGAAGCTGAGCCTGGGACTCAACCGAATCGAAACTACAGCTCATAAGATCAACTCCTGCCATTTCCGCTGCAACAGCCTCTTCCGGCGACTTCACATGGATGTGGGTCAGGCAGCGCCTCCCCTTTAGCTTTTTTAAATCGTAAATCGTAAACTTTTTTCGCGCCCGGATCATTAGACCGCAAGAATATCACCCCCATCGGTTCTTTACCAAGCAACACTTTCACCCTCTTGCCGTTAGCAAAAATTACTATTGCTCCAGGAAAAATCAAAACGCAGCTTCTCAGGAAGCTTCCACATCTCCCATCATAGAGCTTAGCTAAGTCCACCGCGTCGGCGAATCACCCATTCAGTAGTCAGAAGAATTGCCAACAAAAGAAACACTGGCCAGATATCCCACAGAGAAGTTTCTCTGAGTTCGGTTCGTGTCTCATCCCCTTTTAGGAAAAGATCAGCAAGAGCACTTTCGCCCTTAAAAACGCGCCCACCCGACATCTTCGCTATCGAATCAAGAAGCGGTTGGTTGAGAGTCGTCTCAGAGAGCTCGACCGCGCTTCGCGCTCCAACCACACGAAAACTCGTGATCACTTCGTCACGAACTTTGACCTCATAAGTCCCAGGTTTCCGAAACGGCCCCGCCAGACTTTCGTGGATTCCGTTGGAATTCTCACGATGTTTCAATGGCACCTGCGTCACTTCGCCCGACTCATGAGTGACCTTTGAGACCAGATTTTTGTCCACGATAGGATTCATCTCACCATCTCGCAGCCGTGTCATGATTTGGACACGATCATCGCCAGTATAAGTCAATTGGTCTGTTCCAAGTCTGATTTTTTCGTTACCAGCTCGTAAATTGGGGCCAGCTCCCCACCGAACCAATTGACCCCAAAAACGATGGTGATAGATGTCGCCAACCCCTTCACGAAGACGCCAAGTACGATCTGCTAGCAACATCGCCACCTTACCAGCACCTGTCTGGCGCGTCACCAAAAGAGCATTTTTAGCCTCCCGCTCGCGACGGCGAGCAACCTCGGAAAGAGCGGCATCAAGACTCGCAGTTGAATTGATTTTTCGTTTTTTTGCGTCGGTGGCTTCCGCATAAAGCAAAACCTCGGCACTAGGCTGCAAACCTTCTACAGGATGCCTCCAGCGAATCGCCGGAAACTGTTTCCACAGACGCTCATTACTCATCTGTCCCTCGACCTGCGCTGTGATAGGGTGATTACGACCAGTATTAGTGAGCGAGAAACGAAATTCTTCTTCACTTCCATAAAAGGTTCTCCGTGAAGCCTCATACTTTACCGGGATTAGTTCACGGGCAATTTCCGACTGAAAAGAATGCGGCATGTATTCGGGACCAGCCACCAGAACCAAAAGGGCCGCCCTCTCGCTAACGCAGCCTTTCAAAATTCTCCACTGTTCGTTGCTCAAGGCCTCAGGCCCAATGTCACCAACAATAATCACGTCGAACTTCCTCCACTCCTCTTCCGTCTCAGGCAAATGCGTTGCATTCGCTTCTCCAAAAGGCCGACTCGCCGATGCCACAACCTTCGGCGGAGTGTGTCCCGAAATCCGATCAGGTTCGAGCAGCACTGACTGGAGGTGAATCGACTGATCGCGCCCATAAAAAAGGTTTCGTAAGTATCGGAACTCCCAACGTGGATGCCTATCGATCAAGAGCACATTCGTCCGAGCATCACTGACCACCGTCTGAAATTCCCATTCATTATTATTTTCGAAGGTCTCATTTTCCAGCTCCGTGAGAACGACGCGGTACTCCCCAACTCCGCCTTCTTCTGGCGCGTGGCGAAACTTCACCTCCTCACGATAATTATCTTGGGGAATGGAGATTTCCTTCGTTTCAAGTTCCTTGTCGCCCGCAAACAATTGCAATTTAGCCTTCTTACCGCGATATCCATCGAATTTCAACAGGGCACCCACTCGAATCCGATCGCCAAGATAAACAGAATCCGGAGAACGAACTGAAATGATCGCGGCATCCTTAGGCGGAACATCACTACCCGATGGAATCACGGCAATGGGAGCGTCCAGAATTCCGAATCGGCGAGAAACATCCTCGACACTTCCAGGACGATTATGGCGACCATCACTGAGTAATACCACTCCGGCCAGCTGGTCGGGCGGGATTTGATCGAGAACCGCTTCCAAACCTCCCGCCAAATCGGTGGCCTGATCCCAGCCTTCGACTTCGTTACTGTCATCAAGAAGAGCCCGTCGTGCCGCACGCACTTCTCGGACCCCAACCTTACCGTCGAGTTCATCGAGTAAACCGCTTTCCGCAAGTTTCTGCCGGGCGAGCTCCAGTCGCGACTTGTCTTGACCCTCATCTACCAAATCCATGGAGGCCGAATCATCAATCATCACGATCACTTCACGTTCGATCTCCCGCTCCACATATCGACTCCAAACCGGCTGCAACAGAATCCACAAAAGCAACCCCAGCTCAGCCAAACGAAGACCTAGTAAAAGACGACCTCGCTGCGGACTAATCGCACTTCGCTCGTATCGATAGCTCCAGAAAACCAATTCGGCTCCGAGGGCTCCAATCAAAGGAATCACCCAGGCTGGCCAAAACGGGTTGACCTCAAGCCAGCGAGCCAAAAGTAAAACCACCCCCCAGAGCGCGAAGAAAATCGTAATGCCGCGAACTAGAACCTTCACGCCATTCCTCCTTTTGCACCCTTGGTTTCAGCCGCCGACTTTAAGAACGAATCGGGAATCTCATCCCGATTTTCGAAATCCACCTTCACCTCTTCTCCTGCCTTCCGTGATTTCGAAACCCATCGGGCCAAAACACCTTCAAGGAAAAATAAGATGAGCGCCGCTATTGCAAGGATCTTCCAGATTTCCTGTCCGAATCCTTCGCCGCGCAACGCGGCCAAAACATCTTTGATCGATTTCAACTCAATGAGAGCTTTAACCTCTCGACGGACCAATCTCCGATCATCTTCATTCCAAGATTCGAGTCGACTTTCATCCCCCTCGCGCTCCACCACAAGAGGGACTTCCTTTTCACCCAACAGCAAGTCTTGCACCGCATTAGGGATCCCCACCAAATACTCCCCAGGAATAGCCGATCCATCAACTTCCAAAAGCTTACCGCGCCGACCAAGAGATGCTGCAACATTGCGCTCGCGTCCCATGGGATCCTTCGCAGAGGAGTCTCCCAAAACCACATTGGATTCGTCCTGGCTAACCGGTATAAAAACCGAGGCCGGAATCACTTCCTTCACTCCATCCGGCCGCATCCAAGAGAGAGTGACCCAAGCACTACCCCACTCCTCTTCGTAACTCGCTGAGAACATAACCGGCTTACCAGCCAGAAGCTCGACTTTCTCACTACGTCCTTGCTCCTCTTCTCCCTCGTAAACTGTTTCGCCATCGAGTTTCAGGAGAAACTTGTCATCAACGTTCACCTCAAAAACATATTCACCGGAAGCAGGAGGAATCAGCGCTCCCGTCCAAGTCACTCCGAAGCGATCGGCCGGCAATCCCTTCTGAGGCGCGCGACTTTCCCAATTAAAATCAATCGCCGGATCAATGCGACTCAAGCTCTCACCCCGGTTTTCCAGCGAACGATACTCCGCCTTTAAACCGCCACCTCCGGGAAGAGAAAGAGACGGATTCCAACTTGCCCGAACATTCAGATTTACAGTCTGTCCTCCAGCCAACCAATTGGTCATCTCGTGGACAAAAGGAACGAAACTCGGACGTGCTGGCAAGCTTCCCATTCGCGCGTCAAGAGCAGTCGTCGTTACAATCACACGACCATTCCCATAATTTCGGGTTGCCAGAAAAATTTCCCCATCACTGTATCGTGCCGCGGCAAGCGCACCCTCCACCAGATCAGATGAAGCCCGGTATCCTTCAATCACGGCCTCGCCTAAATCTTGGCCCACTTCATCTTTAAAAAGACGTAGAACCGGATGATCAAAAGTTCCGGGAGCAGCCTGCACTCCTTTTTCCGGCAACCTCATTTCTCCAAGTTTCAGGGGCATTAGCTTGCCATCACCTCCGCTCCAAGAGTCATAATAAACTGGATCCACCTTTGGACCCGCAACAACCCAAAGGCCACCACCATTGATAACGAAATCCGCTATCCGTGTCGCTGCCGATGCCGGAAGGCGGGTTACATCTGCCAGAACGATTACCGCGTCGTTGTCAATGTCCTCGCGGGTCAGTGCCGCGGCATCAATGACCCGAGGATCGACAAAGGTCTCTTCTTTCCCCGTCACTGGCGCGAGCGCTAAAGAAAGGTAACCACCGGCACGCTGAAAAAAAGAAGCTCCAGCATTTCCCTCAACAATAAGAACAGGCAGCGTCTTTTTTACCCAAACGGCTTTCTCAGCAACGTCGTCGCCGGAGAGGTCATCATTCCCGTCGAGATCCACCTTGATTACCTGCGGGCCAGTTTTGGAAAATTGATAGCGATAGTCGAGAATAGAGCTTTCGCCAGGGGCCATCTGACCCAGTCCTTTCGGCTCCAATTCCTTCTCACCTACGATAATTCTCATCAATCCAGGTGTGACCACCTCAGTTCCAGTGTTCTCAATCGAGATCCGAATCGCCACCTCACGATCAGTCCCCACAACATTACGGGAAAGCTCGATCCCCGTAACCGAGACATTACGTAACTTTTCAGGCGGAGGGAACGAACGGAGCAAGAGCCGAGGCTCCGCCCCCTCGGGCAAACCTTCCCAAGCATCTCCAAGATTACCCCATGAAGTGGCGCTATCAAACTGCCAACCGATCCGTTGCAGATCGGTGAAAACGACGAGATCCTTACTACTCCCCCTACCCTCGGCAAGCGAAAGCGTTGCCACGCCTAGGGCATCGTGAGCACGAAACGGCCCCCCCACCGGTTCAAGTTTTTCTAGAACTTCCAAAACATCGGCCCGATGGCTAAGAGGAGTCCCGGTTTTAAGCTCGGGAGCTGGTCCACCAAGAATGATTGAGAAAGCCGTTCCCTTCGGGGCACCCTTCACGAGATCTCGAGCCTCCTCAACCGCTCGCTCAAATGCCGTCCGCCCATTCTCGCGCAACAACATTGAAGTCGAACCATCGATCACTATTGCCACGTCACGGCGTTCGCTAGTCTCAAATCGCTCCAAATTTAGATTTTTTTCCTGCCAGATTAAAACTCCCGCCCCAAGGAGCATTAGGACAGCCAATCCACGCATGACCCATCTCCCCCTGAGCGAGGAGAGAACGAAAGAGCCACCAAAAGCCGCGATACCAAGCAAACCGAACGGTAGGACAAATAACCATGGAATTCCCGAGTTGGGTGGCACGAAGGGCCGAGCGACTGCCAAGGCGATTAAGGCGATCAAAAGGCAGCGGGCGATCATCAGAAGAAAATCTTCCCACTCCATCCGTCGACGGCGAGCGGCCACGGTATCAAAGAGGAAGCGCATCGCCCCCCAATCATAAGGCTTCGCAGCCTGACGACGAATCAGGTGTAAAATCACCGGGATCAAAACACCCACTAGACCTGCCAATAAAAGTGGATTGCGAAAAAGCATGCTACCCCTTCCTCCTTCCCAGATAACGTACCAAAGCTTCTGAGACCGGAGTCTTGGTTGTCACCGGCACGTAATCGGCCCGGAGATTTCCACACACCGACTCAATCGATGCGATGAATTCCTTCAACTTTTTAAGGTAAGCTGCTCGCACCGCCTGCGGATCAATCCGCAACATTTCCTCTACCCCCTCTAAATCATGGAAGCGTTGAAAATTTCGGAATGGAAAACTCAATTCTTCTTCAGCCAGTAGGTGAAAAACTACCAATTCATGCTGACGATAATCAAAATGATGGAGCGCTTCGACAATCTGCTCTGGCTCATCGAAAAGATCGCTAATGATAACAACCAGTCCTCGCCTAGGAATTCGTTCCGCCACCTCATTAAGAACCTTGCCAACTCCGGTTTCTTTTCCCGGCTCAGTTCCATGAAGCTCTTCACAAATCCTCCGAACCTGACTTGGCCTACTCTCAGCCCGCATTGAAGTGCGCAAGGTATCATCAAAAGTGACCAAGCCTGAAGCATCACCTTGCTTGATGAAAAGATAAGACAGTGCAGCCGCTAGGTACTGACCATACTCAAACTTCGAGAGTTCAGATTCCTCCCCTTTAAAAGTCATAGAACCAGAAACATCCAGGACCATGGTCGCTCGCAAATTGGTCTCTTCAATATACTGCTTGATGACGTTGCGATCACTCTTTGCCATCACCCGCCAATCAAGATTTCGCAAATCATCACCGAGCGTGTATTCACGGTGCTCAGCAAACTCCACCGAGACCCCTTTATCCGGGCTAGAGTGACGCCCAGTTAAAGTCCCTTGCTTTCGCAATCTCGAAAGCCACTCGAGGCGACGAAGCGACCCAACCACCTCGGGAGCAAGCAAACGCATGCACTCAGGCATTTTTAAACGATCAGCAGCTTCGGCCATTCCGGTCTCGTAAGTAAAGACTAGATCTTAATGTCGGCATCCTTCCCGCCGAGGTCCTCGATAAGACGTTTAATGATATCGTCGCTCTTTACCCCAGCAGCTTCCGCGTTGAAAGTTGTAAGAACGCGATGACGGAGTACCGGCAAAGCCACCGCAGCGACATCGACCGTAGTTGCGTGAACCCGGCCTCGAAGAACGGCGTGGGCCTTGGCTGCTGAAATCAGTGAAATACCAGCACGAGGACCAGCACCCCACCCAACCATCTCTTTCACAAAATCAGGCGCCTCATCAGACGCCGGACGAGTCGCCCGGGCCAGCTTGGCTGCGAAGTCAATGACATGATCACCAACAGGAACCCGCTTCACAATGTTCTGAAGCTCGATGATTTCAGGTCCAGTCATCAGCGGAGAAACCGTCGCTGAGTTCGGGCTGGTCACACGACGGATTATTTCACGTTCTTCCTCGGCGTTCGGGTAATCGACGACAATATTAAAAAGAAATCGATCGAGCTGGGCTTCTGGTAAAGGATATGTTCCTTCCTGTTCAATCGGATTTTGAGTTGCCAAGACAAAAAATGGATCTGGTAGATTTAATGTCCGCTCGCCCACTGTGACATGACCTTCCTGCATTGCTTCTAAAAGAGCCGCCTGCGTCTTTGGAGGAGTTCGGTTAATCTCATCCGCCAGAACCATGCTAGCAAAAAGCGGCCCATTCACGAATCGAAAGCCACGATGACCAGTCTCGGGATCTACCTCGAGCACATCAGTTCCGGTAATATCGGCCGGCATCAGGTCGGGAGTGAACTGAATTCGCTTGTATTGCAGGTCAAGCGCTTGGGAAACAGTCGAAACCAAAAGCGTCTTCGCCAATCCCGGCACACCTACCAGAAGAGCGTGACCACGACAAAACATTGCCATCAAAACCTGCTCAACAACCTCATGTTGTCCCACAATCACTTGGGACAATTCGTCCTTCATCCTCCCATAGCTCGCATGGAGCTTTTCAACGGCCGCTTTGTCCTCACTCATGATAAGAAATTGTTACGGGGAAAGGGTCAACTCTCTTGCTTATTTTTGAAAAAACTCTCTCAGAAGGCCTGATCCTTTGAAACCGAGGAGAATTATGGATGATTTACCTCCCCAGCAACCTTGCCGCGTCCTTCGCAAAGTAGGTCAAGATCATATCAGCCCCTGCACGTTTGATTGCGATGAGACTCTCCATCATGACCGACTCTTCATTAATCCACCCACCAGCCGATGCACTCTTAATCATAAGGTATTCGCCACTCACCTGATAAGCCGCTACCGGCAAGGTTGTGTGCTCCCGGACGTCACTGATAATATCAAGATAGGCCCCAGCAGGCTTCACCATCACAATATCCGCGCCTTCATCCTCATCTAACAAAAGCTCCCGAAGCGCCTCCCGACGATTCGACGGATCCATCTGATAACTCTTTTTATCCCCCGATTTCGGAGCAGTCCCTAACGCCCCACGAAACGGCCCGTAATAGGCCGAAGCATATTTTGCCGTATAGCTGCAAATCGAAACTTTCTGATAGCCCGCTGTGTCCAAGGCCCCCCGCAAAGCGGCCACCCGCCCATCCATCATATCGCTCGGAGCGATAATATCAGCTCCCGCCTCCGCCTGACTCACAGCCTGCTGGCAAAGGATCTCCACCGTTTCGTCGTTCAAAATCTCCCCTCCTTCCAAAATACCATCGTGTCCATCAATATTATAAGGATCCAGCGCAACATCCGTCATCACCACGAGTTCTGGGTAAGCTGACTTCAAAGCGCGAATCGCCCGCTGCACTAGGCCTCCCGGATTAAAGCTCTCCTCTCCTCTCTTCGTTTTCAACGAATCATCAATTGCCGGAAACAGCACAACCGCTGGGACTCCCACCGCCAAGGCCTCTCCGGCCTCTTTCACTATGCCTTCAAGTGACCAGCGGGTGCAACCCGGCATTGATTCGATTGCCTCATCCGCCTCAACATCATGTAAAAACAATGGCAGCACAAAATCACCCGGACTCAGCAAAGTCTCACGAGCCAGCGCCCGCAATCCCGGGCTTTTTCGGTTACGTCTTGGTCGAATCGGTAAATCCACGTCCGAAGTGTAATTTCTAAATTCCAAAATCCGAATCCTAAATTAACATCTCTACGTGGCCCACACTCCTTTTACCGAACTTCTTCAGGAAGATCTCAAAACTCTGGAAACGAATCTCCGTGATCTTCTGAAGCCCCATCTCTCGCAAAAGGATCACCTTTCACTTCTCAATCTCGCTTGTGGTCGCGGTGATGAAACGGGCGTTCTTGCTAAAATTCTTTCAGAAAAATCCAAGTCATCTCACCTCCAGGGGCTTGATATTCGCGCCGCGGAGATCGATCAGGCCAATTCCCGCTGGAAAGCCGAGCTAAACAAAACCAAAGGACAAAACACCTCGGCTGATTTCATCACGCACCGTGGCGACCGCCTCCTCGACCTCGCCGAGATTGGAACACCCGACATCGCCTTCCTCCGTCATCAGAACTTCTGGAACGATAAACCCGTTTGGACTCAGATCTTTGATCAAGCTCTCGAACAGCTCAACGACAACGGCCTCTTAGTGATTACCTCTTACTTTGACAAGGAACACGAGCTCGCCACTGAGGCTTTGGAAAAGCTTGGCGCCATCCAAGTCGGATCCATCATTAACCCAAACTCCCGGGCCCTCTCGGACGCACCCGGCAAGTCAGTCGACAAACACCTAGCCGTCTTCCGAAAGAAGCAGTAACCAACATAAACCGACCGTACGGTCTACGCGCTAACTTATCCTGCAGATAGAATAAGCTCCAATCTCTCCTGATTCGGGAAAAGATTCGATTCAAAGTGATTCATGACGAAGGCGTAACTCATCCCCGTCTCCGCATTTGCAAGCCCATAACTTCCTCCAGCCCCCGGATGTCCAAAGCAGTTTCCTTCCGGGCCTAGTCCAAGCATTACCCCGAAACCAAAAGAGTTTTTGATTCGTTGGATTTCATCAAGTCCCTTGATCCTCGGCTTGATCAATTCCTCTAAAAATTCCTGGCGCAGAACCCAGTCGTAAAACTTCGCCAAACCCAGCGCGGAGCCCACTCCTCCCATCGCAGGGAAGCCTGCCTGCCAAGCTCTCGGCTGATTCATCTCGCTCACTCCAGCCAGATCGGAAGGTGATGAAAAGGCCAACCTTGTCAACGAACCCTTTGTAAGCAGAGCTTCGTAAAACGGCTTTGGTTCTCCAGTTTTTGAAAGTCGCGCTGGCACCAACTCGGCCACCCGTGAAAATTGCTCCTCCGGCAATCCGATCCAAAAATCGATCCCTTCCGGTGCCGCAATTTCATCTCTCCAAAAATGCCCCAACGCGCGTCCGTCGACCCGGCGCACAATTTCATCCGCCAAAAATCCGATTGTCCTT
>Ga0315321_10001993_pt1 | contig 15857 bp, 13 predicted proteins | sample M180m21515metaG_FD_203464 | JGI IMG/M metagenome (GOLD analysis project Ga0315321, IMG submission 203464) | Ammonia-oxidizing marine archaeal communities from Monterey Bay, California, United States - M1 80m 21515 | ecosystem: Environmental > Aquatic > Marine > Intertidal zone | place: USA... | reverse complement strand
GCGACGCGAGGGCGTGAAGCCTGTTCGGTTGCCACCGCGAAGCCCGAACTTGAACGCACACCTGGAGCGATTTTTCGGATCTTTGAAATCCGAGTGCCTTTACAAACTAATTCTCTTTGGCGAGAACGCGACGCGCAGAGCTGTTCGATCTTTCCTCGTTCATTATCACACTGCGCGAAATCATCAGGGTCTGGGCAACGACTTGATCGTCCCGATGGTGAGACCGCCCGATATGGATGCTGAGATCGAAACGACCGAGCGTCTTGGTGGCTTGCTTCGATCGTATCGACGGGCTGCTTAGCTCGGCGGTTTTCTTTTGCTTCCCGACACTGATTGTGAATCATTTGGTACGTTCGCTGCTGCGCGGTGACGGCGAATTGGCTCGGTTTGCCCGCGTTGTCGTCCACGTTGGATCCAATTTCGAACCAAAATTGCTCCTCCGTCGACGTTGCAACCTCGAAATCCATCGGGCAAAGTGCTCGTTCGACTTTTTTGACCCCACCGCCTCGCCATACCCGCTGTATTTTTATTGACTTGGCGGCGTATGCAGGCGTATCAGGGCTTGAGTGAGAATCGCAGGGTGATCGGTCTTGGGGCATGGCATGCCATGCAGTTGCCGCACCCTTCGAATCAGGGTATTTTTATGAATATCGCGGTCACGCTCCCGGAGTGATTGAATGCGGAATTTTTTCGTCAACCAATATCTCTTTTTCATTGGTGCACTGGCTTGCGCTTCCAACGGCGTGGTTGCCGACAGCCGCTTGCAAGTCATTCCACCATCGGTGCGACTTGATCGGCCCGAGGCCATACAGCAGTTGCTGGTCATGCAGGGCGACAATACAACTGGTCTGGATGTGAGTCGTCGTTGCAAGTTTGAGACGACTGAGCCGCAGATTGTTGAAGTGGACGGCGAGGGGCGAGTCATTCCCAAACGGGATGGGAAAGCAGCCATCGTGGTGCGTTGTGATGATGAAGTGGTTCGCGTTCCGGTGGTTGTGGTCGGGCTAGGCTCTCCAGCGCCCGTTTCATTTCGCAGGGAAGTGCTCCCGATTCTGACAAAGAGTGGATGTAGCTCGGGCGGTTGCCATGGCAAAGCAGAGGGGCAGAATGGATTCAGACTGAGTATTTTCGGTTTTAATGCGGTTGCTGATCACAACGCGGTGGTGAAGGAGGCACGCGGTCGCCGTGTTTCGACGGCAGCTCCAAAACAGAGTCTGCTGCTGAAGAAGGCAACAGGCATGACACCACATGGCGGCGGAGCCAAAATCGAACTGGGGTCGCCCTGGTACCGTCGGATTGAACGTTGGATCGCCGAGGGTACCCAGCTGGATGACGAAGCGTCACAGGGTGTGATCGCGATTGACGTCTACCCGGAACGGGTCCAGATGGCCCCCAACGGCGAGCAGCAGTTATTGGTGACTGCCATTGGTTCCGATGGAACCCGACGTTGCGTGACGGTGGAAGCCGAGTTCGACTCGAACGCAAAAGAGATTGCTACCGCGGATCGTGATGGAAAGATCCGCGTCAGCAACAACCCGGGTGAAGCAGCGATCCTCGTTCGCTATCTTGGGCATGTGGGCATTTGCCGCGTGACAATTCCGCAAGACCTTGCAACATTCCAGCGGCCGGAAGAGAACAACTTCATTGATCGGGCAGTCTGGAACAAACTGGAGCAACTCGGCATTCAACCTAGTCAGGTAACCGACGATGCCACTTTCCTGCGTCGAGTCTATCTTGACACGATTGGCTCCTTACCAACTCCCGATGAGGTCAGGCGATTCATGTCCGACTTGTCGCCAGACAAACGGGCACGAGTGATTGACCAGCTTCTGAAACGCCCAGAGTATGCCGACTTCTGGGCAATGAAATGGGCAGACATTCTCCGTGTGGACAAGGCGATCGTGAAACCACAAGGCGCTGTGGCGATGACACGATGGCTTCGTGACCAATTTCATGACAATACGCCATATGACCAGTTTGCACGCAAAATTGTGACGGCGGAAGGAAACACGCTTGCCGAAGGACCGGCTTCATTTTATGAAGTGCACAAGGATCCGGAGATGTTGGGACGTTCGGTCAGTCAGATCTTTCTGGGCGTTCGGATCGAGTGTGCCCAATGTCATCATCATCCGTTTGAGCGGTGGGGGCAGGCTGATTACTTTGCGTTCGCAGGATTTTTCACCGGGGTTCAACGCAATAAAGCCGCCTCGGGTGGACGTAAAATCTATTCACGCGGTGGTGTGAATCTGAAGCATCCGCAGACAGGGGTTGAGCTACTGCCTGTCGGGCTGGGCGCCAAAGAAGTCGCGTTGGATGGGGTGGAGGATCGACGAGACGTGCTTTCGCAATGGATGACGTCACCAGAGAATCCCTTCTTTGCCAGAATGATTGTCAACCGGATTTGGTCACATTACTTCGGACGCGGACTCGTCGAGCCGATCGACGATCTTCGAGCAACGAATCCGGCGACCAATGAGCCGCTGCTGGAAGCTCTCGCAGATCACCTGATTGCGAAGCGGTATGACCTCAAGGCGTTCACTCGCTCTGTTCTAAATACCAATGCATATCAATTGGGGTCTGTGCCGAATCTTTCGAACGAAATGGACTCGCAGAATTTTTCACACGCAGCCTGGAAACCCATGCCTGCGGAAGTTTTATTGGATGCGATTTGTCAAGCGACGGGAGTGCCTGAGCAGTTCAATGGATGGCCTGAGGGGTATCGCGCGATTCAGATTTGGGACAATCGGATGCCGTCGTATTTCTTCCGTGTTTTCGGGCGTCCGCAGCGTGTAAGCGTCTGTGAATGCGAACGCGGGAACGAGCCATCGATCGCTCAGGCACTGCACTTGATGAATTCTCCGGAGTCCGTTCGTAAAATCCGTCACCGTGATGGATTGGCGGCACGTCTTGCTGCCTCGGAAATATCTTCCACGCAGATTATCGAAGAAATATACCTCGCAACATTGTGTCGCCAGCCAACGGCAGCTGAGCAGGCTTTGATGCAGCAGGCGTTTCAGCAACCGGGCGTGACGCGTCGCGAAGCCTCGGAAGATATCCTCTGGACACTGCTGAACACACGAGAGTTTGTCTACAACCACTGATTCAAGGTACACGGCAGATATCATGTTTAAAGTGAATTTCAATCAGCATCGATGCTGTGATGGAGTATCTCGCCGTCAGGCGTTGCGTGTCGGGGCAACTGGGTTGCTGGGTGGAATTTCGTTGCCTCAGGTGCTTCAATTGGAAGCGTCAGCTGCCGGCGAAACGCCCCCTAAGGCCAAGGCGTGCATCTTCATCATGTTGGAAGGTGGGCCTAGCCACATCGACATGTGGGACCTGAAGCCCAATGCTCCGTTGGAGATTCGCGGGCCGTTTCGACCGATCTCGACAAAGGTCCCCGGCACGCAAATCGGTAACATCCTGCCCCACTGCTCGAAGATTACTGACAAGTTCACGATCATGCGGTCGCATAGTCATCGTGATAACGCGCACCAGACGGGTCGGCACTGGGTTCTTACCGGGTACCCCCCGAGTTTTGCTGACGGTCAGGCAAAGGGAATGCCGTTCAATGAGCTTTACCCTTCCCTTGGTTCGATTGTTTCGCGTGAACTCGGTCAAGGTGGTGCTGTGCCACCATATGTCGAGATGCCGAATCCGCTAGGGCCTGGGGGCCCGGGATTCTTTGGCGCTCAGCATGCGCCCTTCACGATTGAAACCGATCCCGTCCAGCCAGATTTTCAAGTCCGGGACCTTAACCTGCCCGACGATATCGGAGATCGCCGTTTTCAGTTGCGACGAAAACTGCTCGCTGGTGCAGAACGACTCGGTACACAAGAAGGCCAGACAGGTCGGGCACGAACGATGTCCAGCTATTACGAAAAAGCGCTTGAACTGGTGACCTCGCCAGCTGCGAAAAAGGCATTTCGAATTCAGGACGAATCAGACAAGATCCGCGAACGTTATGGACTGACTTCGATCGGGCAATGTGCACTTCTGGGGCGAAGGCTCGTCGAAGCCGGATGCCGTTTTGTTGGTATCGATCATGGAAGCTGGGACACACATGTCGACAACTTCACCAGTCATGAGAAGGCGCTGGTTCCACCAACCGATCAGGCATTCAGTGCGTTGATCAACGATCTGGATGATCGAGGCATGCTGGACGAAACCCTGGTGGTGATGATGGGCGAGATGGGGCGAACTCCCAAAATCAATGCGGATGCTGGCCGCGATCACTGGTCACAATGCCAGACCGTAATCTTTGCCGGAGGCGGTGTGAAACGAGGAGCCGTCATCGGTGCAAGTGATCCAACGGCAAGCTTCCCCACCACGACACCCTATGGCATTCAGGATTTGCTCCGCACCATCTTCCATCTCATGGGGATCAATGCAGACAAGACCCATCACACCCCGCTGGGCCGCCCCGTTCCCATCGTCAACGGTGGTGCGGTGATCGAAGAATTGCTCGCTTGAGACAAGCCCTTGAGTGAATCCAATCTTTCCAGTGAGGCGGAAACATCATGACACCAGAATTACTCGCGTCGCGAAGGATGTGTTCGCAACTGATCCTCCTGTGGTTGATGGGAATGTCAAATGTACTTGCCCAAAAGGCTCCCGAATTGGGATATGTCTTTCCCCCTGCGATCACAGTGGGTGAGACGAAGCAGGTCATTCTGGGTGGTTACGATTTCACGCCAGACATGGAGTTCTTTGTCCATGGTGACAACGCCAGCTTGAAGATCGAAGGCCCACCAGGCGATTTTCTTGTTCCGGGACCACCTTACTGGTTTGGTGAAAAGGGCAGCTTGCCTGCCTTTCCGATTCCGCGCGAGATACCGGCTCAAATCAAGGTGGACGCGACCAGCCGTACCGGGTTGAAACGCTGGCAAGTGGCGAATGCGAATGGCTCTGCTGCCACTGCTGTTTTCTTCGTCAGTGATACACGTGAGATCACTGAAAAGCGATTTCGTGATGAACCGATGGAGGTTGGAAAACTGCCGGTTGGCGTTTCTGCGCGTTTGAATCGCATCGCAGAAGTTGACCGTTACCTGGTGCGTGCTGAACGTGATGGTCCCGTAAGTGTTGAATTGTTTGCCCGGCGTTTGGGGACTGATTTCAATGGCGTGTTGCAGGTCCATGATATGGGTGGTCGCATCGTCGCTGATGTGGCGGACACTCAAGGTCGGGACTTGGCACTTACCTTTGATGCGAAAGCGGGAATGGTATACACACTCAGATTTCACGACGCAGACTTCCGTGGCAACCGGGCATTTGTCTATCGCCTCGCCATCACTGCCGGGCCACGAGTTATCGCAACTGCTCCTGCGCGGCTCACATGTGGCCAAAAACAGCAGGTCCGGTTTATCGGTTATGGGGTTGCAACAGGCGCCGCAAGATTGGAATCGGTTTTGCGTTTTGTGGAGGCGCCTGCTGACATTAGTACATCCACTTTGCCGATGCGGTTGGAAACCGATTTCGGAGAATCACCCGGTTTTGAGATACCGCTTAGCAATCTGGTGGAGGAGACCGGATCGTATGAATCCAACGACACGCCGGGAGCAGAAGATCCACGTCAGCTTTCTACACCGGCAGCAGTCACAGACTGGATGCCGGAAGAAGCAAAACGGCGTTTTCGCTTCACTGCGAAAAAGGGTGAAAACTGGACGGTTTCTGCGGAGTCTCAGGCAATCGGCGCGGAGCTCGACGTGGCAATCGCCATTTTCGATCAGGATGGAAAGCAGCTTGTTGAAAATGACGATGTCCCGGGTGGCTCTGACTCCAAAATGCAGTTCGTTGTACCGGTCGATGGCAATTATGATGTGGTTGTGCGTGACCTTTCAGGGCAGGATAAGGATTTGGCAGCGATCTTCCGTCTGGCAATTGAGAAACGGGCTGCGGATTTTTCCTTGACGATCCCGCAGCAGTTGAATGTTCCAATCGGTGGTACAGCGCAGCTGTCTGTTGCCGTCGAACGCATTGGTGGATTCGCAGATGAAATCGCGATCGAACTGGAAGGAATGCCTGACGGAATAACGACGAAGACTGAACTCAAAATACCGGCCCAAAAGAATCAACTCAAAATCACAGTTGAATGTGCGGATACCGTCGCAGCCAGCACAACACGGTTTCGTGTTGCTGGAAAGGCTGCCATCAACGGCCATGACGTCGTAAGAAAGTCAGCGAGTCCGGCAGCAGGGAATCTTTCTCCCCGTGATCCGGACAAACAGCGAGTTCCGCATGCGATGTGCACCTGCACCATGAAGCCACGCTTCAGCGTTCAATTGATCGACAAGAATCGGCAGCGAGCTGTTCATCGTGGAACAACTTATCCCGCTCCATTTCTGGTCAAACGTGATGAAGATTTCGATGGTCCTGTTCATCTCCATATGGCAGCTCGCCAAGGTCGGCATCGGCAAGGGATCACAGCGCCAGTGATCACGGTTCCACCTGAACAGTCGGAAGTTCTGTACCCCTGCTTCATGCCGGAGTGGCTTGAGACCAACCGGACAACGAGAATGGTCGTTCTGGGAGTTGCCGAGCAGAAAGACCCTCAGGGGCGAAGCCGTTTTGTAACGGCCCCGGCAAACGCCCGCATCACCATGATTCTCGAGGGTGCATTGCTGAAAATCTCACATGAAGCTCGTGAGTTGACCATCGTAGCTGGTGAAACTTTTGAAGTACCAATCATCGTTTCCCGTTCTGCCAAGCTACAAACGCCAGTGAAGATCGAAATCGTTCCGCCAGTACAGATTCAGGACCTGCTTTCGGTCGAGCCTGCCAACGTGACGCTGCCGACTGGTGTTGAAAGCATGCCACTGATGATTCATACGCAGGACGCAGAGCGTTTGCAGGGGCGATGGCCAATCGTGATTCGTGCGATTACGATCCAGGACAACCATTGGCGTGTGATGTCGCAAACGGAGGTAGCCATTGATTTCACACGCTGAAATCGTTTGCAACAGCGTCGAATTGTTTTCACAGGTATGAAGAACGTTTTTGACGGTCAGTCAACAAACTCAACAGGCGAACTTGGCGGGAATGCCGGATGCAGACCCAATGACGCGTTGGAAGCACAAAGGGACAAAGCCTTATACTTCTGACTGACCGAATCGGCGATCGTGTCGAGGTTTTCCACTCCATGCAGATTTGAGGCTTTTCTGATGCGAGCGATGGTTGTTCTGGTTTCCGCATGTTTGGGCGGTTATGCACTCTTTGCGCAGACTGGTTTCTGCGGTGGACCCTATGATCGTCCCTATGGCGAAGCACACCAGAGTCGCTCAACGGTGATTTGAACTCATGGGCTGGTGGCCACCAGCCATCCTCTGGCTGCCTCCGTTGGGCTGGACGTTTTGAAGTAGGGCGGAAACGCTGTAGATGCCGCCATTGCTACCAATGCGATGCTTGGCTTGGTGGAACCGATGAACTGCGGAATCGGTGGCGACCTGTTCGTCATTTACTGGGATGCCAAAAGCCAGAAGCTGTATGGGCTCAATGCGAGCGGTCGCAGTCCCTATGCGCTGAATCGCAATGTTTTCAAAAATCGGGGTTTGGACCAGATCCCTTTGGATGGACCACTTTCCTGGTCAGTGCCTGGTTGCGTTGATGGCTGGTTCGAACTTCACGGACGTTTCGGTAAGCAGCCGATGCAAGAACTGCTGAAGCCATCGATTGAATATGGAACAGAGGGGTTTCCCTTCCCCCATACGGAGAAACCAAGGAACTTTCCCGAATCGCTCCAGATGCGTTTCTGAGTTGACCGTTTGGTCTCAACGGACATGAGCGTCCATGTCCCATTCAGTTTCGAACGGTAAAAAACGGCTTTTCCATCAGGCGAATACTCGCCGTCCAATGCTGGTTTGCCCTCCGGCATCGTCACCCATCGAAAGGATAATATTCGGACGAGCCGGCTCGTCTCTGGCTGGCTCAGCCCCAACCGGACCCACCAGAAAGAACAGAGCCAGAGCTGGGAAATGCATCGTGCGTTCTTCATGATCCGAGTCTTCTCAGGAATCATGGATAGAGCAAAAATGGAACAGCCACAGTGTACTCCGTCAGCATTCAGGATTGGCTGGAAAGTCATTGTTCCTTTTCTCCCCCCCATTCATTTCCGCCCCTCGTCATGGGCGTAGCAAGGCACATGAGTCGAAACCTGTCACACCCGCCTCGGAAGATCAGGTGGAATTGACGCTGCCTTCTTGCTCTCCACAAATATCAGCCATGGTCCGTCTGCAGTTATTCAGCAGAGAGCAGCGACTGCACGATTCAAAACTTTTATTCCAGAGCGATCACAAACGCAGAACGATCACTCATAAAGCACTCCCTTTTTACATCCTTTTCAAGAATCAGCAAATCAGAAACACCCCAAATAAGCTGTGCCTTAGTAAGCAGGACTTACTTGCCATGAGCATCGGCATGACGCGTTACATGTTCGCTTAAACCATGGTGGAAAGATGGTAGACTAGAACGCTGATTTGAAACGTACTGATTTGAAGCGCAGTGAACGATCGCTTGCGATAAAATTTTTGTGGTGTATCAATGCAACCCCAAACCTACCCGATTCCAGACCGATTGAATGTCTTTCTGGTGTTACTGGTGTCCGTCACTGCCGTCAGTCTTTTATGGTTGGCCAGCCATACGAGTTCGTGGATTGCCACGCTGATTGTCGGCATTGTGTTCTCGTACGCAATGCTGACCAATTACGCGTTACTTCACGATGCAACTCACGACACGCTGCGATCAACCACCAACGCGAATTACTGGCTAGGCTTGATTACAGGGATTTGGTTTCCGATACCCTTTAGCATGATTCACTACACACACCGTAGCCATCATCGCTTCAATCGTACGGACACCGAGATGTTTGACTGCTACTACCCAACGGACAATTGGTGGTTAAAGTCCATCCAGTGGTACTCAATTCTGCTAGGTTTGTTCTGGCCACTGATACCAATTGGCGCTTTGTTCATCGCGATCACACCGAGCCGCCTGAGATTAAAACTTTTGTCCAAGGCTGATCCGGCACGAGGCCTGGCGTATCTTGCAACCATCCCAAGCGATGTGGTCACACGAATCCGAATTGAAACGGTATTGATCGCAATTGTTTTTGCAGCACTTACATGGGTCTTCAACTTGCGTTTGCTTCCTGTGCTGCTTTGCTATGCCTGTTTTTCCTTCAACTGGTCGACGCGACAATATGTGACCCATGCTTTCAGTGAACGCGACGTGATCAACGGTGCCTTCAATTTGCGTCACAATCATTTTATGGATTTGATCCTGTTACACGGACAATGGGACCTGAATCATCATCGGCACCCGGAGGTATCTTGGTACTACTTGCCACGTTTAACAGAATCGAAAGATTCCTCTAAAAGCTACTTCGAACAATATTTCCGTCAGTGGCGAGGCCCCGTACCTGCTACCACACCTGCGCCGGAACCGCTCACGGATGACATTTGACTCAAAAGGCACACCTCCAATGCCTCGAAGCGGATCCTCTCAGGATTCCAAGCGACCACGTTTCTCGATTCTCTCGAGACTGCCTAGCCGGGAACACATTGCACATTCTGCGTGGGTAGCCGTTGCCGTTTCTTTATGGTTCATGCTGGTCTATGGCGGCTGTGACTGGATCACATCACAGCATACCTATCGATTCGACCTAGCATCATCATGGGAAAAAGCGATCCCTTTTTATCCAGCCGCATCGCTCATCTACCTGTCAATCTATCTTCTCTTTCTCTTCATTCCCTTCATGCTCCCATCCATTCAGGAGGTCAATCGCCTGGGGTTAGCGATCGCAGTGATGATCGGCATATCTTCGATTGGTTTCCTGTTATTACCCGGACATCCTATCCCCCATCCTAACGTTGTGGGAGCATGGACCGATTTATTTCATGTGGCTGACTTTATGAACCTGTCACACAATTACCTGCCTTCCTTGCATGTCGGACTAGCGGTCGCCACCGTCTCCGCGATCAATCGCAATGCATCATTTGTCACAGCCGCATGCTTCTGGACTTGGGCTCTTTTGGTGGCCCTTTCCACACTCATACTGCACCAACATTACCTGATTGATGTCGTAACGGGCTGGTTTCTGGCGATCATTTGCATCCGATTCTTTTTTAATCGCTGGCAAGAAATTCCCGTGCTCTCTCAGGATTCGTCTCCAACGCCACCAACTTGACGTCGCCTGCTCGAATCCCATGTCGGCGGCATAACTGTTGATACCGTTTAAGAAAGCATCCTCTGGATTCCTCTTGCACAATCGTTGCCGCGTGAAGCTGACCAAGTTGACGTGCCTGACGATAGTAGACGTTCTCGCAAAGTAACTGGTCCAATCGTTTCACAAGCGGGCAGTGGGCATCTTCGGCCCAGCCATGCAATGTGTCACGATCCAGTTCCAGAAACAGACAGTAGCTTTTTTGGTTTTCATTGGGAACGAGCAGAGCAAAACGCCCTACGTTCTTTATCTCCCCGAGCAATTTTTCAATCACGTATTGCGTGAACTGATCAGTCAACTTTTCACCAACGAGGTCGCTCGTTGAGTCCCGCCCCATGAACCGAACCAGAGGACACGCATCAAGGAAACCGGTTACTTCGATCCAATCACCGGTCTGATATCGATAAAGGCCACCGCCAGTTGTGGTGACAACCTGATATCGTTTCCCTCTGTCCAACTGATGTGCCAAGATAGGATCACCACCATCGTCAGGCACGAATTCAAGAAAGTGCGACCTCAGTGAAAGGGCCGCACCAGACTCGTTCATGATCGGAATCGAAATGCAGGCTTCGGTCGACAACAAACCCTTCGGAGAGATTTCTGCATGTGGAAATAACTGACGCACCTGGCTGACGTAACGCTGCGAAGAAGCGTCCGCCCAACAACTGATCACTGAAAGTGATGGCCAGATCCTTGGCGACAAATGAGATAAACCAAGTGGCCCTTCGAGCAACTCAACGACACGCCTCCGATCCCGCTGTGAAAATCTGGCACGATTTCGCCGGTCACGAATGTGCCGGCCATCGCTAAGTCGACAGATGCCATCGTAGACATCACGCACAACCCGTGCTCGTGATGCACCATCGCAAAACGTCATCAATTCCAACAAAAATGTTGGACTCCAAACCGAAATGAATGCGAGCCTCGAAGACTGAAGCAGATACCAGACAGTCGCATATCGCCAATCATCAGCGTTGGTGTAATGCTTGACTTCACTAGGAACCGCCAGTAACCGTCGCGCGACTTGGCGTGAGAAGAAACCAAGATAGGCTGAATCATCATCAAAACCCATCGGGATCCCACTTCGACTGACTGAGGATCGCTGCAGAGGTGGTGAAATCGACCAGTATGCGCCCCCCCGCATCACCGCGGTTCGTTGAGTAAACAGATTGTGAACCCATACAGCCAAGGCGGATTGAAATTCCCGACGCAGTGAAGGGGTATACGGAATCCACTTGGTTTCCTCGCTTCTACCACTGGTGGGTTCCAGCAGACTGACTCGCTCCGTTGTCAACGGGTTCTCACCAGTTTGTTCTATCTGAGCAATGGCAGTGCGATAGTCCTCGTAACGCGTGAGCGGGACCTGCTTCTGATAATCCTCCACGGATGTTGTCAAACCGAGTCGCCAGCGACTTCCCCATTGGCTTGGTGCGAGCACGCCAAGTTGCCGCTTCAGCGTCTCTGCTTGTGAAGCCTGGGGATCTCGCACCGCAAGCTGAAACTTGCGGGCCTCATTGCGACAGCCTCGCCGCCAAAGGCGATTGAGCAATTCATACATACCGTGTCTCAGAAATAATTGGCACCGATGACGCGTCGTGCGGCGCCGGTGAAATTATCCACGGTGAGCGGCGCGATGCAACTGAGTTCATCTCCATCGTTATACGCTGGATTAAGATGTAGAAAACGACGGACGTTTCGATCACGGAGCCTAGCTTGGTCGATATCAGCCACGCCGCTGCGCAAAAAATAATTGTCAATCGCCCTTCCTTTGACAGTGAACGTGTTTGGATTGTAGGCTAAACCAAACAGGTGCCGTGTCAACGCATGACGCATGCCGTCCAATTCAACGTTGTCCGGCCCCTGCGATGACGGCGCATAGTTATGAAAAAACAGCGGTAAGAAACGATAAGTTCGATAACCTTTCGTCAGGAGCAACCAGTACAACGGCATGGGCGATTCGGCGATCAAACGCATCACCAACCGTCCCCACGCTCTCGCCAGCAAAGGCGAATTCCAGTGTTCTCGGGAGACAACTGTGTCACCGGAAAAAAGAATTCGGTATAGCTTCCCATTAAAATCATGCACGAAGACCTTTTGAGTCGAAAAGCCAAGGACCGTACCCAACTGTGCATTATGCGTTTCAACAGGCTGGGCTTCCAACGTGCCACGCAAACAAATCACAAAATCCTTGTCCATCAGATCCTGCAAAAATTTTGTCGGCTTTACATTGTGGTAGTACAAGTTCATCAAGCTCAACATGCTTTCACGATCCGCCTCGCTCAACGCTTGAGGAGAACAAACCGTGTGAACAAGTGATCGACTAGGTGGCAACTTGCTCATAGACTGCCTAGTTCAAGGTAGGGTGGATACTGTCGAAGAAAAGATGCTTGCAAATAATTGTCAACCTGCGACTCTGGAGTATCAGGCCAACGCACGAGGCACAGTCGTGTCCGATAAACCTGCCCTGGCAATCGAGGCAACACCTGATGCAGGCGATCATGCTCAGTCAAACCGAGCACGAGGTAGCGATGGCGGCTTCCGGAACAAAGCTGTCTCAAAGCTTGAAGCAAGATTGGAAAACAATCGGAGTGCTCGCTATTGATGATGGGCAACGCCGCCAATCGCAAAGCGAGCGACTGCCCAATTCCTGGCAGCTCTGGCATGCTCCTGAGCCGTGACCATGCATTGATCAACGGCCGCAAACGCTTGAGCAAGTCACCATATCCTTGAACAACAGTTTGGCGAAAACTCATCTGGTCCCACGCAGCCATGGTACCCACGATCTGGCCCCGCCAACGAGCGATCAAAATGTCTGATGGCCGTAACCCCCGCATGATTCCATCGCTTTGAAAATCACTCAACTGATAGGCGGGAAAGAAACTCCTCTGCCGTCCACTGCTGCGCCAGAAGCGTATCAGTTCCACCATCTGTTCCTGGCTGCCACGTTGCAGAACATACCCACCTTGTTGCGTGGGCAGATGCAACGGCTTGAAACTGCTCCGCAATGGAATCGCAAACGAAAGATAGTCGCAGGCGTAGTGATATTCAGGAAGTCCAGCACGCCGACTGGTCAGAAGTCTCCATGCACGTTCATTTCCATCTGCAATTGTCGTGAGATACAAACAGAGAGGATCTTGTTGGTGCATTTCTGCAAACATTCGGTAGCCGCGTTGCAGCAGGCCAACACCACGATATTCTGGATCGATACGCAAGCCACTGAGATAGCCAAGGCGCTCAACCCGCCCGTCGATCCAACAAGGGCGGCTTGATCGCGATCCCATGCCCACGATCTGGCCATGAGCATTCATGTCTCTGCAGATGATGGTTTGATGATGAAAACCTTCCACGACCGAGGCGTCAAAGAAATTTGGTTCTCGACAAAAGGCCAAACGAATGTGTCCATCCGTAGGAGTCTCACGTAGCAATGCTCGCAGCCCCGGATCATCCGTTGTTTCCGCGACCTCAAATCGAAAGCGTTTCATTTGCTGCTCGCTGAAAACGCATGCCCATTTCAGGTTCGAGCGGATCAAGTCCGTCCTCGGGTCCTCGTCCGAATTGTAGCCCTTGTCGCAGTCCCAAGTCGAACTTACCTTGCAAATTGAGTCCAAGATAAATTGTTGACATGAGTGGTGTACGCAGATTAGCTCGAGCGTCCATCATCCGTCGCCATATTGATCCGGTTCGAAAAAAGTCTTGGCGGGCCTCCAGACAGGATTCTCCTAAGCGGCTTGCAGACATTCGTTTTGGCCGAAAAACAACGTCACCAACACGGCTATTAGAATCGAGCCACCACCGATCTTTCAAAAGCCGACCCTCTGCAGCAAGACGACGGTGCAAAGGTGTTCCCGGGAACGGGATCAGGTGGTTGAAAGCGGCGAGAAACAATTTCTGTTCAACCGCAAACTCGACACTACGTTTGATCGCATCCTCATCATCATCGTCGTAGCCGAATACAAACGTTCCGTAAACAGCCAACCCCGCATCACGAAAACGCTTGAGATTTTCCGCAAAGGATCCCGTTGCCAAATTCCATTCTTTCCCCATCTGCCGAAGATTACTCTCACTGAGCGACTCCATGCCAATCAAGACGCCTCGACAACCGGATGCGGCCATGCTCTTTAGCAATGCCGTGTCCTGAGCAATATGAATACTGGCTTGGCCAACCCACGAGACATTCAGGGGTGTGAGTTCAGCGCAAAGCCGACGCGCCTGCTCCGGTTGACTGACAAAGTTGTCATCCACAATGAAAAATCGCCTTCCACCAATGCTCTCCATCTCAGCTGCCACTTCGTGCGCGGGTCGGTGAGTCTGAGATGCATGATGAAACGCGGTGATAGCACAAAAATCACATTTGAAATTACATCCGCGGGCAAACTCGACAAGTCGAATATTCTGATAGTTTTTCCCCTCAAATATCTCGCGTCTCGGCTGAAGGTTGGTAAGTGATTTCCGTTTCTTCCCTCGATATATGGGTTTCATTTCACCGCGGGCAAAGTCATCAAGCAACTGAGCCCACACCGTATCGGCATCGCCGATCACAATCGCATCCGCCATCTCTCCCGCTTCCTCGGGACACAAAGTGACATGATAGCCCCCGAGTACGACGGGAATGCCGCGTTGGCGAAACCTTTCTGCAATCCGATAAGCACGCAAGGCAGTGAATGTTTCAACACTGATGGCGACAAGATCAGTGGACTCGTCATAGGGAATCGATTCCATTCGATCGTCGTAAAAACGCACGTCGAAATCTGAAGGAGTCAGACTGGCGAGCAACGCCATCGACAACGGTTCCATTTGCCACGCACGCACGTAGGCGTGCCCTGCTTTTCGTCCAACAGAGGGATAGATAAGCGTCACTCGCATGCCTAACTTGGCTCCAGAATCGAGTACTGATTCAGATCAGCGACGGGTGTCCGATCGGCCAAGTGTCGCGCAAAGTACCGATAACCGACATTCAATGTCAAGGAAAGAGGAAGCACTGTCTGTGAGCCCCAGAGACGTCGCCCAATGCTGGACCAACCGTAACTCTGCTTCCATGCCCAATGCAGCCCCTCCTGCAGTTGCTCCGGAGTCATTTTTGCTGGACGGAACACAACATGCTCAACATCGTAGCGTGACCAGTCGCGATGCAAAAGACGGTTCTCGGCATCCAGTTTCTTGTAAGCTACGGTTCCTGGAAAAGGTGTCAGCACAGCATAGCGAGGTAAATCGATGTGGGCACGATCAACGAATTCGACCGTTCGCTCAAACACGTCCAGCCCATCATTGTCGAAGCCGAACACGAAGCAACCCTGAATACCGATGCCGTGATCATGCAACCGCTTTACTATTTCAGCGTAACGTGCGGCTGAATGAAATTGTTTTCGCGTGCCATCAAGCGTTGCCTGATCGATGGCCTCAAACCCAATCAACAATCCACGACAACCACTTTCAGCAGCCAGTTTCAGCAGTTCCATATCTTCTGCAATGCGGGTTGTTGCCAAACCGACCCACTTCATCCTCAGTGGAATCATACGGCGGTACAATTCCTTGGCGTACTTGACATTTTCTACTGGACTGAGATCAATAAATAACGCTTTTCGATCCTCAAACGTTTCCAGTTCCGCGATTACCTCATCTAACGGACGATGTGCGTAAATCCCGC
>Ga0315321_10001992_pt1 | contig 15873 bp, 13 predicted proteins | sample M180m21515metaG_FD_203464 | JGI IMG/M metagenome (GOLD analysis project Ga0315321, IMG submission 203464) | Ammonia-oxidizing marine archaeal communities from Monterey Bay, California, United States - M1 80m 21515 | ecosystem: Environmental > Aquatic > Marine > Intertidal zone | place: USA... | reverse complement strand
TTAATGTAATTCCAGAATGGTATAGAGATAGAATTCAAAAGAAATATTCTATCACTGTCGAAGAATGGGAAGAGCGTGAAGGTGTAAAACTCGAAGATGGTCTATACAGAGGTCTTATGAGACGTGGAGCAGGTGATGAACTTGCTGCTGGTTGTGCAAAAAGTCAGATGTTCCATGATGCTTCTCAAGCAACAATGTAATAGAATTTTATTCAAAAGAGTAATAACAGTTTAATCTATACTTTTGTTTATTGAATTTTCAAACTAAATTAATCCAAACTGGTAATTTCAATTTTAAATTATATCATCTTGTCATAATTGGTGTATTGGTTTTAGCTTTTTCAACATCCTTTCTAATTAGAACTCAACCTTCAGAATATGGAAATGAATTAAATGAATTTGATCCATTTTTTAATTTTCGTGCTACTGAATATATCGTAGAAAATGGATTTTCTGAATATTTTGAATGGTATGATGAAAAAAGCTGGTATACTTCAGGTAGAGACGTTTCTGCAACTTCACAAGTAATGCTTCATTCTACAGCTGCAATTACATATCAAATATTTGGTACAAATTTATCGTTATATGATTACACCATATTATTTCCACCAATAATTGGTTCATTATCTGTCATTGCCATGTTTGCATTAGTCAGATTGATTGGAGGAACTACTGCCGGTCTTTTTGCATCTTTATTATTTGCAATATCTCTTCCGATACTAATACGAGGCAGTGTTGGTTGGTTCAAATCAGAACCATTAGGAATTTTTTATGGATTAATAGGATTATATTTATTTTTGAGTGCAATTAAATCTGAAAATAAAAAAATTGCTGCTCTAAAAATTATTTTTAGTGGAATACTGATGGCTTTTGGAATGGCATCATGGGGAGGAAATCAATTTTTTATAATTCCAATAGGATTACTTATTTTAGCATTACCCTTTGTTAGAAAGGATCATAAATTTCTATTATGGTGTATTCCCTTTTTTGTACTGATCTTTCTTTCAATTACAAGTTTATTTGAAAGACCTGGGATGGCTTTTGTATTTGGTTTAGGTGGACTTTCATTAATAATTACAACTATATTTTTGATAGGTTGTGTATTTGTTCAAAAAATAAGTATTGAAAAAAATAAAATAAGAAATGGATTACTTTTATTAATTTCTGTTATTATAATAGGTTCATTTTTAGTTATTTTAGGTGGGGATTCAGGTAATATTCATTTACCAAGTTTTAGATATTTTAATGCACTTAATCCTCTTTTAACAAACACTGATCCACTTGCTGATTCTATTGCAGAACATGCACCAACATCTATTGAACTATCTTTTCTATTTCATTCTATTTGGATGGTGTTTGCTGGTATTGGTGTTTGGCTTATTTTGTCCAAGAAAATATCTCAAAATAAAATTTTTCTTCATAATGATATGAAAATATTTGTACTTGTTATAGGAATTACTGGGGTTTATGTTAGTTCAGTGTTTATCCGATTAGAAATATTTGCGTCTATATCGTTAATTATATTGGCATCTATTGGCTTATCTATTCTAACCAAAGAAATTTTTAAAATACAAATTAATGGTAAAAAAATTTACCTACTTAAAATTTCATATGTTGTAATACTGGTATTCTTATTTTCACTTCCTCTAGTTTTTCCAGAAAATAGTAATTGGATAAGTAATTTAGATAATCCACCAGTAATTCTAACTGGTGGAACATCTCATCCTCCTGTCAATGATTGGTTAGAAACTATGGAATGGATAAAAGTCAATACTCCTGAAAATGCAATAATTGCATCATGGTGGGATTATGGGTATTGGATTACTACATTATCTGATAGAACTACCCTTGTTGATAATGCAACACTAAGTACAGAAGGAATTGCAAGAGTAGCAAAAATATTGATGAGTTCACCTGAAGACAGTTTTACTATACTTGAAGAAATGAACGTTGATTATGTACTTGTATTTTTTGCTGCTGAAGATATAGGTAATACATCTCAGCCTTATCCTCTTTATGTTATAGGTGGTGGTGGAGATGAATCTAAAATTTATTGGTTTTCAAAAATTGCTGGACTTCCCGCAGGAAATTATTTGAATTCAGATCTTAGAACTCCCACAATAAATTTTTATGAAAATACCATGCTTGGTAAAATGATTCCATTTAGTCCAGCAATCTATTATCACCCTCAAACTGGAGAAAATTCTTCAGTTTTTAAAAATGGATTTGTTGAAATAAGTGCTAAAAATATAAAATATGATTCTGATGATGATCCCTTAAAATTAGTTTATTCATCACCTAGTTTTACTAATGATGATGATGGTGAAATGATTTTTACATTAGTTTATGAAGTAAATAAAAATTATATTCCATAATCTAAGATATATTTTATAAATTAAAATTTTATTTTATTTGCAAGATCTAACCCATTACACATAATTACATCATCTTGAGATGAAAGAAATTCTAAAATTTTTGGATACATTCTTCCACCCTTCATTTTTAAAACATTATCGTGCCATAAAATAGTCATTACATTAAAATCTGAATCTAATTGACGACATAAATTTAAAGTATTTTGTACTGTTGAAATAATTTTTTCTTCAGAAATATTCATGTAAGAAAATAAATATGCATCCATTAAAGTAATTGGAAATTCAATTATGCCATCAATATTTTGATAACCCATATCTTCAGTAGTAATTTTTTCTTTTGTTATTTTATTTGATGAATCATAAACAAAATCTAATTCATCTAATTTTTTCGTTAGTTCAATATCATTTGAAAGATAATGTACTCTATTACCTGAAATTTTTCTATTTGTTATTTTTTCAAGATTTTCCTTTTCAGTTTTTATTTTTTCAATTTTGTCTACTGAGGAAGGATCAGTATGTAATCCTACTTCCCAACCTCCGTTAATTAATTTCTTAATATCTTCACCATAATCTTTGTAATCTCCATTTTCGTACTGTGTTCTAAAAAAGAAAGTAGATTTAACTCCATATTTTTCTTCAATTTCCATAAATTCTGAAAAATTACGATAGAGGTTTTTGTTTATTGAAGAATTTGTAAATAATTTCTGATCAAATCTATCTTTTCTTTCTAAAATATGATTTTTTGATGGACCTTCATAACTCCAATCTACGTCATGACTTAGAAAAATATACTGTTTTTTCATTAAGACAATTCATTTAATATTACATAATATAAGATTGTAATTAGATTTACAATGAAAAGAATATTGGTTACTGGTTCAGGAGGTATTGGTGGTGTAAATTTTATACGTGCACTCAAATTATTTAAAGATAAATTTTTCATTGTAGGAACTGATTTTAATAAATATTATCTACAATTTGCAGATCTTGATCAGAGAGTTATTTCTCCAAAACACTCTGATCCTAGTTTTATTCCTTTATTGAATGAATTAACAAAACAACATAAAATTGATTTTTTACACCCACAACCATCTTCTGAATCGTTAGTTGTATCTCAAAATTTGGATAAAATCTCTACTAAAACATTATTGCCATCACCAAATATTATTTCTAAAGATAAACTTGAAACACAAAAAACATTATTGGCTTCTGGAATTGCAGTTGCACAAACTAAAACAATTGATCATTATGAACTAATTGAAAATGCATTTGAAGAATTAGGTGGAGGACCACTTTGGATACGAGCAAAAAGTGGTGCTGGTGGAAATCTTAGTTTGTTATGTCAAACTCCTTCTGAAGCTGAATATTGGATGAAATTATGGATCTTACGGAAAAAAGCTAATTTTAATGATTTCTTAATACAACAGTATCTTCCAAAAAGAAATATTGCTTGGGATAGTTTTTGGTATAACGGAAAATTAATTTCTTCATTTACTCGAGAGAGATTAGAATATCCATTGAAACATATCTCTCCATCTGGCATTACTGGAACTCCAACAGTTTCAAAAATAATTGTTGATGAATCTGTTAATTCAATTGGTGAAAAAGCTGTGAAATCAATAGACAGTAATCCTCATGGTAATTATGCCGTAGATCTTAAAGAAGACAATGATGGCAATTGGTTTGTAACAGAAATTGATTCTGGAAAATTCCATACTACTACTCCACTTTGGGGTTACATTTCTACAAAATTTTTGAAACAAGAACCAAATCATAATTTACCCTATCTTTATACCATGTTAGGTTTAGGTGAAATTTCGGATCCCGGATTTTTAGGAAATGATATCTATCCAGAAGGATTACATATTTTACGTCATATTGATTGTGGAACCTGGATCTACCGTGATGATGGATTTAAGGAAAAAATTCTATGATTAAAGGAGTAATTTTTGATTTAGATGGAACTTTGATACAACTTCCTATTGATTATCAAAAAATTCAAAAAAGTTTAAAAGAATTTTTCAATGTTTCAAATGATTTAATACCATTAATTCCTAAAATCATTGAATTATCAAAAAATGATCAAAATAAAATTAAAACATCTTTTGATTTAATTTGTAGAGAAGAAATATCCGTATCAAATAATTTTAAAATAATGAATGGAACTTTAGAAATTTTAAATTTTTATAAATCCAAAAATATATCATTAAGTTTAGTAACAATGCAATGTAAAGATGCATTAAAAAAAATACTTGAAGAAATGGAAATATCTGATTTATTTGACTCATTGATTTCAAGAAATGAAAGTTTTGACCGTCAAAAACAAATTAAACTTTCGTTAAAAAATATTAATTTACAGGCTTCAGAAGTTTTAGTTGTTGGTGATAGAATTAATGATATTGAATCTGCAAAAAAAGTAGGATGTACTCCAATTTTAAAAATTAATGAAATAAAAAAAATACCTCCCTTTGAATGTAAAATTATTAAAAATCTGCTTGAATTAAAATTAATTATCTGATTGCACCTTAAAATTATTGTATATATAAAAAAACTGATGATCTTTAATTAAATATTTTCTAATTTTTTTAACAACTGTAATTTATGAATTTAAGATCATTACCAGGTAGCAGTATATTTTAATCCAATACCTTAAAAGGTTCTAACTCAATTCTGTTTTGTGAATGTTTTAATCATTTCTCCGACACAATTAGGCATAGGTGGAATTTCACAACATATACAAGGATTAACCAATTTTTTGAAAAAACATAATCATAAAATTGAAATAATTTCTTCTGAAAACACATTTACAATTCCAATCAAAGGATTAAAAAATCCGAGTTTCATGATCTCATCATTTTTTAAGTCTAAATTTAAAAAAAATCAAGATATTGTTCATGCTCATAATATTCCTGCTGCTTTAGCAATGAAAAATAGTCAGGGTAAAAAAATTCTTTCATTACATGGAATATTTTCACAACAAATTGATCAGCTACATGGTAAAAAAACTGCAAATATATCAAAAAAATTTGAAAAAAATGCATTAGATTGGGCAGATGCTATTACTGTAGTTTCTAAAGATGCATTTGATTACTATAGTAATTTAGGATATAGTGTATTTCAAATTCCAAATGCAATTGATATTTCATCTTTTACATCTAATGTAGATAGAAGATATGAAAAACAAATAATTTTTGCAGGAAGACTTTCACGTGAAAAAGGGATTGATTGTTTAATATCTATCTCAAAAAAATTATCTACTGATATTGATCTAATAATTCTAGGTACTGGTCCAGAAGAAAACAAAATTAATGATTTAGTAAAAAATCATAAAAATATTCATTTTTTTGGATATCAAACTAAAGAAAAAACAATTGAGTTAATTCGTGGTTCAGATATTTTGATACAACCCTCATTAAATGAAGGAATTAGTTCTAGTATTCTTGAGGCTATGGTGTGTAAAACACTTGTAATTACAACAAATGTTGGAGGCAATAAAGAATTAATTATAGACGATAAAACAGGATTTTTACTACCTTCTAATTCTGATTTATTTCTAGAAAAAATAAACTATATTCTATCTCATAAATCCAAATTAGAAATAATAATTAATAATGCATTCACATTTGTACAAAACTATGATTGGGATATTGTAGGAAAAAAATATCTTAATCTATATCAAAAGCTCTTAGATTAATTATATTTAGATACTGCATCAAAGGATTTGTAATCTATTTTAAATATTTTAACATTATAATGTGAATACCCTTCTTTTATGGAATCAAATTCTTTAATTAAATATGGATATCTCTCTTCATTGTAAAAAACATCTTTGAAATATAACATTCTTTTTTCATTGTTATCTATTACTAAATGTGAAAGATTTTGGTTTCTTGCCAATTCTATGTAATCTTCCACTGAATTTGCACTTTGAGTTAGATACACGAAGTTTGAATCTTTAATATAATCTAAAAGTTCAGGACCTGAATATTTTGCATCTGAGCTAATGATTGGAAATTTTAGTTCAGATGATGCCCATGCTCCATAAACTAACCCTGATTCTGGATAAAAATTATTTGAAACTTCAACATTATTAACCATATAATTAGCAAAAATATATGCTTCCTTTTGATATTCTGAATTATTATTTGAATAAAGGAAATACGTTGATAATATTATACATCCACCAATTATTAAAATTAAAAATATTTTTTTAAATTCAAATTTTTGTGTAAGGTGTTGAATGGTATACACTGATAAAATTACAAATAATGGATATAAAACTAATAATAATCTCCCGTCAGTAACTATGGAAAACATTCTCATTAATGCGATTAAATAAATACATAATAAAATTAAAATTAAAAATTTATTTTTATTTTGATCTTTAATAACTAAAATTATTCCAAATGGAACAAATAAAGCAAAATATGGAATCATTGATTGTGCTAATCTTTTTACCAATGTTTCAACACCGTTACCAATTTTATCAAATACTTGATTATTTTGATTAGTTACTGTATTTTCTGCCCATCTTCCTATGTTTAGAGCAGCTGTACTTTCTAATCCATCTTCATTTGCATCTGCTTTAATTATGGTCATTGAACCAAATATTATTACAAAAATAGATATTGCTAAGAGTACTTTACCAATTATTTTTTTATCTCTTTTATTAAAAATAAATAATAGGATAGATAAAATTCCAAATATAATTATCCCTTCTGCTCTTACTAATGTAGATAGAGCAATTATTCCAAATGATACATATGTTAATTTCTTATTTTCACTTAAAAAAAGTGATAATGAAGTAATTACAAGAATAATGTATAGTGGTTCGGTTAATCCTAAAAGAGAATTTTGTATTAAATGTGGCTCAAAAGCAAATAATGCTGCTCCTACTAATGAATAACTTGGTTGAAAAAATTTTTTACATAAGTAGTAAAGAGGAATTATAGTTATTATTGAAATTAATATTGTACTTACTCTTTGTAAAATAGTGTAATCTAAATAAGTACTAAAATTAAATATTGAAAATATACTTGATAAAAATATTGGCCATCCATCATTTGCATGATAAGAATTTGGAAAATAATTTAAAATACTCATATCAATTGCATACCAAAAATATGCATTAGCATCTTGTCTGATGGGTATTTCTGGTTCAAAAAATAATAATCTAATTGCTAATGATATTGCACCTATAATAAAAAGAGAAAATATTGGTTTATCTATAAAAAAATTTATTTTTTCTTCAATTTTATAAATCAATGAAGAAATCATATTTTTATCATTAAAGCTCATTGTACAGTTTCCAGTTTATTTTAAAAATTTTAGCTTTAAATTTTTTATAATCCAAATCATTTGAATCAAATATTTCTTCTAAGTATTTATATTGATTTTTGTCAGATAAAATTTCTTTAAAAATTGGATAATGTTTTTGAATAACATATTCTTCAATAACTAAATATTCAATTTCATTTTCTTGAGAATATTCCATTAGTTGTGAAATTGAATTTATAGTGATTCCAGGATCAAAATATGCTAGTTTGTCATTAACAAAATTTGAAGATATTACTAAATCTGGCATATTTCTTATAATTTCTAGGCGTATGTTTCCTGAAATATTGCCCTCATAATTATTTACAATATATTTTCCAAAGTTATCTTTTTCAAGAAAATACTCTTTATCAATATCATATCTTTCTTTTAGAAAATTTGCGGATAACAAAATTAATCCTACTACCAATAAAATTAGAAATATATTTTTTATCTCAATTTTTTCAGTAAATTTTTCTATTCCAATAACTGAAAAAATACAAAAAAAAGGTATTAGAAAAAATAAATTTCTGAATTCATTTGATACTGTATATTGAAAAACTGCAATTAATAATGAAATAATGATTGCTAAAAATAAAATTTTTTCTTTATAATTAATATTTTTTAATGATATAATTACTCCAATTGGAAAAAATATTATTAAAAATGGTATACTTACTCTTAAAATATGCGAAAATTCATTTTTAATTGCATCAAAAATAATTTCACTTGGTGATCTTTTTTCTGATGATTGAGATACTGAATAATGTTTCATGTCTTCTGATATTGTAACTGATACAGTTTTAATAAACGGAAAAATGGGTTCATCTTGTAAAATTGGTTGTATTATGTGAGTTGGTCCTATAACTAACGAAAATATTAGAATTCCAAATACTAATTTTTTAACTAATTCTTTTTTATTTTTTATTTTAAATGTAAGTGCAAAAATTACTAATAAAATTAATACAATTCCATTTACTCTTACATCAAATGCTAATCCTGCAAAAATAAATGCTAGTAATTGGTATCTTTGATTTTTTTGTATGATGAAATAAAATGAAGTAAGCCCAAATAATATGAACAATGGTTCAGTTTGACCAAAAATTGAATTTTCTATTAAATTAGATTCTATAGTAAAAAAAATTGCTGCCAATAATGCATATTTTTCTTTAACAAATTCTTTAGAAATTAAATATATTATGGGAATTGTTGCAAGAGATACTGAAATTGAAATAATTCTAACTAATGTCATATGTTCAAAATAATTTTCAAATCTAAATATGGAAAAAAATCCTGAAAGAAATAATGGCCAAAGCGATCTATGACTAAGATATGTAAAATCTCCTTCTGAATATGCTATACCTTCTATCATCAGAATAAAGGAATCAGATGAATTTGTAGGAATGTCCCATGGTGTAAAATATAATCTGATGGCTAATCCTACCAAAATTATAATAGATAATGAGAAAATTGTTTTTGATTGAACTTTCTCTATTTTTTCATCTATTAATTCAATCAAACGCATTTAGTGAAATTGAAAATTGTTCATATTTAAAATTGATAGATCAATTAATCAGTCAATTTGTAAATTACTTTATTAACCGTTACCAGAAAAATTGCTTCAGTAGATGCACCTAAAACCAAAGCTATAGCTACTCCATTTACTCCTAATAATTCACCTAAAATTAAAATTGAAATAATTTGGACGGATAGAAATATTCCTGAACCTACTAAAACAATTTTAGTTAGCTCATTACCTAAAAATTTTGAAATATACATTAGATTTATTGTTGATGGAATTACTGATATACTGACAATTTGAATTACTTCAATTGCTTCTGTAAATTTTGGAAAGAATACGGGTAAAATTATTGGTGCTAAAATAAATCCTAGTCCTGCTAGAATTATTGAAACTGCAATTGTTAATTTTTTTAGTTTTTTATTTGAATCCCCACTTGAATCTCGCGGCAAAATATATTGATAAACTATTCCTGGTAATATTGTTAATATTGCTAATACTTGAATTCCTAATTGATAATTTCCTAAAATAGCAAAACCAAACAATGGCGCTATGATTAATTTATCTGTATATCCACTAAATGTTCTAGAGAGATCTAATGCATAACTATTGACTATGAATCCTATTCGTGGTCGAATTAAAGAAAAATTAATTTTATCACTTTTTAATGATGAATAAATTCGTTTAATGTAAGGGAAGAATGAAAAAGCTATTCCTAAAATTACTCCTTCTAATCCAATATAATAATAAAAAAATAATGAAAATCCTACCATCAAAATTTTTTGTGTAATTAAATATCCTGAGTAATTCTTATACTGTTTTTTACCTAGTATTTCTGCAGTAGCTAAACTAAAAATCACAAAACCTAAAATGTATAGACTTATACCAATTTGTGAAAATATTAAGAAAACTGCAACAAGTGTAATGATACTTGAAATTAATCCAACAATGAAAATTGGCGGTTGAATTTTTTCACCTTTAGCCGTATAAACTATGACAGCATTACCTAATCCTAGAAAAGCTAAAGTTGATGCAACACCAGCTATTGCAATGTAATAACTAACTTCCCCATATTGTTCTGCTCCTAATAATGATGCAAAATAAAACCAAAAAACTCCTGAAATTAATGATGCTGTAATATTTCCTATTCCAACTGTGCCTAGATCCTTAAATTTATTAAAAAATTCTTTCATATTTATCATCAATTTCTTGTATTTTGTAATACATTATTATCAAGTTAAAATACAAAACTATTGATTGTTACGTTCTCGTACAACACTTACTAAAGAATAAAGCATTATTGCACTCATCGATAACATTGTTCCTAAAATTACACTTCCTATTCCAATTAATGAAATATTAGTAATAATTTGACGTGTTTCAGCAAATGATTGTAATGTCCATACAATAAAAAATAAACCAATTGCTAAAAAAATTATCCCTGGAATACCATAAAATTTTAGTGGATGCTCTATTGATGCATACTTCATAGTACTAAAAATTACAGAAGCGCCATGTGAAACTGGATGATGAGTTGAAGTATCTCCTTCGTATAGAATTTTAATTGGTACTTCTTTTACTTTAAATTTTTTTTGACTTGCTTTAATTAAAATTTCAGTAGATACGCCCATTCCTTTATCTGATGGTATGATTTGTTTCAATACATTTTTTCTATATGCTCTAAATCCACTTTGAGAGTCAGTCAATTTTAGATCAGTAACAGAATCAGTAATACTTGTTATTGCTTTAATCCCTATTTTTCTATATTTTGGAACATTTTCACTATTTTCATCTTTTAAAAATCTTGAACCTATTACAATATCTGCGTTATTTTTAACAATTGGTTTAATCACAGTTTCTATATCTTGAATTCTATGTTGCCCATCCGCATCAAATGTAACAAGTATGTCTGAATCCATTTCAGATGCTTTTAAAAAAATACTTCGTATTCCCGCACCATAACCCATATTTTTAGAATGATTAATTACTTCAACTCCCAACTTCTCAGAAATTTCTCTTGTTAAATCCGTTGATCCGTCATTACATACAATAATTGCATCAGCTACTTTTTGTAATTTAACAATAATCTTTGCAATATTCTTTTCTTCATTAAATGCTGGTATACCTACAACTATTTTCAAAATCACAAATTCCTTTAATTAGTAATATATAATCTACACTATACTAAATTATTTTTTAATCACTTGTTTCACGAATATTTTGATTCCTTCTAATTCTATTGAATGATTAATCATATTTTTTTCAATTTCGTTATCATTTACAATTCTATTTTTCTGAATTTTTTTTCTGAATTTTAAAGTGTTATTTAGATACATTAAATTCCATAAAAATCCTTTAAAAACTGCTGTTAAATAAGATATATTTTTATTTTTTACAGACATAAAAATACCTCTTAAAATTATCATTACTATTGAAATTGGAATTCTTTTCCAAATATTTTTTGTAGAATAATTTTTTAACATTGTTCTAATTCTATTTTTTTGACTATAGTAGAATTTGTAAATTGGCATGTTAATTAATTCTGTGTCAAATTTTATTTGATATTTATCTGAATCATAAAAAGTGTCACTTATGCCTCCCCCTTTATTTTGGCATGTTGCATTTTCAACAATTTTGATTTTTTTTCCTGATAATCTAATTCTCCAACAAATATCTACATCCTCCTGATAGATAAAAAATTCTGGATCAAATATCCCAATTTCATCTAATATTGTTTTTCTAACAAGAACTGTTCCACCACCAAAAAAAAGATTTGATTCTTTGGGTAATGCATTAATTAAAACTGCACCATAAACATCATACGAATGTCCAAATTCTGCAGATGACGCTCCATCACGCACTACTTTACCTATTACACAACAAGTTTTTTCATCAATGTTAATTTCTTTAACAGTTTTCTCAATCCAGTCAAAATTCATAATTCTATCTTGACTTAAAAATAATAGAAATTCTCCATTAGCTTTTTCTATTCCTTTATTACATCCTCCACAATACCCTTCATTTTTTATATTTGAAAATATTTTCAACGATATTTTTTCATCATTTAGTTTCTCTAGTATTTTTATTGAATTATCTGTAGAGTTATTATCTACAGTAATTATTTCAATATTTTTGTATGTTTGATTTATTAAACTATCTATCAATTCTTCTATTCTGGATTCCCCATTAAATACTGGAATTATAATACTGACCAATCCTTTTTTTGAATGAAACATATCTATTTTATCTCCATTTTTGTTATCAATTTCCATTTACTCTAGCCTAGAATTACTATCTTAAATTAATTGTTAGAGTAATTTATCACTAAAATATTTAATCTGATTATTTTAGAATAATTTTGGAAATTTATCTAAACTTTATAGATTGCTTTTTTAAACAATGAATATGAAAATAATGATTACTGGTGGTATGGGATTTATTGGAAGTCATTTATGTGATAATTTAGTAAATGATCATGAAATAATAGTAGTATCTAAAACTGAATCTAAAAAAGATAATTTAAAAAAATCCCTCTCTAAAATTAAAATTGAATATTTAGATATGACAGATTTTTCTAAATTAGAAAAAATTATTCTTAAACATAATCCTGAAATAATTATTCATCTAGCTGGACAAACTTCTCATTTAAAATCTTTTGAAAACCCAATATACGATGTAGATATTAATGCTAAGTCTACATTATGTATTCTTCAAACTATCCATGCTAATAATTTGAATTGTAAATTTATTTTGGGAAGTACTTTCATTGTGATTGGTAGACCAATTCATTTTCCAATTAATGAAGAAACTCCTTGTTTTCCTACAACCATTTATGGAACAAATCGTTTAGCAAGTGAAAACTATTGTAAAATATTCCATGATGTACATGGATTAGATACTGTTATTTTCAGAATTACAAATTCATTTGGTCCTAGAGAACAATATTTGACAACTAAAAATGCAATTAATCATTTAATTTACAAGGCATTCAAAGGAATGGAAATAACTATTTACAATAATGGAAAATTTTTTCGTGATTTAATTTATGTTGATGATGTTATTTATGCTATCAAAACTATCATGTTAAAAGGAAAATCTGGAAATCTATATTGGATTTCATCAAATACTAAAACATGGTTTTATGATTTTGGAGAAATACTTAAAAAATTAACTAATACTCCTGTTGTTTATGTTGAGCCTCCAAAATATACTAAACAAGTTGACGTTGGTAATTTTTTAGTAGATAACTCAAAACTTTGTTCCCTAGGTTGGAAACCAAAAATTAGTTTAGAAAGTGGTATTAGAAAAACATTAGAATATTTTCACACAATAAAATAATTTTTTTTGTTTAATTTTATAATGAAATATTTGTTCCTTCACCCAATAAGAATATTTTATTATCTGAATCACTTTGTTTTATATTTGAATTAAATGCAATTATACTGTTCTTAATTTTTATTTTTGATTCAATTTTACAACCATTCATTATAATCGAATCTTCAATTTCACATTTTGATATTTGTGAATCATCTCCTATGCTTGTATTTTTACCTATTATTACATCTGGACCTATTACACAATTTTTTCCAATAATTATTGGACCAATAATTTTTGTTCCAGATTTTATTATTGAATTTTCTCCAACCATTAAATTACCCTCTATTGTGACGTTGTCTTCTTTTATTCCTTTAAAGTAAGGTTTCATGTCTTCTAAAATTACTTTGTTAGCATGAATAATATCATTTGGTGTTCCTGTATCTTTCCAATAATCTGTAATCATGTAGTATCCAATTTTATTTTCTTCTTCTAATAACATTTGTAACGCATCAGTTATTTCTAATTCGTTTCTCCATGAGGGTTTAAGTCTTGATATAACATCAAAAATTTTTGGTGTTAAAAAATAAATTCCTGTTACTGCTAAATTTGTTGGTGGTTCTTTTGGTTTTTCCATAATTTTTTTGATACTTCCATCAGAATTCAAATCTGCAATTCCAAATTGTGTGGGATTATCTACTTCACATAATAAAATAGATGCAGCAAATTCTGATTTTTCAAATTCATTTCTATATTCAGAAATATCTTTTTTTATGATATTATCTCCTAAAAATACAATAAATTTTTCATTATTAATAAAATTCTTACAGAGATTTATTGCATGAGCAATTCCATGTGGTTCATCTTGAACTACATATGTGATATTTACTCCAAATTGTTCTCCACTACCGTAATATTCTTTCACTTTATTTGATGCAATTCCTCCTATGATTATTGCAATTTCTGAAATTCCTGCATCTTTTAATGCATTAAGACAATATTCTGACATGGGTTTATTTGCTATGGGTAATAGCTGTTTTGGACCCGTATGAGTTAATGGTCTTAATCTAGTTCCATGACCTCCATGTAAAATAATTCCTTTCATTTTGATTTTCTTTTAGAACTTTAACTAAAAACTATTTCCATGGAGTTGAATCTAAAATATTTTGATCCAAATTCATCCACCACTCTTTATTTTCTAAATACCACTCAACAGTTTTCTCAATTCCTTCCTCAAATTTTTTCTTTTGAGACCATTCTAAAGTTTGTCGTATTTTACTGGATTCCATACTGTATCTAAAATCATGTCCTGGACGATCTTCTACAAATTCAATATTTTCTAATGGTTTATCAAGAATTGCAAGAATTTTTTTTATGATTGTTATGTTGTCAATTTCATTTCCTGCTGAAATATTATATGATTCTCCTGATTTACCTTTTAACAGTACATCTATTATTGCATCACAGTGATCTTCTACAAAAATCCAATCCCTGATATTTTTTCCTGTTCCATAAATTGGAATATTTTTATTATTTATTGCTAACATAATTGTTTTAGGAATTAATTTTTCTGGAAATTGTTTTGGACCATAATTATTTGTACATCTTGTAATTATTACATCGCATGAATAGGTAGTAATGTATGATTGAATTAATAATTCTGCTGAAGCTTTTGATGCAGCATATGGACTAGAAGGATTTAATCGAGTTTCTTCTTTAGCACTGTCAGTCTTTAGACTCCCATATACTTCATCAGTAGAAATATGAATTAGTTTTTTCTTCATTTTTTTAATTGCTTCAAGTAACGTGAATACTCCTAAAATATTGGAATCTATGAATGGTTTTGCATTTGATATACTTCTATCTACATGTGATTCTGCAGCAAAATTTACTACTACATCTGATTCTGAAATAAGTTCTTCCATTAGTTTTTGATCAGTAATGTTTCCCTTCACAAATCTATATTTGTCACTATCTTCAAATTTTTTCAAGCTTTGATGATTTGAACCATATAATTCTGCATCTACGTTAACTATAGACCAATTTTCATGATTTTCAAAAATTCGTGAAATAAAATTACTGCCAATAAATCCTAATCCTCCAGTAACTAATAATTTCATAATACTAATCAAAATTTCCATATTAATAAAATAATGTTATTTTTTTCAATTTTTTACAATTAGTGTCTATAATACACACAAGATTTTTTATTAAACAACCTTTACAATTTACTTATGTCTGCTGAAAATTCAATTAAATTAGAAAAACATGATACAAAAGATATTCATGATGACCATGTTAATGGAAGCTTAACCGTAATTTGGAGAGATTGGGATAAAATTATTAAAAATCA
>Ga0315321_10001991_pt1 | contig 15874 bp, 10 predicted proteins | sample M180m21515metaG_FD_203464 | JGI IMG/M metagenome (GOLD analysis project Ga0315321, IMG submission 203464) | Ammonia-oxidizing marine archaeal communities from Monterey Bay, California, United States - M1 80m 21515 | ecosystem: Environmental > Aquatic > Marine > Intertidal zone | place: USA... | reverse complement strand
AGCGAATGGCTCGAATTGCTGACAATATCACCGATGGTGCCATGTCCTTCCTGAAGGCTGAATACAGCATTTTGTTCGTCTTTGTACTCGCGGTCGCCGCTTTGCTCGGTTTTGCAGGAAGTCAACAAGGAGATTTATCCTCGCCGCTGATCTCACTGTCCTTTGTTCTTGGAGCTTTTTGTTCGGCACTGGCCGGATTTATTGGCATGCGAGTCGCAACGAAAGCCAACGTGCGAACAACGCAGGCCGCTCGCGGAAGCCTCGGCAAAGCACTCGAAGTTGCTTTTGCCGGCGGAAGCGTGATGGGAATGGGTGTAGTTGGACTGGGAGTCCTTGGGCTGAGCGTGTTGTTCCTCGTCTACAGCCAACTCTTTGGCATTGAAACAACTGAAAATTTGACTCGAGTCATTACCGTCCTCACAGGATTCTCGTTCGGAGCATCTTCGATCGCTCTGTTCGCTCGCGTTGGCGGTGGTATCTACACGAAAGCAGCTGACGTTGGAGCTGACCTTGTCGGCAAGGTCGAAGCGGGAATTCCCGAAGACCACCCACTCAACCCCGCCACGATTGCCGACAATGTTGGCGACAACGTGGGTGATGTCGCTGGAATGGGTGCTGACCTGTTTGAATCCTATGTGGGCTCAATCATTGGCACGATGGTATTAGGAGCCGCCTTTTTTAGCCTACCGGAATTTACCGGGGATCAGGGCGATGGATTTCTCGGACTGTCGGCTGTCTTGCTTCCTCTCGCGCTCGCCGGAGTTGGAATCGTGACTTCTATCGTGGGTACGTTTTTTGTGAAAGTCAAAGAGGGGGGCAACCCTCATCACGCCTTGAATTTGGGTGAGTTTGGCTCAGCCGGAATCTTGCTCGTTCTGACCTACCTCGTTATCCAGTGGATGCTTCCTGCACAATGGGTAGTGGTTGCCAATGGAATCACCACTGAATATTCAAGCCTCGGCGTTTTCGCCGCAATTTTGATTGGACTTTCTGCTGGCCTAGCGATCGGAAAGATCACGGAACATTACACAGGGACTGGAACAGGTCCCGTCAAGTCAATTGTTAAGCAGTCGGTGACAGGATCAGCAACCAACATCATCGCTGGACTTGGTGTCGGCATGATGTCGACTGCTATTCCAATTATCATCATTGCCTTTGCAATTATTTTCGCATTCCAATTTGCTGGACTGTACGGTATCGCGATTGCAGCAGTCGGAATGCTATCTAACACCGGCATCCAACTTGCCGTCGATGCCTATGGCCCTATTTCAGACAATGCTGGTGGTATCGCCCAGATGGCGGAATTACCAGAAGAAGTTCGCGAACGTACTGACAAACTTGACGCCGTTGGAAACACAACGGCGGCGATTGGAAAAGGATTTGCAATTGGTTCGGCGGCTTTGACAGCGCTTGCCTTGTTCGCTGCCTTCATGACTTCCTATAACTTGACCCACCCCGATACACCACTGGTGGGGATCGATATTACAAATCCGTTTGTGATGGCATCACTCTTCATCGGAGCAATGCTACCCTTCCTGTTCTCGGCCATGTCAATGAATGCCGTGGGACGAGCAGCCAATGCCATGATTGAAGAAGTTCGTAGGCAGTTCCGTGATATCCCGGAACTCGGTGCTGCTTTGAAAGTCATGAACAACAATGAAGGCAAGAGCTACGCCGATTGGTCAAAAGAAGATCAAGCGACGTTTGATGCAGCCGATGGAAAAGCAGAGTACGGAAAGTGTGTTGCCATCTCAACAAAAGCCTCCATTCGAGAAATGATCGTACCTGGACTGGTCGCTGTACTCGTCCCTGTCGGCTTTGGGTTCCTTCCTTTGCTTTACTTCGGTGAGGGCAACAACACTAACGCAATGATGCTCGGCGGGCTTCTCGCAGGAGTCACCGTCAGTGGTGTTCTAATGGCTTTGTTTCAGTCGAACGCAGGTGGTGCCTGGGATAACGCCAAGAAAATGATCGAAGAAGGTTTCGAATTTGACGGCATTAAACTTGCCAAAGGCAGCGAAGCCCACAAAGCATCTGTGGTGGGAGACACTGTCGGTGATCCGTTTAAAGATACATCAGGACCGTCGCTCAATATTTTACTTAAATTGATGAGCGTGGTTGCATTGGTGATCGCAACTCTGATTTGATCCTCTTAAGAGATTCAGTTGATTTAAAAACGTTCCGCAGCAACCGGCTGCGGAACGTTTTTTTGTGCCGCCGCCGCTGAACTAGCACGGGCAGCTTACTCACACCAACGATCTCAAACCGACAAACAGAACCTGCTTCCTCCGGCTGCCCTATTCCAGTGCTAACTTAATTCGGTCATAGCGATTATCGGGGCAGTATTTTCGGTCTGTTCGTTGCTACCCCCTGCGACCGATTGAACCGAACCATCGGTACAACCCCGACCAATCTCTCCAACTGGACACCGACCGACCAAACTGCTGCCAGCGTCCTAATTGACCGATACCTCAGAAAGAATAAGTGATACCAATGAAATGGATCGATTTCGGCCTCGCACCAAGCATTTAATCGTTTGCATGCAGGCTTTTTCTAATCGGAAACCGTTTAAATACTGGGAAATTACTTGGATTTTACTAAATCTGCGACTATCCTTGAACAGTCGGCCGGCGGAACAGAGCTGTTAGCATCCACGCAACCGATGTACCTTATTGGTAGCACTGACCGATGCGGGCAAGCTTCGGTTCTAAATAACGAGGAGTTCTTTAATGAGAACAATGATGAATAACTGGACCAAATTTTCAATAGCCTTCGTTGCAGCGATCTCGCTTGCAAGTTCTTCTTTTGCTCAGGATCAATCTTCTGAACCTGTGAAGGAAGAATCGCCACGGCAAAAGCTAGTTACCAAAAAGCGATTGAACACAATCGCCAAGACTCAATCACCGGTTAAGGGTTTCTCTTCGGTTGATTTATTCCAAGCCATGGATCACGGTGAGATCGAAGTGATCATTCGCAACAAAGACGCAGCCAATGCGAACTTGATTGTTGAAAACAAAACTGACAAGCCGTTGGCAATTCGAATGCCAGCTGCCTTCTCTTGTGTTCCTGTGATGCGTCAAGGTGGTGCTGGTGCACCTGGAATGGGTGGCGGCGGAATGGGCGGCGGTGGATTCGGCGGCGGCGGAATGGGCGGCGGCGGATTCGGTGGCGGCGGTGGAAACCAAGGCGTTGGCGGTGGATTCGGTGGCGGTCAAGGCGGTGGTGGATTCGGCGGCGGCGGAATGGGCGGCGGCGGAATGGGTGGTGGAGGAATGGGCGGCGGAGGAGGATTCTTCAATATCCCTCCGGGTCGCGTCGGCAAGACTTCGCTGAAGACTTTCTGCCTCGAAGAAGGAAAACCAGATCCGCGTTCACGTATCGAATACCGAATTCAACCTCTTACTGATTTGAATTCGGATCCAAAGGTTTTCGAAATGTGTCGCATGCTTGCGAACGACGAGATTGCACAACCGGTTGCTCAAGCAGCAGCTTGGAACGTTGCCAACGGATTAAGCTGGCATGAGCTTCTTGTTAAAAATCGCATCGAGCGAATGGACGGTTCTTACGAACGATACTTCCACCCGCAACACTTGGTAATCGCTCAACGCGTTACTGTCGCTTCTGCTCAACGTGCTGAAGCACGAGCTAAGTGGCTTAAAGAACAGAAGAAGTACGAGACAGAAGCTCGTTACCAAACAGGCAGCGAAGCAACTAACGAGTAATACTCGCTACGATTACAAAACCAAAAGCCGAGCTTCCTAGCTCGGCTTTTTTTATGCCCTCATCGAAGCCCGGACCCCACGTTTGATCAAGCATGGTCAGGCTCGACCAATCGGAAACGCAATAACATCTTTGATCTTCTTTAGTCCAAGTGCGAGCATGACCAACCGGTCCACTCCCATCGCCACGCCCGCACAAGCCGGCAAGCCCGATCGCATCGCGTGCAGCAGGCGACTATCCTCCGGCAATAGAGGCTGGCCATCTTTCACTCTCTCCTGATTGACGACCGAATTCCTTCGAGCCAGTTCATCAGGATCCAATAATTCGTGGTAGCCATTGGCCAACTCAACACCATGGACGTACATCTCAAACCGTTCGGCAACAGGTACTTCTTCCTCGCGAATCACCGCCAACGCAGCTTGGCTGGCGGGCCAATCATAGATGATAACTCCACCCTCAAAACCAAGTTTCGGCTCGATCAACCGAGACAGAATCAAATTTAACCAATCATCACGGGCCGACGCCTCACATGGCATTTCGATCTCTATTCCATGCTGGAGAGCAATAGATTTGAGGTCGCTAACTGCACAAGAAAATGGATCAACTCCTACATGCTGAGAAAAAACCTGACGATAGGTCACTCGTTTCGTTTTCGGTTGCCCCAGCATCTCCTCGACTAATTCTCCTAATAAAGCCATGCCTGACTCAAGGTTATCACCAACGCGATACCATTCGAGCATCGTGAACTCAGGATTGTGCATCTCACCCGTTTCGCTTTGCCGAAACGCTTTGCCAATTTGGTAAATCGCAGTCGCTCCACTTGCGACCAAACGCTTCATGCCAAATTCAGGAGAAGTCTGAAGCCACAGCATCTCATTCGAATTAGAATCGACACCGGTGATCTGATTTTTTGGAATCCCGACAGGGTGAAGATGGCGGTCGACCACGATATCATGGGAAATCAACGGGGTTTCAACTTCAAAGAATCCTCGGTCATCAAAAAAACAACGCAGTTGTCGCAAAACATCTGCCCGTCGCTGCAATACATTGATCTGTGCCGAGGGTAGAAAATCGTCATTCATGGCGATTGCCAACTTTCCTTATCAAAAAACAAATGAAACGCTATGAAACTACAGTTCCTCGAAACCACCTATTCTGTCTGTCAGCTCGCTGCCCATATGAGCGTCCCCGACTGGGCAAGTTCATATATGGCAGTCATTCGCACCGACGATGAACTGACGATCATTACCGCAACCGACGCGGTTCCTGAAACGGTCAAAGCAGAGCATAATTTTGCCTGCTTTCGCGTCACAGGAAAGCTCGAATTCGACGTGATTGGAGTTATTGCTGAAATCAGCCGAGTGCTCGCAGAATCAGAGATCCCTATCCTATCAGTTTCCACTTACAATACCGACTACTTCTTAATTGCAAATGACAATCTTGACTCAGCACGTTTATCACTCTCGCGTGCCGGATTTGAAATACTGAACTAATATGTGTGGACGACTAACACTCAGAACTCCGACCACGGCTCTAACCGCCTTGTTTAGTGGACTCCAGTTCCCTCAACGAGAATTCCGTTTCAATATCTGTCCAACGCAACCGGTTCTCTGCATTCGCCAAGCAAAATCATCTCAACTCGAATCGGTGGATCTCCGTTGGGGCTTAATCCCATCATGGACAAAAGATTCCAAGACCGGCATTGGCTTAATTAATGCTCGATCGGAAACTGCCGCCACGAAGCCCTCGTTCCGAGATGCATTCCAACATCGGCGGTGTTTAATAATTGCAGATGGTTTTTTTGAGTGGAAAAAAACTGGATCCACCAAACAGCCTTTCTATATTTGCCGGAAAGACCAGCAACCATTTTGTTTAGCAGGATTATGGGAATCGTGGCAGAACGAAGACCAAACCGCCATCCAAACATGCACAGTTCTTACCACCTCAGCAAACGAATTTATGGATCCTCTTCACGACCGCATGCCAGTATTCCTTGAGCCAAATCAATTTGAGCGCTGGCTCGACAAGACAAGTCATCTCGCAGACACGATTCAACCGATGATGTCCCCACTTTCTACAGACTCGCTGCAAGCCTATCCAGTCTCCACATTGGTCAATCGCCCCGGCAACGACTCCAAAGAATGCATCGCTCGTTCAAACAAGCCTATCCAGCAAGATCTGTTTTAACCGCTTGCCGTCAAACCGGAACTCACTTTCCGAGGGGATCACCGCTATTCGACATCCATTCCTGAAGCGCCTCAAACATTCGATCGATCTGATCAGTGTACTGGGGGTCGCCAATCAAATCGTTGGTTTCCCACGGATCCTTCTCTAAATTAAAGAGTTGCTTGCGTCCACTGTGGGTGTAATGCAGCAATTTCCACTCACCTTCTCGAACGGCTCGCACACCTTTAGGAACCTTCACATTAGGCATGTACGCACCAAACACCCGATCCAAACCCTGACTGTCACCGCGAATCACGCTCGCAAACTCAAACGGCTCGGTGTAGGCCGGAGCTTTTAGCCCTGCGAAGGACGCAAGTGTTGGATAGAGACCATGAAGATAGGCGAACCCTGTTCGGGTTTCCCCGACGGGAATTCCGGGGCCTGCCAAAATCATTGGCACCCGCCACGAACCGTCATACAAATTTTGCTTTCCCATCAATCCATGCTCACCAACGGCCAGTCCATGATCCGCAGTGAATAGTATCAGGGTATTGTCTAGCTCTCCCATGACTCTTAGCTTCTCAACCAACCGCCCAATGCGATCGTCAATCTGTGCGCACATCGCAAGGTAAATTGCTCGTTCTCGGCGAACCGTCTCAGGTAGATGCGGCGGCTTGTAAACCATTTCATCCCTAACTTTCATATCGCCGTTGTCAAACGGATGAATCGGCAAATAATTCGGTGGCTCTTTCACGTTGGGAAAGCGATTTAGAATTTCAACGGGTACATGCCTCGGGTCATGGGGAGCATTAGTGGAAATGTACATCATGAACGGCTTTTTTCGATCCCAAGTCTGATCCAGAAACGATTCAGCCGCATCGTAAAAAACATCCGTGCTCCATCCTTTTGACTGGTGCTTTTCAATCTTGCCGTCACTATTAATTCGAACGCCAGTCGGATCCATCATCCCAATCTCGATCGCATTGTCCTTCGCTCCTCCTCGATCCCGGAGATTAAAAGGCAACATTCCACCAGTCACCGCCTCAGCGTGATCAAAACCTCTCAGCAACGCCTGGTTTCCGTTGTGCCACTTACCGGTAGCGAAGGTATCCCAACCCTCGTTTCGAAATTGTTCAGGAAGCAAAGTGTCAGACGTATTAAGCTGAGCTGGTCCCTTGTAGCTCAACTCGCTAGGGGTAACCGACCACAACGCTCGTCCCGTCAACAGCATCGCCCGACTGCAAGTACAAATCGCGCCGCTGAAACCACCTTGGTGAACCGTGTTGCTCATGACGGTGCCACGTTTTGCCAAGGCATCGATGTTAGGTGTCCGCGCCTGCTGCCCGCCCGTGGCTGTCACACAATGGCGACTGAAATCGTCGGTCATGAGAACCAGTACGTTAACCGGTTTTTCTCTTTCGGAAAGATGGTCTTCGGCGGTCACATAGACGCTCCCCAATCCCCCACACACCAACTCGGACAGAACAATAATCAATGCAAATTTCAAATTCATAATTCATCAAACATGTTATTTGTTTTACAGAAAAACCAAGCCCCCATTGTAGGAAGGAACGAAGTGAAAGCCAATTTAAATTTATTGATTCACTGATTTCACGATGCGCACTCAACAAACGTTGGAAAGCTTGAAAACGCACGAACGTAAATTCACAAGACCTGCTAAAATTCAGTCCTAGCGGATAACTTTCCCCGTCTCCTGCAAAACTGCTAAACTGATCAACAAGAATAAAAACCACCTATGGAGTGTACAAATGCTGAAAAAAATCGATCGACGTCAAGCATTAAAAACGGGCCTCGCCATTTCCAGTCTTGGTTTGGCGGCTGGGCATGTTCAGGGCAGCGGACTGAATGAAAAGTTCCGAACAGCACACATTGGAGTCGGCGGGATGGGAGGGGCCGATCTAGGCTCAATTGCCTCGCATCCACAAGTCGAAGTTGCAGCACTCGTCGACGTCGATGCGAACACACTCAAAGGAGCTTCACAAAAACATCCAGGTGCGGAAACGTTTGCTGATTATCGTGAGATGCTCAGTAAGCTGGGTGACAAAATTGACGGAGTTGTGATCTCAACACCAGATCACACCCATGCGCCGGCAGCCATGTCAGCCTTGAACCTGAACAAACCAGTTTATTGCCAAAAGCCGCTGACTCACGAAGTTTTTGAAGCGAGACAACTACGAAAAGTTGCGAAACAAAGAAACCTCGTTACGCAAATGGGAATTCAGGTTCATTCCAGCGCGCCCTATAGAAGAGCAGTTGAGATGATTCAGAGCGGTGTGATTGGAAAAGTCAGCGAGGTTCATGCCTGGTCGAATAAAAACTGGGGCTATGACGGCGGTCCATTTCCCAAAAAAGCAGTCCCTCCCGCTCAATTAGATTGGGATTTGTGGCTCGGAGTCACAGCTACTCGCCCCTACAGCGACAGCGTTTATCATCCAGGCAGCTGGCGAAAAATGATCGACTTTGGAACCGGAACTCTCGGTGACATGGGAGTTCATATCTTTGATACCCCGTACGCTGCATTAAAATTAACTGCACCAAAGTGGGCCAAAACTACCTGCAGAAAACCCACCGGAGTTGGGCATCCAGAAAAGAACATCGTCGAATATGAATTTCCCGGAACGGCATACACAACCGACTCAATGACTTGGAAATGGTATGACGGCAGCTACGCTCCTCCTAAAGAACTCGAACTGCCCCAAGGACTAAAGCTACCTGGCCAAGGCGCCCTCTTTATTGGCGAAAACGGACAGATGCTTCTACCACACGTTGGTGAAGCTCAGCTGTTTCCCCAACAACAATTTAAGGATTACCAACGACCGGATATTGGAAGCAATAACCATTACCACCAATGGGTCGATGCCTGTCTTGGAAACGGCCAGACCAGTGCCGACTTTGGGTATGCGGGACCGCTAACTGAAGCACTACTCTTAGGTGTGGTCGCAAATCGATTCCCGGGAGAAACACTTAACTGGGATGCCGAAAATCTGAAGGTTACTAATCTTGATGCGGCGAACCAATTAATCAAACGCAACTACCGCAAAGGTTTTGAAGTTTCAGGACTTTGATCGATACCGCCTGAATTACAAACTGAAGAACTGAGCTTCGTCTCACGAACCCCCAAGCGATTCCCCTGATTTCAAGACAATACTATGATCCAACAGCAACTCTCCACTTTCCGCATTCTCGCATTCGCAATGACCCTTACGGCGATAATCGGCCAAGCTTGCGGGCAGGACCTTCATTGGTCCGACGATGGAAAACAGGGTTGGTTCCAACAGTCGGATGACTCTGGAACCAAACAATTTCACTTCATCGATGTTGAACGCGGATCTTCGCAAATCGTGATGGAACGATCTTGGTTTGAGCAACAAAGTGGCAAAAGTACGGTCACCGGTATTTATCCTACAAAGCAACCCAGCATTTTCTTAATTCAATCTGGTCGAACTCTCTACCAAATCGATTGTCAGAAAAAAACCAGCGAATTACTCGACCCAGCATTGATTCGACAACATCGCCCCCGATTGTTTCTTCCACCCAAATCCGGCCCGCGTGGGCAATCAACCTACATCACGATGGATAACCAAACCGACCATCAAATCGAAACTTTCTGGGTCTCTGAAGTTGGCAAAGAACGTCCATACGAAGTTCTCAAACCAGGTCAGCAACTCAAACAACAGACGTTTGTCGGACATGTTTGGTATTTAAAACGAAATGGAAAACCAATTGGCTGTTTCACCGTACGACCCGGTGACCATATTGTCTTCGACAAAGCATTTCTGGATGACATTCGATTCGAGTCGCTTCCCCGCGCTCAAAATTCTCGTCCACTCGCTCGTACTTTTAATCGCCGAGGAACCCAGTCGCCTGATCGAAAATGGAAGGTACAGGTTCAAGATCATAACCTTTGGATTGAATCCAAGGGGGACGAGTCAGCGAAATCTCAATTAACGCAAAATGGGACAGAAAAAAACACATTCCGCCACATCGGTTCGGGGACGCGATGGCTTTCAAACTCTTCTCGAAATCCAGACCAATGTGAAGTGCGTTGGTCTCCCGATTCGAAGAGATTTATTGCCTACCAAACACCCGTCGCACCCGAAAATCGCGTTTACTACATTGAATCAAAACCAAAAAACCAACTTCAGCCCCTGCTAAGGTCGTATCAATACCCCAAACCGGGAGACACTTTATTATCACCACGGCTGAAGCTGTTTTCCGCCGATTCGAAAACAGAAATTCCAGTTTCAAACGAACTCTTCGAAAATCCTTTTTGGACTCGTTTTCTTGGCTGGTCTCAATCGGGAGATCGATTTCGAATTCTCTACAATGCTAGAGGCCACCAAAAACTAAGATTGCTTGAGATTGACGCGAATGATGGTTCAGTCAAAACGATAATTGAAGAGACGAGTCAGACTTTCATTCACTACTCAGACTCGTGCAAGTCAACTTTTCGAGATTTGCCCAATGACGAAATCCTTTGGGCCAGCGAGCGAAGTGGCTGGAACCACCTCTACCGATTCGACCGCGAACAGGGAACATTAATCAACGCAGTCACCTCGGGTGATTGGAATGTAAAGAGAATTCACAAAATTGATATGGAGCAAAAGTCTATCTGGTTTTACGCAGTTGGAATTTACCCCGACCAGGACCCTTATCACGAACATTTTTGCCGCGTCAACTTCGACGGTAGTGATTTAACCTATTTAACTACCGGCGACGGCACCCATCAAATCCAGTTCCAACCTAATCAGAGTAGTTTTATCGACACTTATTCTCGTGTCGACATGGCGCCAGTCCGGGAACTACGAGACAGCAAAACTGGTGAACTAATCACTCCGTTAGGACGACAAAATACAAAACAACAATTTGGTAAAAGAAAGCTAACCGAACGGTTTGTAGCCAAAGGTAGAGACGGAGAAACAGACATTTGGGGAATCATCCACTGGCCAATTAATTTCGATCCAGCAAAAAAATATCCCGTCGTCGAGAACATTTATGCGGGACCACACGACCAACACGTTCCGAAGTCGTTTCGAACCGGCTACGGCCATCGTCATAGAATCGCGGACGCAGGAATGATCGTTGTTCAGATTGATGGGATGGGGACAGCCTGGCGATCCAAAAAATTCCACGATGTTTGCTTCAAGAATCTTCGCGATGCTGGGTTTCCCGATCGTATTGCCTGGCTAAAAGCGGCTGCCGAAAAGTTCCCTCAGATGGATTTATCCCGTGTTGGAATTTATGGCGGTTCCGCTGGCGGACAAAATGCAATGGCTGCCTTACTGTGGCACAACGATTTTTACAAAGTCGCAGTGGCGGACTGCGGATGCCATGACAACCGAATGGATAAAATTTGGTGGAACGAACAATGGATGGGCTGGCCCGTCGACGACAGCTATCAGCAAAACTCTAACATGGAAAATGCCCATCTCCTCAAGGGCAAGCTCATGCTGACACTCGGGGAACTCGACCAAAATGTTGATCCGGCCAGCACAACACAGGTAGTCGGTAAATTAATTGAACACGACAAAGATTTTGAGTTCGTGTTGATTCCAGGCAAGGGACATGGTGCGGGCGAATCACCTTGGGCCGCAAAGAAAAGACTGAATTTTTTAAAGGAGCATCTCGGCGTGGAATAAAACCCAATCCCGCCCAGTTCAGAGAAAACTAGTTTACTTGTCTGGCGACACTGGCGTTTCACTGAGAGATGAATCCTGCCCGTCAACAGATTCCTCCGAACCTACAGACTGGTACAGCTTTGCCAACTTCAGCAGGACAGGCTCAATCGATTGATAGTAATTTACCTCGCCGAGTGCATCTTTTTTCTGACGCAACGATTCCAACTCTCGTTCTAATTGTTCGCGTGTTTCTCGCTGCTCAATAGTTAACTTCGCTTCGGTGCCGCGGCGGATTAAAAAAACCTGATTCGAAACGAAACCATCTGGCTCGTTCGCTTTAGATTTTTTTACTGCCCGAGTCCCCTCAAACCAATCCGACGGCGTGCCTTTACCATCACCATTATCATCAATCATCGCCAGTTCTGTAGCCAGTCGCGTTTCTTGCAGGTAAAACTCCTGCGTCTGCGAGGAAGCTGCGACAACCGCTTCTAACAGCGATGTCTGCAGGTCTTTATCGAGATCGTACGCTGGATCATCAATTGCAGAAGATAAGTATTCCCCAAATCTTGCAAAGTTCCGCTGGGCGCTCGACTTGGTCGCCGTGATGACCACACGATTGGGATGCTTAAGTTTTCCAACAAACCCACCACTCGATGACGCACAGTTCACCACAATGGTGCGGGCCTTTTGATTTATTAACCAATCGTGCAATTGAACTGCAGAGAGATCCGGTCCCCGCAGATTAAATTTAGAGACTTTACCATCGTCAGTGCCATGTCCAATCAAAACCACCCACAATTCAGCAATCCCCTCGCCAGGATTTGCCAACTCTTGCTTCAATCGCAACAGATCGTTTTGCTCAGTCGGACGGTCCTCTAAACCGATACACACAAAATCAGGCCCCGATTCACCAGCCGCGGTAATCGCCGACTTCCAATTATCAGCCCAGGTTTCAAACTGCTGCTGGTAATCGTCACTTCCACCAGCGCCTACCACGACGATGACCTTTTGTTCCTGACTAAAGAGGTCTCCAGAACAGAAACACAGGCTTGCCATCCAACAAAGTGTCCCCAACGTCCGGTAAAACACGTTCCCATTCTTCGGCTTAAATGGCCATCGTCCAATCATGGTCAGCCATTCTTTATTTTTTTTCATTGATCTCACGCCAACCCCTTCCAACGTCGTAGTCCCCATTCTCCGATCAGCAATCCGATCGCCAATGAGAATACAGTCCATCGATGCCACCAGGGATTCGAGACGGTCTCCATGACCGGCACTTCTCGATACTCCAACCCGGCAACAAACTGCTCCAAAGAATCAATATCAATAACCTCGCCGCCGGTTTGATCAGCAATCTCTTTCATCAATTGGGGGTTGGGTTCGAGTGATTGAAACTCTTCGCTGTCTGGTTCAGAAACCCATCCCGATTCCCGCGTTTCAATCTCGCTCCCATCGGGTGCCTTCACAACGACTGATGCCCGATAAACTCCAGTCTCCCCCGAAACAAAATTCGCAACATAGACCCCCGGCACGGAATCGGTTGGCTCACCAGCCAACTCAATGGTCTTTCCCTCAGGGGTTTGCACCTGAATAACCACAGTGGCATTATCAAAAGGCTTGTAAGCTTCATCATTAACCGACACCTTTATTTCAGACGAACGATTCGCGTCGTTGAGCCGATTTATTTCCACTTCGACACGACGGGGAACATCAGCGATTGCCCACCGCAGAGTCTGACGCCACGCCTTGAGCAGATCTTCATTGTCTTCTTCGCTCTTTAATTGCCAGCGCCAAAAATCGCCAATCAGCAAAGCTCCCGAACGACCGCGTCCGTAGGGCTGAACCACGAGTGCTGGATGTTTTTTCTCGGCGTCCGAGGTCACCGTCGCTAATACAGTCGCCCCCGGCTTGATGGAATTCGCAAGATTCACTGTCTTAAATTTTGGCATTGCCGCTAAGCGAATCCGTTCCTTTTCTTCCGTCGACTCAATCCTTACCCAAGGCTGCAACCAACCTTCACGTGTGAGGTCGAGTTCATATTTTCTATCTGATGGAGGCGCCAGACGATCCAGATAGACCGGCAACATCTCGCCAATTTGAGTCTTTGCATAATCACCCGCAACGAAAGATTCCTGGCCACCAAGCATCAACAGGCCACCACCACGCAAACTGACGAATTGCTGCAGCAATGACTTTTGATCCTCGGTAAAGAAATCTGCCTCCAAATCATCAATCACAATGGCATCGTATTCAAAAAGAGTTTCGGCATCCTTGGGAAAACCGCCTCGCAACTCCTCTTTATCCTTTGTCCCCAGTCGAATGAACACCGGCTCGTCATGCTGCTCTGTTGTGTCGTCGTCTTCGGAGTCGAACCCACGAAAAAGGGAATTCGATTGCTGCCCGTCCCGCCCTCGAAACGTAAACTTCGCCTCTCGTTTGGCAATTCTTACCAAGGCGACAAGATCTAACTCGTCGTCCCCCTGCAATGATCTTCGTAAAAATTTAAGCTCCCAGTTTGGACGACCAGTCACGTAAAGTATCCGAAAAGGGCCTCGACCACGATCCACGAGCACCAGTCGCTCATTATTAACAACGGTTGCTTCGGCCTGAGGATCGACAACCAACGCCTCTCCGGCAGCATAAGCCTTAACCTTAAAGACATTAATGCCACGACGTTCTGGCCGAGTCTGAAAACGAACGACAAACGGCTTACCGTCTTCAACATCCACCACTTCTTTTTTAGAAACTTCCTCTCCAGCTTCATCGAGCAGGGCAACCACAATTTCCTCACCCTTGTAACCACTCGCCATCAATTCAGCCGTAATTGTCACAGGAGCCGATTCAAAGTTAGTTTGCGTGCTGCTAACTCTGGTAATGCCAAGATCCCTGGCTGGAAGCTGGTCACCCAATAAGACGGGAAACACAGGTGGCATAGAATCCCAGGGCATGGCTGCGAACGCTTCTTTATTCCAATCAGTTGCGTTCCCATCGGTCATTAAAATAATCCCCGCTGCCGGGCGACCGGCAAACCGATTTGTGGCCAAACTTAGATTCGAGAGAATATCGCTGCCACGTTGGTCGGCACGAAAGCCTTCAAAATTGGAAACCGGTCTCAGCCGCCGATCAAATTGATATTTTCGAACATCAAAATCTTCAGCTAACTCACTTAACCAATTGGCCTCATCATTAAGCTTCTGGAATAGCTCCGCCTCTCGCGTCGTGCTGCCACCTCTGTCTTTTATCTGTAGACTTTGACTGTCATCCGCCATGACCACCATCAAGTTCGCTCCCTGTTCAGGGCGAGCATAGCGATACATGGGCTCCAGCAAACAAATTGCCAACAACAATACGGCTAAAATCTTCATCACCGCCATCAGCGATTTAGCACCAGCAGCGGCGCGTGCGTTGAAATAGGCCCAGATGACAATTCCAGCCGTGATCGCCAGTAGACTGGCGACTGCCATTCCCCAGTCAGAGGCTCCCCATGCATTCGGGATCCAGGAACTATCCATTACTTCCCACCCCCAAGCTGCTCATAGTATTTGCGCACTGCGTCTTGATATTGAGCTGGAACAGGGTCGCGATCGACGGGGACCATTGCTTCATCAGATCCGCGGCGAAGGATCTCCTCGACGACTCGATCCTGCAACTCGGCCAACGGCTCAGCAACCTTCATCTTGATTAAATCCCAATTGGGTTCCTCGGAATGCCGATTCAATTCCTTTCGAATTTCGCGTGCCTGCTCACGTATACGGGAAGCTTCGGCTCTCAACTCAGGGTCATCCACCATTTCTTCGACATCTCGCAATCGATCCGACCAGTCCCGGAAATCGTCTCCAGTCAAAGGCCGCACGATTCTCTGATCGCCCCCTGCGTAGCTTCCTTGAGGTAAATTCCCCGCCTGCTCAGAACCTTCATTGGCACCAAGATTTCTCATCAAATCTCGCTCTCGGGGCTCTCTGTTTTGTCCGCGCCCCCCCTCTCCACCAGGCGATTCCTGTTGACCCTGTCCGGGAGAAGGTTCCGCGCCTGGAGTTTCACCCTCACCCTCACCCTGAGGCCGCTCACCTGGCGGAGCTTGCTCAGACTCTCCACGTCCCTGACCAGATTCCTGACTTGGTTCCTGGCTTGGTTCTTGACCCGGAGGTTGAGTTTCACCGCGATCCTGAGGTCGCTCGCCCGGTGGATCCTGCTCGGATTCTGAGCGTCCCTCTCCGGAAGACGGAGATTCAGAATCTTCCGAACCCGCTTCAGACGTCTCCGACGCACGTTCTTGCGACCCTTGCTCGATTTCATTTTGCAAATCTCGATTGAGTCCTTCCAGTGTGCCGCGAGCTGCCTTCAACGCT
>Ga0315321_10001990_pt1 | contig 15878 bp, 16 predicted proteins | sample M180m21515metaG_FD_203464 | JGI IMG/M metagenome (GOLD analysis project Ga0315321, IMG submission 203464) | Ammonia-oxidizing marine archaeal communities from Monterey Bay, California, United States - M1 80m 21515 | ecosystem: Environmental > Aquatic > Marine > Intertidal zone | place: USA... | reverse complement strand
GTCTGCTTGCGTGGTGTAGTGGCCCATCATTTCGGGTTTTCATCCCGGCGACCCGGGTTCGAATCCCGGCGCGAGCATCTATCGACTGTTTCACTCAAACGGGTGGTTTTCAAACAACAGTTACATCTTGAATTGCATAAACTATCGACCATATATCCAAATAATCAACGTCATATGTGCTATGATAAGTCATTGTAGCAGTAATCACATGGCTACAATTCATTGCACTTCCTTCTGCAATTCTGTATTCATTTCCGTATGAATATCCTAGTTGGTATGATGGGAAAGAAGAGGTCACTCCATTGCACGTAGATTGCATAGCAACATTTGTTCCTGCAAATTCATACATCAATAGTGCCTCACCAGAGGATGTATTTATTGTCGCTAACACAATATCAATACACTGAGGTGCATATTTGAAACGATAAGACCCGGAAGAGCCCACATGATTCCAATTTGAAGTACCGCCGTTAGATGTACATTTGGTTTTATTCCATTGTGATGAACTTGTACGATAACCAGTATCTCTGCACTCTTCACCCATGTACTCTCCAGTAGATGAGTTATACACTGGTCCCAAATCAATACAATTGTTGTGAGAGCCAGATATTGCCCCATCATCATTCCAATATACTGGCATTACCCCTCCAGAGGAATACCAAGTTCTTGCTTGAGTCGGTGTTGCAGTTCCAGTCGACGTGCCGTCCCCCTCAGTTACGCTGCCATCGTCAGTAGCATCATCTGTTCCTTCGGCATCACCGACGGCATCATCAAAACATCCAGTCATAGGTAGTAACACAACAAGCAGCAAAACAAAGATTCGATCGGTCTTCATGAAACAACCTAGTGTCCGGGGGTCATTAAACAAATTCCTAGGTTGTTGGCTAAAGAGATAATAATACAAAAATTCAATCTGACCAATCCCCGCCACTAATTTCATCACCATGTCGGCCCTTGTCCCAATCTCTTGATTCTCGAAAAGTTCCCGTAATGTAAGAAAAGAGCATTGTTACTCCGAATAAATTACAGACCCCTCCCAAAAAACAACTCCCCATCGAAAGCGCGGCTCGAAGATCACCATCCATAGTAATAATTGCAAAAATACAAACTCCAATTAAAGTGATTCCGACTACCAAATATAAAATGGGAAAGAATATGTTCGCCTCTCCCAAATACTTTCCAGTTTGCTCTGAGTACAAGCTCCGAGTGAAACGGTTATTCGACATCTGTATTTTTTCGTGGTTTACAGGTTCTAAGCCGGGAGGGTGATTCTCATCTCGTTCATCGGACCCGGACATGGTCATGTGATTTACTAAGAACTCCAGAGTATATTCTTTGCCCCGACGCGAGCACTTTGACTACCTTTTACTCAAACGGGATACTGACGAATAGCGTCCACTGGATTATTCTTCTTCACTAGAAGATACCAATGATTCTGCATACCATGCTTCTAGAGAATCAACACGAGCCTGGTTTAGTCCGAGATTCTTGGCCTGTAACTTCAGCAACTTTTGCTCATTTTCAGTTAGAACACCGTCTTCCATCACCATAGTATATGCTTCAAGGTAACTCTGTTCGTCTTTAGTGAACGCTTGGGGCATCAAGATGACAACAATGGCGTTAATTGTACTGTAAATTGGTTTGCGCATCGCAGTGAGCGGAACACCGACGACCAGCGCACTGGCAACGCCGCCGTAAGGGATAATGCCCTCCAATAATTCGGCAACGATCAGAATGGCCACAACTCCAATGAAGCCGAAAACTCCCCAGGACATGCTACGTCGTAATTGCTCATCAATGCCGAGGATGTCATTCTTGAGAATCGCATAACTGAACATAATTCCTTCAAACATCCCAGTGAGCAGAATACTAAACATAAATCCGTACAGACAATACAGATAGATTGGTAAGAGTTCATCTTCAATCGAGGCCAAGTCTGCTAGATTGAAATCGCCGAACCGAGCAGTCATGTAAACAATAGACATAACCAATAAACCCTTGATGAAAGCTTTTCCTGCGAATCCAATAAACAGTGCCCGAGCTTCATTCGCTTGACCTTCCATTCCATCTTCTTGATCAAAACGATGCCATGCGCTACGCATGAGGAAGGCGGCAAGAATTGCCGAAAGCGGCGGGGCAAGGAGTAACAATTTGCCTACAGGGGAACTGCCGGGTACAAACCACGAATAGGGGAAGGTTTCCTCGGTCTCGACACAACCGGCTTCAATTGGAGGTGAACCGGGTGAGGCAGTAAGAGTAGCCCCCTCATTGACGTCATTGCACTCAATGTGGTAGTTGCCACCAAAAGCCTCGGCAGTACTTCCGCTTGATGAAATCAAAGCAGCGATGATGACGGCAGTAAACAACGGAAGGACCCACCACAAATTGTTTCGAATCTTGTCATTGGCCATGAACTCAAAGCGCTTGGGTGGATAAAACGAAATTGTGGAGAGGTACATGAACAGGCATAACAGTGAGCAGAAATACCACCCTACACGGTAGTACTCCATTGCTGGCAACATGTCGGCACTGAACGGGTATGTGTTGTACCAAGAAGCCATAACCCGATACCCTTCAGCGAAAAGAAGAATCGCCATGAAGCGATTTTCCGGCGCGTTACTCCGCGCTTTGAGAATCAATGCAGCCAAGAACCAGAGGACAATAAGCGTCAATATTGAAAGAAAACAGATGAGGTAAGTCAATCCCAAGGTGTTTCCCGTTTGAAAATTGATCTCCAAAAATTTGTTCCAATAGTAGGGCAGTATAGGGCCCATCCCATTCAGTGCCATTACTGGTTCTTTCTCCAACATTCACAAAAACCTACCGGCGACGAAATACTAACTAGGTGAATTCGACCATGACATATACATCGCTACCATTGAATCTACGATTTTCGGAACAATGTTATGGTAGTATATATTCGGCTTCAATATGGAAACATTTGGTGAATACTATTCAGAGGCATTCACCGCAAAGAACCAGTTTGGTATTGGAATGATATCAAATTGGCTCAGTCTAATTGTATTATTATGGCTACTTAGTCTTGCATATTTGATTATCCGAGCCAATCCCAAATCAAATGAAAATCGGTTCATGGCTTTGCTAATCACTTGTGAAGGGTTCAAGGCGGCTTACCATATGAAGAACATCACCCCTGGTGGGCATGAGTGGTGGTTTATTGACCAATATCTTTGGAACTTCAATACTACATTTTTCATCTCGGCACACGTTTGTTCGGTATTGATGTATCTATGTTTTCCAATCTATTATCGTATTAATCAACTTTCATTTCTATACAAACCGGTCTTGCAGAGGCATGCGTGGCATGTAATGCCTCTATTGACAATTATTTTCATGTTCATTGCAACGGATCTTTGGGTGTATGAAAATTATGCATGGATTGTCTGTTCAGAAGTAGGTGCACAACCAGAGATTATTTCGCAATGGGGAACCCTAAGTCCAACAATGCAAGAAGCGGTTGATTCAATCGGAACTTGTCAAATCATTGACGAATGGGCTGTTGAAGAGACGCCACAATTCGGCTTCTTTATGGTTGCTCTCTCACCATTGATTTCCATCATAGCACTGATTGTCATGCGGACTTCAATGAAGCAATACGATAATGAAGGAAATTCTGATTCAAGCAATAGTCTGACGTCTCGATCTCTGTACATAGGATTCCTCGGTAAGGTTATTGGTTCCATGATTTTCTTTACCATGCTCTTCGTCATTATCCCAGCATTAAATGGTGGAACTATGCCAAATGTTGGAGATAGCATCATCAAAGAATTAGAAAACCCTAGAGAATTAACGGCTATTTTAACAAAATACGCTTGGATACTTACGGGTTTGATGATTTCCTTACCTTTCGCCTTTGAAGGAATGATGTTCGCTCATGCATCGATGAAAGATACTGTATTGGGAATTGATTCCAAACTAAGGCGTACATTCAGAAATACAATGTTCACTGGATTAGGGGGTGTACTATTTTTGATTGGATGCGAAGTAATGGAGTCTTTCATTGGATATGGTGCATATGGAGGTATTTCGGTTGGAGCGGGTATTTTGATTGTCCGCAAACCAATTCTCTCGACTCTAGAACGCTTCGGTGAAAGAATAATCCCCTCCACATTATCTGAATCCGAATACGCATATTTGCAAGCCTATTCAGCATCAGGCGCTGATGGAGAAATTACGGCAGCTGAACGCAGAATTCTTCAAGCGACTGCTGGAGCACTGAATATTACTGCCGAAAGGGCCTTACAAATCGAACAGAATTTTGGATCAAAGGTAGATGAGCAAGGACACCAAAGTGTACCAGAACCTGTTGTCATTCAAGAATGGACTGACGAATCAGGCCATACTTGGAGAATAATGGATGATGGAACAAATAGATGGTGGGATGGTTCCAATTGGCAGAAGGTCGAGTGAATAAATTAGTGAATGTAATCGCACTCCGGTACTAGCACCTTCCCCTCAAACGGGCGCTGGAGAGTTTTTTACTCGAGATATGACTAGAAAAACCAAAGCTTGCCGATAACCAAAAGAACATTAATTACGCCTACCGGTACAATAATACCCTGAATTTTGTATCTGAAGCGCCTAAAGCCAGGAGGGGATATTTCATCTATTGGTGCGTCCCACCACCTTCGCTTATGCGAAATATCAAAATGCTTTTTCAGACCAATTATTGAGAAACCAAAAAAGAAAGATTTTTTTTCTTTATAATTTCGGCAAATCGTACATTCATGATAATTTTTTCCACCTATTTTTACAGTCTCCCATCTAAATTTAGGATAATCATCTGGAAGAAATAGTGAAAATTTGTAGCCGATAATAGCCACAATAAAGCTCAGTAATATGTATGGAACTAAACCTACATCGTCGGACTCAAAGAAAAGGATTTTGATTGGCAGCGCTATACATAAAGCAAACAAGAAGTTTGTATCAATCAGCATCCAAAGTTTTACCATCGGAGTTAACGATTGACTAATGTGTCGTCTGTATTCGGCAAAGTAACCTGTCGAGTTAGCGAGATAGGATGAAGTTTCGGGACTTGCCCAGTTAAACCGATTATCATTTTCTGTTACTTGTTCATATCCGCAGTGCGAACATTTTCTCCACCCTTGGAACAATTCTTTACCACAATTTGAGCAACTATTGATTGTATTATCATGGTATTGTGATGTCTGAATGGGTAATACTTCGAATGATTGTTGGCTGCTTGAGGGATTTCGCAATTTAGAGATCTGTTCAATTGTCCAACCAGATTGCATTAATTCTAAATCGCTAAACAAAGAGGGATCGGGTGAAGCAGTATTTTCAATGATTGCTCCACAATTAGTACAATTTCGCCATGAAGGTTTAACTTCCGTTCCGCAGGACTGACAGAACGCCATATAAGTGGCAGATTATGGCACATCTAAACATTTGTGATTTATTCAAACTCGTTTGGTGCTGCAAGGTAAGCGGATTGTTGATACATCCTAGCATTGAGGACAAGGTATGTCAGACCCCGTCTTGAGTCCAGATGGGTTTTGGCAATTGGATGATGGAGAATGGGTTGCTAGCGAAAAGCAGACAGTGGCTTTAGCGAATGGAGCTATTCCTCATGGCGCAGTAATCACAAATTCTACTTCACTCGAAGAGAGATCGGGCAATACCAGTTTCTTTGCTAAATTGAAGCCTAAACAAAAGTTGTACATCTTTAGTGGAGTTTGTTTGGCATCTATTTGTTTATCATTAATCATAGTGCTTGCATCGTTGTCCCCTATTTCAGAAAGTCATGCTCCAGTAACCGATTGCTCTGCCAATAATACAAACTTAGTGTCAGGTTTTGAAGCAGAGTCAACTGTTAGTGAATCTGAAAACCAAGAGGAAGTTTGCCCCCATGAACTTAAAATCGGTTCATGGAATTTGGAAGTATTTGGACAATCTAAAGCCAATAATCAACAGGAGCTTTCTGAGATTGCAGAAAAAATTAGTTATTATGATGTTATTGCTGTTCAGGAAATTAAGGACAAAAATCCAGGAACTGCGCCCTACATCCTTCAAGATGAAGTTGAGACATATGGTGAATATGGAATGATTCTATCTAACAGAACTGGAGTTTATTGCGAAGAAAACCCATATGCCTCAGAGCAGTATGCTTTCTTTTACAATAACGATACAATCAAACCACTTGAAGAAGGACACCACTATCCAGACACCGATTGTGAGTTCTCTAGGGAACCATTCGCTGCTAGATTTCAATCAACTGAATACGACTATACATTTGTCCTAATCACCTTACATGTGAAACCAGATGATGCAGTGGATGAGATCAACGCTTTGGTAAATGTATTCGAATGGGCTAAATTTCAATATCCCAATGAGGATGATTTCATTTTGCTTGGGGACCTGAATGCAGATTGTAGTTATGCAAGTTCATCTGAATTAGATGAATTAGATATTCGTAATGGAGACTATCAATGGATAATACCTGATGGAACTAATACCAACACTGCTGAATCGTCATCCTGTGCATATGATAGAATGATTCTCGGTGATGGTGGAACTCAAGAGTTCCTAGGTTCATACTCAACTGATTGTGAAGTAGAAGCCTCTGACCATTGCATTATTTCAGCTAAGTTTTCGGCACATGAGTCGTGACATCAAAAACCACAATATTCTGTGTTCTTATGTAGAATTAAGAATTGTTGGACCGACTATTTTCGCACCTTCAGGACCTTCGACGCTGAAAGCTATAATGCAGTGCTGAGAGCAGATATTGAATCCATTTTCTGTAACATTCAATGTTTCTCCGATTTCCCAAGTTGAATCATCATCACCTGATTGAATAAGTGTACAATTTCCCTCCGAGGGTGATGTAGAGCAAATGTGAGATCCTGAGCGTTCGATAGTGACGACCAAATCTGAAATATCCATGTCGACACCACCATCATCGTCCAAAATTAGATTGAAAAGAACGTCTGATGTTTCAACCGAATTAGTATTCTTTTCGGGGTCTTCGACTGAATAGTAAAATGATTCTGGCTCACTAAAGCATCCAGGTGTTGAAAATGAAAAAAACAGGATGATGCATAGAACAATACCCCTCCGGTCCATGTGATGTCGTCATAGAGGTTGCATTTAGGTTAATCAGTTGATTTAGCAGTATCAACAAATTTCTCAAATGTCATTTTAGATATCTTTGAGTCTCATCAAAGCCACCGATGAACATTGGGTTATCGCCCCTGTTATCGATAATTACAGGAACTGTACGATGACCAGTCTCGGACACGACATCATTGCGAACATCGGGTTCATGATCGAAATTAATTTCGTGGTAAGTCAAACCTTTAGCATCGAATAAACGCTTTGCTGCTACACAGTATGGGCAAAATGTCGTAGAATACACAATGAAATCTGCATCCGAGGATTTGGCATCATCTACCACACGACTCATGGCGGGTTGTCAGGGTGACCCTTCTTGAATGTGTGTTAATCATTCATCCGTAAGTACTAGTCCATCATAATCGATTTTCCAGTCGAGAATATCCCAAGGAATCGCTTCTTTAGTCGCCTCGGGGTTTCGGGAAATAATACCGACATAACCACCCGCACCTGCACCCATGCCTTTCCAGGCTAGAACATCTGCCATATCCTCTAGCATCAGGTAAGGCTCATTCAATGCAGAATCTAAGCGACCTACTGCTGCAGTGTATGATTTCATTGCCACACATAGATTGTATCTATCGTCTCTTTGGACGTGTGCAGCCATATCTTTGCCGCTTTGACGTATATCCATCAGATGTGGTAGAACTTCTTCATAGCGAGCCCAAACACCGTCGTGTAAGTCTCCTGAACTATGCCTGACACCCGTATCTGCAAGAATGAGATGTTTCTCCAACCATCGATTGAATGATGGCGGAGGAACAAGATGTACTCTCTCTACATGTTGCCCTATGAATTTGAGATGTTGGATTCCCCCATATCTGGCTGCCCACTGGTCTTGGCGTCCACCGTGATTACCCAGTACTTGTTCAAACTTGAAAGCCAATTCTTCAGAATTTTCAGCACCTTTGATGGCCGCCATCAATGCCACATTGATAGCACCTGAAGTCCCAAGGCCACTACCAACTGGAATATCACAACCGTAGTTAACACTGATTTTGCCATCTTCATCTGTAGTCATTTCAGCATGTGCATAATGATTGATTGCAACATTGACTACATCCCCACCAACTTGTTCACAGAATGGAGCAGCATCCGACCACCCTCCTGCGAGATCAATTCTAACAGGAGCTCGTGCTTTAACCATATTAGCCGGAAGGCGGTGGTCCTTATGTCATCTACCTATTTTCTACAAAATCGCATAAATACAGAATTAAACTCCAATTGAAAAATTAAAAATTCAATTGAAAAATTCATGCTAAAGATTCCAGCCATTCCTTGACTGAAAAATGAAATTCAATTGGAATCATGTGACCCTTAGAGTGCTTAATTCGCGTCACATCCCATCCTGATTCCTCGAATAATTCCGGTATTTCCAAACCTGCTTCTAGAGATACACGATGATCTCTTTCACCATGCATCCAAAGCATCTTGCCAGTTGGTATCTCCATCAATCTTTGTCGAAGTTCTAGTGGTCTTACAGCTCTAGTACCCATCGCAATCACCCCGATTACTTGATGGTCAAATTGTAATAATTCTTGTGCCATTGCCCCACCTTGACTAAATCCTCCAAGAACCAACTTGTCATCTGGCATTAGGTTTGAAAGTTTGAGCAAAGAAATATCGACGTCGGAAAGTTCGTTTGCTGTTAGAATCCTACGACCTGGCTGGTCACCGTTTTCATAACGCCACCAAGTGAATCCACGAATAGAGTGTTCGAAACTTGCCTCTGGTACCAATAACTCCCAATCATCTGGCAGTACCTTTTCTGCAAAAGGGCGCATCATTTCAGCAGTACCGGTCATTCCATGCATCATGACCAAGGTCGGCATGATACTCCCTCAAAGTTCCCAGTAGTTCTCGATTCCACCTGCGATCATGAAGTGGATGGAACTCTGACCGCCAGTTAGTGTTACTTCCAAGGTATACTCATCTGTACGGCTTGGAATTGTTGCCAATTCTTGAGATTGTGTTCCTGCAGTGTAGGTTCTAGTCAGAATACTGTTACCTACATGGTCTTTTATCGACAATGTGCCTGTTCCTCCTTGAGGCAGTGCTGCATCGATGTAGAATACGTAGTAATTGAAATCAATCCCAGATGGATGCCCACTGTCAACAAAGGTGTCGGTAACCTCACCGTCGATTGGACCTTCGAATACTCTGTCTTTCAGGTCAGTAGCTCGAATAAACCAAACTTCTCCACTATAATCACTGCCTGTACTAGTCAACGACATTCTGAACTGTAATTCATCATCCTGGTCCATCCAGATAAAATAATCTAGGAACCCATGGGTTCCATCGAAATGATATTCCAGAGAATGGCCAGTACTGCTACTAGCCTTGACTACAGCCATGCCATTGGTAGAACCGGTAGTTTCTGCCAACCAAGATTCACCGAGTAGTGTGAACTGCCAAGTGTCACCTTCACTCCAAGGGAAGTTGAATACTGATTGTGGGTCTCCATTTTCATATACCGCTAAATCGTCCATCACAACTCTACCCAAAAACGGGTTGTGGTTGACAACTGCATGCCTTTGAGCCTCTCTTTCAGAAGAGATTCCTAACATATACTGATCATCGCCTTCATTGACTTCTGTTACGACTAATCGAGCCGTATCTTCGCCGAATTGTGCTGTCTCGAAGGTGTAAAGCCACCAATCGCCGACTTCCCATCCAGGCTTTTCAACTGAATCTACTTCGAAATCTTCAGAATCTGAGTCGCCGATATTGATGCATCCGCTAAGCGAAATTGTAACCATCAGTAGAGCCGCTAGCATAGCACGCATGCGACCCCCTACTGATGGCTATTTTTCAGTGTAATGGATAACTCGTTCACAATAACCCTGTAATTGTAAGGCTTGGTGCAATAACAACTGCAACAATACTCATCAACTTAATCAGGATGTTTAGAGAAGGTCCACTGGTGTCCTTGAATGGGTCACCAATTGTGTCTCCAATGACGGCTGCTTCGTGAGCATCATCGCCCTTTTCAGCACCTTCGATGTGGCCTTGCTCGATTGCTTTCTTTGCATTGTCCCAAGCACCACCAGCGTTAGCCATGAATAGAGCCATAAGAACTCCAGTAACTAGAGAACCGGCAAGAAGACCACCAAGTGCTGGAGCACCTAAGGCAAACCCAACAATAACTGGAGCGATAATTGCTACAACACCTGGTCCAACCATTTCCTTTAATGCAGCATCTGTTGAGATCTCAACACACCTTGCACTGTCAGGATACATTGTTCCTTTATGTTCAATCTTAGTTGGCCATGAAGAAACATCCTCAAGATCGACTCCCTCTGGAGTTTTAGCAGTTAGTGCTTCTCTCATTACACTGAATTGTCGGCGGATTTCTACTACCATTTCGTTGGCAGCTTTGCCGACAGAAGTCATGGTCATTGCTGCAACTACGAATGGTAGAGCGCCACCAATCAATAGCCCGATAACGACCTTAGGGTCAGATAGTGCTAGTTGAGATAGGCTCAAACCTGCAGCAGCTGAATATGCTGCGAATAGTGCTAATGCGGTTAAAGCAGCACTACCAATAGCGAATCCTTTACCGATTGCAGCGGTAGTGTTGCCGATTGAATCAAGACCATCTGTTATTTCACGGACTTCCTTTCCTAGACCGCTCATCTCTGCAATTCCACCAGCGTTGTCTGCAACTGGACCGTATGCGTCAACGGTCATTGTAACACCAACAGTAGCTAGCATTCCCATTGCAGCCATTGCGATACCGTATAGACCGAATTCTGGCATGAATCCGCCAGCGCTGCTAGCAGAGTGGCCATCCATCATGAAATGATTAGCTCCGAATATACCGAAACAGATTAGGATAATCGGGATGAAAGTAGACATCATTCCAACAGAAAGTCCAGCAATTGCGTTTGTAGCAGGACCTGTCTTGGACATCTGTCCAATGTGAGGAATTGCTTTTGGCTTCAGACCAAAGACATCTTCGATTCCAGTGTAGTATTCTGTCACTAGACCGATTAGGATACCAACGATTGAACCAATAATTACTGCTACCATTGGCTCAGTACCTGTATCTAAATCCATGAACCCGATTCCGAACCATCCAATGACCCAGAACAATCCTGCTCCGATGAAAGTAGTATTTCGTAGTGCAGCACCAGGTTCGCCGTTCTTTAGGAACTCCATGGAGAACACACCAACTAAGGATGCTAGGTAACCAACCAATCCTAAGAAGATTGGAAGAATGACGTAATCTACGTTCATGTTAGCACTAGAGTCTGCAATAACCATTGCAGCGATAATAGAACCAACGAAAGACTCGAAGATATCAGCGCCCATTCCGGCTACGTCACCTACGTTGTCTCCGACGTTATCTGCGATAACACCAGGGTTACGAGGATCATCTTCAGGAATACCTGCTTCGACCTTTCCTACTAAGTCTGCACCAACGTCGGCAGCCTTTGTGTAAATACCGCCTCCAACACGAGCGAAGAGTGCGATAGAAGATGCACCCATTCCGAATCCTGCAGCGTGTGTGATATTGGAACCTTCATCGCCTGCTCCTAAGAAGTAAGCTACTAAAGAGATACCAAGTAATCCGAGACCACCAACTGAAAGTCCCATTACCGCTCCACCGTTATATGATACAGCAAGAGCGCCTGCTTGACCTTCTTTCTGTGCAGCCATGGCTGTACGGCCATTAGCAGCAGTTGCGGCTTTCATTCCAGAAAGACCTGCAAGTACGCTTGCTACGGCTCCTCCAAGGAATGCCAGTGCGGTCAAATGGCCGTCTTCTTCTGTTACGAAGAACAGCAGTACCGCTACTATTCCAACAAATATAGACAGATACCTGTATTCGGCTTTAAGGAAAGCCATCGCTCCGTCTTGAATCTGTTCCGTTATATCTGCAACAGTTGGGTTGTCTATCTCTACGCTTACTACTTTCTTGTATAATAATGCAGCAATAGCTAGCCCCACTAGGGATACTATCACGGCGATTAATGCAATGTCCATCATAATTACACCTTCTTGGCCGCCGACCAAAGTCCCCTTCATAAGGACATCCCCATGAAAAACTACGCTATGAGGCGTTTTCGGGTCATTCTACTTTGAAGCCGACGCTCTCAATTGACTCGGTTAGGACTTCGGTTTCGACGCCTTTAGTAGTTACAGATACAGATCCTTCGGAGGCCGATGCTGATACTTTCTTCACTCCACGGATACCGGTTAACGCTTTGGTAATTTTACGCTCGCACCCGCCGCAGTCCATACCAGAAACTTTGAATTCAACAGTGGTAGTCTTAGAAAATAATCCCATGATTAAGCGTAATCTGTCACATATCTTGAATACGATGGTTGATAGATGAGCGGCTAACGCCAAGGTATGATGGCAATCACTGCAGATGAGGTTCTCAAAGAAATTGGGCCCGTTCAAGAGATTCTTGATGCACATGATGGTGTCGTCACTGTTATCGATACCGCTGATGGAAACGTGATGTTATCCCTCGATGGTGGTTGCGTAGGCTGCTCATCTACTCCAATGACTGCTATGCAAATTTATTATTCATTAAAACAACTTGATGCGGTAAACGATGTGATCTTCGTAAACGGAGAATTACCCGAATACATGCGCACGTTCATCGATCAAAAGATGGTTGATGATGCAAAAACCGATGGTGAAATAATCTGATTATTCTTCTTCAATCTTTTTGTTGATGGTATGCGGGTTTGCTCCAAAGGATACATTTTGGCCTTTGATATTCAACCTAGCCGCTATTGCAATAATTATACAAAGAATCGATAGCGGCTTTGGCAAATAGTTAGAACCCCATAATTCACCACCGGATAGAGACAGCCACCAAAGTATTGCTGCAGTGAGTAATAGTGATGACATGATGAGGTTTTGAGCCAGCAGTTCAGCCTTCTCACTACGTGAAAAGGTAGCAATAAATGTGAAACCAAATAGAGAAATAAAGCACATCGATTGAGCCAATATTTCGATGATAGCCGTCTCAATCATGGTTGTGGGAATAGGCAGGGGTTCTTCAACCCGCATGCAGTCGACGAAACATGGCAGGTGGATCGTGGAAGTTACCCAAGCCCCGCCTCAATGGCCCTCCATTCTTTAGTAGGAACCAAATTAGTACCGCTCTACATCAAATGGCTATCCTACTCGAACTATCGGGAGCGAATATGTTTCGTACCCGCTCTTACCAAAATGGCTCACGTCTAATTGGGTCATTATCGCAAGACCTTGGAGAGTTGGTTGCTAGTGGAGAGTTATTCGAATTGAAAGGAATTGGCAAGGGCTTAGGCTCGGCTATTAGCCAAGCAGTTGGCGAAGGCAGATGGCCTGAAGATTGGATCACCTTGCATGATGAAACACCTGAAGGTCTAATCCAAATGCTTGGAATACCAGGCGTAGGGCCAAAGAAAATCAAAACCCTACATGATGAGTTGGGTGTCCAAACAATTGCTGATTTGCAGGAGGTTTGTGTCAAGAACGAAGTTGCTCCAATGAAGGGATTTGGTGCTAAGAGCCAACAGAAGATTTTGGATGGAATCGATTTACTAGCCCGGTTTTCTGAGCGTAGACGACTAGATATTGGGTTGCGCTATGGACAAACTTTCCTTGGTATGATTCAGGATTTAACTGGTGTAGAAAAGGCTGAACTGGCTGGATCTGCACGTAGACGGCGTGAAACAATTGGCGACCTAGATATTGTTGCAGCCGTACAGCCACAAGATGTCGAGAGAGTTACTGCCGAGATTCTATCTCTAAACGGAATTGCCGATGTCAAAGGTGCTGGTGATTCAAAAGTATCTGTCATTCTGGATACATCAATATTTGAAGGCGGCTTTAGCCTAGGCCACTTAGATGCAAATGTACTGGAAGCAATTGGTGGAGAAGGCTACGAACAACTGGAATCCGGTGGAACAATTGATGCTCAAGTTCGATTGGTACCCCCTCATGTATTTGCATTTACACTAGCTTACTTCACTGGATCAAAGGAGCACAACATCAGAATGCGCCAAGTCGCTCAAGAAAAGGGTTTGAAATTAAATGAATTTGGATTGATGCCCGAAACAGAATTAACTGGTTTAGAGGCTGCAGAAACCTCACTCCTCGCTACTAATGAATCAGAAATTTATGCGCATCTAGGATTAGAATTTGTCACTCCAGAACTGCGAGAGGATATGGGTGAGATAGAGGCCTCTGCAAGTAAAACACTACCTGAATTGACTACCTTGTCCGATATCCGGGGTGCACTTCACAACCACACTACACTTTCAGATGGTGAAGCAAGTCTTGAGCAAATGGCTGATGCAGCACAGCGTATGGGTTGGAATTGGTTGGGAATTGCCGACCACTCACCTACTTTACAGGTAGCTCACGGGGCTAGTGCTGATGACCTTCTAGCACAACATGCAAAAATGCAGCAATACAACACAGAATGGAAGAAAAATGGAGTTGATTTTAGATTATTCAGTGGAGTTGAATCGGATATTCTTGAAGATGGAAAACTCGATCACCCGGATGAAGTTCTAGCACAAATCGATTATGTGGTTGCCAGTGTCCACGCGATGGGTCGGTGGAGAAGCCGTGATGAATCTCAGAATACTGAAGATTTGTTGAAGTGCTTAGATCACCCTGCGACAACGGTTCTAGGCCACCCAACGGGGAGAATTTTGCAAGGCCGGGATGGTTATGAGGTCGATCTTCATACCGTCCTTGAAGAAATGTCTGAATACAATAAATCAGGAGTACTAAAGGCAGTAGAACTCAATGCTTCACCATACAGACTAGACCTCGATTGGAAACTTTGTAAACGTGCTAAGGAGTTGAATGTACCAGTTGTGATCAATCCAGATGCGCATTCTATCAAAGGACTTGGCGATATTGATTATGGCGTGATGATAGCACGTAAGGGCTGGCTTGAAAGGAAAGATATCCTCAATTCCTTAACCGCAGATGAAATGAGTGAAAGGCTCATGGGGTGATTTAATGAGGTTTCTACGCGCATTGATAATCGGAATCCTTTCGATATTCCCTGGCACGATTATTGGCTACCTTGGGTGGCTAGCAGTTGGCGGAAATGAGAATAATTTTTCATTGGAAGTCATATTTTTCTGTAACATTATTCCATTTGGATTCATGGCATTAGGATTCTTATGGGCGTGGGCGAGTGGTGAAGAATACGGCGTAAATTATCAAGGGTGATACTGTGAAGCGATCAGAGAAAGCATCGCAGATATTGGAAATGCTCGAACAATTATATCCTGAAACACCAATACCTTTGGATCATACATCTCCATTTCAATTGTTAATCGCTGTACTGATGAGTGCTCAAACCACTGACAAAAAGGTGAACCAAGTAACTCCTAAATTATTTAGAAGAGGGATTGATGCTAAGGAAATGTCCGAATTACCAGTAGAAGATATTCAATCGATGATTCGAGAAGTTGGATTAGCACCAACTAAAGCACGGAATATTTCCAAGTTATCTAAGATGCTATGTGATTTGTATGGTGGAGAGGTCCCTCGAACTTTTGAGCAATTGGAAGATTTACCAGGGGTTGGTCACAAGACTGCAGGGGTAGTAATGGCGCAATCATTTGGTATTCCGGCATTCCCAGTAGATACTCACATTCACCGATTAGCAGCACGGTGGGGGCTATCTAATGGTTCAAACGTGGTCAAAACTGAGCGTGACCTCAAGGCACTATTTCCTCGTGAATCCTGGAAT
>Ga0315321_10001987_pt1 | contig 15889 bp, 14 predicted proteins | sample M180m21515metaG_FD_203464 | JGI IMG/M metagenome (GOLD analysis project Ga0315321, IMG submission 203464) | Ammonia-oxidizing marine archaeal communities from Monterey Bay, California, United States - M1 80m 21515 | ecosystem: Environmental > Aquatic > Marine > Intertidal zone | place: USA... | reverse complement strand
AGTACTCGATCCAACCGAATCGGCTACTCGCAAAGATGCTCAAGATGACGAAGAAGAAAATGGCGTCCTTGACCTCTTGGCTGGCGACGTCGAGCAAGTTTGGAGCTGATCTCCTGCCGATTTGCGTGTCATGAATCTTTGATCGGACTGGCCCTAGTGGATCAGTCCGATTTTTTATGCGCATCATCATCCGCCTCCAGAGTCGCCCTGATGCGTTAAGTTGGCTAAGCCTCATTGTTTCTTTCGTCGATTCCTTTGGGCGACTCGGATAGATTGTGATGCAAGATGGCTCTCAGAGCCGTAGAATTGAGTATGGATGGTCGAGTACACAATGCTTGCGATCGACTACCTCGAGGCCGTATTTTTCTCCGATGGCGCGCCACAATGGTTGCCACGTGTTAAGTTGAATCTGTTTCCTGTTTCGGAACTCTTTCCCGAGAGACTCCATTGCCCTTTAAGCCATTTGCAGTTCAGTGCCTGACCTGTGCGAGTCAGCTCAGGGTTTCGGACCCGGCAATTGTTGGCACGATTGCTGCCTGTCCCAAGTGTGGGTCGATGGTTGAGATCAATCGACCGGATGGGCAAGTTGAAATTGGACGCTCAGGAGTTGATAGTCAGGCCATTACGGAGGATGCGATCACTGCAGATGGCAGGCTAACCGGTGGTGCGGTTTCGCAGGTCCGTGATGAAGGATTTGCAGGTGCCGATTCGGTTCTTCCAGAGAACAGCGATGGTTTATCGGGAGCGATGCATCCCGACTGGCAAAGTGCAAAGACTCAAAAATCACGGCAGATTGCCCTCGTCATTGCTCTTTCTGCAACTGGATTGATTGCAGCTGTCATGTTCTTCGGCTGGTTTGTTACTTCGTGGGGGCAGCAGGAAGTCCAGCAAATATCAACGGCCGGGAATCAGGCCAATGATCCAAGCAATCCATCGTTGATCGATCCTGACAAAAGTCTACAGATCAAAGGCGATCAAGAGGGTGAAGCTGCCCTCTCCACTGAGACCGGTACGTCGGAGGATCAGACGCCCTCGACAACTCCAAATGCGGCAAACACACATGCAGCAAACCCCGAGGATCCGGTTACTCTTGAGACTGAATCCGAGCAACCCAACGGTACAGGTCTCAATGATGAACCAGGCAAACCTGACAATTCAACGTCGATGACACCAGGTGTGACCGCAAGTATTGAAGGAACTGGTAACGAAGAAACAGGACAGTCAATACCGAGCGATCTGTTACCGCCATCAGTGCTCGATCCACCAAGCAATCCAGATGCTGTTGCTTCGACTGATGATCCGGTCAGCACCAATTCGGTAACAGCAGAGAATACTGATGACTCTGACAACGCCCCAGGGATGCAGGATCTGCCTCCAGAACTTGCTCAGTACACTCAGTTCCTGCTTGATGATGGAGCGCAGGCAAAACCGACTCTTCAAGCCCCACCAACGATGGAAGAGGTCAAGTTGGAGGCCGCTGCAGACGAAGAGGGCGAGGATCTGCGGATCCCCATCGTGCCTAAAGAACTGGATCTGAGAGCTGATCTTGCAATTAAGCTCGCCCTCGCCTCGGATGGTTACCCGGCCAGTGATTTGATGTTGTTGATTAGTCAAGTTACCGGTGTTCCGATTCAAATGGATTGGCCGTCGTTTGATTTAGCGGGATCAGATATCCAGCAAACCGTACCTACGACGAAAGCTTGGCGTTCTGCCCGGGAGCTACTTGACGAAACTGCAGCAGCGTTAAATGCTGAAATCCTGGAACAGCCAACCCTGTTATTGCTAACGTTAAGGGACGATGTTTTTGATGAAGCTGCCAGCAGGTTGACGGCAGTTGATGACTTTGGTGCTGGCAAAGTATCGGCTCAGGATTTTTTGCAGGGATTTCTTGCGGGAGAGAATGGCGATGCAAATCCGCGAGAAGTCAGTCAATTGGCCTGCTTTGCCACTGAGGCCTTGAGACGGATGCGTGGGGTTACGCCCAAAATGGAGGATGCAAGGTTCGGGCGTTGGGCACGCGAGATAAACGGTACGCAGGCAGAATGGGCCGTGCTCTCCGATGGCGAGTGTGGGCCGCAGTTGGACGCACCTATTAGTGTCGCTGGGCTACTGCGACGGACTGCGAAATTGAATCAGGCAACATGTGTTTTCAACTGGCTGGATGCCGTTCGCCGTGGTGTCCGACCCGAGCATTTATTGCTGCCACACAAAGAAGAGAATGCGGGAAGCACACTTGGCAACACTCTGGCTCCTTTAGGTTTGCAAGTGCGGCAAGTCGATCTTAAGCACTGGTGGGTTGGTACAGAGGCCACCTATGACCGTTTGCCAATTTTTGTCTGGACACCAGCTCTGGGGGAGACGCGGGCAGGGTTTCTGGAGCAGATGAACAAAGTGATGGCAGGTTCATCACCGCGCCAATTTCGATTAGCGATCGATGACACGAGTGATCGTGCCTTGATGTTGTTGCCACGGTTCATTGTGCGGCAGTTGCCCACAATCATTCCAACTGTTGCCGCGAAGTGACAGGTTGCGGGCAACTGTTTAAGTGTGGGTTTGTTGGTTTTGCTCACGGGTTGCCGCGCGGTTTTCCCTCTTTTGCTTCAGAGCTTCCATGATCAAAGTAGGTGCTTGCTTCCTGCTGGTTGGCTTTAGTGTCATGCAAAAACTTATGCTCTGGGTATCCGGAATATCTGGCGGATGGCATTTGACAAAAAACAGGTGATCTTTGGGCGGCCGATGTAGGCCAGAACGACTGGTAAGAAGTCAATTTAATGCGTGCGGGAGGAAATTGCGGTTGGAATCTGCGTGAGGCAGCCCATGCATTCACGCTCGCATGTGGCCCGAGCTTAGGTCCGAGCGCTGAGTTGAGCGACCCTTCTGTCGAATAACCGCATACGGAAGATTGGGGAAAATCGATCACAGGTGGAGCTGTCTATCGGGGCAGCAAGAATCTGGCACTCGATATGGATACTATCTAGTTGGAGATTGTATCAGCGGGTGAATTTTGGCGTTAATAGTACGATGCTGCAAATGCAACGGTGACCGAACCTCGACCAATCGTTTGGGACAATCTGCCCGTATTCACATTCGGTCAAACAGATGATGGAGAAGTCCTGATGAGTACGATGTCAGGAGGAGGGCGGATCTACCGATTTGCCCAGTGAGCGGAAAATGCTGCTGCCTCAATTTTCGCGACGATGCTTGTCATTTGAGTGACGACATTCAGCCCGCGGTTTTGGCATCTTTGCTCACTGGCAGGCGAATGATGAACGCGGTGCCCCGTCCAACTGTGCTCTCAACTCGAATGCGTCCGTGATGACTGTCGATAATTTCTTTGCATGCAGCTAGTCCCAAACCTGTGCCACCTTTGCCAGACTCATCAGGGCCGTCCTTTGTCGTATAGAACGCATCAAAGATATGAGGCAATGCCTCGCGTGGGATGCCAGAACCCGAATCACGGACCACCAATTCCACATACTGACCATCGCTGCTCGGGCTCAAGCGAATCAGCATCGTTCCACCCTCTGGCATGGACTGTCGTCCATTGATCAACAGATTCAGCAGCACACGTTGAATCTGATTACCGCTAGCTACAACTTTGGGGGCTGCAGGATCAAGTTCAGTCTCAATCGCGATGCGGTACTTTCGCATTTCCCGTTCCAGCAGCACCAGTGAGTCACTGATAATCGCTGCCAGATCCGTCGGTTCCATGCTCTCGCTGCGATTCTTAGCTTGTGCCAAAATGGTTGCCGTGATTTTCGCTGCCCGCTCAGAAGCTTCCAGAATCTTACTGAGTGCCTTGTCGCGGCTGGCGTCATCGCGATTTCGAATTCCGAGTCGTGCGTAGTTGATGATTGTCATCAGCACGTTGTTGAATTCGTGCGTCGCAGTACTGGTCAACTCCCCAAGAGCAGAGAGTGCCTGTGCTTTCTTCAGTTCACTTTTCAGGTACTGAATTTGATGCTGCGGATCCGCAACCTTAGTGGTGGTTGTTCGTGGGGGAACTGGGCTGGCTGCCGAGTGACTGCTATTACTTGAATGCTGCGACTGCATGTTGACTCGGCCGGACCGGATAAATGAAATATGACAACAGCACGCAATCGCCCTGTTCCTTACCTGATCTATCGTCGAAGCCGGTTCATTTGCTACAGACCGAACTATCCTCCCCGCACAGATTGCCATCTGACGATGCGACCTCGGCGGGTGGGTAATTTGTTTCGCTTGCAGCGGCTGCGCTGCTTGATCATCAAACCACAGGACATCCGATGATTGCAAAGGGAAAATTTGCCGCCGTTGGTTCGCAAAATGGCGATTTAGCCACGGATAATGTGGTTTCAAGGCTGAGGCAACGGCTTCATGACGCTCGGGCAACTGGCTTCAAGGTCAGAATGGAAGTTCTTGATGACGAACAAGCTTCGTGGTGCGTCATCTCGGGCGTTCTCACGCTATTTGTCGATCTGTCCCAAACCGCGTCTGAGCAATTGCAGCAGGTCGAGGAAACCCTGAACGCCTATCAACACGGATTGGGGCACAAGCGAAACAAACAGTCTGCCAACGGCGTTATTTCTGATGATATTGGGAAACGAGCCGCGTGAAACAGCTAGCCTCTACCACTTGACCATGCATTATGCCCACAATGGGGTTCATTGCTCGGTCCATCCATGTCGTGTGAGGCGTCTCAAGCGTGTTTTCGAATCGAATGTCTTTTTCTGCCGCAGCCTCATTCTGCCATCGATTCGGTACTGGATTGCACGCGGGTGCAGACATCCTGGTGCTGTTGAAGAGCGAGGCAAAGATGGGCTCCGCCAAGCAATGTCGGGCGATGGAAGGGCTGATTGAGGGAGTGAAAAAAGGTGAACAGCTCCATGTTTTGATGGGTCAAAATGATTTTTTCCCGACACTGATGACGGTCATGGTCCGAGTTGGCGAAACCACTGGAAAATTGGAATATCTGCTCTTCTTGCTCAGCGAGCACTACGAACAGCAAGTTCAGCTACGTCGCAATTTCATTTCCGCCATTATTCTGCCCGTCCTGCAATTGGTCTTCGGTATTTTGGTGATCTCGCTATTGATTTACATAATGGGGATTTTGGGTTCGGGGACTGGTGGTCAGATGGCTGACATTCTCGGATTCGGTCTGCGTGGTGGGACAGGGGTTCTGATTTTTTGGATGTACCTATTCGTGTTTTTTGGGAGCATTGGTGCATGCGTTTTGTGCTTTTTCAAGAACGTTGCGGGCGTGCAGAACTTAATTCCCCTGATCTACATGGTTCCCGTGATTGGAACATCCATCCAGACAATTACGATTGCCAGGTTTTGTCGGGGCTTATCAATAGCGCTGGGATCGGGATTGGAGCCAACCTTGGCGATATCATTAGCGCTGGACAGCACCGACAGTGACTACTACCGCGCCGCTGCAGATGATGTTGGAAAAGCGATTTTGTCAGGGGCGACATTGTCGGGTGCGCTGGAGTCAATGAAAATTTTGCCGGCTGATTTTATCGGAAGGGTTGAAATTGCGGAGCACTCTGGGACTGACTCTGAGTCCATGGCCTACCTCGCCAATGAGTATGATGAACGAGCTAAGGTTGCACTTAAAATCATCTCACGCACCGTTTCGGCCATCATCGTTATCGCGGTAATGTTACTGTTGATTTTCATGATATTTCGCATTGCGTCATTCATTTTCGGAGCCTATGACGACGCACTCAATGACCCCATTTTGCCAAGGTGATATTGCTGCTGGTTTTCGTGATTTGTTGGATCACCTCGTTCAACTTCCGAAACCATGTCGGGTCATCGGTGCCCTTTGAATCGGGTGGTTGATGATAGGGAAAAAGGGTTGATTGATTATGTCGCCCACACCATCTTGTTGTCCCAAAAGTTTTCAATTACTGAATCGCTATTCGATTGTCAGTGTCCTGATCAAGCTTACTTCCTAGGCTGTTGCTCATGCATCAATGCGCTCACCATCACACGCCGGACCAGTCTTACGGATGGGCTTTTGCTGTCGGCGTTATTTTGAATCTCGGTTTTGTCTGTGTGGAAGCATTCTTTGGTTGGTACACCGGATCACTTGCCTTGTTGGCTGACGCAGGTCACAACTTGAGTGATGTGCTGGGATTGTTGGTGGCTTGGGGTGGGTATGCTTTGGCCAAATTACCACCCAGTCCGCAGCGAACCTATGGCTGGCGTGGTTCAACCATTTTGGGAGCTGTGTTCAATGGCTTGCTGTTGTTGGTTGCGGTTGGCGGCATTGCGTGGGAAGCGATTGGGCGTTTGTCGGAACCCACACAGGTTCCCGCTGGCACAGTGATTGCCGTGGCCATGGTGGGTGTGATCATCAATACCGGCACGGCGTTGTTGTTTGTTCGAGGTCGTCATAGTGATCTCAACATTCGTGGAGCTTATCTACATATGGCAGCTGATGCCCTGCTGTCCCTGGGGGTGGTGTTCGCTGGTGTTGTGATCATGTGGACGCAGTGGTCCTGGGTCGACCCCGTGTCGAGTCTTGTAATCGCGGCCGTCATTTTCTTTGGCACATGGGGTCTTCTTAAGGATTCTGTCCATTTGGCTTTGCAGGCTGTGCCCCCTAACATCAACTTTGATGAAGTCCATTCAGCGCTTCTGGAATTACCAAACGTGACCGACGTACATGATTTGCACATTTGGGCGGTGAGCACTACTGAAATTGCGATGACGGCCCATGTGGTTCGTCCCAGAGTTGAGAACGATGATGCGACTCTGAAAGCGGCTAACGAGATGTTGCACGCGCGATTCCATATTGATCACGCCACGATTCAGATTGAACGATCCGTCAGTGCGGCCGACTGTGGCCAAGCCGAAGAGGGGACGCTCTAGAGCGTCCTGAAAGATCAGATGTTGCTGGCAATCCGCAGTTGCGCTGGAACAAGTGGTAACGAATACGACCTGCATGCATCAGATCATGATCTCTGCCCTACGGGGTTGTCAGTTGGTTTGATCAAAGTGATTGAAATTTGGTGGGCTGTCTGGCAGGTTTCGTGGTGCCAGCATGTCGGCCTGAATGAGATTCTCTGGCTGGATTGAAGGTTCAGATTCCTGTCGTTGTAGATCATCAGCGGCCAATTCGGCTCGTATCAGCATTGAATCCAAATCCAAAATCCCCATCAAATAACCATCACGATCTACGACAGGAATTTGTCGCACTTGCCGACTGCCACGTTGGATCGCAGTCTCTAGCGGTTCATCGATGCGAGCCGGACCTTGGTAATTTTTGCGATCAACCAATTCGCTAGCTGGGGTTAGTGCATCCTTTTTGGTTGTGATTGCCTGCTGCACATCCCGAAGATGGAGCATACCCACCACTACGCCGTAGTCGCTGATCACGGGTAAGGCTGGCATTGGATTTGAATGCCAAACCCGAAAAATCTGCGTCAACGGGGTGTCCATTGGGATACTGGCGCTGGTCGTTACCATTGCCTGTCTGACTGTCAGGCCACGGACTGATTCCGTCGTGTCCACCTGCCTCGCCTCGGCGAGGCCAGCATATCCAATGAAGATGGCAATAAAGACTGGCATCCAGAATCCCGAGTTCAGGGCGATGAAGGCCATGCCAGCTGCACAAAGAAGACCGACCCGTGATGCAATCCACGTTGCTCGCCGGTAGCTCAGGAACATCGCCAGCAGGCTACGAAATACACGCCCACCATCCATGGGAAACGCTGGAAGCATGTTAAACAATACCAGCATCAAATTGACACCGAGCAACGTTATTGCGTAACTGGTGAACGAGCGACCCAGGAAAACTGCTTCTATCGTCTCTTGCGTTTGTTGATCGATGCCCCCCCCAAAGATCTCTGATGTGATGCCCTGTTTGAATGCGATCAGAACAGCTTCGTTGCAAAGGGTGAACAGCCCACACATTAGCAGGATTACAATCACTACATTCACCGCAGGACCCGCAACGGCTACCACGAGTTCCTGCCACGGGATGCGGGGCATGGATTTCAGCCGGGCCACACCACCGATGGGCAACAACGTGATGTCCACGGCTCCGATACCAAACCGTCTGGCGGCCAGAACGTGCCCATACTCATGCAAGGTGACGCAGAGGTAGACACCCATCAACAGAGTAATGGCATACAGAATGCCCGCGAGACCATCGCCATAGGCAGTTAATGCGATGTAGGCGATCATCAGTCCAAAGGACCAGTGGATATAAAGTCCGACCCCGAGGAACGTGCCAAGTTTTAGTCTTCGATTCAACACACTTTCCGATAAAACGCGTCTCCGTCACAATGCGGTCGCTCAAATGTTGACCGCGAGCGGACGCAAACCGCTAATATCGTAGCGGAAACATCAAATGAAACGAGATGCGGTCTTTCGTCATCCTTACTTACCTTCACGAAGAGTGTGCCCGGAATGCTACGTCACAAGCTGATTCATCCACAAATCAATGCCATTTTGGCCGCATCTGGCCATCACAGTACTGTGCTGATTGCTGATGGCAATTATCCAGCAGCAAGCAAGCGGGGGCCCCGTGCCGAATTGATCAGTTTGAACTTGATGCCGGGTGTTCCGACTTGCAATCAAGTTCTGGAGGCTGTCCTGTCAGCCGTTCCCGTGGAAACCATCCAGACCATGGAGACCGAAAAAAGCGGTCCTTATGCTCTGGATGGAGATCCTCCTGTCTGGGATGACTATCGCAAAACCATCAAGGACGCAGATGTTGATCTGGAATTGGAGTCCATTGATAAATGGAAGTTTTACGATGCGGTCAGCACGCCAGATCACGTATTGACCATTCAAACCGCTGATCAACAGCGGTACGCAAATATTTTGCTGCAGATCGGTGTTCGCATGGACTGAGGAACTGACTGGTGCTCATCTGTCAGGCGACTTCATTCACGCTGGTTTGGCACCTGGGTTTCCCTGTTCAATCACGAAGGAAGCAGCGGTCGTGATTGGAGAGTCAGGTTTCTCAACTTGAGGTGTTGCTCGGAAATGAGTTGTCCACGATTCAGGCGTGACTTCGCACGATACGTAACCACGATTTGTATTGTGCCATTGCACAAAATCATTCTGAGATGCGGCTCTTTCATATTCCCGAATTGGCTTGCCACCGTTTCCACCGGAAGTCATCGATGTGCCAACCAGTTCGGTGCCCACGATCGGTGAATCAGGATTTTCAAAATCCAGTTGCAAGTCATTGACCCAATTCACGTGAATATCACCCGTCAATACAACGGGATTGGATACTTTTTGGTCATGGAAGAATTTTAAGAGTCGGCGACGACTGATTTCGTACCCGGGCCATTGGTCCATGCTGTATCGCCGGTCATCCCCTTCGCCGCGATTCAATGGTGCCATCATGACCTGTTGGGCCAGCACATTCCATGTGGCCTGTGAGTCAGCAAGGCTGGACATCAACCAGTTTTCCTGAGTTTTTCCCAGCATGGTTGCATGAGTGTCAAACACTTTCCCGGTCATTGGTTTCTGGTGATCGCCATTTGGTTGGTCAGTGCGATACTGTCTGGTATCGAGTACGTGGAAATTGGCCAGTTGTCCATATTGGCAACCACGATACAGAGTCATGTTGGGACCCTGTGGAAATGAGCGACGTCGCAGCGGCATGAATTCGTAATAAGCTTGATAGGCGTTCTTGCGACGCATCAAAAATGATTCGGGCGAGATCCCCTGCTCTTCCGAAACCAGATTGGCATAGTTGTTGTCAAACTCGTGATCGTCCCAAGTCACGATCCAAGGAAACAGTCGATGGGTTTCCTGCAGCATTGTATCGAGCCGGTATTGAGAGTACCTAGTTCGGTAATCTTGCAGCGTTTCAATTTCGTTACCGATGTGCTTGCGAGCCCGATTGTTTTGGCCTCCATATTCGTAAATGTAGTCGCCCAGATGAACGACGAGGTCCAGATCCTCTTGCTGCATGTGCGGGTAACCGTTGAAATACCCGCTCTCGTAGTGTTGGCAACTTGTGAATGCAAAACGGATACGATCTGGCATTGCTTGCAGTGCGGGAGCAGTCCGTGTTCGCCCTGTTGGACTGCTTTGCTTTCCAACATGAAAGCGATAGAAGTACCAACGGTAGGGCTTCAGTCCCGTCACCTCAACATGCACTGAGTGGCCGAGTTGTGGCATGGCGTTTGTTGTTCCACTACGCACGACGTTGGTGAAGGACTCATCAGTAGCAACCTCCCACTTTGTGGTGATTGGAAAATCTGGTAAGCCATCTGCGGTTAGCGGTGATGGCGCGAGCCGTGTCCAAATGACAACTCCATCCGGTTCGGGATCCCCAGAAGCCACTCCCAAAGTGAAGGGATAGTCCGTGAATTCGTAGTTTTTGCCTGGGATTTCGTCCGCCAGGGCTGCCAACGATGGAATGGCGGATACCGCGGCCATGTATTGAATGAAATGCCGGCGCTCGATGCCGTACCAGCTTTGGTGATTTTGTCTGGCTTGTTGCGTCATGGCTATCGTTTCCTCAGTTTGAATGACTTCCCGTCCCGGGATTGGTGATTTACCGTCTGCTGTCTTTCGGGCGAAGCCGATCCGATTGCTCCACTGATAACATCAGCTCTTTGAGTTCAGTGACTTTTTTTGGGTATTTCGAAGCAAGGTTTGTTCTTTCCCCGATGTCGTTTTCCAGATCGTATAGTTCATCGATCTTCTTGCGATCATCCTCGACTGCATAGCCATGAAAGAAAGCATTCGGTTTCAAATATTTCCATTTGCCAAGTCGGATTCCTGCGCCCTGAAAATAGAAGTGATCGCGTCCTGATTCGCGTGTGCCCAACAGAAGTTCTGTTTGATTGATTCCATCGATGCGGCGGTCGCTTGGGACTGTGTAGCCAGCTAAAGCGGCAAAGGTCGGCATGAAATCAATTGTGGAAAAAATTGCGTCAGAAGTTCTGCCGGCAGGAACCTTTCCCGGCCAGCGTACGATGCACGGCAGCCGATAGCCACCTTCATAGGGAGAGCCTTTCCCATTTCGAAGTGGTCCTGCGTCACCCCAGAAAATTGAACCCTTCGGATGGCCCTTCTTCTTTTTCGTGTACTTATCCTGATTCCACGGTCCATTGTCGCTCGTGTAAATGACAATCGTGTTGTCACGCAGGTCAAGTTCATCAACGGTATCAAGCAGACGACCTGTTTCGTAATCAAATTCTTCGACGACATCGCCATACAGATCACCATCTGATTTACCACGAAATCGCTCAGAAGCGTCGATGATTGTATGCATCATCGTATGGGCCACGTACAACATGAACGGCTTCTCGGGATCTCGGCGATTGTTGAGGTAGTCAATCGCTTTGTTCGTGTACAAGGTTGTCAGGCTCCCCATGTCGCGGGTGGAGCCTGCCTTCTGATTGTCTTCGTGAAATGTTACAAGACCTCCGTCATTCGCCCCAAGAGTGCCAAAGTAGTAATCAAATCCTTGGGCATTGGGCATGCGATCAATGATCGGTTTACGGTTCGAGACGTCCCACTTTCCAATGCATGCGGTTTGATAGCCCGCGGTACTTAATGTCTCGGCGAAGGTGATTTCGCTGGCGGGCATGCCCCAGCCTTTGCTGCGGATTGGATGTCGGCCAGTGAGCAAAGCTGAACGGGATGGACCACAAACCGTCTGTGAATAAAATGACGTGAAGCGGGTTCCCTCTACCGCAAGCTGATCCAGTCGTGGTGTTTTGTTGTGGGTGCTTCCATAGCACCCCATGTCTCCATAACCCTGATCGTCAGTGAAAATGATCAGAATATTTGGCCGCTCCGCAGCGGTAGCCATCGCGCAGGTCAGTAGCAGCAGAATTCCGAAGATGATCGAACGATTCATCAGATGTATGCGATAAGAGATGTTCATGAGTGGCTGTGGTTTTACTTGTTGGTTCGGTTGGACATGACTGTATTTCGTCGCCCGTGTTTGGTCGTTCAGTGTTCGGTTTTTTGATCACGATCGTACTCGTGAACATGGGGGACAAAGTCGCTTCGTGAATCCAGGGTCTTTTCTTTAATGGAAGGCCAGTTAGGGTTTGCAGTCGCTTTCCAGATCCGCACACGACTGATTTCATGCCATGTCGTACCCATCGTCAGAGAGACAAGATTTTTGGGCATTCCAATCTGCTCAGCCTTGGCGTGGGCTACGTGATTTCCCATTCGGAACAGAGCCTCCTCACCCACGACTTCCAGCACGGCGGTGTACCATGGCCCGGCCTTGGTCTGCAGTGGTTGTTGATCCAGCAACAGGTCTTCGATGATGGTTTTGTTTTTTTGCTTTCGGATATGTTGCAGTAAAAAACCTCGTTCAATGAAGTCGTTGTTGGGGTTTGCCCATGCCGAAACGATATGGCCCGTGATATTTGGGCGATCGTCGACTGCGATTCGAAAGCTTTGGTGGTGCCACGATTCTGTCATTTCGCCATAGCGGAATGTGACCTCGATGATCAAGTCATTCGCGGGGATGCCGTGGTAGGAGGCAACGGGTGTGTGACCCATTCCGGGTTTCCATGTTGAACGCCAAACGTTCCCCCCTTCTGTTCGGTTCCAGAGTCCAGCAGCAGCTCTTACTTTTGCCGTTCCTGTAAATTTGGCGACGACCTTGCCGCCACGTTGCAATGATCCATCATCATCGAGGATCAGGGCACCACGTATCGCAAGGCATGTTTCGACGGGTGTGGCGTTGTGCTTTCCCGCCTCTTTGGGTTCGGCCGCGTTACAGGATACAACGAAGCCAGATGGCGCAAAGCCATAGCACAGAATGATCAGGAACGCTTGTTTCTGCGAACGTTTGATAAGCGTTTGCATGCTGATTTCAGTGTGAGTACTGCTGACGAGTCCTATTTTCAATTTTATTTTGAAGATTTCCCGTTTGCTCCGGGCAGCGAAACGCCTTTGGGCAAAAAGGAGACAACGCGGTCATTTGAAACAGCTTTTCCAGGTGTGCACCGACCTTGCGTGACTTGTTCATTCAATAAATTGAGTAACGAAGAAACTCGCTTTGGTTCTTTTTGCACCAGATTCGTTTGTTCGGCGCGATCCGTTTTTAAGTTGAATAGTTGCATGGCCGGTAATCCCTGTTTCCGGGCCTCCGGTTCGCGTGGGGCGCTCCAGCCACCACTGCCTGCGGCAAGGCAAAGTTTCCAGTCGCCCTCTCGAATCGAAAATGAGCCACCAATGGAGTGGCTGATCAGGTTTTCCCTGCCAGTGGACTTGCCCTTGAAAGCAGGCATGAGGCTGAATGAGTCCTCGCCACCATGATCATCGGTGGCTTGACCTGTCAGTTCTCGCATTGTGGCGTAAAGATCTGTCAGGCACGCAAGTGCGTTGGTTTTTTGACCCGCATCGATACCAGCAGGCCAACGCACAATGAACGGTACGCGGTGTCCACCTTCGTAGATGTCAGCTTTGTGTCCCCGGTAACCGGCGCTGGGGTCATGGCCGTATTCTTTCAGAACCTGAAAATTACCTTGGGGTGAACAACCGTTGTCGCTTGTGAAAAAGACGATCGTGTTGTCATCGATTCCTGCATCTTTCAATGTCACCAGCAATTCACCCATGTGGTGGTCAACTTGCATCACAAAGTCTGCATAGGGATTCATTCCACTCGCATCTTTGAAAGGTGGAACAGGAACAATCGGTGTATGTGGTGCGGGTAAAGGCAAGTACAAAAAGAATGGATTGTCATCTTTTGCGTGGGTCTTAATATGTTCAAGACCCTTTTCAAACAAATGAGGTAGTACATCGTCGATGTTAAAATCGGGACCGATCGGTCCTTTTCGGTACCAGCCATAGGCATCTTCTTTACTGGTGACTCCTTCCTCGCGTTCCGGGACTGCAGTAATGTTGCCAGTATCAACCCATACATACGGTGGCATGTCGAGTGAACCACAGTGCCCGTAGTACCCATCAAAGCCATTGATGTCAGGCCCGTTTTTCACGGGCTGAGTGAAGTCGATTTTATTTCCTTTCCCGTTCGCATTGGCTACTTTGGCCCAATCCCAACCCAAGTGCCATTTGCCGATCATTTGAGTGTGGTAGCCCGCTTCTCGCATCAAATGTGCGACGGTGGCGCGATCGGCCGGAATCAGGTGCTCACTGGTACCACTGAGGACACCGCGAGCGAGTCGAGAACGCCAGTTGTAGCGGCCCGTCAGTACCCCGTATCGCGTTGGAGTGCACACGGCGCTGGGCGAATGGGCGTCTAGGAATGTGATTCCTTCCTGCGCCATCTTTAGTAAATGAGGTGTTTTTATTTTGCAGTCAGGATTGGTTGGCTGCAGATCGCCGATCCCAAGATCATCTGCCATGACGAAAATCACATTGGGTGCTTTTTTTGACTCTGCAGCCTGTAGCGAAAGACTGCCGAGGCAGAGGATGCAAGCGAGTATTCTGGTTATCATGGTTCAATTTTTTTCGGTTGTGCTAAGCGTCGTAAGGTTTCATTATATCAGCAGGTATTCGTGGCGCGGAGAAATAGCGGTAGCGAAATCTGACGCGATGCAATGGTGTTCGCCAGCGGGCAGATGAATCCTGCAAATCGTATTCTGACATACTCTGTGCACATCACGAAACAGCGGACCAGAATCAGATTGTTGGTCCGCAGGCAGTGTTGCATTATCACGCAATGGTTTGTCTGTTCACTTTTCTGTATCTGATTGGCCATCATCTGACTGACTGGCCATTTGATCCAGTTCTTTGAGCTTGAGGCGAATGCTGAGAATGTAGGGTTCTTCGCCTTGAGTCCAGTGCCCATAAGTAGTGACAACAAAAGTGTCATCAGGCAAAACTTCAACACCCGGGTAGGTTGTGTCGTATCCTTTCGTATTGTCCTTGAACCGGACTGAGTACTGGCCGTTCCGGCCATGGACAATGTCGTCCCAAGTGCCTACCCAAGCGACCCAGTCACCTTCAAAGGGGCGTTCTTTGCGGCTGGAGACTGGCGAGTTGCAGCGAAAGCTGATTAGTAATCTACCGTCTGCTGAGTACTTGCCGGTGTGACGATCACCGGTAAGCGATAGCGGTAACTCTCGCGGTTGGCTCCATGTTTTGCCTTCGTCTTCTGAAAAAATGACGTGTGAGTTCTTGCGTCTCGCATTCTCTCGAAGAAGGACAGCCAACTTGCGGCCATCTGGAGAGCGTATGCACCCGGGTTCGCAAAGATGGATTTCGGCTGATTGGTAAACCACTTCCGGTGTTGACCATGTCAGCCCGCCATCGGTGGACAGTGTTTTGAATAGTTTGAATGTGCCTGTTCGCTTGCTGGTTTTGGAAAAGAACCTGCCGTCATCATGAAACATGGCCATGTAATGACCCTTGCCAGTTTTCAATGGCTCGACAAATCCCATCACCACAATACCACCCCAATCTCCGGCTGCCGTGAGTTCGCTCCAGTTGGTACCGTCGTCTTCGGTAACTGCCAGTCGCGCCGGGTACAGACCAGACCACATGATGATCCGTTTCTTGCCCGCAGAATCAACCACGCGGTGCATTGTTGGGACTTCTTGTGACGTTGACCAACTGGCGGGTGTTGGCAACCGATCACTCCACGTCAAGCCGCCGTCGTCACTCCGTTTGTAAATGATTGCTCCGCGACCATGACCTTTCGGATAGACACAGAGCATTGTTTTGCCATCTTCCAGCAGGCATGTGGTCGGGTGACCCAGATACTGACCCGATTCCCGATCGACAACCACCTGCCGGTGAATCTCGTCGTTCAGATCGATCGTTGTTGGATAGTTAGCCGCCTTGTTCCCGTCGTCTGCAGCAAAGGTGGTTGCGGATAGGGTTAGCAATGTGGCACAGAAGAACAGGAATTGGATAATAACGGGCGTGGATGTTTTCATGGATGTTATCTTCGTTGAGCGATGGCTTTGGTGACCTCATCACCGACAAGGTT
>Ga0315321_10001985_pt1 | contig 15897 bp, 16 predicted proteins | sample M180m21515metaG_FD_203464 | JGI IMG/M metagenome (GOLD analysis project Ga0315321, IMG submission 203464) | Ammonia-oxidizing marine archaeal communities from Monterey Bay, California, United States - M1 80m 21515 | ecosystem: Environmental > Aquatic > Marine > Intertidal zone | place: USA... | reverse complement strand
TCCATTGATGATTTCGACGACTCCGATACCAATGATCTTTCTGGCGGAGAGGGGAATCCCGTTGATACGGATTCATCTGCCGAAACATCTGCTCCCGCCCCGGTTGTTTCCGAGCAACCGAAATCCGACATTGCCAACGGATCGGTTCCTTCGGTTGATGACGAAGGAGATGTTGCTCAGTTTCGCAAGAGTTTGGCCAGTCTTTCGCGCCAATTGGAACTTGACCGGCTTGCACTGTTGCACAAGACGCTTTCCGGGAACGGTGAAAAACTTCCGACTCTCGGTCAAATTGCAGATGATATTTCCGGCACCCAATCTCTTACTCCGAATGGAGATTGCGATCAGTACGGCAACCGATCGACTGCTCGGCTTGACGGTTGGCTTTCGGGTCTTTCTTTTGGTGCGAACAGAAGGGCAAAGAAATTTCCCAAGTAAGTAGAGGATCGTACTTTCCTCTCTTTCCCGGCTAATCCCACGACAGGGGATTGGACAAATGAACGAAATCCGCACATACGATTATTCCTTCGTTGTTCCCGCATTTAACGAGGAAAGTCATTTGGACATCACCCTGACGGCTCTTGAAAAGTGCATGGAAGGACAAGCGGGTCATCGGGGAGAAATAGTCGTCGTTGACAATAACTCTAGTGACCGAACTGCGGAAATCGCAAAAGCAAGAGGAGTCAGGGTCGTGTTTGAGCCTTATAACCAAATTTCCAAGGCGAGAAATCAAGGAGCGGCTCAAAGCAAAGGAGAAAATTTGTTTTTTGTGGATGCCGATACCACCGTTTCGCCCGATCTCTTTCGGGATGCTCTTAATCTGATGAAAGGAGGAACATGCGGGGGAGGAGGTTCGGTCCTGTCTTTTGACCGAAAGAACGGAAGTTGGTTTTGGCGTTATCTCGTTCCCTCTTTTTGGAACTGGGTGTCTCGAAACTTGCGGCTTGCCGCAGGGAGCTTTCTTTTTTGCCGCAGGGATTTTTTCCTCGAATGCGGAGGGTTTTCGGAAAAGGTTTACGCGGGGGAAGAAATATTTTTTTCAAGGCAGCTCAAGAAACTGTGCAAAAAGGAATCAGTGGGTTTTGTGATTTTGGAGGACAATCCGGTCATTACTTCCTCGCGAAAACTGAATTGGTTTTCCAATTGGCAACTCCTTTGTTTGACACTTGTCGTATTGTGCATTCCCTTTGCCATTCGGAGCAGGCGGTTATGCAGTTTTTGGTACCGACGCCCGGTTAGCTCCGAGGGGTGATTCAGTATGATTCCTCGAATGGGTAGCGCAGTCCCCATTTCCTTCTGATTTGGTCAAGCAGGCTCATGATTTCGAGACTTTCGTTCAGTGACATGATCTCGTTGTCCGTTTTGCCTTCCAACAGAAGTTTTCCAAAAAACTCGGCTTCGTAATTGAACCCATTCCCCTCAAAAGGCATTTTCACGGTCCTTGCCTTTACGGAAAGGTTGGATGTGATCGTCATCTTCTGAGGTTTCCAGCATTGTTTGTGGATGCGAATATTCCCCTCGGTGCCGGATAGAAATGCCTCTTGTCGGGTTTCCGATTCCAGGGAGGAATGCAGTAAGGCCATACTGCCGTTGTCATACTTGAGAATGCAGGAGGCTTGTTCATCTATTCCGGTCGACCCTCGATGCCAATCGGAAACAAACGACTTGGGTTTGCCCATTACCATCGATGCCAACGAAATAGGGTAGATGCCTATGTCCAGGAGGGATCCTCCGGCAAGGTTCGGGTTGAGGAGACGACCTTCCGGTTCTCGGGTTTTGGGTTTGAATCCGAAGTCGGCTTGCAGGGTTCGGATCTCTCCAATTTCTCCGGAAGAGATTATTTCCCGCAATTCAGTCATCAGCGGAGGAAATCTCGACCACATTCCTTCCATTAGCAAAACGCTGCTTTTGCGTGCTTGGGCAACCATTTCCTCGGCTTGTCCATAGTTCACGGCAAATGGTTTTTCGCACAGCACCGCTTTCCCGTGCTTCATGCAAAGAATGGAATTTTCGGCATGTTGGGTATGGGGAGTCGCGATGTAGACGGCATCGATCACTTCTGATTCCGCCATTTGTTGATAATTCTCGAAAGCCAAAGGAATGTTCCATTCCTCCGCATAGGCTTTGGAGCGGGTATGGTTCCGGGATGCGACCCCATGGAGATTGCCGTTTGATGCAGTTCTCAATCCTTCGGCAAAGGCTCTGGATATCCTTCCCGTGCCCAATATCCCCCATTTGATTGTTTCGCTCATTAAAAAATGGATATCCTATGAATCCAAGGGTTCAAGGCATAAACAAGAAAATATCGTGGTCAATGTTGACGAATTCAAAGAGATTGCCGAGTATGAATGGCATGATGACTGAGTTGAAAAAGCCCGAAAGGGTTAAAACCGAAGCAATCATGACGCTTGTGCTCCTTGTTTTTTCCATTGGAGGTTGCTCACTTGAGGATGTCGACATGCAGACTATCGATACGAATCACAGTGACGATTCGGCATTGCCTTCGCTTGCAAACCCCATGTTGATACCCCAAATTAATCAAGTTCAACCTTCAGTCCCGTTGGATCGGATGCAATTGGATTCCTTGATGGAGGAGAACCTGAAGGAATTCGGGGCTGAATTTTCCAAAATGCTTCCGCAACCGGACAAAGTCGATTATGAACGCCTCCAGTTTCTTTTTCAGCAATCCCTGTTGGATCGGGAACCGAAGTCTCCCGAGAATAAATTTCAGTTTTTATGTGATGCGAACGAAAGGTGGATTTACCGGTGCAACCTGGTTACCGGAGAAATCGTTTGCTACAGCATGGGTTCCGACTATAAGCTCAAGAGACTTGATACGGTGGAAGGAGAGAAATGACTACTGACAACTTTAAACATTCCGACAATCATCCGATGAAATCTTCGGTTTACTTACTCCTTTTTCTTCTGTTTCTCGGTTCCTGTGAGAGCAACCGTTCCGCTTATGAGTACAGGCCCATTTCTCCGGCACTGGATCGAAAACCCGTTTCCAAGATAGAGAAAGCATGGATTGCCCGCCACAAATATGACCATGAAAGAAGGTTGCTGATTCCGAAATTGGGTGGAGCCAGATGGGGAGCGGTTCAAGAGTACAAGGAGGACGGCACCATTGAGTTCAAGGACTGGTGGGAGCGTGACGTCAAGATCGAGGACTTGGAGGCAGCCCCTTCCACGGCGCTTTCCATGCCACGGGTGAAAGAAATCCAACCCATACCGCCTCAACTTGGGTTCGATCGCCAAATTTTGCCCAGTGGGGGAGACCTGCCCGCAACCGTGCCCGGAGCCTTTCCTGAGGCCACCGGTTTTCCGACGCCCGGAGGCATCCCTCCGATCCCGGCGGATGATGCACCATTTCCGGCCTTGCCTGCCCCGGAAGATCTTCCACCTCTGGATGATCCGTCCCTTCCACCTCTGGATCCATCCCTTCCTCCTCTCCCATCGGCCATTGATTCTGCCCCGGTGGAACCTGGCACTTCCCCCTTTGCTCCTCTTCCCGGATCACTTCCGGGCGAACTTCCCGATCTTGCTCCACCAGGTGATTTGCTTCCACCAGGTGATTTGCCTCCGCCAGAGGGGCTTCCGCCAATGGAAGAAGGGCAACCCGAGGAAGGCAATCCATTCCCTGATCTTCCCCCGGATCCTTTCGAGAAATTGCCCTAGTTTCCCTCTTTTTCTTTCGTCAGACGCTCGTCTGAGCGGGAAACTTGGTTTGTTTCAGTATTGGCGGAACTTGTTGGGTGTTGCGGCAAAAAGAGGGGGTGGTTCGTATTCGTCTTCCATGCCTTCGACGCTTTCCACCTTTGCGGTCGAAATCTCCTCGTCCTCTGTTTTCTCTTTTTTTACCCTTGGTTGCGAATCGTTTGCCTTGAGTTCGAGTTGGAAATCCTTTGCCGGATTGTTTGACGACACTGCAGGTTCGGCGATTTTTTTCTTCCCCACAGGTTCTCCTTCCATGGCACCAAGTTCTCTTAACCAAACCCGACTGACAGGGAACTCAACGTCATCTGCGATGAAGTTCTTGAGAGCGGACCAAGTGGTCGGGGAAAAGCAACCGGCTCCTTTGGTCTTGCCACTCCCAATTTTTCGGGGAGACCCGTCTTTGTTCAAAGTTTTCGACATCTGCTTTCAATTGATTCCAAAACTGCACTCGGATCAATTAAAAAATCCCCTCGGCAAATGGATTGCTCAAAAAACATGAATTTACCTAATTAACGATGCACTAAATATTTTCTTCCTTACAAATGAATTGATTAAGCTCCTCATGAAAGGCTAGAATTACTGACCTTAACAGACATTCCTACGGAGAATAATTTAGCAATGGCAAAACAGAATCAATCACTCGGCAAGGTTCCTGAGAGAGCCAAAAAAAGAGCGGCCCAGGTTAACAGGATGCAACGCAGTGCGGACGAGATGGGGAAGTTCGACAATGCCTCCGCCACCTCGGTCAACATGGGCATTACGGCAGGCATTGGCTTGGGTATTCTAGTTTTGTTTTACCTGTTTGTACTGGTTTTCCTGCTTTCGGATTCAACCAAGATTTTTTACGAATATTTTTATGAAAGGGAATGGGTGCCCTATGTCGTGAGCTATCTTGCCTGTTGGTCTTTTGCCATTTTGTGGGTGAAGCGCAAAAAGCTGAAAGGGCAGCTCAATATTATGCAATTCAAGCTTTTGCCCGAGGACATCGGGGAAGATATCAAAGAGGAAAATTTGCAGCATTTCGGCACTCACATAAACCGTCTTGGTTTTGATCCGAGGGAAAGCTTTTTGTTGACCCGCATTCTTCGCGGTCTGGAGCATTTTGGCGTTCGAAGAAATCATACGGCAACCGCGGATATGCTCAAATCTCAATCGGAGATTGATGCGACCATGGTCGACTCGAGTTACGTTCTGATCAAGGTCTTCATCTGGGCCATCCCCATTTTGGGTTTTATCGGAACCGTTTTGGGTATCAGTGACGCCGTTTCCAGTTTTGGAAGTTCGGAAGGGGGAGGGATGCAGGATCTTGATGAGATAAGAAAGCAACTTGGTGATGTAACAGGTGGTCTCAGCACTGCGTTTGACACCACTTTGGTCTCCTTGGTTTTCAGTTTGTGCGTCATGTTTCCGACTAGCATCATGCAAAAGAGAGAGGAGGACCTGCTGAACAAGGTCGATGAGTATTGCAACGAATACTTCCTTAAGAGACTGCGCGAGCCCATGGGAGTAGCCGCGGAGGGATTGCAATCGGGAGACGACGCTTTGATTCAAAGGGCTGAGAATTTGCAAGCTTACCTCCTTCAAGTGCAGGAATCTCAGGCCGTGGTCGCTCAACAGATGACCCGAATTGCAACCCAGTTTCAGCAGTTGATGGAGAATTCAGTGGGGGAAGAGGATACCTGATCCCTCATTCCTTTTGATTTTCAACCGTGAAAAAAAAGAAGAACGATCTTCAGGTATCGCTCTTTCCATTCTTGAGCATTCTTGCCTGCGTTCTGGGCATCCTTACCTTGATGATCATGGGGGTGGTCGTATCTCAGGTTTCCGATGACGCGGTAAACCAGAAAAGAGAGGAGGCTTTGGAGTCGGAAGACGGCTTTAATGAAAAAATGGCGGAAGAAAAAGCAGCCATTGAGAAGATCAAGAAAGAGATCATGGAAATTCGGGTAAACCTGGCCAAGAAAATCGATTCGAAGAAAAAAGACAAGTTTGGGGCGGAGATTGCTGCGCTTGAAAAACGGAAGAAGAGCATTTTGGCTCAAAACAAGAAACAGAGCGCAATGGATGCCAATCTCAAAAAAGAGAAAACCAAAATGAGTGCCGAAGTAGCCAAGCTCACCAAGGAATTGGCCGAGGCCGAAGAGGAATGGGAGAAGATGAAGGATCCCGGCAAATTGGTCAAGATGGTGGTCAAGCAAAGCGGGTCGGGTGCCGGGGGTGATCTGGAACCTACTTTCATCGAATGCCGAAGCGAAGGAATCCGAGTATACAAAGGCAAGAACGTTGATTTCGAAGTCAAGACGGCGGCAATCCCCAAAGATCCAAAGTTGCAGAACTTGGTGAAGGCCTTGGCCAAGGAAGCCCCGTACCGCACTTGGTTTAGCGCTCAAGGAACACCGATGGATGCCCGTTACCTCAAGCGCGAAGGCCCAACAATCTACCTCAAGGACAAGAAAGGGGTGGAGTTGAAGGTTCCCAGCCTCAAGCTTTCCAAAGCGTCGCAACAAATTGCCGCCAAATACGAAATTGCCCGCAAAGCCAAGAGGCCTGATCCGGAAGCCCGCTTCATTATTTTTCTTATCCGCAGCAAAGGGTTTTCGTCGTGGACGAGAGCCGTACAGGTTTGTGCCAAATTTGACTGTAGGTACGGGCAACTCCCTCTCGATGGGGAAGGTGCAATCGATCTTTCTCTCTTTGCGGGTTCATGAGGAAGAGAAAGAAAGAAGAAGGTCCCAGCTTGGATTCCCTTCTTGATACCATGACGACGGTGGTAGGAATCATGATCGTAATTCTGATCGTGGTTCAGCTAGGGGCCGATTCCGCCGTCAAGGAATACGTCGAAAGGGAAAAGGCGGAGAACTCGGAAAAATTGGAAAAGGATGCCATGAAACCCTACTTGGATCAGAAAGAAAGCTTGGTTCAGGAAAAGCAAAAGTTGCAAGAGAGTATGGCTGCCAAGAAAAAGCAGGATCAGAAGCTTGTTGGGGAAATCGCGGCTCTCGAAAAGACTTTGACTGAAGCTCGGTCTTCGATGCCGGAGAGTTCGAAGCCTACGCCGGTCCTTCAATCTGAGAAAAAAAAGACCGAAGACAAAAAAAAGACCATTGAGGTTAAGCTTAAAAAAATCAAGGGATTGCTCGCCAAGGCTCCCAAGCCTTCTTCCGAAAGCCTCAGCAAGGACGTGAATTTGCCTGATCCGAAGCCTGCTCCCCCGAAGGCAAAGCCTTTCCGTTTTCTATGCAGAGGAGGGAAGATTTACCCAATTGACGATAACCGTTTGATTGGTCATGTGACGCAAGAACTCAAGAAAGCCGGTCTTAAGCCGAACAAAGCCAAGGAATATGACGGGAAAAAAGTCCTGGCTCATTTTTCGAAGGCAAAGCCTGGAGACCCCTTTTTTCAGGCTATCCCACGCATTGACGCCAACAAGCGGATTATCTTTGATTTGCGCAAGAAGGGCAGTGCGGGAGAGGATGAAACGGCTCTAACCAAGGGAAGTTCAAAGTACGTGGCCGCCCTCAATTCAATCACCCCGAGAAGTCACTATCTTCAATTCGAAGTCCATGCGGATAGTTTTGCCGCATACCTGTCCGCCCGCCAAATTGCGAGCAAACGGAATTTTCCTGCCGGATGGAAACCCGTCAGCAGAGGTCCGCAGACCGATAGCACGCTTGCATTATGGACCGTTTACGACTTGGGGCGTGCGGCTCTCATTGCATCCAAGCCACCGCCACCCAAGCCAACAGGCAAACCCGCTCCACCCAAGAAACCGGCAAACGTTTTGGATTAGAGGGCCCGGAACCCTGTTCCCAAAGGGGTTCCGCCCGGGACCCGCTCGAAACTTTCCGGTTGATTGACGGCCAGGTTTTCCAAAATCTTGAATACCCATCCTGCTCTGTCCGAAAACCCAGTCGCCTGAGCGACTTGTTCGGTGGTTAGGGCCTCGCCTTTTTTGCCAAGCAGGTAATCGCGAACTGCCTTTCGTACCTCGAGAACCGATGCGGCCGCCTTTTTGCCTGCTTCCACTCCGGGTTGGTGGTAGGCATTGATTCCGACCAGAGAAGCATAGAGCCCGACGGCCCGTTCGAACAATGCGATCAGCGCTCCAACGCTGGACTCGTTGACTTGCTTGATGGTCAGGCTGATTGATTTTCGTCCTTTTTCGTAAAGGGCATCCCTGGTCCCGAGAAAGAAACCGTGCAGATAGTCTCCCGAGCTCATTCCGTCCTCGTCCACCTCGGGTCCGTCACCGTCCCGGTGCTTGAGAACCTCTATGAATGTGGCGAAAAAGTTGGGGACACCTTCCCTCAATTGTTGAACGTAAGCGTGCTGATCGGTCGAACCTTTGTTGCCATAGACGGCAATGCCCTGGTGTACGACATTCCCCTCCAAGTCCTTTTCCTTGCCCAATGATTCCATCACGAGTTGTTGCAGATACTTGGCGAAAAGCTCGAGCCGGTCCTTGTAGGGTAGGATCACCATGTCGCGGGAACCTTTCCCGTCCGTAAGGTGATGCCAGGAGAGAGCCAACATGGCCGCCGGGTTGTTCCTGAAATCGTTTTGGCGGGTGATTTCGTCCATTTGGCTCGCGCCTTCCAAAAGCTGATCTATGTCGATACCTTGAAGGGCCGCAGGCATCAGTCCAACGGCCGCAGTTTCACTTGTTCTGCCACCTACCCAGTCCCACATCGGAAGGAAATCGAGCCAACCATTCTCAGTGGCATGTTTATGGAGTCTGCTTCCTTCTCCGGTAATCGCAATTGCTTGCTTGGCGAAATCCAGCCCATTTGCCGAAAAAGCGTTTTCCGCCTCCAGCATTCCGTTCCGGGTCTCGGGCGTCCCTCCCGATTTGGAAATTACGAGAGCAAGAGTGGTTGATAACCCCAGGCCAATTTCGGAAAGGGTCAGGTCGATTCCGTCAGGATCGGTATTGTCAAAGAAATGGACTTTCAGTCTATCCCGTTCGGGTTGCCCAAGGGCCTTCCCGACGAATTGTGGTCCCAAGGCCGAACCGCCGATTCCAATTACGAGCAGGTCGGTGAATGGTCCGGCTGGTGCCTGTAACTCTCCCTGGTGGACTTGCTCGGCGAGGTTCTTGACTTTTACGACGGTTTCCCGGATGGCGTTGGCAATCTCTTCGCTCGGAGCCCGTTCCGGGGCCCTGAGCCAATAGTGTCCGACCATTCGCTGCTCGTCGGGGTTTGCGATGGAACCCTTTTCCAACTCATTCATCGACGCAAGGGCCTGACTGGCTTTGTCTGCCATTGAATCAAGGTATTCCTCGGTAAAGTCGACAAAGGAAAAATCGGCCCAAAAATCGGCATTCTCGAATGCTAGGTATAAGTCTGTATTCATAGTTCGGTTAAAATCCGTCGGTTATGGCTCCCAAAGAGGCGGAACTTACGAGTTTGGCGTATTTGGCCAAAACTCCTCTTTTTTCCTTCGGGTCGGGTCGCTTCCATTCGTCTTTGCGTTTTTTGATTTCCTCTACGGGCAAGTCGAGGGTGAGCTCGTTCTTTTCCGCATCTATGGTGATGGGATCACCGTTTTGCAACAATCCCAAAGGGCCGCCGACCGCAGCTTCCGGGGTTACGTGTCCCACAACGAAGCCATGGCTTCCGCCGGAGAATCGTCCGTCCGTGATCAGGGCGACTTCCTTACCAAGGCCTTTGCCCATGATCGCGGAAGTGGGCGAAAGCATTTCCCTCATCCCCGGCCCGCCGACCGGGCCCTCGTTTCGAATCACGACGACATGACCAGCCTCGACTTCCCCATCGAGAATTCCGCGCAAGGAATCCTCCTCTGATTCGTATACGATGGCTTTGCCTGAAAAGCACAATCCTTCCTTGCCGGTAATTTTCGCCACAGCTCCTTCTGGAGCTAGGTTTCCATACAAGATGCGCAGGTGACTGTCTTGTTTGATCGGATTGTCGAATGGTCGGACCAAGTCTTGTCCGCTGGGGTAGGGGGCGTAAGGTTGAGCGTCTTCCAGGTTTTCCGCAAGGGTCTTGCCCGTAACGGTAATGCAATCCCCGTGCAACAAGCCTTCTTTCAGAAGAGTTTTGAGGAGAGGTCGGAGACCCCCGATTCTGACGAAGTGAGACATATTGTATTTGCCACTTGGCTTGAGGTCGCAAAGGACCGGAACCCGTTTGCCTATTTCCGTGAAATCATCGAGCCCAAGAGGGACATCGGCGGCATGAGCCATGGCAAGAAGATGAAGGACGGCATTGGTCGATCCACCCAAGGTGATGACCACCGTGATGGCGTTCTCGAAGGCTTTTCTGGTCATGATGTCACGGGGTTTGATATCCTTCTCGATCAGGTTGAGGACGGCAACCCCTGCGTCTTGGGCGTCTTTACGCTTGTCGTCTGAGATGGCCAACTGGGCCGAACTGTCGGGCAAGCTCATGCCAAGAGCCTCGATAGCGGAAGACATGGTGTTTGCCGTGTACATTCCTCCGCAGGAACCCGGACCCGGAATGGCTTTTTTCTCGATCTCCACTAGTTCTTCGTGGTCGATCGTCCCTGATGCATGCGAACCAACCGCCTCGAAGACGGAAACGATATCCAAGTTCTTCTCCTTGTGGATGCCGGGCAGAATGGTTCCCCCGTAGACAAAGATGCCCGGTCTGTCGAGACGGGCCAAAGCAATGAGGCAGGCGGGCATGTTCTTGTCGCATCCCCCGATGGTCACCACTCCGTCCATTCCTTCCGCTCCGACAACGGTTTCGATCGAATCCGCAATGACTTCTCTTGAGACCAGAGAGTATCTCATGCCGGGGGTTCCCATGCTGATCCCATCGGATACGGTTATGGTTCCAAAGGGAACGGCCTTCCCTCCCGCCTGGTCGACTCCTTCTACGGAAGCCTTGCCTAGTTCGTCCAAATGGGAGTTGCACGGGGTTACCATGCTCCAGGCAGAGCAGACGGCGACTTGGGGTTTGTCAAAGTCCTCGTCCTCGAAACCCACGGCCCGAAGCATCGAACGGTTGGGGGCGCGGTCATCTCCGTCAACCACGATAGAAGAGAAATTACGATTGCAGCTAACTGTCATAAATTAGATAAGATTTAACGATTTGAAACTTTCATGTTGCATAAAGACTTGCGAAAACAATCCTAATCTTCTTGATTCGCAATCTTCTTTTTTGGAAAAAAACACACTAGAGTCCCTAAGGGATGAAATCGATGAGATCGACTCTCAAATCGTTCGTCTGCTCAATCAACGCGTTCAGGCCGCCGTTGAAATTGGGCGGATCAAGGATCAGTTGGGTGTAGACCCCTACGATCCGGCCCGTGAGGAGCAAGTTTTCGAGAAGCTCCGGGCAATCAACGAAGGCCCCATGCAAGGGGATTCCCTGCGTACGATTTACCGGGAAGTGATTTCCGCATCCATCGCCTTGGAGAAATCCTTGGTCATTGGTTTTCTCGGCCCCGAGGCAACCTATACCCATCAAGCGGCGGTAAAGAATTTTGGATCGACCCTTTCCTACCGTCCCCTGCCTGATATTCCGGATGTCTTTCAGGCGGTCGAGCAAGGGGAATGCGACTATGGAGTGGTTCCCATCGAGAATTCGACCGAAGGTGCGGTAAACCGATCGCTCGATTTGTTGGCGGAGACCGAACTGCATATCGTCGCTCAGGTTTTTCTCAAGGTCGAACATTGTCTTCTCAGTCTCTCGCCTCTTGATGAGATCGAGGAGGTCCGGTCCAAGGACCAGGCCTTGGCACAATGCGGAGAATGGTTGAGGAGGAATTTGCCTCATGCCCGGTTGATTCCTGTTTCAAGTACTGCGGAGGCGGTGCTTGAATGCAAGACGAGAAAGGCAAGCGGTGCCATTGCCGGGAAATTGGCCGGAGGCATCAATGAGGTGCCAATGCAGGCGGAAGGCATTCAGGACCGCAAGAACAATACGACCCGTTTTCTCGTTGTTGCGCGGCAATCATTGCCGAAAAGGGAGAACGTGGTGTATCGAACGAGTCTTGTTCTTTCCCTTTCCGATCGGATTGGCGCTCTGCAGAATGCCTTGAAACCTTTTTCCGAAAGAGGTTTGAATTTGTGTAAAATAGAATCCCGTCCCAGTGGGAAAAAAAAGTGGGATTATTATTTCTTCGTCGATTTCATCGGTCACCGGGATGATGAAAAGGTGGCGGAGGCGATGAAGGAATTGGAAAAGACCTCCTCCTTCGTCAAGCATCTCGGAAGTTATCCCGAGAATTCGAGCTAGTTTCCGCTCTAGAAGAAGAGGACGGTGAGGTCTTGATCTGTGCTGGCATAACGCAGGACCAAACCTTCGATAAAAGACCTGATTTCCTGGTATTCCCGCTCTTTTTTGGCGGTCCAGCGTTTTCCGCCCCTCAACAAGGATTCTCGCAAACCCGAAACCAAGAGCAATCCGCGCATGTTTCCCTGAAAGGACTTGATGAATTCGAGAACCGAAGCCCTGACCCACAGAGGATCGATGGAAACGGATCGGGCGTTCCAATGAGTGAAAGGAAAGCTCCGGTCCTGCGGGAAGTGAAAGCGTACCACCTGTTCGATACAGTGCTCGAACGATTTGACGGTCATTTGAGCGTCTTCATCATTATCCCTCATGAAGGAAAGAGTTCTCTGGAGTTGGAGCGTCTCTTCATTCGTAGAGGAACTGCCAATGACCGAGAAGAGGGCATTGAGGTTCTGAAGCCTTGTGTAATCGTCTCTTTTAGTCGCCGTCTTCGTCACCCTTTTTCCCACCACCCAAGTTCAAGATTTCCTCGGCAAACCGAGACAACTCCATGAAATCCTCGTAAAAACTGGCGTATCTTAGCCAGGCGATACCATCAACTTTGCGCAACCTGTGCATAATTGCATCGGCAATTGCCCGGCTCGGAACCTCGCTATCGAATTCGTTCTCGATTCGTCGCAAGGTTTCGGACAGCAAGGCGTTGATTTGCTCGGCGTCGATCGGCCTCTTGGCAATCGAGCGTCTCAAGCCCATAGCCAGTTTGGTTCGATCAAAGCTCTCTCTTCTGCCGTCTCTCTTGACTACCGCGAGATCTTCGTGCAAAACCTCCTCAATAGTCGAAAAACGGTGTCCGCACTCCAGGCATTCCCTTCGCCTGCGAGTAGAGGCAACCTTGCCGGCTCTCGTCTCGAGAACCTTCAAGTCATCCGAAGAGCACTTAGGACAGCGCATCAATGATCAAGAATTCCATGTACCACACGCCTATGTGTCTAACAGAAATCCAGGAAGTTCTTCAAGATCATAATTCCTTTTTCGGTGGCAAGGGATTCGGGATGGAACTGAACGCCCCAAACGGGGAGATCTTTGTGCCTGATTCCCATAATTTCACCTTCGTCGGTATGGGCGGTTATGGAAAGGCAGTCGGGCAAGGACGAAGATTCCACGACAAGAGAATGGTAGCGGGTGGCGACGAGGGGAGAGGGGAGATCCTTGAACACTTCGGTCCCATCGTGTCTAATGGGTGAAGTCTTGCCATGCATCAACTTGGACGCCCGGACTATTTTTCCTCCAAAGGCTTGCCCAATGCATTGGTGCCCGAGGCAAACCCCGAAAAGAGGTTTTTTCCCTGCCCATTCCAGTGCCGCGGGCAAGCTGACGCCTGCCCGGTCGGGATCACAGGGACCGGGGGAGAGTACGAGCCCCTGGTATTCGTCTATGGTGATTTGCCCGAGGTCTTTCGCATCATTTCTCAAGACCTCGCACTCGGCCCCGAGTTCACCGAAGTACTGTACCAGATTATAGGTAAAGGAATCGTAGTTGTCTATGACGAGCAGACGCATCTTTGCTTTGTCAACCTTTGTAGTTTTGCTTCCGGAACCTTTCCTTGAGCCTCAGGGAGTTGAGTCGGATGAATCCTCCCGCATCCTCCGGTTTGTAATCACTTTCATCGTCATCCATGGAGGCAATGCTTTCGTCGTAAAGTGAATACTCGGACTTTCGTCCGACCGTGGTAATGCCACCCTTGTAAAGTTTCAGACGAACCGTACCCGATGTGGTGGACTGGCTTTGGTCGATCAATGCCTGAAGGGCTTCCCTCTCGGGAGCATACCAAAAGCCGTTGTAAATCAACTCCCCGTATCTTGGGATCAAAGAATCCCTAAGGTGCATGAGGTCACGATCCATGGTCAAGGTTTCAAGCTGGCGATGGGCGTGAAGGAGCACGGTTCCTCCCGGGGTCTCGTATACTCCGCGGCTCTTCATGCCGACAAACCGGTTTTCCACCAAGTCGACCCGTCCAATTGCGTGTTTCCCTGCAATCTTGTTGAGTTTGCGGATGATTTCGGCCGGCGAATCGGTTTCGCCGTCGATGGCCACGCAGTTTCCTTTATCAAAGGACAGATCGAGATAAAGAGGTGTGTCCGGGGCCAACTCGGGGTCGACCGTAAGCTTGTACATGTCCCGATTTTCCGGAGTGGTCGGGTCAAACCAAGGATCCTCGAGAATGCCGGCCTCGTATGAAATGTGCCAAAGGTTCCGGTCCATGGAGTACGGCTTGGAGGCGCTTGCCTCCACGTCGATTTTGTGTTCGGCGCAATACTCGATCATTTCCTTGCGTCCGGGGAATTGCTCCCTGAACGAAGCGTCTCTCCAAGGTGCGAGAATTTGCAAGTCCGGGGCGAGGGCGGAAAAAGTGAGTTCGAACCGGCATTGATCATTTCCCTTGCCGGTTGCCCCGTGTGCGACTGCATTGGCTCCGAATTCCCGGGCTATCTCGATTTGAGCCTTGGCGATAAGGGGGCGGGCTATCGAGGTGCCGAGGAGGTATTGGGATTCGTAAACGGCATTTCCTCGAACCATCGGATAAATGAAGTCGCTGGCGAACTCATCGACCAAGTCGAGAGTCCGGTGGGTGCTGGCTCCGGTTGAGAGGGCTTTTTCCTCCAGGCCATCGAGTTCTTCCTCTTGGCCTACGTCGGCGCAGTAGGTGATGACTTCCGCATTTTGTTCGTTGGCGTACCAGTGGACGAGGACGGAAGTGTCCAAACCTCCCGAATATGCAAGTATGATTTTCATGAGTGACAAGGGTTAGGCTTCGTTGTCAAAGCGCGAGATTTTGCGAAGAATCGATTTTTGGATGTGCAAACGGTTTTCCGCCTGATCGAAAAGAATGGCTTGGGGGGCGTCCAAAACTTCTTGGGTGACTTCCTCTCCCGGGTGAGCGGGCATGCAGTGCATGAACAGACAATTCTCCTTTGCTCGGGCAAGAATTTCCGAATCCACCCGATAAGGAGCCATTTCCCGGAGACGGTCCTGTTCTTGGTCCTCGCATCCCATGCTTACCCAAACATCGGTGTAGATCACGTCCGCGTCCTCGGATGCTTCCCGGGGGTCTTGCGTATGACGCCAAGTCCCGGGCAAACCTCTCGCTTGGCAAAATTCCTCAATTTCGGCCTGGGGTTTGAAGTCCGCGGGGCCGGCCAAGTGAACGTCGATTCCGAAGAGGGCTCCGGCCAAAATCCATGAGTTGGCCATATTGCAACTCGTATCCCCGAAAAAAGCCAACTTCTTCCCCCGCAGTCCCTCGAATGGGTTGAGTGTTTGCCCGGTTTTTTCCAAGATCGTCATGCAGTCGGCATAGATTTGACAAGGATGCAGAAAGTCCGTGAGGGCGTTGACGACCGGAATGGAGGAATGTTGGGCGAACTCCTCGATAATATCATGTCCATGCGTACGGATGATCAAGCCGTCCAGGTAACGGGACAGGACCCGTACGGTATCCTCAATGCTTTCTCCCCGCCCGATTTGCGTACTGGACTGATCGAGGATCAGGGGGTTGCCGCCCAATTCCCTGATTCCAACCTCGAAGGACACCCTTGTACGGGTGCTGTTCTTGTAGAACAGCATTCCCCAACTTTGACCGGAGAGGTCGCCGCTTGGCCTTTCTGCCCGGTTCTGCTTGAAGAGAGACGCTTGTTCGAAAACCTCGATGATTTCATTTTGGTCGAAATCGCTTTCCGTCAAAAAATGTTTCATTCGCTTTTCTTGGTTTGGAAGGATGCGAGGGCGTCCTCCGTTATTTTCAAGGCTTGTTCGATTTCGGTATCGTCAACGTTCAAGGGAGGAAGAAAACGAATCGCGTTTCCTGCGGCTCCCACGACCAGCAAGCCTTTCTTCCGCAAGGATGAGATCAATTCGGCCGGATCGTCCTTCATTGCGAGCGCGAGCATGAGTCCTCGGC
>Ga0315321_10001982_pt1 | contig 15903 bp, 9 predicted proteins | sample M180m21515metaG_FD_203464 | JGI IMG/M metagenome (GOLD analysis project Ga0315321, IMG submission 203464) | Ammonia-oxidizing marine archaeal communities from Monterey Bay, California, United States - M1 80m 21515 | ecosystem: Environmental > Aquatic > Marine > Intertidal zone | place: USA... | reverse complement strand
ATAAAGACCAAGACGTTACACGTTATCAAGGTCTAGCATTTAGCTGGATAGGATTTGATGAATTAACTCAATGGGCTACGCCCTATGCATGGAACTACATGCGCTCACGGTTACGTACTGCAGACCCCTCGTTACCATTGTCTATGAGAGCTACTACTAACCCCGGCGGCAGAGGACATCACTGGGTAAAGAAAATGTTTATTGACCCTGCACCTGCAGGAAATGCATTTATAGCTACCGATATTGATACTAACGAACAGCTAAAATATCCTGCAGGTCATGAGAAAGCAGGCAAGCCTCTATTTAAACGTAGGTTTATACCTGCGAGACTTTCTGACAATCCTTATCTGTCAGAGCAAGGTGACTACGAAGCGATGCTTTTGTCACTGCCTGAGCAACAGCGTAAGCAATTGCTTGAAGGCGATTGGGATATCAAAGAAGGCGCAGCCTTTACGGAGTTTGACAGAAACGTACACGTAGTCGAACCATTTGATATACCAAGTAATTGGATAAAGTTTAGGGCATGTGATTATGGTTATGGAAGTTACTCTGGCGTTGTATGGTTCGCTGTATCCCCTAGTGAACAACTTATTGTATACCGTGAACTATACGTAAGTAAGGTACTCGCCGTTGATCTTGCCGACATGGTTATGGAACTTGAGGCGGGAGATGGTGGCATAAAGTACGGAGTGCTAGATAGTTCACTGTGGCACAGACGTGGTGACACTGGACCTAGCCTTGCGGAACAAATGATACACAGAGGATGTCGCTGGCGTCCTTCGGATCGTTCTAAGGGATCACGTGTAGCAGGTAAGAACGAAGTACATAGACGTTTGCAGGTAGACGAGTATACGGAAGAACCCAGACTAGTATTTTTTAATAACTGTACTAATCTTATTTCTCAGATACCTGCATTGCCTATTGACAAAAGAAACCCAGAAGACATAGATACTCACGCAGAAGACCACTTGTATGATGCACTAAGATATGGTATCATGTCCAGACCACGATTTAGTGTTTTTGACTTTGACTCTGGTGGAACTCACTACAACGGAATGCAAGTAGCAGATGCTACCTTTGGTTATTAAGGAAAAATAAATGGCAGAAGATAACGACAACTTTATCGAAGATGACGCTATTGCACTAGAGGATAGCGATGACTCATCTATTGATGACGTAGACACTTCTAATATTATTCCATTTATTATGGAAAAGTATAACCGTGCAGATGATTTTCGGCAACAAGACGAACAACGTTGGTTGCGTTCATACAGAAACTACCGTGGCTTATACAGTCCAGAAGTACAGTTTACAGAAGCTGAGAAGTCTCGTGTATTTATTAAAGTAACTAAAACAAAAACACTTGCTGCCTACGGACAAATTGTAGATGTATTATTTGCGGCACAGAAGTTTCCTTTATCTGTAGACCCCACTGAGTTACCGGAAGGTGTAGTTGCAGATGTTAGCTTTGACCCTATGGAGCCAGAGCAACTTCGTGAATCCGGTTTGGAAGAAGATGTAGGTCCATACGGTTACGCAGGGGATAATCGTGAGATACCTGCGGGAGCAACTGCAAAAACGTTAGCTGAAAGTCTAGGCCCACTTAAAGATAAGTTTGAAGGTGTAGATAATGTACGTGAAGGTACAGGCAAAACACCTACTGCAGTTACATTTAGCCCAGCTATGGTTGCCGCTAAGATGATGCAAAAGAAAATCCATGACCAGCTAGAAGAGTCCGGTGCAAGCAAACATTTGCGTAGTACTGCATTTGAAATGGCTCTGTTTGGTACTGGTGTCATGAAAGGTCCGTTTGCTGTAGATAAAGAATACCCAAGCTGGAATGAAGACGGTGAGTATACACCTACCATTAAAACAATACCACAAGTATCGCACGTATCCGTTTGGAACTTTTATCCAGACCCAGATGCAACTAACATGGACGAAGCTCAATATGTAATTGAACGTCACAAGATGTCACGTAGTCAGTTGCGTGGTCTTAAGCGTAGACCTTTCTTTCGTGCTAATGTAATTGACGATGCAATTCAACTAGGTGAAAACTATACTAAAGAATCTTGGGAAGATGATCTATCTGATTACTCACCGGATCATGGCGTAGAACGCTTTGAGGTACTAGAGTACTGGGGTATGGTAGACGTTGAGATGCTACTTGAGCAAGGCGTAGATATTCCAGACGAACTATCTGAGGTAGATGAGCTACAGGCTAACGTATGGTTATGTAACGGTAAACTACTGCGTATGGTATTAAACCCATTCAAACCTGCACGTATTCCGTACATGGCTGCACCATATGAACTAAACCCCTACTCTTTCTTTGGTGTAGGTATTGCAGAAAATATGGATGATACTCAAACACTCATGAATGGTTTTATGCGTATGGCTGTAGATAATGCCGTACTGTCCGGTAACTTGATCCTAGAAGTAGATGAAACTAATCTAGTACCGGGGCAAGACATGTCAGTGTATCCCGGTAAAGTGTTTCGTCGCCAAGGTGGCGCACCCGGTCAAGCTATTTTCGGTACTAAGTTTCCTAACGTATCTGGTGAAAACCTACAGTTATTTGATAAGGCACGTGTACTTGCAGATGAAAGCACAGGCTTTCCTTCTTTTGCGCACGGTCAAACAGGTGTATCCGGTGTAGGTCGTACAGCTTCCGGTATCTCAATGCTTATGGGTGCCGCCCAAGGTGGTATCAAAAGTGTTATTAAAAATGTAGATGATTATTTGCTACGCCCACTTGGTGAAGGTCTGTTCCGCTTTAATATGCAGTTTGACTACGATCCAAACATTAAGGGTGACCTAGAGGTTAAAGCCCGTGGAACCGAAAGTCTTATGGCTAATGAGGTACGTAGCCAAAGATTAATGCAGTTTATGCAAATTTCTTCTAATCCTACTCTTGCACCTTTTGCAAAATTCCAGTATATTATACGTGAGATTGCAAAGTCTCTTGAACTAGACCCTGACAAAGTTACTAACAACATGGATGAAGCAGCTATTCAAGCTGAACTCATGAAGGGTTTTCAACAACAGCAACCTCCAGCACAGGGTGGTAACCCTATGGACCCGACTGGAGCGGGTGGCGGTAACATAGGTACAGGACAAGTACCTACACCGCAAGAGCAAGGATTTAGCGGAAATGAACAAGGACAGGGAGCACCTCAACAAGCTCAAGCCACTGGTCAACAACCACCAACAGTGGGCTGACTTTGGTGACTACATTGATTTTGTAATTGCTCAACAACATCGTGCAATGGAACAGTCAGACAATATTATAACGGTACACAGAGCGCAGGGCGCTATTTATCAACTACGTAGACTAAAGCTACTTAGAGATGAAGTATTAAAAGGATAAGGTAGTAATGGAAAAGCAGATGGAACTTTTTGAGGATGGTGGCCTTAAAGACGAGGGCGGCATGGTAGATGAACAATCTGGCAATGACGTTCCTGTAGGTAGCTCACGTAAAGAAGTTCGTGATGATATACCCGCTATGCTCAGTGAGGGTGAGTTTGTTTTTCCTGCAGATGTAGTACGCTATCATGGGTTAGATAAACTTATGGATTTGCGTCAAGAAGCTAAGATGGGCCTTAAGCAAATGGAAGCTATGGGTCAAATGGGTAATAGTGAAGAAGCCACTATGCCAGATGACATGCCTTTTGGTCCCAGTGATCTTATTCTTATTGGTGGTGAACTGAAAGATGGGCCACGGGAAATGGCAGAAGGTGGTGTAGTATACGCTAATCAAGGAACTTTTGCTACAGGCATTGGTGGCTATCAACCTTCTATCTATCAAGGACAACAAACATCCTCAACATACGCACCCCCACCTAGTTCCGTTGCACCACCTGCTCCCACAGCTTCACCTGCAGGTGGGTACATGCCTAAGTTTGTTACTAACCAAACTACGCCATTTGATGATGGTAGCCTTGCACCTAAAACTACAACCACCACTACAGGTCAAACAGCTACGAACACGACTACAGGTGTAGATACTGCATCTACAGAAGATAAGTTTGTACCTACCATAGAAGATAAGTACACTACGCTAACGTACATTAATAAAGAAACAAATGAAAAGCGTGACTTTTATTTCTACAATGGTAATCCTGTAACACCTATTCCAGATGGTTTTGTACCATATGATGAAAGTGTAGATGAGACCGTTTCGGACCTAGAGTCTACTTCCGTTGAAACTACACAGGTTGCAAGTGGCAATGATGACCCGCCCCCTATGGAGGCACCGGAACCTGTTGACTATGGTGCTTTGTCTACTGCCGATCTAAAGAAAGCATATGCTCAAAACCAAACTGCCTCTGTTATTATGGCTGGTCTAACTGCAGTTAATCCTATCTTTGGTCTATTTGGTTCATGGGCTACTCGCTCTACAAGAAATACTATTACGGAAGAAATGAAAAGGCGGGGTATTAAAGTTCCTGAAAGTACAGGTTTTAAAGGTGTATTTGGAAATATTGTAGACGGTATAAAAGATATGCTAGGTCTTGATGATGACCAAACTACTGCAGTAAAAAGTGCTGTTGAAAAGGACAACTCTCCTCCTAGTATTTATACACCTAAAGACCCTACAAAGGGAAGTTTTTCAACAGACTCAAGTACAGGTATAGTAAAGGTTACGCCCTCTAAATCTGTACAAGATAGTGTTACTATAGTTGATAAAGACCCAATGGAGCAATTTGGCGGTACTGGTCCCGTAATAAATAGTTCAAATAAATCTATAACTTCAACTGCCGCCATAACTAATAAAATGGATAAAGATAATTCCCCTCCCAAAGCTACAGGGACTACTGCTATAACTCGTAAAATGGATAGGGATAATTCCCCTCCCAAAGCTACAGCTACTAAAACTAGCTCAAATAAAGCAAAAGCTTCTGCTACTAAAACAAGTAATGCATCTAAAGGTTTGGGAGCACAAACTTCTAAGGGTTCTAATGCGGGTTCTAAAAGCGGGTACTTTGATTAAAAAAAAAATAGAATATAGTTTTAAGTATGGTGGGCTTAAAAACTAAAGAGAAAAAGCTAACCTTCCACCAATTTGACTGGCTACTCATCCCCCTGCCAACACAGGCTACGGTGGCCCCAGTATGAAAGAACTGAAATATGAATGATACTAATGTTGTAGGTGAAGTAGAGACACCTAAAGTTGCAGCTTTTGCAAATCGTAAATACTCTAATGAAGAACGCCGTAAGCAGGAACAAGACGAACTTGACGAACTTATTGCAGAACAGAACGGTGAAACAAAAGAAACTGTACAGGAAGACGATCAAGAACCTGTAAGCGCAGAAGATAAAAGTTTCAAAAAACGTTATGGTGATCTGCGTAGACACGTACAAGAAAAAGAAAAGACTTGGGAAGATAAACTTAAACAGCTGGAAGCACAGCTTGACCAAGCTACTCGTAAAGAAATTAGCTTACCTAAGTCAGACGAAGACATTGAAGCATGGGCAACTAAGTACCCTGATGTGGCGGCTATAGTTGAAACCATTGCAATAAAGAAAGCACGTGAACAGTCGCAGGGACTAGAAGAACGTGTTAAAGAAATTGATGAGATGAAGGCAAGTGCAGCCCGTGAAAAAGCGGAAGTTCAACTCTTGCAATCTCACCCAGACTTTGGTACTATTCGTGATAGCGATGAGTTCCATGAATGGGTAGAAGAGCAACCCAAATGGGTACAAGACGCTCTGTATGAAAACGATAGTGATGCTCGTTCAGCTTCTCGTGCAATTGATTTGTATAAAGCTGATATGGGTATTAAAACTAAAAAGACAACCAGTAACCGTGATGCAGCACGTTCCGTAGGAAATCGTTCTGGTCGCAGTGCTCCTAGTGAAGACAGTAAGTCAGGAGTATTCAGCGAGTCACAGGTAAGTAAAATGTCTGCACAACAATATGAAGCTGTTTCCGACGAGATAATGGAAGCTATTCGGACAGGTAAATTTGTTTACGATATGTCGGGAAATGCCCGATAAACCTATTGACATCTTAGTTATTTATGATATAACTATATGTACAATGTAATAGTGTTGGCCCCGCTAGGTATTAACTACGGTCACCCAGCACTATTAACAACTTAGCAAACAATAATAACATTTATCGAACAACCTAATGTCTCATGGCCCGTTTGATAGAAGGTAGGCCAACTTTCTAAAGAACGCACCCTAGTAGTACATAGCCTTCGCATAGGTAATTAATAGTTTGCATCTGTAATCTAAATGCTAAAGGAGAATTATTATGGCATTCGGACAAGCTTCGGGTTATACCAACCTGAACTCAGGCAACTTCTCGCCTGTTATTTACAGCAAACAGGTGCAGCTTGCATTCCGCAAGGCATCTATTGTTGACGCAATCACTAACAACGATTATTTTGGCGAAATCGCCAACATGGGAGACACTGTGAAGATTATTAAGGAGCCTGAAATTTCAGTCTCTGCGTATCTTCGTGGTACAACTATCACCCAGCAAGATTTGACAGATAACGATTTCTCGTTAGTTGTTGATAAAGCTAACTATTTTGCTTTTAAAGTGGATGATATTGAAGAGGCTCACAGCCACGTCAATTTCCAAACACTTGCATCTGATCGTGCAGCTTTCCGTTTGGCTGACCAACATGACCAAGAAGTTCTTGGCTATTTGGCTGGTTTCAAACAATCCGCTTTGCACGACAACGCAGACACAGTAAACGACCAAGTTAATGGTACTAAAGCTGATACAGCTGCTGGTACTGACGAACTGCTTGCAGCTAACAAGCTTTCTCGCCCTGACTTTGGTAACATTACTACTGCAGGTGTAGCTGGGGATTCTATTCCTCTTGCCGCTCGTTTGCCCGGTGCAACTGCACTTCCAACTGCTTATGTCTCACCTGCAATGCTTGTTGCACGTATGGCACGTCTGCTGGATGCGCAAAACGTACCGACACAAGGACGGTGGATCGTTGTTGATCCAGTCATGATGGAAATCCTTCGTGATGAAGACAGCCGTTTGTTGAATGCAGACTACGGTGGAGCAGGTCTCCAGAATGGTTTGGTGTTGAATAACTTCCACGGTTTCCGTGTACACGTTTCAAACAACTTGCCATCTGTAGGTACTGGTGCATCTACTACAGGTACTGCAGCGCAGTCTACTAACTACGGTGTTATCGTAGCTGGTCATGACTCATCTGTTGCAACTGCCGAGCAGATCAACAAAACCGAAACGTACCGTGATCCAGACAGCTTCGCTGACATTGTTCGTGGTATGCATCTATACGGTCGCAAAATCTTGCGCCCAGAAGGTCTTGTCACAGCTAAGTACAACTTGGCTTAAACAAAATAGGTGGGGCTGGCTACACGCTGGCCCCTTCTATCTTTTATCTATTTTAGGATTTAACATGGCTACGTATGTTTCTCTAGTAAACGAACTACTACGGCGTATGAATGAAGTTACCCTAGATACAGCGGGTGATGGATTTGATACTGCACGTAATGTTCAGGCACTAGCAAAAGATGCAATTAACAGTAGCATCAGACTTATTTTACAAGATGGTCAAGAGTGGCCTTTCCTTAAGACTACCTATACACAAACTTTGGTAGCAGGTACACGCCAGTATGATTTTCCCTCTGATTACTCTAGTGTCGATTGGGACACATTTTACATTAAACAACTTACCTCTGAGAGCAATGGACCCCGTAGGTTGCGTCCTATCTCTTATGACGAATACATCCGTAACTATCGCACCTCTGATGATACAGGTGACTTGGTAAATGGTGAATCTGCACCTATTGTAGTTTATCAAACGTATGAAGAAAAGTTTGGTGTAACACCAGTTCCTAATGCAGCATACGAAGTAGAGTATGTATACTGGTCATACCCTAATGATCTTACTGTGTACAGTGACACTGCTATTATCCCGGATCGTTTTAAGCACATCTTAATTGATGGTGCTATGATGTTTATGATGCGCTTCCGTAGTAACGAACAAAGTGCCGCAATGCACCAAAAGAATTTTGAGGATGGTATCAAGGCTATGCGCCGTGTACTACTCGATGATCCACTAGGTCTTCGTTCTACTGTGATTATGCAGGGTGGTGGTAGTGCGTTTAGTGGTACTTTCTAATGGCTGACAATCTAGCCTCCTTTAAGGTCTTCTGCCAAGGTGGACTAAATACCAGCCGTGATGTGCTATCGCAAGGTGAAACCACACCCGGTTCAGCTATTTCGTTAATTAACTACGAGCCTGCTGTTACAGGTGGTTACAGGCGTATTAGTGGCTTTAGTAATGACTACGGTACAGTCACAGGTACTGGTAGTATTCTAGGCGTTTGTGTTGCTAATGGCGTAAACGATGGTATTTTAGCCTGTCGTAAACCCTCCAGTGGAAATGACTATTTACACTATTGGGACAACTCTACATCAGCTTGGGTAGCGGTGACTACATCGGGTACGCCTACAATGACAGGTGTATCTAAAGTTCGCTTTAAGCGTTTTAACTGGGGTAGCTCTAAAGTAGTATTGACTGATGGTATTAATCCAGCTGCTACTTATGATGGTACAACTTACACACAAGTTACACATGCTGATGCACCTAGTGCCCCTAAGTACGCTTCTATCTTCCAGAACCATTTGTTCTTATCAGGGGATACCTCTGAGAATACTAATTTGTACTTTAGTGCGCCTTACTCTGAAACTAATTTTGCCGCTGCCGATGGTGCAGGTGTTATTAATGTAGGTTACCCTGTAGTAGCTACTAAAGCATTTCGTGATGCTTTGTATATCTTTGGTATAAATAACATCAAGAAGCTTACAGGTAATAACATCGCTAACTTTGTTCTTGAGAATGTTACAGACGATCTTGGGTGCTTGGCTACAGATAGTATTATTGAAATAGGCGGTGATGTATTCTTCTTGTCGCAAGACGGTTATCGTCCTATATCAGGCACTAACAAAATTGGTGATGTTAATTTAGAATCTATCTCTCGTAACATTCAGTCTATTTTTACAGAGGTGGTACTAGAAGAAGACTTAGATGCTCTATCATCTGTTGTTATTCGTGAGAAGTCTCAGTTTAGGGTGTTTTTCGCTGTTGGTGACTCTACAGGTTTAATAGGTGGTATACGCTCGACACCACAAGGAAATATGTTTGAATTTGGGCAGGTTCTAGGTATTGAAGCTACTTGTGCAGATAGTGGTTATATAGGACAGTTCGAGTTTGTAATACATGGTAGTAGTACTGGTAAAGTACACAGGCAAGAACAAGGTACTAACTTTGATAACGCTGAAATATTTAGTTTATATCAGACTCCGTTTATACACATGCAAGACCCTGAGCAACGTAAAATAATACAGACGATAGCTACGTATTTACGTTCAGAGGGAGATAATGAAATAGCTATGTCTGTTTTGTATGACTATGAAGCGTTTGAAACACTAAGCCCAACAAACTTTTCATTAGTAACTGAAGGTGCAGCAGCATACTACAACGAAGCTTTGTACGACAGTACAGCTATTTTCGATGGTAACCCAGCACCTGTAGTAAGGACTAACGTATCTGGCTCTGGGAAGTCAGTATCTTTAAAATATGTAACTAATGATACAAATGCATCACACAGTATCCAAGGTATAGTGATTACGTTTGGAGTAGGAGACAGGTTATAAAATGGCAGGTTATAGTAGACAATCAGTAGCTGACATTATCGCTAGTGCAATAATTAGGGCGGCTCCAGTAAATGCAGAGTATAACGCCATACGTGATGCGTTTGCTTTTGCTACAGGTCACAAGCATGACGGCAGTTCTACAGAGGGTGCATATGTACCTCTTATTGCTGATACAGATGCAAAAAATAAAGTAGTTGTAGATACAGCGAACAACCGTATTTCCGTGTATAGTGAAGTAGGTGGCTCTGCAGTAGAACAGCTACGTATTCAAGATGGTGCTATTGTACCTGTTACTGATGATGATGTAGACCTTGGGTCTTCTGGTGCTGAGTTTAAAGATTTATATATTGACGGTGTAGGTTACCTTGATTCTGTTGTAATCACAGGCGGCACTATTGATAATACAGTGATTGGTGGTACTACTCCTGCAGCAGTTACAGGTACTACTATTACTGGTACAGAACTCGTTGGCCCTGTCACAGGTAATATAACGGGTGACGTAACAGGTAACTTAACGGGTGACGTTACGGGCAACGTAACGGGTAACCTTACAGGTGATGTCACTTCTACAGGCACATCTACCTTTGCTACTGTTGACATTAATAGCGGTACTATTGATGGTACTGTAATCGGTGAAACGGCACCTGCTTCTGCTGACTTTACTACAGTGGACACTACAAGCAATGTCACTGTTGGTGGTACTCTTGGTGTTACAGGTTTATCTACTTTTACAGGCGCTATGTCTGCAGGTAGTCTTACTACAACAGGTAACTCCACACACGCTACTGTAGACATTAACGGTGGTGCTATTGATGGCACAATCATTGGTGCTTCCTCTGCAGCCGCAGGTACTTTCACTACAGTAACGACTACAGGTCAGGCTACTCTGGCAACCGCTGACATTAATGGTGGTACTATTGATGGTTCCGTTATTGGTGGTGCAACTCCACAGGCTGTAACAGGTACAACTATAACAGCTAACACAGGCTTTACTGGTGCGCTTACGGGTAACGTCACAGGTAACGTAACGGGTAATCTTACTGGTAACGTCACTGGAGATGTAACAGGTGACCTGACAGGTAATGTTACAGCTTCTACAGGCACAACAACTCTGAATGACCTTGTAGTTAATGGTACTGTAGATTTCACGAGCACAGCATTGCTTAACGTAAGTGATCCTACAGCACCACAACATGCTTCCACCAAGATTTATACAGACACAGCGGATGCCCTTAAGCTTAACTTAGCTGGTGGTACGATGTCTGGTGACATCACTATGGGTGGCAATACCGTTACGGGTCTTGGTACGCCGATTGCTGACTCAGATGCAGCAACCAAGGGTTTTGTTGATACAAGCATTGCCAATGTTATTGATGCTGCACCTGCTGCTCTTGATACACTTAACGAACTGGCTGCTGCGCTGGGTGATGATGCTAGTTTCTCCACAACTGTAACGAACAGTGTTGCGACTAAGCTGCCTCTTGCTGGCGGCACTATGACTGGCGACATTGCCCTTGGCGCAAATAAGGCTACATCAACAGCGACACCTGCTACAGATGACACACTTACTCGTAAGGGTTATGTAGATACTCAAGATGCACTCAAGTTGAACCTGTCTGGTGGAACCATGTCGGGTGCTATCGCTATGGGTACATCTAAGATTACTGGTGTAGGTGATCCAACATCGGCACAAGATGTTTCTAGTAAAGCATACACGGACACACAGGATGCTACTAAGCTGAATCTATCAGGTGGCACTATGACTGGTGCTATCGACATGGGTGCTAACAAGGTCACTACTACGTACACACCTACAGATGCAGCTGATCTAACCACTAAGACATACGTGGATGGCATTCTAAGTTCAGCTACAGATGCTGCTACTAGTGCGGCTGCTGCTGCTACTTCTGCTTCTGAGGCAGCTACATCAGCAAGTAATGCTGCAACAAGTGAAGCTAATGCGGAAGCTGTGTATGATAGCTTTGATGATCGCTACTTGGGTGACAAAGCAAGTGCGCCTACAGTAGACAATGATGGTGATGCACTAGCAGTAGGTGCTTTGTACTTTAACACTACTGGTGGCGCTATGTATGTGTGGAACGGCACAGCATGGCAGGGTGTATCACCCGATCTAGTAGGAGACATAACACCACAGCTAGGTGGTAACCTAGATAGTAACGGTAACGACATAACCTTCGGCGACAGCGACAAAGCCATCTTTGGCGCTGGTTCTGACCTACAGATTTATCACAATGGTTATCATAGTTACATAGACGATGCAGGTACAGGCTCTTTATACATTCGTGCAGCCGATTTAAACATTCAGTCTATAACTGGCGAAAATTACATTAATGCGGTATCAAACGGAGCAGTAACTCTTAATTACAACAACTCCACCAAACTCGCCACCACCAGCACAGGTGTAGACATCACTGGGACTTTGACCAGCGATGCGCTGACTGTGGATAAATCTGGCTCAACCATTGTTGCCACACTGAACAGGTCAGACAGTTTTACGGGTTACATTAACTTTAAAAATACAGCAACAACCACAGGCTTTATTGGCTATGAGTCTTCTGATTTTGCGATTTATGCAGACAACGTAAAAGTTCTACAAGCGTCAGACGGAGGCGACATCTCCTTCTACGAGGACACAGGCACCACGCCAAAGTTCTTCTGGGATGCGAGTGCTGAGAGCTTGGGGATTGGTACGAGTTCGCCAGCTACATCTGTCAGCGGGTCGTCGCAAGGTTTAGCGGTACAACACAGTAATGTTCCATTCATAAGTTTGGACAACACTGGTTCATCTGGTCGTAGATATACTATGTATAGCAACACTGGCGGTAGTCTGGTGACTTATGATGAAGATGCCGCAGCATCCCGTATGGTTATCGACAGCAGCGGTAAGGTTGGGATTGGCACGAGTTCGCCTAGTGAGTTACTTTCCCTTGAGGGTGTTGTTGGGCCAAATGCAGACGCACCCTACCTTGCCCTCTCATCGGGAAGACCAACAGACAGATACAGTGCTATTGGTTTAAACAGGGGTAATACATCTAATCAAGTTGGATTGTCGTTTTATACAACGAATAACCTTGATACCCCCACTGAGAAGATGCGCATCGACAGCAGCGGTAATGTTGGGATTGGCACGAGTAGCTTAGGTTACACTGGTTTTGCTGACAACCTTACCATTGCTGACAGTTCTAATGGTGGTCTTACAATAAGAACAGGTGCAAGTGCGCAAGGTGCTATTTATTTCAGTGATACGACAGGCGATGTAGTTGGTCAGTATGCAGGTTTTCTTGTGTATAACCAAAGCGGAAACCATATGGCCTTTGGTACATCATCGACAGAAGCCATGCGCATAGACAGCAGCGGTAATGTTGGGATTGGGACGAGTTCGCCAAATACTACCTTAAACGTAAATGGCACATCTTCGTTTGGTACGACAAGCTGGCCTACTACCACAGTAGGAAAATCTGCGGGTCGCTCTCTTGTTGGTAATGAGGGCGTATCAATAATTTGGAATGAGGCAACAGCGGGTGCTGGCAATTCTGGTGTATTGTATATAGGGGCAAAAAGTGGTGCAGGTGCTTCAACAATGGGCTATGCCACCCTTCAAGGTGGAACTGAAAACGCTTCTGATCTTTCTTCATTCTTTACTGTATCAACAACAAATGGCGTTGGCGCACAATCTGAAGCCATGCGCATCGACAGCAGCGGCAGGGTTGGGATTGGGACGAGTAGTCCTAGTGGTCTATTGCAAATTGAGGGCATTACTGACCACTTAAAACTGACATACCCTTCCATTGCTTCATACATCCTTGACGTAAAGTCTAATGGTGATTTTGCCATTGATAAAGATGGCTCAGAACGCATGCGCATAGACAGCAGCGGTCGTGTAGGAATCGGTGGAGTTCCTAACACTAACTGGCGTGATGATATAGCAGATCAAAAAGTTCTTATGCTTGGTACGGAGGCTACTCTTTTCTCAGATGCAGGAATAACAACTGAGCTTTATAATAATGCGTATATAAATGACAGTGATACAATCATAAACATATCTACACGAGGTGCATCCCGTTATTTTCAATACCAAGGGGCGCATAAGTGGTATACCGCAGCTTCTGCTAGTGCAGGGTCAAATATAAACACTGAAATGACTAGCCCCAAAATGACACTAGATGTCAGCGGTAACTTGCTGGTGGGTCAGACAAGTGCGAGTGGTTTTGGTAGTACCACGGGCATACAAATGCTGGCAGACGGTAGAATACTTTCAACAGTATCTGGCGATCAAGCCCTTGCACTTTCTCGCACATCCTCAGATGGCCCTATTGCGGAGTTCTACAAAGACGGCTCCACTGTGGGGAGTATTGGGTCTGAAGGTGGTGATGCCCTTTATATTCAAAGTGGAACTACTAGCGGCACAGGATTGCTCTTCACAAGTAATGGTACAGCAATTCGCCCTGCCAGAAACGGGGTCACAGTACATGACACCCTCGATTTAGGTAGCGATACAAGAAGCTTCAAAGACCTCTACCTGTCTGGCGTTGGTTACGTAGGCACTATTGAGGAGGCTAACACCTCTCTCTCAGGCACTACGCCTAGCATTGATGCAGACACAGCGGGTAGCTTTACCTTAACTACAAGTGGTAACACTACCTTTACTTTTGCTGGCGTTACCTCTGGACGTTCTGTTGGCTTCGTGCTAAAATTAACAGCTGGTGGAGGTCACACTATCACATGGCCTAGCTCAGTGGATTGGGCAGGTGGTACGGCTCCAGATGCACCAGCTTCTGGTGAAACAGATGTACTAGTATTCTACACAGTAGATGGTGGTACTAATTGGTATGGTGCTTTAGCGATTGACGCTGCAGCATAACTTTATTATTGTTACTAACAAGGATAACTAACTATGACAACATTCACTTGGACTATTGTTAACTGTGAAAATGAAGTCGCTACAGGTGGCATCACAGTAGCACATTGGCGTGTAGAAGCAGAGGATGGCGACTACACAGCTTCTTCATATGGCACTGTAGGGTTTAGCCCGGATGCTTCTGACTCAGGGTTTATTGCTTATGACAGCGTAACTGAGGCTACAGTATTGGGTTGGGTCTATGGTGTTATTGATAAGGCTGAAACTGAAGCAGCTTTGCAAACTAAGATTGACGCTGATAGAACACCTACTACTGCATCAGGTACACCTTGGTAAAACCATAACAACATAACAAAGGAGAATCACAATGGTAGAGAAACAAACAAAAACCATTACGATTAACGACAAAGAATACACTGAAGATCAACTAACAGATCAACAGAAAGTAATGATTAATCATATTGGTGACTTAGAGCGTAAGATAGGCTCTACTCAGTTTAACCTAGATCAGCTAACGGTAGGACGTGATGCGTTTGTTAAAATGCTGAGTGATTCTTTGGAGCCTGTTGATGAGTAAGACTTCAATTATAATGTTACAAGCCGCTGCTGGCAATGCTGGAGGTGCTACAGAGTTTGTGCGTATTGGCGAAGGAACTCAGGGAACTTATAACTATAACGAGTATCAAAACTCTGTCCTGCGCCCTGACACAGGAGAACTTATTGTTTACCGTAATCGGAGGAGTTCTGTAGGTTCAGAAAATTATATTGAGAAATATACCCCTGAGTTAGAGTATGTAGCTGGAGCTAACGCTTACTTCTTGAATGGCAGCGGTAATATCAATAGAAATTACTATGGCTCACCAAAGTGGTCTTCTGACCCTGATTATGATTATGACGTATTGGGTGGGGATGGTAGCACTTACGCTGGGCCTGTTAAATATGCAGACATTGCAAGTAGCACAGTAAAGCAACAGAATGTTGGTTATTTGTATAGTGGTAGCAGCTACATAGGCCACATAACTCGTGCTTACAACATTGGAGACCGCACCTATGTAGTGAACTCAGCGCAGGGCTATGGTAGTGCTGTAGGGTCTTTCAAGCACACAGCCACCTCGGGCAGTACCACCGCAACTCAACCTACAAACCCCGGACATGAAAACAATCAAAACACTCAATTCTTTATTGATGTTCAACCTGTCGATCCTACGTCTCAATCAACGAACCATATAGCAATCCATTCTTCCAATTATCACACGTATTTTTATACCTTAAATAGTTCGCTTCAATCTACAGGAAACGGTTGGTCACTAGGATCGGGATCGGTACTCCAATACTGGAGTAATATGTGCATACAAAGTTCTG
>Ga0315321_10001977_pt1 | contig 15920 bp, 13 predicted proteins | sample M180m21515metaG_FD_203464 | JGI IMG/M metagenome (GOLD analysis project Ga0315321, IMG submission 203464) | Ammonia-oxidizing marine archaeal communities from Monterey Bay, California, United States - M1 80m 21515 | ecosystem: Environmental > Aquatic > Marine > Intertidal zone | place: USA... | reverse complement strand
TCTTCTTCATCGATTTCTTCGATATCTTCGATATCTTCGAACTCCTCTTCCTCTTCTTCCTCTTCTTCTATTTCTTCTTCGCGCTCAAACTCAGGATATTCTAGTTGTTGCAAGTGTTCAGGATCGGCCAGAAGCTCAAAGCCTTCTTCAGTAGTTTCATTCTCTTCAATGTATAGACGAAGTAAATTTGTCATACACTTTTCTTCGCATAGCGCCGCAATGCCCTCATCAGTTATTCCGTTATTTTCAACCATCAGAACCTGAAGACTTTGTAAGTTTGCTGATTTGAAAATATTTATAAACCCTTCATCTCCAATTTTGTTTCGATCGAGAGACAGCAGGGTAAGGTTTTTTAGATATTCGCTTCCAGCAAGGAGTTCTGCTCCATTCTTTGTGATTTTATTTAGTTCAAGATAAAGATGGGTAAGGTCTTTCAAATCTTCACATTCTGCAATACATTTGCATTCCACATCACCGACACCCAAGTTGCTAAGGTCGAGCTTAGTACCTTCTTCCCCAAGGCGAGCACGAATGAGATTAAATACTTTAAATTCGGCCAGTGCATTTATCCCTTCTTGGGTTAATTCATTCCCAGAAAGATCTATAGTTTGTAATTTCGGCAAACATTTACTTTTGGATAAAGCCTTTGCTCCTATATCTGTAATTTGATTTTTTCTGAGATCGATAATCTCCAAGTTATTTAAGGACTTAGAATTAGCTAAATACTTCAGCCCCTCATCACCGATATTATTTTCGGATAATGCTAAAGAAGTCAAACCATCCAATTTGGAAGATTCGGAAAAGTATCTTGCTCCCTCAGGTCCAATTTCATTCCATGCCAACCGAAAGGATTTAATATTTGGAAGCTTTTCGGATTCAGCCAAGTATTTAACACCTTCATCACCAATTTTATTTTTATAAAGTTTCAGAGATTCCAAATTAGGCAAACCGTTAGACTCAGCTAATGCCTGAGCCGAAAGTGCCGTCAGTTTTTTTCCGGTAATGGTCAATCTTTTAACTTGCTTTATGGATCGAGACTTGGCAAAGGCCTGCACTGCATCATCCCCAAATCTGGCATAACTGAAATCGAGGGTTTCGTAGTCACGACTTAGTTTGTATCCACTTCGGATCATACCCTCGATATTGTAGTATTTTTTCACAGTGAGCTCCAAGAATCAAAAAACCGTTTTAAGCTAGTAAAATAAGAATCAGACATCATCATATCGTTATGCCCCACACCTTGGAGAATTTCTAAACTTTTCATCTCAGAACCGGCATTATCGTAATTTAATTTAGCTTCATGCGGAAAAATTAAAACATCATCAGCCCCATGCATAATAAGAAGTGGGCATTTTATCATCCGAATCTTTTCACTATTGTTAAAAAGAGCATCTTCCTCATATGTAGTCTTGTCAATTTTCAACCCTCTTCTTTCGACCAAGGGTACAGGGTCTGCATATCCACTTTCCAAAATGCAGGCTGAGATATCCGAACGCTTGGCACAGAGTTCAATGGTAGGCGCGCTTCCCAAGGACCTGCCCATGATACAGATTTCCTCTTTGAATTTTCCTGTTGATTTAAGTTTGTCAAAAACTTTATGTGCATCCTCCAGAGTAGACCTTAAAGTTGGGAACCCGGAGCTTCTTCCATAGCCTCTAAAATCCGTAACGATCAACTCGACTCCTAGAGCATTAAAATGTTCAGCCAGATTATCGTAGTCTGACACAATTTCACCGTTGCCATGAAAGAATAGTAAACTGACCTGTGCTTTGGGTGATGGGTGTCGCCGCACATGAACTATAACATCCTGCTCAACCTCCACCTGAATATCATCGGAAGTTCTTGGAATGGGAGCGGTGTCCTGACGAGGGAAAAATAAATTTGCATTAAATGCTTGTGAATCAAAAACTGAAGACATAAATTCGCCCCAAAAGAGATGCCAGTTAAAATCATAAACAGCCGAATTATTTAACCATACACCCTTTATAGTCTGAGCTTTGAAAAAAATTGAAATTCTATTAAATCCATGCCAAAATATCGGCCTCTAAAAGTATTTCCTTATTATAAGAAATTTTGGCTGGGTAATTTATTTACCGGGTCTTTAATTTGTAACCCTATCTTAAAATAAAAGGTGAAGTCTAATGTTAATGGAATTAGCCCCGATTGAAAAGCTGTTTAAGTCTTACGCAAGTATTTGTGATGCCGCCCGCAAGAACCTGGGCCGAGATCTTACCATTGTTGAAAAGATTCTTTACACTCATATGTCGATAGATACCGACTATTCTAAACTAGAGCGCGGTGTTTCGAATATTTTTCTAAGTCCTGATCGTGTAGCCATGCAAGACGCGACTGCACAGATGGCCATTCTTCAGTTCATGTCTGCAAAAATGCCCAAGGTTGCTGTCCCTACAACTGTGCACTGTGATCATTTAATTCAGGCCTATACCGGAGCTATGGCAGACCTTAAGGCTGCTGAGGAAACTAATAAAGAAGTTTATGACTTTCTCCGCTCCGCTGCGATGAAATATGGTATGGGTTTTTGGAAACCAGGCTCTGGAATCATTCATCAAGTAGTTTACGAAAATTATGCCTGTCCTGGAACCATGATGATTGGTACTGACTCTCACACTCCCAACGCAGGGGGGATGGGTACAATTGCGATTGGTGTTGGTGGTGCTGATGCAGTTGACGTTATGACAAACCAACCCTTTATGACCAAAATGCCTAAACTTGTTGGTATAAAACTAACAGGGAACCTGAGTGGATGGACAGCATCAAAGGATGTAATCCTTAAAGTAGCTACCATGTTAACAGTTAAAGGCGGCACTGGTAAAATTCTTGAGTATTTTGGCGAAGGAGCCAAAAGTATGAGCGCCACTAGCAAAGGAACTATTACCAATATGGGCGCAGAAATAGGAGCAACTACCTCTACATTTGGTTATGATGACATGATGGATCCTTACCTTCGTGCCACGGATCGCGGTCCTATAGCTGACTTATGCAAGCAGTATGCTGAACATCTTCGTTCTGATGCTTCTGTAGAAGCGGATCCGAAAAAATACTACGATGAATACCATGAAATCGATCTCGGTAGCCTCGAGCCTCATATTGTTGGTCCTCATACACCTGATCTGGGAAGACCTGTATCGGCTATGAGCGCTGAAGTGGACGAAAAAGACTATCCCGAAAAACTTTCAGCAGCTTTGATCGGTTCCTGTACCAACTCAAGTTATGAAGATATGACTCGAGCAGTAAGTCTTGTCCGACAAGCAAAAGCTGCTGGTTTGAAAGCACAATCCAACTTGATGGTTACACCTGGTTCCGAAACCATTTATCAAACCATCAAGCGTGATGGAATTCTTCAAGAGTTTGAAGACGTTGGAGGCACAGTTCTCGCTAATGCCTGCGGACCATGTATTGGGCAGTGGAAACGGGAGGACATGAAAAAAGGCGATAAAAATAGCATCCTCACTTCTTACAATCGCAATTTTGCAAAACGTAACGATGGAAACCCTGAAACATTAGGGTTTATTAGTAGTCCTGAGCTGGTAGTGGCAATGGCGTTTGGTGGTTCCATGAAGTTCAATCCGCTGACTGACACCTTGAAGGACAAGAATGGAAACGATTTTAAATTCCAACCACCAGAGGGAGAGGTTCTTCCTCCAAGTGGTTATACTCCTCAGGATGCAGGCTATGAAGCTCCGACTATGTCAGGAGAGGTTGTCATAAGTCCAACTAGTGAACGTCTTTCTTTTCTGGATCCGTTCCCAAAACAGGATCCTATTAAGGATTATCAAGATCTGCCTGTCTTGTTTAAGGCTAGCGGAAAATGTACCACTGACCATATCTCTCAGGCAGGCCCATGGCTCAAGTTTCGTGGGCATCTGGATAACATCAGTAATAATATGTTTCTGGGAGCAACCAATGCTTTTCACTCTGAGACTGGATATGGAAATAATCCAGTAACAGGAGAGGAAAATCAAGAACTCAATAAAATTGCCCGTAACCTCAAAGACTCAGGATTAGGATGGGTAGCCTTTGCCGGAGAAAATGTAGGAGAAGGCTCAAGCCGTGAGCATGCAGCCATGGAACCAAGGCATATGGGGTGTATGGCATTTGTTGCGAACTCATACGCCCGTATATTTGAAGCCAATTTAAAGAAGCAAGCTGTTCTGCCTTTCACTTTTTCAGATAAATCAGACTATGATAAGGTTCATGCTAAAGACCGTATCTCCTGTGAATGTCTTGATCAACTGGCACCAGGCAAACCGGTAACTTTGAGTATCAAGCATGAGGACGGATCCAGCGACTCCATACAGGTGAACCACACTCTCAATGATAAAGAGATTAATTGGTTTAAACATGGATCTTGCCTCAATTTCGTAGGATCGCAAAAGTAGTTTAATCTTTAGTAAATACAAAACCCCCTGACGGTTGAATCGCCAGGGGGTTTTTTAATATATTTTGAACTTTTTTCGAGCCTTTGAATATCAACTTATTGGCTACAAATAAATCCACCCTTTCTTTTTACCACTGCGCCAAGTGATGTGAACCCACATTCCTTTGCGTTTGTCTATCTTGACTCGAGTTCCCTGTTTGAGGTAGTTGCAGATTTCACCTTTGGGTTTTAGATGAACGGTATGCGATTTATCCAGTAATAATTCTTCCAAGATAAAGTTTTATTTTGGTTCAGGTGGAAAACCAGGCTTGATGTGTAGCATTTTATCCTTTTTAAATTTCCCTTTTCTCACAATCTTCAATAACTCTCCGGGCTTAGGCTGGCTTGCTTCTCTTCTCCCATTCAACACAGATATATCCAAATCTTTGCGTTTATCTCCTAATTCCTTTAAAGCAATACTCTGGAATGTATCTCCTTTTTGAACTTCATAGATATCTATATATTTAGCCTCGTGACGTTTTTTATCGTCACTGTACTTTTGTCCTTTATATTTCAAACCACGAATACTATTCAAATATCGAATCCGGAAGTTATTGTCATCCGCCGATTCAATATTCATCCGCTCTGCTAAGAGAGCAGCCTTAACAATTCGATCACGGGTATCTGGATGGCTAGCTTGAAAAGAGTGATATGATTGACCAGACATGATCTCTTTACGCCTAAGGCTTTTTAAAAAACCGGACATACCTAAAGGATTATAACCGGCTTCCTTACTATTAAGTATTCCTTGTTCATCAGACTCAATTTCCGCTTCCCGACCATATCCCATGTTAATTTGTTGGAACATGGCCGTACTAATAGTAAGCCACTCACGCGCATTCTTAGGACTTGCAATCGCTCCACCGACGGCTAAAGCCTGAGCACCTATACTGCGCACCATCTGTTTAGCTCCATGGTGAAAAATAATATGTCCGATTTCATGACCTAAAACTCCCGCAAGTTCAGACTCACTGTTCACCAGAGACATCAGACCAAGAGTCACATAAACATAGCCCCCGGGCAAAGCAAATGCGTTTATCTCCGAGCTATCTACAATTCTAAAATAATATCTTGGGAATACCTTGTCTGATAGCTGGAAAACCAGACTTTGACCGATATTATTGACGTAAAGCTGGAGTTCTTTATCTTGATAAATTCCATATTTTTTTGTGATTATCTCATCGGCATTTTTTCCTATGGCTACTTCTTTTTCTTCAGAAATGAATGGTACAGAATGAGACTGAATCGGTTGAAATAAAATGAGGAGAGGTAAAAGAAACTGCAAAAAAAATATAAACTTTTTATCTATTTTCAACATAAAAGTAGCGGAAAAAATTCTCATGTGAATATAAATTTTGACAACCGAAACTTTTTACTCTGAGTCCAAAAGTTTCTTGATTATTTATAATATCAAGGGCAATGGGTTCGGATACGTTTAGGCAGAAAGCTTTTTGATTCGACTTACGATTTTTTCCAACTGCGGATTCTCCAAGAACTTAATCTGCATTTCTCTTAAAATTAGCAAAGCGTTAGACACATCATTGTTCAACTCATGGCATTTTGAAAGACTCAAATATATTTCAAACAAGGGAAATCCTGTATTGGCATCGATGACCAATTTAAATATTTCAATAGCCTTTTTATAATCCGCTCTCGACTCATAGCTATAAGCCAAGCCAACCTGTGCCATTTGGTAATTAATTTCCCCGGGGAGTGAGTTACTCATAATTGTTGAATAAATTACTTCGGCTTTTTCATATTCCTGTTTCTGAAAATGATTATCAGCCAATAATAATGATGCGCGTTCTTTCTGGAGTCCATCACCCATTTTCGCCAAAATAGATTCTGCACCCGAAGCAAAACTATCATTTTTATCAAAAATTTTTGCTATATCAAAATAGAGGGCCTCATCTCTAAGCGTCCGCGTTTCTTGATAGTATTTAAAACCAAAAAAAGAAGAACCTGCTAATAATAGCGCTACTATAACAGTTATAGCAGTCGAACGATTATCCATAAAGAAAAGCATAATTTTTTCAGAAGTGGATAAAAACTGATCTGGTTCCTTAAATAAATCTTTACGACTGACTTTTAGACGTTTGGCCATATAGGTTAAACCTTAATAAAATAAAAATGATTAGAAATTACGTTTGTGTTGACTTACAGGAAGTTGATTTATTTAATCATAAAGGCAAACACCAAACAAGCCATTTCTATAAGCAATACAAAGTTGAATTCGCTATAATGATTTTCTTAATTACTAGGTTTAGATATGCATAAACAAATCTCAATCATTGGTGCAGGAAGTTGGGGAACGGCATTAGCGATCCATTTAGCTGGTAATTTTAATCAAATATCCCTATGGGTTTATGAAAAAGAATTATGCGAATCTATGGCCTGCACTGGGGAAAACCCATGGTTCTTACCTGGACATCCTTTACCGGATAATATTCACCCAACCACGTCTTTAAAAGATGCCGTTAAAGGGCAACCTATAGTCCTACTCGTAGTTCCTACACACGCAATAAGGCAAACTCTTTTCAAAATTAAACCTTATATTGCCAAAGATTGTCTTGTTATTAATGCTAGCAAGGGAATAGAGAATGACACACTTCTTACTGGGCATCAGATCATTCAAGAAATATTGGACATCAGCGCAGCCACTATATCCGGCCCCACGTTTGCCAAGGAAGTGGCAAAAGGAATTCCCTCCGCACTATTAGCCTCGGCAAAAGACCTTGATACTGCAATGCAGGTTCAGAAATATTTTACTACTAAGAAAATGAAAGTATTTGCAAACAACGATTTGGTCGGAGTCGAGATTGGCGGAGCATTAAAAAATGTAATTGCTATTGCCACAGGAATTTCTGATGGACTCGGTTTGGGGTTTAACACTCGGGCCGCTCTGATTACCCGCGGACTTGTTGAAATTAGTCGCATTGGAACTAAACTGGGAGCTAAGCCGGAAACCTTTTATGGAATGACTGGTCTGGGAGATTTAGTGCTTACTTGCACTGGAGAATTAAGCCGCAATCGCCAGCTAGGAATTCAATTAGGAAAAGGAAGAAGCTTGGAGAAAGTTACTGAAAACATGAAAATGGTTGCCGAAGGTGTTTTAACAGTAAAGTCGGCTTATTCTATGATCAAAAAGCTTAATATCCAAGCAGCAATCATGGAAGAGACATACCGTGTTCTGCATGAAAACAAGTTACCGGTTCAGGCATTAGAGGATTTGATGACGATTGAAATATCAACCGAATTTGCCGGCATTAAAGGTTTTAAATGAATATCTCTGATTTAGAAAAATTATTGACTAACCTGCACAATCAGAAGATGACGCCTAAGCAGGCTATGAAAAAGCTTGAAACCCTGCCCTTTGAAAATCTGGACTTCGCAAAAATCGATCATCATCGTGGGTTGCGAAATGGGATGCCTGAAGTTATTTATTGTCAGGGAAAAACTGTGCCACAAATAAAAGAAATTATTAGGAGCATGTTTCGCGCTGGCCATTCTATTCTGGCCACACGATTAACTAAGGAAATCTTTCTTAAATTAAAATCTTCTCTCCCAAAAAATTCAGAATACAGCGAAATAGCACGAACATTAGTCATTACAAAAAAAAAGCAACAAAAAAGAAATGGCCTGATCACTATCATAACCGCTGGAACATCAGATATCCCAATCGCCGAAGAAGCTTTTGTCACTGCTCGCACACTGGGAAGTGAGGCAGAAACAATTTATGATGTGGGTGTCGCCGGAATTCATCGTCTATTTAATAGCCTTGAGCAGATTCGCAAAGCGAGGGTTGTTATTGTTGTGGCAGGAATGGAAGGAGCTTTGGCAAGCGTGGTTGGTGGCTTAGTAGATAAACCGATCATCGCAGTGCCCACCAGTATTGGTTATGGAGCATCTTTTGGTGGTATTTCTGCTCTTCTAACTATGCTAAATAGTTGTACAACTGGAGTAGCGGTCGTAAATATAGATAATGGATTTGGAGCTGGATGTATGGCTCACCGTATCAACACTTTACAGGAACCGTCTGAATAAGACGACTTAGTCCCTCATCAGGACTTATCACTGGTTCATATCCAAAATCATTTCTAGCTCTGGTAATATTAAAATAATGTGAGGTAGCCAGCTGAGATGCCATAAATCGTGTAATCGGCGGTTCTACTTTGATCCCGCAAAAATTATATATCCCTTCAAAAAAATGACCCAATTTTACTGCTGTTCTATATGAAATACTGCGGCTGACTGGTGGCCGTCCTGTTTTTATCAATAGATTATCAATCCAGTCCCACAACTTAACTGGTTCACCATCGCTAACAAAGTAGACCTTGCCCGCGAGCCGGTTTCCAATCTCCAGTGCATCCCAAGCTTTAAGATGAGCAGAAACGGCATTGTCAATATAAATTATATCTACTTTATTATCTCCTCGTCCCACGCGTATCAATCTGCCACTATCTGATTTTGCTAAAATTCGTGGGACTAAATGTGGATCCCCCGGCCCCCATATAAGATGTGGCCTAATTGAAACCGTGGCTAAATCCTCACCATTAGCATCTATCACTAGCATTTCAGCAATTGCCTTGCTACGAGAATACTCACACATGTATCTGTCTGGGTACTGAACCGTTTCATCTACTCCTTCAAGGCTTGAACCCCCATAGATAACGCTAGGAGAACTAGTAAATACTAACTTCTTTACGCCAGCAAGCAGGCATGCTTTTATAACATTACGAGTTCCATCAACATTTATTGTGTGGAAATCCTCTTTCCTACCCCAAATGCCAGGGAAAGCGGCAGTATGAAATACAGTATCCACATTCAAAAATACTTTAAGCAGAAAATCAAAATCCCGTATATCACCCTGGAAGGTTCTAATACTCTTAGGCAGGTGTAAATAGTTATGCCGACCCAAAATAGAAACGTCATAGTTGTTTTTATTGAGAGATTGGGCAATCCCGCTACCAAGAAACCCACCTCCACCTGTAACTAGAACTCGCATATTATATTTGCTTATTCTATAGTAAGGCTGGCCTTTGCATCTAATTCCTTAAAAAAAGATGATGAGCTTGGATCCCGAACAAACTTGTAATAACCGGCACAAGCAATCATCGCTGCATTATCAGTACAAAATATGGGGTCTGGGAAAAAAGATTGAAAACCCCAGCATTGAGCTTCTTTTTTTACCGCTTCGCGCAAGGCACCATTTGAAGCTACTCCACCGGTAACGACGATTCTAGACAACTTCTCTCTTTTACAGGCAGCGATCAGCTTATCCACAAGGACTTCAAGAACAGCATCCTGAAAGCATGCTGATATATCCTCATCTGTCACAGTTATGCTACTATCCTGTTGTCTATGATTCAAGAAAGTACGGACCGAAGTTTTCAGTCCGCTGAAACTAAAGTCAAGAGAACCTTTTTCTAAGTAAGCCCTCGGAAATTTATGAGAATTACCATTTCCATTACGAGCCAGTTTTTCAATAGCCGGTCCTCCGGGATAAGGCAGTCCAAGCATTTTCCCAACTTTGTCAAAAGATTCTCCAGCGGCATCATCACGGGTCCTACCTAACAACTTATACTGACCAAAACCCGAAACTCTGTATAGTTCTGTATGACCACCGGAAACAACCAGTGCAATAAAAGGGAACTTTACTTTTTTTTGCAAATAGATCGCAAGAATATGACCTTCTAAATGATTCACTCCAATCATAGGTTTTCTTAGACCGTATGAAAGACCTTTTGCGGTGTTTAGACCAACTAACAATGAGCCGATCAATCCAGGGCCCATCGTAACGGCAATGAGATCAATATCTCTCAAGTGCAAGTCAGCCTTTTGTAAGGACTCGTTAATAACTCTATGTACTCTTTCGTTATGAGACCGACCGGCTAGTTCGGGTACAATTCCTCCATACTCAGAGTGAATATCTATCTGATCGTTAATTATGTTGGATAAAATAGTATCCCCATCTTTTAAGACAGCGGCAGCAGTTTCATCGCAGGAGGTTTCTAGGCCGAGAACAAGCATAGGCTAGGTAATACTCTAGTAAATATAATCGCTAATAATCAGAGAACAAACTAATCTAGTTCATACTAATTTGGCTATCAGAGTTTGGTGTGCTTATCTTTAAATTTTTAAACATTTTTTTCATAACCTCCCAACCTGAAAGTAGAGAAACGGCCTGTTGGAGTTGGTTATCCTTTAAAAGGTCTTTATTGTTAGCGAGTTCTGCAGTTTCTTTATCTTTATTAGTATTTTCAACTTCGCTGTCTTGCTCAACACCACCAATACTAGTCTTACCTTTAAGGTGTTTCTTTAAATCTTTTTCACGTAAAAACCTTCGAAGCCGAATTTTTTCTTTTGTTTCTTCTTGCTTACCTTCTTCTTTTTTCAACTCATCAACTGGTGTTCTTTCAATAATAATATCGGGTTGAATGCCATTTTCCTGAATTACCTTACCACTGGGAGTATAGTAGCGAGCAGTAGTTAGTCTAAGGGCAGAACCATCACTTAGCGGCATAATAGTTTGAACAGATCCTTTCCCAAAAGTTTGCGTACCCAAAATAACGGCTCGATTTAAATCCTGCAAAGCACCTGCAACAATTTCAGAAGCACTTGCACTTCCTCCATTTACCATAATTATTAGAGGATAAGAAACTCCAGCAACCTTATCATGGCTAGTAAAACGCATATTTTGATCCTCTGAACGGCCTTTGGTATATACAATCAGGTTTTCTCTATTCAAAAAACGATCCGTTACTTCAACAGCCTGATTTAACAAACCGCCTGGATTATTCCTGAGGTCAAGAATAAGTTTAGTTATGCCTTCTTCACCAAGTTCATCTAAAGCTTTATCCAGATCCACACTGGTATTTTTTGAAAAACTGCGGATCTTTATATAACCAATATCTTTTTTATATAATTTTTTGACAACACTCCTCACCTTAATAATATCCCTGACAATAGTAAACTCTTTCGGTACCTTGAAAGATTCCCTAAAAATTGTGATATGTACAGGCGATCCTGTTTCCCCCCTAAGGATAGATACAGCATCCTGAAGTGTCATATCAAGGGTGGACTCATCTTCTATTTTGATAATTTTATCGCCGGATTTAACTCCTACTTTAAAAGCAGGGGTTCCTTCAATTGGAGAAACAACCGTTAATACACCATCACGAATACTAATTTCAATTCCTAATCCACCAAATTTCCCGGTTGTCTGAACCTGCATTTCTTTATAGGAAACAGGAGGCAAATAGCTAGTATGAGGGTCAAGTGCTTTAACCATGCCTTTGATAGCTCCATCGACCATAGTGTCGCTTCCTACAGGCTCTACATAATTAGACTCAATTAGGGAAAGTATTTCAGAAAATACTTTGAGCTTGTTATAAGTATCCGGTTTAGGTTGTTCTAAAGCTTCATCCGCATAAAGAACTTGTGAAGATAACATTCCAATTGCAACAATAATCAAAAACCGAACAAATACGGTCTTTATTTTTATACCCACCGGTGACAAATTCAAAGTTTTACCTCCTAACGTGTAAAACAATAATTATATAGCAATAATAGAACTTACGCACCTACAACCTTATATCATTAGCATAAAACATTATTAGCTTTGGGTTGACTTAAACCAAGATAATGGCTCAACAGGCTCGCCTTTTTCACGTATTTCCAAATAAAGGGCTTCGCCAACAAGAGAATCCGTTTCCCCGGTTAGCCCAACAATATCGCCAACCTGAACTACTTGATTTGGCTTTACCTTAATCCTATCTAGGTGACCATAAAGGGAGTGATAGTCCTTCCCGTGACCAATAATCACCAAGTTTCCATAACCCTCAAGTTCACCCGTATAGAGGACTTTACCATTGAAAATCGAGCGCACCAAGGTACCTGTCCGAGCCTTGATGTTTATGCCATTATGCACAATAAAAGAATCATACTGCTTATCTTTTTGTCTTCCAAATTTATTAAGAATTTTGCCCTTAACAGGCAGGTCGAGCCTGCCTCTTTTATCTAAAATATCTAGTCCCTCACCAGATACAAGTTTCGACAATAGTTTGGTAATCAATTCATTTAAGTTACTGGAAGCCTTTTTAAGTTCCTTTAGGGTTTGTATTCTAAAATTCTTCTTCTTTAAAATTTTTTTCAGAAAAAGCTTTTTATTCTTTTTTGCATTTTTAAACTCTATTCGCTTAGTTAATGCATTTTTTTCCAGCCTGACAAGTTTAGACCTGACAGCTAGAAGAGATTGTCTTTCAGCTTTCAAAGCTTCAAGCTGATTCTTATAGTCATCCATCAGGCCAGCATCATGCTGAGCAAGCAACTCCATATATTTAATGTGTTGTAAAAATTCACTCGTATTTTTAGATGAAAAAATAATTTTAAGAGGGAAAATAGGACCTTCTTTATAAATCTGACGGAATCTTTTCCCCAATAATTTCTTTTGAATAATTAAGTTCTTTCTCTTTGCTTTGAATTTTTTTTCAAGCTTAGAGAGTTTCTTTTTATTAATCAGGAAATTCCACTGGTATACCTTAAGCTCTCTTGACTTTAGATTTATTTGGTTATCTACCTTCCTTAAATTACTTAGCAGTTGTCCTTCTTTTTTTCCTGCCGAAGAAATAAGCTTTCCCTGTTTAGCTATCTTTTCCTTTAATACAATCAACTCTTTTTTTTCATCATCTAAAAGAGCATTAATTTCTTCAGCACTTTTTTTAAAAGCAAAACCAGTTGAAGCAAAAAATAATAATGCTAAAACAAAACATATAATAAATAAAAATACTTGTCTCATTTCTTATTTAAAACTTGCATATATTGACAAGTGGAAACATAACTAGCCACAAATCCGATCATCATACTTAGTCCTACAAGACTAAATAAAAAAGGCTGAGGAATAAAATGAAACTCCATCCCACTAGCAATGTAATCCGTCGAAGCTTGAAGCTCACTTTTTAAATAATAATAAACAACAAGCATTAAACCAAGTGAAAGCAAGGAACCGGATAATCCCTGAAGTATTCCTTCGAGCAAGAAAGGTATTTTAACAAACCTAGGAGTCGCTCCAATCAATAACATCAATTCAATTTCATCCTGCCTGGAGTATATTGAAAGACGAATAGTATTAGAAACTATCAGTATCAGCCCAAAACTGAGCAAAGCCCCGGTCGCCATAAGAAAAACGCGGCAGAAAACCATAAATTTTTCAAAACGTGCAATCCAGTTTTCACCATATTCAATAGATTCAACACCGGGTTCATTTTGAGTTATGTTTGCAAATTTACTAATATGCAACAGGCGATTATCAGATAACTTGAAGCTAATCCTGTATGAAGATGGCAAGGGATTAAAATCAAAATCAAGTTTCAAACCCAGTTTTTTCTCCTGGCTTTTTCTGAACTCCTTCCAAGCTCTATCCTTAGTAACTTCTTCTATCGATTGAACTATTGAATTTTGTTTAAATAAATTTTCAAGATCTTTTTTATTTGACTGTGTTATGTCGTCTTTTAAGTAAACAATCACTTGAGCCTGTTGATTCCAAGTAGAAAAAAAAGCATTTAAATTAAAAAAAATGATGAGAAAAAAACCTAAAATACAAATAGAAATAGCTATAGTAATAACAGAAATCATAAAAGTCTGGATATTTGAACGCACATTCGCAATTGTTGCCTGAAAACCAATGAGAAGTTCTTGATATACTGAACTCATGATGAGACAACCTTACCGCGGTTTAAAACAATTACTCTATGATTTCCCAACTTTAAAATATCCTGACTATGAGTTGCAAAAATAATAGTCACTCCATTAAGATTCAATTCCTCAAAAAGCTTTAATATCTCAAGGGAAATTTCTTGGTCTAGGTTACCAGTGGGCTCATCAGCCAAAATAATTGGAGGAGCATTTACCATTGCCCTTGCAATTGCAACACGTTGCTGCTCTCCACCTGAGAGATGGGCGGGGAAAGAATCTTTTTTGGAAGTTAGACCTACATTTTTTAAAGCTTCCCAGGTTTTAAATTTAATTGTTTTTCGATCACGGTTCGTTACTTCTTGAGCAAACGCAACATTCTCAAAAACAGTTTTATTAGTAAGAAGTTTGTAGCCTTGGAAAATAACCCCAATTGATCGTCTCAAAGTATGAATATTTTCAGAGTCAAGCTTACCAACATTAATTCCCTGAACCAAAACTTGACCTTCATCAAAATGCTCCCATCCGAAAAGAATTTTTAGAATAGTTGTTTTCCCCGCACCACTCGGACCAGTTAAATAGACAAATTCTCCTTTTTCGATCTTCAGAGAAATATTATCTAATGCAGGACTAGCGCTACCATATTTTTTTGTAACATTGAATAACTGGATCATACTTTGAAATAAAATTATAGCGGAAAGTTTAAATGATAAAAAAATGAAGAAAGAAAAAGGCGTAGTGTGAGTTCTATAACCTTAAACCCCAGACTTGTCTATAAACTCATCATGTTCACCTGACAGAACAAAATCGGCGCCAAGAATATCCTTTGCAGTATATTCCTTAGGAAGCATTGAAATCATACCAAAGCCATAAAATTGCTTTATTTGATCGTCAGATAGAAGATCAAAGTTAATGTATGTTTTTACAATCAGACGAGATTCAATTAAGTCGTAAGCAAAAACCCCATCCGGACAGGTCAAAAATCCATTATTTTCGCCAAAAGTTGTAAGAGCCGTATTAAAAAAAGCGTCTAACGTAATGATACAGTTATCATGGGACTGCGTCCTTTTACTAAAACGGTCGACACAATGTGAAGTATAAAATACCTGAGGGTGAGAAAAGGATTTAATCAGCTTCCCTTTTTCAGTAGATTCTGTGTGCGTAGGAGAAACAACAGTACAAAAACCATTTTTTGAGAAGTCAATAAGCACTAAAACATCTTTTCCAAAACGTTTAGCGATTTTGCGTGTAGTCTCGCCAACAAACTTCTGTCTCTTTCGAAGAGAAATTTTACCATTGCTTTTAAACTTTTTCTTAAACTCCTCTTTTAAAAATTTTTCTATTTGCACTTTTTTAAAACTGAAGTATCTTTCGTCATTCATTTTTCAGCCTGCTTAATTTTTATTACAAGAATTATACATTATTGAATAAAACAGTTAAAGGAGTGTTTTTGATAAACTATTGTATTTATTATTACTAGCTATATAAACCCAAGAGTTTCCATTCAATAAATAATGCTTACTAGTTTTGCACATATATTGAGGGGAACCATAAAGATGCTATGTTAAAATATAAGTATGAGTCAGACACCACGCATATTCTTAATGCTTCTCGGGGCCACCCTCTTGTTTCACACCACTCTAAACTATATGGATAAAAATATAGCGGATTTTGAAACAGTTCCCCTTCCTCCCAAAAAAATAAAAAAGATTACCAGTAATAATCCCATCATCAAGGTTAACGCAAAAGATAGAAATACTTGGATGCTAGTGGAATTTACAACTGGGAAAAC